>Ga0172382_10001245_pt1 | contig 46027 bp, 40 predicted proteins | sample Leawel138RmetaG_FD_122245 | JGI IMG/M metagenome (GOLD analysis project Ga0172382, IMG submission 122245) | Leachate microbial communities from a municipal landfill in Southern Ontario, Canada - Leachate well 138R metaG | ecosystem: Engineered > Solid waste > Landfill > Unclassified | place...
ATCTTTCTTTTTTTGAAGGCTTTGCTGTTCCAATGACTAATTCTTTGTATACCTGTCTGGAGTCCCCATTTATTATTTCTCCGTTTATCTCTTTTGCTAACTTAATAGCAAGGTCAGATTTACCACTTGCGGTGGGTCCTGCGATTACTATTATTGGGATAGAGTCGAACTTAGATCCTTTGGTGGTCATTTTACTGTGTAGTAGAGAAGAGTGTAATTAACCCAGATTATTGCTACACTGGTTGCTCCGGAGAGGAGAATGAAGATTAAGAAGGTTGAAGTGAGGAATATGGATAGTGCAGAGAAGAGTAGGACAAGGAAAATTGTTAGATATATCGAATCTTGTATATATTCTTTTTTAAGGTCATTCATGTTGAAGTTTTTGTTTTTCTTGTTCAATTGGTAATAACCAATGGAGGAACCGACATTCAATAGATTGACGAAGATAACAATGACTGGGGTGAGTAGGAATATGTAGGTAATGGTGTAGTTGAAGACTACATTTAGGAATATTATGCCAAGGAGGGTTACTAATGTGCTGGAGAGGAGAGACAGGATTGAAAAAATGAAGAGTTTGTTATTCTTGGTTACAACCTTAACGAGTAATGGAAGAAGTATGAACAATGAGAGGTAGAGAGACAAGGTAGATATCTTCTCTATATTTGTCCAATTGTTCCAAAGGTTCATAAATATTTCCATGTTAAATCCTCTTTACTTTATTTATATACCAAGCAGATGTTATCAAGGTGAGCTTACTTAAGACTATTAACGGGAATAGGTGGTTGGCCAAGATTTCCATGTAACCATAGCCGAATAGTAGAATTACGGAGAGGGTAACTAAGAATGCTCCTTCAATGGAGAAGATAGAATCGTTATTTGCACTGACTACTTTGATTAGGGTTGCAATAATTATCCCAATTATTGGGAGCATGAAAGTATCTACAGGGATGTTGAAGAATTTTAAGATGCTTAGGTATATGCTCAATGTTAGGAATGTCGCTAAGAAAGGAACAGCGAGTGTCTCGAGAGTTGCTTTCTTAGTGAGTAATATGTAGAGGTAAACAAGGATCAGGGACACAAACAGGCCAATGCTGATTTTAATATGGTCGATTTCTATTATCTGAGGGTCTAGTCGGTTTTCTTCTACTATGGAATAATTGGTGGGAATATTTCCTGAGTTGTATAGGATAGAGATTGCCTCTACTTGGGTCTCATCTTCAACCGGAAGTGGAATTGCAAAAAGGTTGTCTTGCTCTAGTGGAACAAGGAATGGCATTACTGAGCCATCAGTACTTACTCCAACATAATCGCCTCTATTATTTGCAAGAAAATCGTTAAATGCGCCTTGTTTATTAGGCCAAGGTTTAAATATTGCAAAATTGGAATAACTCTTGTCTGTTGTTCTCAATTCTGTGACATGAATATTTCTAAAGTCAGATTTCTTCCATTCTGTAGCATCGTAATTCTCTGGATTGAGATATGCGTAAGGATCTTCGTTTTCAAAGAAATCAACATCCTCTTTTTTCTCAAGAATAGTAACGTTATATTTATTTAATATTAATTCCCTAACAAAACCTAAATCTCGTGTTGTATTAACTACAATTCTTAGGGTAGTGGTAGTGGAATCTTGATCTGTCTTTTGGATAGAGATTTTCTCTACTCCAAATCTTTCTAATCTTTTGAAAAAGATATTTCTTGTTTTCTCAACCTCTTTGTTATCTGTAGTTTCTAAGGACACATAATATTCGGCAGAGGAGTAGAATTCATCTTTTGTTAGCAGGTTAAATGTCGTCCTTTCAGAAATTTTCTCAGTTAGGGGTAGGGCAATTAATCCAGCTGTTATTCCTAAGGAAGTCGCAAGGATAACGAGAATATAATTAAGGACAGGTTTAATTTTTAAATTGGTTTTCAAGTTCATTCTAGAGTAGATCAGATAATTGTCCAAACATAATTATCTTATCTTTTTCTAGAATATTCATCAAGAATGGTTCTTTCTTTTTTCTAGCAAAGTGGTAATCCTCGACTTTAATTGCACTGAATCTAATCTGCCTGTCCATTTCCTTTTCTATTTCACTAATTGCTGCGGAAAGGTCTCTGACTTTCATGTCTCCAACGAAGAGTAAATCTACATCTGTTTTGTTCTCATATTTTTGATTGATAAAACTCTCTGTTAGGATTATTACCTTAATTCCCTCTATATCCTGAGCTAATTTAGTAAGTGCCTGTCCAATAGGGGCTTCTTTGAAGAACATAGATCTTAATTCCCACAATATAGGGCATGTAGGGTCTACCCTGTAGACCAATTTGTTTCCTTCTTTTCTGGATCTTAGTATCCCTGCCTCTTCGAGGTTTATTAATTCTCTTCGGACGGCATTTATCTCCTCGTCTAGTTCTCTGACTAAACCTCTTACATGGAAGGTAGCATTAAAATCTGTTAAGTATGTCTTTAAAATACTTACTCTTACTTTAGAAATGAATATGTTTTTCAGCATAGTTCCCCAACCTGCTTAATATTATTGCTCAATTATAGCAAATTCGCCGTCAGAATGTGGAATCATTGCTATCCATATTCTGCCACGGTTTAATTGAATGGGGCTGTTTGAACTGTCAAAATACATTGTCCTGTCAGTCCTGGAGCTCTTTTTCCATGTAGCATCTATAATCTCCCCATCTTGCAATATTGTTACATCTCCTTGGCCGATAGTTGTAGTTATTAGGCGTCCTTTGTCATCTCCAGAGGGTATGACTTTAACTTCTTGGACGATAACAACTTTTGCTGTAACTTGTGTGTTGGTTTCGGCATCTATATCTGGTCTCCCTCCGATTCTTCTAAAGTAACTGTTTGTAGATTTGTCATATACCCATTCAGCATCATAGAGGCCACCATTTGTAAGTCTGGTGTGGAAGATTGTCTTTACATGTGTTTGGTCTCCACGATCTTTGATGTCAGCGTCTCTCTTAAAGTCCCAGCTGTCTATGGAGGAGGGGAATTCATCCCAGCCCATTCTCTCTCCGTAGTTCCAAGCATTAGTTACTGAACTGTATTCGTTATGTGGAGCAACTCTACCACCTTCATTAGATCTCCATGCTCCTATTGTAGTAATCGTTTTAATTCCATAGGTGTAAACATTCCCACAGGCATTAGTTCTTGGGTCGTCTGTTTTAGCACAGCCATCATGTATTAGTAGTGGGTCATACGCACTTGCCCATTCTAAGTAATTCTGTCTTAAACTTCTAATAGGGCCAACTTTCTCAGGAGCTTTGCTCCAGTAGATTGCCATTAGTCTTGTTATCCCACTTTCTACATTTGCTTCTATTACAATATCTGCACTATTTAATCCTGAGAGAGGTCTTGCATCCACATGATTGTTTGTTATGACCGCGACTGGTCTCCTGTCCATCATCTCATCCATCTCCTGCTTTGAAAAGAACATTCCATTTAGTGGACTCTCTTCTGTTCTAGGTTCCTCTGGTGCAGAGAGTAGGGGGAATGGTCTTGTAAATATATTTCTGTTTTCTTCAGAGACAATGAACATTTCGTCAAAACTGAATACTTCACTTAGAGGTTTTGGTTTAAGCCTGTATATTCCGAAGTAATAGAAGAGCCCTATCCCCACTAGAGTTAGAACTGCAGTTACTGGGAATATTAATTTTTTCCAATTAAATTTCTTTGAGGGATCCTTAATTTTCTTTTCTTTCTTCTTTTTCTCCTTTTTAGGTTCTTGCTCTTTGTTAGTATCTACCTTTACTTCTTTGGGTTCTTCAGTAGGGGGTGTTTCTTTCTTGGGTTCCTCCTTAATTTCAGCTTTGGTTTCTTCAGGGGTTGGTTTGTTCTCCTCTTTCATATCGAACTTTTCTAGAACCTTTTCACTTTTATCGGAGATTTCAAAATTCTTAGGCATATGACAATATCCTAGCACAACTAAACGCTCTTTTAAACAACCTCTAGAAAGTGGTAATATGTTGTTATATATAAGATTTAATTAAGTAAATAATGAAGAAGAAAGGAGTAATAACTATCCTTTTATTCCTAGCAATAGGAGGGCTAATCTTTTTCCTAATAAGAAAGCCTAAAGAAGATGTAGAGATTGACGAGAATGAAGATACACAGGTTGAAGAGGTGGAAGAAGGTGAGGAAGTGGCTGAGGAGGAAGAAGAACCAGAGGAAGAGTATGAATATTCTGGAGACACAGACTTTACAGAATTCTCTTCAGATACTCAGGTGCTAGGTGAGGAGACAGAGGCAGAATTTGCAATTGAGGAATTAGAGGACGTTTCTAGAGATGGTTTTCACCAGTTTACATTCACACTTACAACCGAAGACGAGGAAGAGCCCTTTGTAACTGCTTCATACCAGTCTAATACTGGAGTTGTTAGAGTTGACTTCCAGGGTATTAGCGGAGATTCTACAGGTATTGGTTACCAACAGGAGAGAAGGGTAGATCAGGAGGGAGTGTTGAGGATATATCACAACATATCTGCAGATGCAGATCAAGAACTTTATGATATTGGTATTTCTAAAGCCACAATTTTCTATCTAACTTCTGAACAGATTGAGGAAGGAAAGTGGTATGTAATACTTCAGGTTAAGTATCCGGGAGCAGCTGATGTCGATGTAGATCTAGGTAGTGAAGATTTCTCTGAGGGTGACCAGAGTATAGTTGGAGTCACAGCAGATGACGGAGCTACTATCTCTGCCTACACATACAGTGGAGCAGGACTTCTTAAGTTAGTTTGGGCTGTAACAAGTCAAGCTGACAATCCAATCCCTTCTGTAAGTGCTACTTACAATAAGGATGACGAGTTGGTTGTTACTTTCGACAGCTTAACAACTGACAGGGTAGCAGCTTTTGGAGATACTTTAACACTACCATCTTCTGTTATTGCAGAAGTGGAGAGAGTTGGAGATAGTTCTGTTTACACATTTACTGGTTTAGAAGAGGTTAGAGAATACAAGCTTAGCGCATCTTTGAGTCCTAACCAGGTAATATTGGAAATTAGGTAACTCATACTCAATAAAACAGAAGGTAACGTAGATGAAATTTAAGGGGCGATTAGGATATAATATCTCCTACGGGGTGTAGTTCAGATGGCTAGAACGCTTGCATGGGGTGCAAGAGGTCGCTCGTTCAAGTCGAGTCACCCCGATTTCCTCAGATAAACTTTTTATAATTCCTTTGCAATGAGAAGCAAAAAGAAAAAATTTGAAGAACTAAAAACTTTCAACAACGTTTTTGAATGGAATACCAAGGGTGTTAAGAAAAAGATAAAGAAACTTCTTAAAAGCAAAAAGGAAGTTATATTAGAACTAGGTTGTGGTAAAGGAGAATATACTGTTGAATTGGCAAAGAGATATCCAGAAAAGATCTTTATAGGGGTAGATATCCAGGGTGAGAGAATATGGAAGGGAGCGAAAGAGGCTATAGAAGGGAATATCCCTAATGCATATTTCCTAAGGACTCAGGTAGAGAATATCCCAGAATATATTCCAAAGAAAAGAGTAAAGGAAATATGGTTAACCTTCCCAGACCCATTTCCAAAAGATAGGCAAGCAAAAAAGAGATTAACATCTCCTAGGTTTTTAGATATGTATAAAAAAATCTTAAAGAAGGGTGGGGTAATTAACCTTAAAACAGATTCACAAGGATTGTATGAATATACACTTGAACAGATAGAAGAGAAGAAATTAAAGATTGAAGAGAATAACTCAGATATGTATGCTAGTTCTGATATTGAAGATATTACAGACATAAAGACTACCTTCGAAAAGAAACACTTGGAGAAAGGTAAAACAATTAAATATCTGAGGTTTGTATAGAGTCGAGTTTTAATCTTCTTCCCAGTCATCACAATCTACCCAGTCATCATCTTCATCTTCTCTAGGAGCATCCCAATCAAAATCATCCCACTCTTTATTCCACCCATCGTCACCATCACAATCATCATCCTCCCACCACTCTGTGGAAAATTTCTGCTTCTTGTTCTCTTCTTTGGGATTATTTACAGGTTCTTTTTCTATACTTTTAAACACTGCTTGTGGTAATAAAAATTTAAACCAAGAAAGTGTAGCATATTTGTGGGTGTAACAAAACGACGGTAGGAAAGTGGTTTTAGGATAGTCCTTTGTAGTGATTAATAATTATTGATCATGGATATCAGGTCAAAACCGCCTTCAAAATCTATGAGGTATGCTTGGACTTTTCGATCAATCCGCTCAACATTCTTTCTTCTCTCTTCTGCATTCTCAGAGGGAAGAAGATGTGCAACATAATAGAGAGCTTGTTCATATCCAGTAAGTCCATTTATTTCAGAAGGAGTATCTGTTGTTATTTTTCCTGCAAGAGTTCCTACAGCTATCCTTCGTATCTTTGCTTGGAATCTCTCATCGTCAAAGTCGTAATCATAGTAATCTTCCCAATATTCATCATCGTAATCGTCTATGTCGTCTTCGTAGGAATAGTAACCATCATCTATGTAAGGCTTACCTTTATAAGGATCGTCCTCATCAAAATATTCCTCTTCTTCCTCTTCCTCCTCATATATCTCTTTGTAGAAATCGGCATTAAAAATATCCTCTTCACTTATCAATCCATTCTCCAAATCTTTCTTCATAAGTGCGACCTGTATTCTTATCCCTGCTCTAACAAAATCTAAGTTGAATACGTCGTCCATATATTCCCCTACTTCAAGAATTATTACTTGGTCAAGGCCAGATAGGTTATTCTTGGAGGAGCGGTTGTCATCTGTAATGATATTTGAAAATACTAAAGGGGAGACGTCATTAACGAAGGTCAAAATCAATTCTTCTTTGTAACTGTTGTCATTCTCGAGATTCGAGTGTTCCATGTCTTCTGTCCATTAACTGGATTGGGGAATTCTAGCACATTTGTTTTTTACTTTCCACATTTTTGACTTGTAATATGACTGGACAAGAGAAATTTTTATGTATACAATACTTAATGCTTTAATTTAGAACACGCTATAGGTTAGCGGAATGAATGAAATATTCAAGAAAAGAAGAAGCATCCGACAATTCACAAATAAGGAAGTTACTCAAGAACAAATACACTCTATTCTATGTGCTGCTATGGTTAGTCCCTCTGGTAATCATGCTAATCCGTGGGAATTTGTTGTAGTAAGAGATAGAGAAAAATTATCCAAGTTAGGAAACTGTGGTAAATGGCAAGGTTTTGTCAAAGATTGTAATGTTGCAATTGTTATTCTAGGGAAAGAATCTTTAACAGATATGTGGTTAGAAGATTGTAGTATAGCAGGATCACATATATACCTAGAATCCACAAACCAAGGTTTAGGCTGTTGTTGGGCGAAGGTTAAGGGAGGAAAGACAGAAGATGGTGAAGATAGGGAAGAGTATGTTAGAAAGATATTAGATATCCCAAGTGAGTATAGGGTTGTAAGCATTATGGCAATAGGATATCCTGCAATAGAACCACCACCACATAGTGAAGAGGAATATGATGAAAAGAAGGTACATGAGGATCTGTTTTAGTACTATATATTATACATAAAAAACGCCTTGTTCACAATATTGACTCAATGTTGTTCTTTTTGCTAATATGCCTAGATTAATATATATAAAAAACTTAGATGAAAGAGAAAAAAGACGTATCTTTTAAAGAATATATCAAGATAGCTTTTTGGAGCCTCAAGATAGTATGGCAGATATCTCCATCCCTCATGATAATAAATGTGGTTTCAGAGATTCTTCGGAATCTAAGATCCCTTGTTAATGTATATATTACCGCAAGGTTAATAGACGAATTAATAAGGATGGCTACTACCCAGGGAACAGAGGTTAATGACCTTATTCCATTCCTCATTATCTTACTTTTAGTAAATGTCGCATTCTCCGCTTTGGAAGAATTGAGACACTACGCAGGGAGGGTTCTCAGAACTACCTCTAGGTCATATTTGCAAAAAATTGCTTATGAAAAATGTAATTTCTTAGGACCACAGACCCTTGAGCTTCCAGAAGTTGCAAACAATCGTCAGAAGATGATGGATTGGATAAACTTCATAACTGAAATAAGTAGCAATGTTGTTAGAATAATATCTTCATTCATCCAAGCATTAGTTGCTGGGTTAATACTTCTCAGCCAAGTTCCTCTAGTTGTTCCTCTCATTTTGGCTTTGTCAGTAGTTTACTTCTTCCAGAGAAAGTACTACTTCAAGAAAGATTTTGAATGGCAGACCAGTGATAAGCACCTTATGCAGAGGAGAAAAAGTTACTGGACATCATCTATGCTTACAGACACTCGGAATATTGGTGAAATATCCATAACAGGTGCTTTCAAATATTTGGATAATATCTTTAATAAGTTCTTCAACTACTACAACGAGGGTTATGCCAAGATAATGAGAGATTCCTCTCTCAGTGGTTTCCTCCTTTCAATTTTGAGCAATGTAATAATCCTCTTTGGTTATCTACAGGTATTTGCACAACTTCTTTTAGAGAGGATATCCATCGGAGATACAACATTCTTTATGAGTTCTATAAACAATTTCTATGACGGGATTCAATCTTTCTTTGCAGAGAGTGTTGCCTTTAGAGATTTCGTTATGAAGGCTAGAGAAGTTTACAACTTCTTCGAACTTAAACCTGTCGTTGAAGATGGAGATATAAAGCTTCCTAGGTTGGACGAGGCTCCAGAGATAGAGGTTAAGAATATCTCTTTCTATTACCCCAATAGCAAACATAAAATATTTGACAATTTCTCTTTAAAAATTAAACCAGGGGAAAAGATTGCAATAGTTGGAGCAAATGGTGCAGGAAAGACAACGTTGGTTAAGTTACTTTCTAGGATATATGACCCACAAGAGGGCCACATCCTTGTTAACGGTGTAGACCTTAAGGATATTAAGCTAAATGATTGGTATAAGAACCTTGGAGTCCTATTCCAGGAATATAACTTCTATGGTCAGCTAACTGTTGAAGAAAATATCTATCTAGGTAAGTCTGTTAAGAAAATGGATAGGGAGAAAATGATAGAGGCTTCTAAGAATGCAGATGCTCATGATTTTGTACAGAAGTATGACAACGGGTATAAGACAATAATGAGTGAAAGGTTTGAGGAAGGAATAAGGCCAAGTAATGGTCAGAGGCAGAAGATTGCAATTGCAAGGTTCTTCTACAGAAATGCTCCAGTAGCTATCTTTGACGAACCAACTTCAGCTATAGATGCAGAATCAGAGTATAGGATATTTAATAGAATATATGACTTCTTTAAGAATAAAACAGTTGTAATAATCTCACATAGATTCTCTACTGTAAGGAATGCAGATAGGATAATTGTCTTAGATGAAGGAAAGATTGTGGAAGAGGGGACACATGAGGAATTGGTTAAGAAGGAGGGAAAATACTTTAGTGCCTTTACTAAACAAGCAGAGGGCTATGTAAGCTAGCCCTCTGTAAATCTCGTATCTATTTAAAACGATTAGTTACCACCGTTTCCAGATCCTCCGGTTGAACCAGAGTCTCCACCAGAACCGTTAGAACCATCGTTCCCACCTAATCCTGAAGGAATAGATCTTCCCCTTGCTGTTGCTTCTTGAACAATCTCGTCTACTATCTCTTGGTCGACTGAACCATATTTAGTTTGACCTGCTCCTATTGTCTCTAACTGCTCGTCAAGATTTTTATCATAATCCTCTCTTACTTTCTCAAGTGAACCTTGTGCAGCACTCTCTCCACTTTCATTCTGGTTTCTTACAACATTCTGTTCTGCTGCTTCTAACTTAGTCATGACTTTTTCTCTTTGTTGAGCCATCATCTTGAGAGCTTCCTCTAACTGCTCTCCTGTAACATCATCTCTATTTACCATTCTGTCTACTTGGTCTTGTCTTCTTGCTAATATTTCTTGCTCTAGCTCTACTTCTGCTACCTCGTCAAAGGTCAATGCTCTCTGAACATCGTCAGCAATTTCTTGAACTGGGAATAGGGGATCTGCAGGTGTTGCTGCATATGCCTCCTTAACAAGAAAATACCCACCACCTCCGAGAATAACCCCTAAGGAGAGGATGATTCCTAATACTTTACTCATATAACTTTACTTTTAAAAATAATATATATACTATTAATATAACACTAATATATATAATTTCAAGTTTACTGCCAGTATGAGGAATAGATTTTTAAGGTTGTTTTTCTCTCTATTCTTATTCGTATTCTTAATCTCTCCTGTATATGCTCAGGAAGATACAGGAACGGCTCCTGATGAAGACACTGTAGATATACAGATTATGCAGACAGAAGAGGGAACGGACGAAACAGAAGCAACTGAGGAGGAAGTAGTTGAACTACCTGTTTACACCAAAGAGGAAGTTGCAGAGCATGATGTCCCAGGAGATTGTTGGATGTCATTTGAAGGAGGAGTATATGACCTTTCTGAATATGTTCCAGACCATGACAGGTATTTAGATATTAGAGATTGGTGTGGTAGAGATATGACTGCAGATTTTAAAGATAAGGCTGGTGAAGATAGGGATCACAAGGCTAGTAGTTATGCTCTTCTAGAGAGATACAGAATAGGGAACTTGAAAGGAGATTTTGACTTAGTAGACACTCAGGTAATTGTAGATGATGTAATACAGGATACTGAAACTGAAGAAGTGAGGAGTTCTGGTGAATACAATATTATAATCCCCTTCATTATTACAACAGTGTTATATTGGGGTATGTATCTCTTAGCAAAGAAGAAAATATTAGGTCTTAATATTCTTAGATTCAATGGTTTCTGGAATACAGTTCTTCTTTTAACACTATTACTACCTGCAATGGGCTTTGGAATCTTCATGATGATAAGAATCAAAAAACCAGAACTTTGGGATATAGATTTTGACTTTATGTACTGGCATGTTGAGCTTTCTCTTGTTATGGGTTTTGTAGCAATATATCACTTAATACAGAGATTTGGTCAATACACAAACCAACTGAAGAAGAAAAAATCCGTTTGACCAGGTAAGATATATCTGTAAAAATATATTATTAAATTTAGAACATAATTAATATGAAAGTTGTATTAGATAAAGAGAAGTGCACAATCTGTTTCTCTTGTGTTGCTATATGTCCAGAAGTTTTTGAAGGAAAAGATGATGGAACAGTAGATGTTAAGGATGAATATAAGGATGTGGATATTACAGACCCAGAATTACAAGAGAAGGTGAGAGAAGCTGCAAGTGCTTGTCCATCTGGAGCAATTTCTATAGAGGGGTAGTATGGAAGACTGTATATTCTGCAAAATTGTTAAAGGGGAAATCCCTTCCTACAAAGTTTACGAGGACGACAAAGTCTTTGCTTTCTTAGATATTAATCCCCTGAGTGAAGGTCATACATTAGTTCTTCCTAAGGAGCACTACCTTAATGTATTGGATGTCCCAGAAGATATATATGCTCACATGAATAGGGTAGTAAAGAGAATTGCAGATAAGATTCAGGAAGAGTATAAACCGGAGGGGATATTAATAAACCAGAATAATGGTAGAAAGGCAGGTCAGGAGATAGATCATATCCATACTCACATAAAACCAATATACGAAGATACTAAGGTATTTAGAGAAACGAATCATAGGAAGCAATTTGAAGAGGAGAAAATGAAAAAGATTCAGAGAGAACTTACTCTTGATTAAAGAATTCTAAGATATCTTCCATATATTTAGTGTGTATGTCCCAGTGGGTTTTACCTTCTAGGGTTACAAGTTCAACTTCTTTTCCAAAACTCTCTAGTGTGTTAATAAAGGTTGTGGAAAGTGAATAACCTACATTCACATCCGCAGTTCCATGCCAGATCTGAATATCTATATCTTCTATCTTTGCTGCTCTCTCTGCATTCCATTCGTTAGATCTTGTTGTGGGAGCTAGTAGGGCTATTTTATTCACCCTCTCTGGGTAATCTGATGCAAAGTTCATAGTTGGTAATCCACCCATACTGTAACCAATCAAGTTTACTTTTTCTTGGGTGTCATATCTCTCTTTAATCCAAGCGATTAGATTTATATTATCTTGTATAGATTCATCATTCCCCCAGTTCGCACCATGCTGGTTAGAGGCGGCAAAGATGTAATCATTTTCTGTAAAGAATATTCCATACTTTTGTAAATCTTGCATAAATTCGTCATCAGTATTAGAACTAACTTCGGTATTAGAACCGTGACTGTAAAGAATAATTGCTGGAGGATCTTCTGGGTCAATAGGGGCGGGAACTGCAATATATGCAGGTTGTTCCTCTATCGTTTCGTAAACTTCTAAGTATGGAGGTCCATCATAAACTTCTTCCTCTTCTTCCTCTATCTCTTCAACCTCTTCTGTTTCTTGAGGTTGGTCAAAAATTTTTACCTTGGGTAAAAGTACTGTGTAGGCGAAGTATATTGGGATGGAGAGTAGTGCAAGAAAAAGTATGAATAATACAATATCTTTTAGACCAATTTTCTTCTTGCTACTAGTCATGTTTTCCATAATTTATTATATTCTGTTTTACTATCTCTGTCCATTCTGGGTATAATATCTGACTTTCGAATTAAATAAATTTTCATTCTAATTAATATGGCGAAAACGAAAAAGAAAGAGAGCAAGAAGAATGAGGAAGTAGTAATTAACTTGGACAATATTGGGACACCAGTAGCAATATTGATATCAGGTATTATTATTGCCACAGTAATTTTCTTTGCATCTAGGAATAATACCCCAACAACTACAGATGGAGCTGGAGATTCCTCGGGGGATACAACAGTAGAAGAATCTACAGGTGAGGGTATAGGAGAATTTGAAGCAGCTTCAACAACATTTGGAGATGTTCCAGTTCTTGGAGATAGGGATACAGCAAAGGTTGCAATAGTTGAGCATAGTGAGTTTAGGTGTAGCTTCTGTAAGAGGCACTTAGATGAGACATTCCCATCTATAGCGGAGAATTATATAGATACAGGTGAGGTTATCTATGTTTATAAAGAGTTTGCAATGTATGGTGATGATATAGCAAATGCAGCTAAGTGTGTTTATCACTTAGAGGGAACAGATGTATATAAAGAGTTCCATACAAATGCATTTAATCTAGAGGATGACGATGCTATCTATGCTTTAGCAAAAGAGGTTGGTGTTAATGAAGCTGATTTTGCAGCATGTTACAGCTCTTCTCAGTACCAGGATGAAATAGATGCAGATAAAGAGGCTGGAGCAGCAGCAGGAATTCAGGGAACACCTGGGTTTGTAATTGGTACATTTGATGATGAAGGGAATGTAGATGGAGTATTAATTCCAGGAGCATACCCATATGATTCATTTGTAGAGGTTATAGAGAGTTACTTATAGTAACTTCTAATCTCTAAGGGATAGTAAATGGAAGGAGGGAGTCTAAGACTCCCTCTTTTTATTTCTTCTTCGTAGTTGTTTTCTTTTTAGTACTCTTTGTAGATTTCTTCTTTGTTGTTTTTGTGCTCTTGTTCTTCTCTCTGTACTCTTTAGCCTGTTTGTTTGCTAGTTGGTAGTAATCTTTCTTCATTCTAATTATTGCACCTAGTGCTACGAAGGATAGAATCATGTTGTAGAAGCCTCTAACTATTGGGATTATATTTACCAATATGGTTAAGACTCTACCTGCTAAGAAGGATTTAAATGGTCTGTAACCTTCTATCTTTAAGAGACCTAATATTTCTCTACCTAGTGCAGTTTCTACCCATACCTTACCGAAGAACATTAGGAAGAGGAGGAGGCCTCCTATGAATATGGCTGCTGGTGTTCCTACTACGGATATTGCGAGTATGAAGAGGGGTAGTGGTAGTAAGATTGCTACTAAAAATCCAAGGGCTAAGCTTTTAAGGAATTCGTTTGTAGAACCTGTTATTTTTTCTTGTATTTTGTATGTTTTAACAGGGGATATGCTTATTAATATGAATCCAACAAGTAGGAAAGAGAAGAAATTAACAGCTAAGGAGAGAGTTCTGCTCTCCCAGGTGGTCTCTATGTCAAAGGATGGTGTCTCTTCAATATCTACACCTTGGGATTCTGCTATTCTGCTTAATCTGTTTGAATCATAGATCTCTCCTGTTACGGTTGTTTCTGTTAGGTCTTCTTGTTCACCAATTAAAACTAGATCTCCTCTTATGATGGATTGAATATTGGGTTTCATACCAATAGCTCTTAGGTCATCTCCTACTGAGCCTTTAAGTGTTCCGTCAAAGAATATGGCTAACATATCCCTTTGTGTGTCTGCTTGGTAGTCTAGGTAGGAGGATACTATATAGGTATTGGCCGTAACTAATCCTTCTATTTTTGTGTTATTACCAAATACAAATATATTTCCATATACATTGGAATTTATATTTGTTGTTGTTGCTAATATGTATGCATCTCCTGTTATGGTTCCGTTTAGTTGGACTGAGTCTCCTACTAGTATTACGTCACCATCTATGACACCATCTACCTTTATGTCGTCTGCGATTACGTAGAGGTCTTCGTCTATGGTTTGGTCAGATGTTAGGACGTAGGATTTGAATTCGAATTTAGCAGCTTCTGCATTGGTAGGGGATAGTAAAGATATTGTTGTTAGTAGTAGTAAGAGGGGGAGGGTAAGTAATATCTTTTTAAAAATTTTCATAATTTAGACAGTTTAATTTATGTAGTACATATTAACATATGGGGTATTTCAATGGAATGTATAGAGGTTTTTTGGTAGGATTATTCTAATTGATACTAAATTTAGAATAACGTCCCACATGAAGGTATTGAATATTATCCAGAGGTATTACCCCGCTAGAGGTGGTGCGGAATTGTTTGTGCAGGTTTTGTCAGAATATCAGGGGAATGAATTAGGCTATGAGGTAGATGTTTGGACTTCTAATGCCAAAAGTGCAAATACTTTATGGGATTTAGATGGGGGTATCGTTACTCCTGAGGTTGAGGAGATTAATGGTGTAAAAGTATACCGATTTGAATTGGGTAGTGGGATTCTTAAGAATAAGTATATAAATAAAATATTCAGGGTCTTGTTTGGAAGGTTTCCCAGTTTTAGGTTGTCAAACATTGCAACTTGTCCTACGACTTTTGGAATGCTTGATAAAGTAAAATCGTTGGAGAAGGGGGATTATGATGTAGTTACCGTATCTTCGACACCGTACTATTTTCTCTTTTATATCGGTTATCTTGTCTCGAAGAAATTAGATATACCATTGATAATAGCACCAGCTTTTCATGTAGGACTTAATCGTAAAAGTAAGCTGGGGAAGAAGTATTTTAAAAAGGGAGCATCAATGTTTTTTGCTCATGCTAAGAAGATAATTCTGAACACAAAAGCAGAGGGACAGGCTATAAAGGATTTCTGTAAGACTGAGGGTGTTCTTCTCGATGATGCAAAGTTTGAGGTCGTAGGGCAGGGTATTTTTCTTGAAGATGTTGAGGGTGGAGATGGTTTGAGATTTAGGCAAAAATATAATGTTGAGGGACCCATTGTTTTCCAAGTTGGCTCAAAGAACTATGAGAAGGGAAGTATGAGTTTAATAGGGGCAATGAAGAAAGTTTGGGATGATGGTGTTGAGGCAACTTTGGTATTTGCTGGAGGAGCAAATACAGAATTTAATAGATATCTAGATGGATTGGACGAAAAGTATAGGGAAAGAATCTTAAATATAGATAATATCCCAGAGCAGGATAAGTGGGATCTTTATGATGCTGGGGATATTTTTTCTATGGTGTCTAAGACGGATTCCTTTGGGATAGTATACTTAGAGGCTTGGGCTTATTCTAAACCAGTTCTAGGTTGTAAGAATGATGTTATCAAGGAAATAATAGATGATGGTGAGAATGGATACCTTGTTAATTTTGATGACATTGAGACCTTCTCTGAGAAGATAAAGTCTCTTCTTGCCAATCCAGAGAAAAAGGAGAAGATGGGCAGAAAAGGCAGGGAGAAATTAGAGGAGAGGTATACCTGGGATAAGAATTTGAAAAAGATTGATAGAATATACGAGGGACTAGATTCAAATTAGATAAATTTTATTCAACCGGAGGATGCGTGAGAAGAGAGAGATTGCAGTTATAGATTTTATAGTGGTTTATTTGTCGTTGGTTAGTATTGTTAATGTCGTTTTATTAAGTGCAGGCTTATTTAATGCTTTTTACTCATTACTCATATCAATTGCTTTACTATTAGTAGGCTTGTTGATTTTTAGGACAAAGGTTAAATTTGAACTTAAGAAATTCTCTCTATTACTTATTCCAATTTTATTGTTGGCCATTTTCCTTAGAGCAAAACCGCAACTCTATCTGACAGGAGGTCAGGATCAGGGGACCTACGTATCTCTTTCTAAGCAGTATGAAATAAATGGTTCTCTATATATGGTCGACGATATAAGAGGAACTCTCCCAACAGAGGCTCAGAAAGAATATGACAGAGGAAATGTATTTTTAGGTGTGGAAATGCTCGATGAAGATACTTCAAAATTTGTGATGCCATTCTATCCTGTTTTCCCATCCTGGATGTCAATATTCGGTTCTGTTTTTGGTTCCGACAATAGAGTATATGCACTAACATTTTTCAGTGTTCTGTCGATTGTTGGGTTTTATCTATTATCTACAGAGGCCGCAAAAGGCAACAATAAGGTTGGATTGTTAGCAGCTTCTCTCCTTGCAATAAATCCCTTGCATGTTTATTTTTCGAGAATACCTACTACGGAAATTATGGCAACGGCTTTTATGTTCTTCGGCCTGTATTACATGTTTCGTTGGTTTAACAGCCTAAAAAAGGGTCATGCGAAGAGTTGGGAGGCTTTTGTTTCAATTATTTCCTTTAGTGCGTTGTTCTATACGAGAATGAGTGCTGTATTTGTTCTCCCTGTTATTGTAATCCTTCTTCTTTATGGATTTATACTTGCAAAGAACGGGAGGATTAAAAGAGCTTATATTTCATATACGATAGGTTGGCTTTTTGCCTTCATGTTATCTTTATTATTCTACAAGATTTTTCTCCCCCAACTTTTTGATCAAATAGTGGGGAATAGGTTTCTTGTTTATTTTGAGGAGAGTTATATATTTATACCTCTAGTTATCTCCTCTGTGATTTTTGTTTTTTTGTTAGTTTTTAATCGAAGCCGTAGAATTATCGGACAGGTCATAAGATTTGTGTATAAAAATTTTTGGTTAATAGCTTTATTTACGATCTTTTCTTTGTTGGCATACTCTCTGTATTTTTATTTTAGAGAGGTATTTGTAGGTACTGGGGTTGCACTGCTGAGTTATGAGAGTTTGTCAGCACTCAAGCAGCAGGGATTTCTCACGACAGTCCTTTATCTCTCTCCTCTGGGATTTGTCCTTCTTGTCTTCTCTGTATGGGATCGCAGAAAGAACAACAATTTATACATAGGCGTAATTCTTTTGATTCTCATAGGAAGTCTTCTCTATAATTGGGGTATATTGAGACTAACTCAATATCACTATTATTTCGCTAGGTATCAATTAACCGAACTTATCCCCTTCGGACTACTTCTGATTTCAATATTGCTAGGGAGTATGTTGAAAAGATCGAAATTAAAAACACTGTCAATTTTTCTCATAGTTTTGTTATCTATATATTCCCTTTATTTCTCAGTTATACAGCTTCGGGACTCAGAAGGGTTAAAGATAGAGAATCTAGAATACATAGAAGATCTTGTTGGGGAGGACGATGCTCTAATTGTTGTTCGTACTGATTTTACTTCTTTTAACCAGATAGTCTTTCCTTTGAGGTATTATTATGGAATAGATGTTGTTCCGATGCTTTCTCCTAGATATTTTCAGAATGACGATTCTAAGGAAATAAAATATTCTCATGAGAATTCATACATTCTTAGTACTATCTCTACATTTGAGGAGGGAAATCCAAGTAGGTTTGAATTGATAGAGGAGATTGAATTTCGTAATAATTATTTTGTACACTGCTTGAGGGATCAAGATAAATACTTTGATATGCTCGGGCATTCAGAAGATTTGCCCTTGTGTGAATATATGGTAATACCTAACAGGTATTATTATGGTACTTATTCACTCTATCTGTATAAGTGGAAGTGACACGATAGAAAAATATAGTATAATCTTCAGAGTTAATTTCTTAATACTTAATTAAATGCAAAAAGTATCAATCATAGGACTAGGTTATGTAGGTTTACCTTTAGCTTTAGCTATAGAAAAATCTAAAAAATATGATGTAGTAGGTTTTGACATCAGTAAAAAACAAATAGAAAAAATAAAGAAAAAAGAATGCCCAATAACAGACGATATAGCAGAAAAAGACCTTAAAGAATTAGACCTACATGCAACATTAGATGAAAAAGAAATAAAAGGTAGTGACTACTACATAATATGTGTACCTACACCAGTCCTAGATGACTATACCCCAGACTACACACCAGTAATAAGTGCAGGGGAAACAATAGCGAAGTACTTAGAAAAAGGACAAACAGTAATACTAGAATCCACAGTTAACCCAGGAACATGTGAGGAAATATTACAACCAATATTAGAAGAAGGTAGTGGTTTAGAAGCAGGAAAAGATTTTAATATTGCTATGTGCCCAGAAAGAATAAACCCAGGAGACCCTAAATGGAACGTATACAACATACCTAGAAATCTAGGTAGTTTAATACCAGAAAAAACAAAAGAAGTTGCAGACTTCTATAGATCTTTCCTAAAGGGAAATATAAATGAAGTATCTTCTCTTAAAATAGCAGAAGCTACTAAAATAGTAGAGAATGCATTTAGAGATATAAATATAGCCTATGTAAATGAATTAGCTAAATCTTTTGATGCTATGGGTATAGACCTAATAGAAACATTAAAAGGTTCTTCAAATAAACCTTTCTCTTTTATGGCACACTGGCCAGGTAGGGGTGTAGGAGGCCACTGTATAGCAGTAGACCCTTACTACCTAATTAAGAGGGCAGCTGAGTCTGGTTTTGACCATAAGCTTTTAAAGATGGCTAGGGAGGTTAATAATGGTATGCCAGAGTATACTGTAGAGAGATTACAGGATGCTTTAAATGAGGTTAAGTTGCCTATTAATGGTACTAAGATTGCTCTATTAGGTCTTAGTTACAAAGAAGATATTGCAGATTTAAGAGAGAGTCCATGTTTAGAAATAAGGGAGATATTAGAGAAGATGGGAGCAGATTTATTAGTGTATGATCCTTTTGTTCCAGATATGTCTAATGTAAAATCTTTAGAAGAAGCTCTAGATAAGGCAGAGGGTGTAGTAGTAGCTACAGCACATAAGAGTTTTGGAGATTTAACTAAAGAAATTAGTAAGAGAAAAAATATTAAGGTTGTTGTAGATGGGATGAATAAGTTGGATAAGAAAGAAATAGAGAAAGTGGGTATAATATATAGAGGGATAGGTAAATAATATAAAAGTATAACAATATGAAATTAATAGTATTTTCAATCTGCCTAAATGAAGAAAAAACCATAGGGGAATTACTCGACAGAATTCCTAAGCAAATAGAAGGTATAGATGAGATAGTAAAGATGGTAGTAGATGATGGGAGTGAAGATGATACTGCTAAAATCGCCAAAGAACATGGAGCAATCGTACATTCCAATGCAGAACAGAAGAGACTTGCACACTCCTTCCAATTTGCTGTTAACAAAGCACTAGAATTAGGTGCAGATATAGCAGTAAACATAGATGGAGATCTTCAATTTAAGCCAGAAGAAATTCCCAACCTTGTTAAGCCAATATTAGATGGAAAGGCAGATTTTGTCGGAGGGACTCGGCTTAAAGGAGCTAGACCTGATGATATGTCTTTAGGGAAATACTATGGAAATAAGTTAGGAGCATACATTGTAGGTAGGTTAGTGAGGAAGGAGTTCCAGGATGTAACTTGTGGCTTTAGAGCATACAACAGGGAAGCTATGCTACATATGAATATAAATAGTAACTACACGTATACGCAGGAATCTTTCCAGTTGATGGCAAGTAAAAAACTTACAATAGTCCAAGTCCCGGTCAGTATCAAGTATTACAAAGGAAGAAAATCTAGGGTTGTTTTTGGAATAACAAATTTTATTAAGATTTCTGCAGTAAATATCCTTAGAGCTTTTAGAGATTTTGCTCCTATAAAGTTCTTTGGCTTAATGGCAATGGTTCCATTCATTTTAGGTGTTTTCTCTCTAGTGTTTTTAGGAGGACATTGGTTGAGGACAGGTGATTTCTCGCCATATAAGTTCGTAGGATTCGCTGGAGTTTATCTTGTTTCCTTTGGTTTACTTATTGCCTTATTCGCAGTCCTTTCGGACATGCTTGGCAGGATGTTAAATAACCAAGAAAAGATATTATATTTTGAGAAAAAGAATTACTACTCTAAATTCAAAAAAGAAAAGTAAATGAACGTTCTGATATCAATATCCCATCCAGCATGGGCACACCAATTCCACCATATTATAGATATCCTTAAAAAGAGAGGGCATAAGGTTAAGGTATTGGTTATTAAGAAAGATAAGAATTGGGAGATATTAGATCAGTATGGAATAGACTATACGATTGTAGGGGAGACTACAGGGAAGGGGAAGATAGATAAGGCATTTATATTGTTAGTCACTACTTGGAGACATCTAGTAGAAGCTATTAAGTTCAAGGCAGATGTTTTAATTGGGAGACCATCTCCTATGATGGCAATCACTGCATTTTTAACAGGGAAAAAGAACATAGTATATTCAGATACTGAAAGATCTGTAGAGTCCTTGTTCTTTACTAAATTATTCTCATACAAGATACTAACCCCTATGATGTATAGGAAGGATCTTGGTAAGAAGCAGATGAGGGTAGAGACATTTAAAGAGCTTTTTTATTTACATCCTAATTACTTCAGACCAAATCCTGAGGATGTTCGGTTAGTAGGTTTAGAACCAGGAGAGAAGTTTTCATTTGTAAGATTTGTAGCATGGAATGCTAGTCATGACTTAGGTCATAAAGGTTTTACAAACGAACAGAAGATGGAACTTATTAAGCATTTAGAGAAGTATGGGAAGGTTATTCTTTCTACTGAGGAAGATTTACCTTCTGAGTTTGATAAATACATCAAGAAAGTACCTCATACAAAACTACATAGTGTTATGTCTCAAGCTCAACTGTTTGTAGGAGATGGTCTTACTATGGCTTTTGAATGTAATGTTATGGGGGTACATTCAATATTTACAAGTGAAATGACTTCTGGGGCAGGTGATGAGATGGAGCAGAAGTATGGCCTTCTTTATACAATAGAGGACAGAGCGAATATGGTAGAAAAAACAAAGAAGAAGATAGATGAGTTATTAAGTAAAGAGGATATAGAGAAGGTTGGGAAAGAGAAGCAGAGGAAACTTTTAGAAGACAAAAAAGATTTTAATGAGTGGTGGGTGGATTATTTAGAGAAAGAGGTTTAGTACAAGTTGGTGGGAGATTTTCTAACCCGAGATTTTATGTGTAAGGAGTATTATATAAGATGCTGATAGGTAAGTTAGTAAACAATGTAAGACAGAAATATTTGCCAGAGGGTTCCTTTAGGAAAGATTTCATAACTTTGTCTGTTGGCAGGATAGTATCCCAAGCGATCCCTTTGTTACTCACTCCAGTGTTAACACGACTTTATAGTCCAGAGGATTTTGGGGTTTATGCAATATTTTTGTCGCTAGTCAGTGTAGTTTCGCTACTTTCGAATGGACGATATAATCTTGCGATTACGCTCCCTAAGAAGTTAAATAAGGCTGAGGAGCTGTTGCTGATTTGTTTTATTGGTGTCCTTTCGGTCAGTTTGTTGTCTTTCTTAGTCTTCCTGTTTTTTGAGAGGTCCATTTTGCAAGCTCTTGCTCTCGAAGGGAAGAGGAGCTTTGTATATTTTGTTCCCATTGGAATCTTTATAGTCGCAATTATAGAGTCTGTATATTATTGGATGTTAAGAAAAAGATTTTACGAATTCTTGTCCCTTAGTTTTATTGTAAACACATCCGTGGCAACAGGACTTAAAATAGTCTTTGCTATAATATGGGGAGGTTGGATGGGTCTCATAGTTGCATATATAATTGGAGCACTTCTTTCATTAATTCTTCTTGTGGGGAAGTTTTTAAAGGAAAGCCAAATTTTGGAGTTGGTAAGGAAGCTTAAGAAGGAGGATCTTCTTCTAACTGCGAGAAAGTATAGAGCCTTTCCAACTTTCTCTATGCCTGCTGACGGGGCGAATTCTCTTGCTCAACAACTCCCAAATGTACTATTAAACAATCTTTTTACTGGAGCAATTGTAGGATTCTATTCATTAACGCAGAGTGTATTGGGCTTACCTATTAAGTTCATATCTTCTGCGATGACGGACGTATATAGGGAGAGAGCCAGTGCGGATTGTAGAGATAAAGGAGATTGTAGAAAAATACTTTTGGCGACTCTGAGAAATCTTACCCTGTTTTCAATAATTCCCTTTTTGCTGTTGTTTTTGTTTGCTCCTACCCTAGTTCCTTTTATCTTAGGTGATCAATGGGTGGAAGTTGGTTCATATATTAGAGTTCTCACTCCTCTATTTCTTTTTAGATTTATAGCTTCTCCATTAGGGGCGACCCTGTATATTACGGGCAGGCAGAAATATCTTTTACTATGGCAAATGACACTACTTCTCTTGACGGTTGCATCTTTCTACTTCGGATCACTCCTCGGAGATGAGCACACATCTTTGGCTTTGTTCTCGGCAAGTTATTCAATTATGTATATAATATTGATCGGACTTGCTTATAAATTTAGTTCGGTAACTGAGTGAGAAAAATACTAGGGAAGATAAATAAGGATCATCTCTTCTGGGCTTTGATGGTACTATACATGATTGGGATTTCATGTTTGGCCTTCTTCCGAGATATGGTTAATGATGAGGCTCTTTATTTCCAAGAGACTTTCTTGATTTCTGAGCTCCTTAAGTCCGGTAAGTGGATTGGTGCATATGGGGTAGGGGTTCACGGCTTTCTTTTTAAACTTCCTCCAGCCTTGATATTTTTAGTGACTGGGCCATCTGTATCGGTTGTTACTGTATATCACATTATTCTTGCCGGTATATCTGGGGTCCTCGCTTATAAATTGTTTTCTTATGTGCTCAAGGACAAAATCTATGGAATTTTAGCTACAGCAATTCTCTTGTCTAACTTCCACTTTGTTTTGTCAACTGTAACATATCTGAGAGAAATTCCCAGCATATTAGTAATCTTGCTCCTCATTAATAATGTCTTCCGCAAAGGAAATAAATATTGGCTAAGCTTCCTGTTCCTTTTGCTTCTAGATGTGAAGGAATATATCTTTATCATATTTGCTTTTGTATATGTAATCTGGCTATTTGTTGATTCTCAGGAAAAAAGACCCCTCTTAAGAATAGTTGGTGTTATAAAAAGGTCTTTTCTAGTATTTCTTCCTTCTATTGTCTGGACTGTGTTAATGTTTACAACCCACATTATCCCCGTCAATATGTTTCTAGCATCGATAATCGGTTTAAAGGGGAATAAGTTTAGATATCTCACGATGCATCTAAGTCCTCAGATATCAACTACGAATGGGTTGGATGAGGGAGTAGAAATTCCTAGGTTAGCCTCAAAAGTGGTAGCTTGTGAGGAAACAACCATATTAGAAAGTTTTGTACATACTCTAATTCCTTATGCAAACACAGTTATTTCTTATGTAGGAAAAGTTCTTTATCCAAGGGTTTTTTCTTTTCTGTCTGTCCCCAAGGTTATCATCTTACCAGTTATAGTAAGTTCGTTTATCATAATTAGGGATTTCATTAAAAAAAGAAGGGTTCAATTTAGAAGTCTCACTTTTCTCTCAATCCTCACATTGGTATGGTTAGTTGCATACATTGCTAGGGCCTCTCATGGGCGATATCTATTACCAATAGTCCCTGCTATCGGAATTATATATGTTTATATACTATTCAAACAGAAGTTCAGTAAGAAACAAAAGATTGCCATTTCAGTCGCTACATTTATTTATGTGACGGCTGGTTTCTTTTTTGAGGCTAGTTATCTAGTCCCAAAAATCTTTTTGGAGTACTCTATACTGGCTCTCTTTACGCTGTCTATTGTAAATCCCAAATTGAGCTATCTCAAATATCTTACCATTTCTTTGTTTACTGCTGGATCTCTCTTCACCGCGGTTCTATTTTCTTATGTACAAGGTCAAATCTTTGGTTATAGAACTCTTGGTGCGAACAGGAATGCAGATGAGATAGCAGAGATTATTTCAGATGAGGAGAGATATTGGATTAATAGTGTCAATAACTATGCTTTGATTTCTGCATATAATGGAGAGACATATCTAGATCCGGAGTGGCAATGGGCCTTGCACGAAAGTGTCCCAATTAAGGATACTCTAGAAATACTTGATGTGAAGAGGGGATATTCCTTCACCTCTGGCTCTATAAGGCGCTTCAAAGAGTCAGTGTTTGAATTAGAGCTTGAGACTTTGTATTTAATAAAGACAGATTCGGAAGAGCGAGCCTTTAGTAATGAAAACTTCTTAGAAAACTTTCAAAATGCTGATTGGTTGGAATTGAAGGAGGTTGTTGAATTTAAGAATATGCAACTTTATATCTTTGAGGTTCTAGAATGAAAAAGATAATTAAATTCTTGAGCACGTATGGAATATATATTCTTCTTGCTCTCTCTTTGGTCCTTGGTTTCTTCTCTCTTATATTTAAGAACGTAACTCTCGATGGCGATTTATACCTGTATGAGACAAAGATCATTACCGAGGCAATAAGCAGAGGAGAATGGTTTGGATATTACGGAGTTGGAACACATGGCTTCCTTTTCAAGTTGCCAGTGGCTTTAGTATTTTTAATTACGGGTCCCTCTCTTAGTATTGCTACTGTGTGGAATGTCCTCTTGTCTTGTTTGTCGCTTTTTCTCTTTTATAAGATTCTAAGACATTATTTTAAAGAGGGAATCTATCCTTTTCTTGGAACATTACTCCTGATTACTAATTTCCAGTTCATACTGAATCTCCCTACATATATGAGAGAGATTCCTGTCCTTGTGGGTCTTCTCCTATTAATATACGTAATAATTAAAGAGAAGCCGTATTGGCAGATTGGTCTAGCGACTTTGTTGGTTTTAGAGGGGAAAGAGTATGTCCTTTATGCTCTTGTCCCTGCATTGTTGGTGTATATATTTATCCGAGAATGGAGGGGTGTCTCTTATGCCTCTATAATGCACTATTTTAAGGTGTCCCTGCAGGTGTTTCTTCCAATGACGATATTTTTGTCCCTAATGGTTTTTACGTCTGTAATCCCAGTTAATATGTATGCACTCTCTGTTCTCCCTGGGGTAACAGATGGAGGTATGGAGTACCAGGCTAATCACTTCTCTATAGATATGGCTACAACAAATAGGATAGAGGAGGATGCCCCATCTTTGTATGGGGAATTAGGATCTGGTATAGAGCAAGTGTTAAATATCGTATTGAGGTATGTGGGAAAGATTCTTTACCCAAGGAGTTTTTCATTTATCTCTATTCCAAAACTCATATTCTTTCCGGCACTACTCACGGCAATTCTTCTTTTCAAGCAAAAGTTAAAGAAGAGAGATGACTTCTTCTTGCTCTTCTCTCTGATGTTTTGGAGTTATAGCCTAATATTTCTTTTTAGGGCATCTTTTGACAGATATCTTTTCCCAATTTTACCAGTAGTGATATTTTTCTTTCTTTTGTTTATTAAAGAATTGATCAATCATAGAAAAAAGTTCTTATGGGTGACCATAATAGTATCTATAATTGCTATGCTCGGTCTATTCTTTGAAGTTGATTTTATATGGATTAAGGTGTTTCTTAATTCGCTAATAATATTCTTGTATACGGTGTACTTTTTCTATCACAAAAAATTCAAGGAGATTTATGTTGGATTAATTCTTATCATTAGCACATTTACTTTTTCAGTGGTGGCTTATTTCTTTTATGCTAATGGTCAGCTTCATCAATATTTGCTGTGGGGTAGAAATTTCGAGATTAGGGAAGTAATTAAACATTTTGATAGTGATGAGAAGGTTTTGCTAAACGATGCTGGTTGGGATATGTTGCTTTTAGTATACAGGGAGGATAACCTCTACGACCCAGAGTGGAAATGGCAACTACAGGAATGGGTTCCTCGCAAAAAGGATCTTAGAATGTTCGAGACCTTCAACTCTTATGAGATGTATGGAATTCCTTTGAGGTATGATGTCCAGAGAATAAAGAGTAGGGGGATTGACACAGTTGCTTTAGCAGTTTCTATTGTAGAGGGGCAGAATTTTATATATCAACAAAAGCTTCCTTTATATATGGAGGCGGATTGGTTAGAATTGAGAGAGGTTTTACATCTAAAAGGGAAAGAAATATATATATTTACCGTTAAAGAGGAATACCTTGAAGAACAATAGAAATTTAAAAGACAAAAACATTTTATTTTTGGTTCATAATTACAACAGTTTTCAGAAGGACCAAATAGAGTCAGTTGCAAGATATTTTAATAAGGTCTATGTGATGGTTCGTTATAAACCAATATCAAGGATAGCAAAATGGTTTCCGATAAAGTTCTTTAAAAAGTATCGAGATAGATATGTTATTGATCTTATGGATATCCCTCAAAACGTCGAAGTTTTTAGAGCTCCTGTTTATTATCTACCCTTTGGTCTGTTTAATAAGCTCTTAGGATTTTCACATTATAATGCTGTAGACAGAATGGTTAGAAGACAGGAAATCAAATTTGACTTAATACATGCACATTTTATTTGGTCCTCTGGTTACGTCGGAATGAGGTTAAAAGAGAAGTACGATAAGCCTCTAGTGATTACTGGCCATGGATATGATGTTTATAAATTGCCTTTCTATAGCGAATGGTGGACCAACAAGATAAAAGTTATAGGGAATTCTGCCGATTTAGTTATAACTGTTAGTGAAGGTAATAGGAGGAAGTTATTGGAGATAGGGATACCTAACCCTAGGATTAAAATTTTACCTAACGGGTATAATTCTAAACTTTTTTATAAGTTGGATAAGGCTTTAATTCGCAAAGAAAAGGGAATTCCTGAACAGAGCAAAGTCCTTGTCTCCGTTGGGAACTTGGAAGAAGTGAAAGGCCACAAAGATCTCATAGAAGCAGTTAAATATCTGAAGAAAGAATATCCAAAAATTCTTTGTTATATTATAGGTGGTGGCTCTCTACATGATTATTTAAAAAGTCTTATGCGAGAGTACGATTTAGAAGACAACGTTTTTCTAGTGGGCTATCTGACTCATGAGAAAATTAATAAATGGATGAATCTGGCAGATCTATTTGTTCTTTCCAGTTTGCAAGAGAGTTTTGGGATTGTCCAGTTGGAGGCTTTTGCTACGGGCACCCCTGTGGTAGCAACTAGAACTGTAGGAAGTCGGGAACTTATAAAATCTGATGAACATGGATTCCTTACGTCAATTGGGAATCCGAAGGAAATGGCCGAAAATATAAAGAAGGGCCTTGAGAGAGAGTGGGATGAGGATAACATATTGAACTATGTAGAAGGTTACTCTTGGCAAAGGATCGGAAGAGAGACTGCTCAGGAATATGAGAAGATATTATAATTATTAAAAACGTAAACTTAGAAGATTAAATTTAATTTCGATCTTAATGGATAAGAAAGGACTGTGTGTTTTTACCTATGCTAACCCCTTGCGGGAAAATCACAAGGCTCAATTGTGGAGAATTTTAGAAACTTTGGGGAACTTAGATCTCTTTGAGAAAGTTGTCCTATTAACCCAGAGAGGTCCTTCCCAGCTGAAGACGGAGGAAATTGCTAACAATGTTTTGAATCATAGGTTTAAAATCTTGCTAGAGAAAAAAGAATCAGGGAAAACCTCTTTCTTAGCAATGATGATTAGAAATTCCCTTTGGGTTACGAACATCATGAAATATGTTTTTCTAAAGAAGGTTTCTGTTGTGACCTTTCTTGGGGCGATAGAGTTAATAACGCTTCCTTATTTTAAAATAATCAAGCGCTCAAAGGTTGTTTATCATGCGGATGATATGGTTACTCAAAATAGAGGACCAAAGGTAATTACTAAGATTTATTCTATTCTGGAACGGAGTTTTCTTAAGTATTGTGACAAAGTAGTGGTTAATGGTCCCAGTATAAAGCAATGGTATGAGAATGAATATAATACAGAAGGGGTAGAAGTTGTTCTTAATGCCACAGTTAGGAAAGAAGATGTGAAGAAGGTTGAAAAGAACTCTCTACATGATAAGTTAGGGATCCCCTCCGATGAGATTATTTTTGGATATGTAGGAAGTTTTACTAAGGGGAGGTCTCTAGAAGCCTTGGTAAAGATATTCCCAGAACTTAAGGGTAAGCACTTGGTCCTCGCAGGGAGAGATGGTGAAGAGGAAATGGTTAAGGAGGCAGCTCGCAAATTTAGTAATATCCATTTTATAGGTTCATTGCGTTGGGACAAGATACCAGAGTTCACTAGAAGCATTGATGTCGGTCTAGTTCTTTTAGAGAAAGTTTCCCTGAATTACTACTACAATCTTCCCACTAAGTTGTTTCAATATTTAGCCTCTGGAAGGCCTGTAATAGTGAGTGATTTCCCGGACATGGGGAATCTAATTGATAAATATGATGCAGGATGGAAAGTTGAGCCTCAGTCTGATAAAGTATACAGTCTTATTCAGGGGATAGAACTCTCTGAAATACGCGAGAGGCAGAGCAGACTAGAGAGGAACAGGGCCTCGTTTACTTGGGAGGGACAGGAATCAAAGGTTAAAGAGATATATACTGGGTTGTTGGCTAAATAGTTTTTAAATCTTATAGACATGAAAGATAAAGAAATTAAACATTACGATAGGAAAGAGCTCTGGGAGAAGTTGAAGCAATCGCAAGATAATAAAGAAAGAATAGAAAAGACTGCAAGAATGATCCCTGAGGATGTCACTTCTATAGCGGATATAGGCTGTGGAAATGGTTTGTTCCTAAGATATATAAATGACAACCTAGAGATTGATGACTTAGTAGGTGTAGATTTTAGTGAGAAGGCAATGGAAGAGTTAAAATTAGATAAGAAAGTGGGTGATATTACAAATATCCCTCTTGGGAATAATTCCTATGATTTAGTTTCAGCCTTAGAAGTATTAGAGCACTTAGACCTGGATGAATATCAAAGGGCAAGGGAGGAGCTTATAAGGGTTTCGAGGGGATACATTCTAGTATCAACACCTTTTAATGAAGATTTAGAATTGGAGTTTGTTAAATGTCCCAAATGTAAAACAGAATTTAATTCCTCTCATCATAAGTGGAGCTTTACAGAGGAGAGAATTAGAGGACTCTTTGAGGATAGGGGTTATGATTGTATAGGTGTTGAGTATATATCAAAGAGAAATATCTATTTACCTATAGATCACAAGAAAATTAAGGCTGTCAGAGAGTACCCGGACACAGTATGTCCTGTTTGTGGGTATGAAATTAAAGGGGAAACTAAGTCTGGGAGTATTACAACAGGTGATTTAAAGGACAAGACCCTTGTAAAGTTAGTTAAGAAGATATTGCCTAAGAGAGAGACTTATAAGTGGATAGTGGGGTTATATAAAAGCTTCTCAAATAGGTTATCGTTGTAAAAAATGATATCCTGTATTAGTTTATAAAGACATATAAAATGCTAGTCATAGACTTCATAAAAACAATAGCAAAGAAAACACCATTAGTTCATCCTTTGTACTCAAATGTAGCTTCTTATATAAAATATCGTAAGGATAAGAAAATACTGAGACGAAATAAAAGATATAAGGATATGTATGAGGGGAAGAGGTGTTTTATTTTGGGAAACGCCCCTTCACTAAAGAAGCATAACTTGAGACTTTTAGAGGACGAGTATGTTTTTACAGTAAACAGTATGTCTGCCTCCAAAGAATTTGATATAGTTAAGCCTAATTTCCACGTTGTAGTAGATTCTGCTAGGTTTGATGAAGACAATGAACTTTTTCATAAACAAATGAAAGATTTGGCAGAGAGGGATTACAAACCCATTTGTATTTTCTCTGCAAGATTTAGAGACCACATTGAGAAATATGGTCTCAATAAATCTCTTGAGATCATTTATGTTTATCCAAAGTCTTCTATAAGGAGAATTAAAGACATCAATCTAACGGAAAAAGTCCCTCCTTATCAGAATGTTGTAAATGTGGCATTATATACTGCTCTGTATCTAGGATTCTCGGAGATATATCTTATTGGCTGTGATATGACCGGCTTTATTACTATCTATGATGAGAATGACAACGTCTCCTACGGGGGGCATTTCTATGAGGAGGATAATCCTGAAGAAGTAGAATATATGAAAAAAGCAAAGAAAGAAAGAACAAATGAGTTTATGTTGAATGCTTATGGGTTTGTTTTTAGACTGTTAAGGTTTACCGAAGAGTATGCCATAAAGAATGGAAAGAGGATATTTAACGCGGGGATTGGTGGCGCATTAGATGTTTTTCCTAGAGTTAAATTTGAAGACTTGTTTGATGAGCAAGATAAATAAGGTTCTTTATAAAGTCAAGGCAATTTTAAGGAAGAATTGTAGGGTTTCTTTAACTGCTACTTTGTCAAAAGAGACTATTCTAGAGGGATATAACAAGATATATAAAGGGGTTAAGATTGAGAATAGTAGTATAGGGCTAGGTTCCTATATTGGAGTAGACTCTTTCCTACCGTGTTCTAAGGTTGGGAGATTTACTGCGATAGGGCCTAGGGCCAGAATGGTGCGTGGTAGGCACCCAACTTCAAATTTTGCTTCCATTCATCCAGCCTTCTATTCGGTAAGGAAACAAACAGGTTTTACGTTTGTCGCTAAGGATAAGTTTCAAGAATTCTCTCGGGGAGAGTTTGCTGTCAATATCGGGAATGATGTTTGGATAGGATCTGATGTTCTAATCCTCGAAGGGGTCAGGATAGGGGATGGAGCTGTTATTGGTTCAGGAGCTGTGGTTTCTAAGGATATAAAGCCATACAGTATAAATGTTGGGAACCCAATAAAGCAAATAGGTTCCAGATTCGCTGAAGAACAAGTCTTGAGCTTATTGAAGTTGAAGTGGTGGGAAAAAGATATTGATTGGTTAAAAAAGAATGCCGAAAAATTTGAGAATGTGGAGAATCTGCTGGGTCGGGAGTATTAACTTTTAAATATGCAGGAATGTTATTAAACAATTTTGTAAACAAGTTTACTAAGATTATAGAATTCCCTCTCTCTGTTTTATCAATGCAAATTAAACAGAATGAATGCGAAAATTTAAAAGATAATATCCTATTAGCAAAACTTAAATATAATGCTCCTAAATGCTACGACAGAGACTTTGAATATCCCTGGATGCTAAGAAATATTCATTTAAAAGAAGGAAAACTTTTGGATGTTGGTTCTACAATAGGAAGAATGCTAAGAGATTTACTTCCAGAAGGAGTAGATTTATATACTCTTAACTACAACAAACAGGCGAAAGTAAAGGGAATAAACCAAGTCCTAGGAGACATCAGGAATACTGAGTTCGATGATAATACTTTTGACTATATCACCTGTATATCTACCTTAGAACATATAGGAGTTGAGGGGAGATACGGAGTAAAGAAGGATTCTAAAGGAGATCTAAAAGCAATGAAGGAAATGTATAGGATACTTAAGCCAGGGGGGAAATTACTCGTGACAATACCGTATGGGGCGGAAGATGTTTTGCCAATTAATAAACTTTATAACAAAGAAAGAACTCAAAAACTTTTCGAAGAATATAAACTGGTTAGTGAAGAGTACCTCAAGTATAATAAAAAGTACAAACTTTGGTTTAACGTAAAGGAGAAGGAAGCCTTTGACACTATATGGCAAAGAGACAGGTGGTATTCAATAGGATTATTCGTACTTGAGAAGTAAACACTTATGAAAGTTTATGTACTAATCCCAACAAGAAATAGAAAGGAACTTTTAGACAAGTGCCTAAGTTCTCTCGATAAACAAACGTACGAAGATTTTGAAGTTGTTGTAATAGATGATGGAAGCACGGATGGTACAGAGGAGGTTTTGCGGAAGCATAAGGTAACTGTCCTTCAAGGAGATGGTAATCTCTGGTGGACCGGAGCGATGCGAAAAGGTGTCGATTATGTCTTGTCAAAGTGTAGCGAAAATGACTATATACTTTTGCAGAATGATGACACTTATATGGAAAGTGATTTTATTGAGAACCTAATAAGAGACATAAAATCGAACCCGAAGAGCTTACTAGGTACTGCCGTTAAAGATTTTGAGACTAAAGAGTATCTTTACAATACCCACAGGTATAAAAAGTGTATTTTGCAACAAGTAGTTGTTAAGACGGACGAATCCCTTATAGAGTCAGAGACCTTGAGTGGGAGGGGTACTCTTATACCAGTAGAAGTTTTCCAGAAGTTAGGAAATTTCTCTCGATTACTTCCACACTATGGCTCCGATTACGAGATTGCTTTTAGAGCGAAATCTAAAGGATATAAGCTTCTTATGAGTACAGATTCTGTTACGTACTCTACTAGTAAAAAGCCAAGCTTGGCAAAGAGAATAAAGTCTCAAGAATATCTGTCATTGAAAGATTTCTATTTGTTGTTTTTTTCCAGAAGGTCATACAATAATCTGTGGAGCTCAACTATTATAACGATCTTGCATTCTCCAGGATTTCGCAAGTTTTATGTTATTATTAGGATATATCTCTATGTTATTAAGGTATTATTAGTAGATTGTTTATTTAAGGGGATATTTAAGATAAGAAGACCAAAAATGAAGATCAAGAGTCTAATTAGGAGGAAGATGTCGTTTATTTTCAAACTAAATGATTTGCTTACAAAGCAAGAAAAGAGGAGATTTATTCTGGTTCTTGTAGTAGATATCATGAGGGCTATCTTGCAAGCAGTTGGGATAGTTTCTATTCTGCCCTTTATGAATATTGTGATGGATCCTATGGTAATTGAAACTAATCAATATCTTAGTTACCTGTATGAGTTTTTTAATTTCTCAAGTCAGAATAGCTTCATTTTTGTTCTTGGACTATCGGTTCTTGCCCTTTTGGTGATTGGAAACCTTGTGTCTGTTTGGTCGATTAAGATGAAGACAAAGTTTGTTTGGGAATTAAATAGCAGGCTCTCGACGTCACTTTTAAGAAAATATCTGTCCCTTCCTTATTCATATTTCTTAGACCATAACAGCTCTGATTTAGTGAAGAATATTTTAACGGAGGTCAATCTCTTATCCGGGGAGTTCCTAAATTCTATATTAACAGTTATAGAAGGGGCAGTAATATCGTTGGTTATTTTTGTAATGTTGCTGGTTGTAAACCCCACGATGACACTTACGACACTTCTTGTTTTAAGTATAATTTATCTTGTAATTTATCTTGTTTTCTCAAGAAGACTGAAGAGGGCTGGAAAAGAGCGAATTGCAGAAAACAGGGCAAGATTCAAGAGTGTTGGAGAGGCTATTGGTGGGATTAAATATACCAAGGTTCTAGGGAAAGAGAGTTACTTCATTAATGATTACTTGGTCCATGCTAAAAGGTTTTCTAAGTTACAGACATGGTACAGGGTAATAGGAAAAACACCCAGATATATTATGGAGATAGTTGCCTTCGGGGGCATAATTGGAGTTGTACTCTTCTTTATTCGTTCAGGGAAAATGAGTGATAATATTATCTCTTTGATAGGTCTCTTTGCCTTTGCCGGGTATAGGCTCTTACCTGCCTTGCAGAACGTATATGACTCTTTCACAGTTTTTAGATTTAATAGAGAAGTCCTGAACAAAATTCATTATGATATGAAAGAAGGTGCTCTAGGGGGTGTTGATGTTGATGTTAGTGAGTCTAGAGTTGAGCCTCTGAAGTTTGAAAGAGAGATCAAATTAAGTAATATTGATTTCTCTTATCAAGGGGATAGAAAGAAAGTCTTGAAGGATATTAACATAGAGATTCAGAAAGGGTCCTCTGTTGGTATTGTCGGGACAACAGGCTCTGGTAAAACTACCTTGGTGGATGTTGTAATGGGCCTTCTGACACCTACCACTGGGGAGATATTTATAGATAAGACAAAAATAGATTCTAATAATGTAAGGAATTGGCAAGCTAATTTAGGTTATGTCCCTCAGGATATCTTCCTGTCAGATAATTCGATAACAAAAAATATAGCTTTTGGTTATGAGGACGAGTATATAGATGTGGAACAGGTTAAGAAAGTTGCAGAGATGGCCAATATCCACGAGTTTATTGAGAACGAACTCCCAGATAAGTACGATACAATTATTGGAGAGAGGGGTGTTAGGTTAAGTGGTGGACAGAGACAGAGAATAGGTATTGCGAGGGCTTTGTATCATAATCCAGAGGTCTTAATTTTTGATGAGGCAACGAGTGCACTAGATAATGTCACAGAGAAGAGTGTTTTGGAGGCGATAGAGACAGTTTCTAAATTGAAAACTATGATTATTATTGCACACAGATTAACAACGGTTGAAAACTGTGACATTGTTTATCTTATGGATGATGGGGAAGTGGTTGATAGTGGAACCTATCAGGAGCTTGAAGCAGAGAACGAGATATTCAAGGAAATGTTAAAAGCTAGTACATAATTTTATATCCCTCCAAAATGGCCAAAAGGATAATACATTTGGGAGCGACCTCTGGGACTGAAACATATTTAAGAAAGTTCTTAAAAAAGTATTTTAGGCTCAAAGATGCTAGGCAATATGAATATCCCACTTTAAACTCAAGATGTAATGCTGGAGATAAAGCACTCATAGAAACATATAAGTACATCATTGAGGAGAAGCTTAATGCAGAACCTATATTCATGGTTTCTAAAAGGATATTTGACGAGAGGGATTTAGACTTTATTAATAAACACGATGCTTTGATCCTTGGGGGTGGAGGAATGTTTATACACGATTCTTTCCCGAACATATATTCTGATTGGTTATGGGGCGTTACCGAGGAGTTTATTAGTAAAATTAAAATCCCAATTTTTGTGTATTCTGTCGGTTATAACAAATTCAGGGGGCAGAGAGATTTTACCAAGCAGTTCGACAGGACAGTCACGGCCTTATTGGAGAATTCCCCTGCATTTGCTTTAAGGCATAATGGGGATGTAAGGAAATTAAAAAAACATATCCCAGAAAGACTAAAAGGGAAGGTTGAAATGAATTTCTGCCCCACGCTATGTTTTAACGAATACAGTTGGAACTTCGAGTCATCACTAACAAATCGCAAGGTAGTATTTAGTCTGTCCGGAGATCGGTTAGGACATAGGCATGGAGATGTTTTTAAATATGTAGAGGAGATTAAGAAATTTAAGACCTATCTAGAGTCAAAGGGATATGAAGTTGTGTATTTTGTTCACTTGCGCACTGACAAGTGGATTTTAGAATTTATAAAGTTCGATACAGTAGTAGAACTGGATCACTCTTCAACGGAGGAGATCCTAAGGGAATATGCAAAAACAGATTATGTAGTCTCCGACAGGGGGCATGAACAGATGCTAGGCTTCAGTGTTGGGTGTAAAATAATTACGCCGATATCCCATGACAAATTGAAATTCTTTTTAGAAGATATTGGTTTAGAAAAGGTTGGTGTTGAGGAGTCAGATCCCAATTTGCACCAGAAGTTAATTGAAATCTTTAGTGATTTAGAGAATGACGAAAATTATAAAGATTTCTGGAAGAAAACCATGACGGAGATACAGACCAGGAACGACGAATTTATTAAAAAAATTAAGAGGAATTTATAATTTAGTAATATATGCACCTAATAATAGATGCTACTACAACCCAAGATCAATTAGCCTATGCAGGAGTAGGCCAATATACTAAGAATATTGTTTCTCACCTCATTAAACTCCACCCAGACATAGATATATCTCTACTACTATTCGCAGACAGGAAATCTACACTAAAAGATATTATCTACAAACACAAAAATGTAAAAATAGTAAACCTAGGTAAATACCAAATAAACGACTTTAAAAATGATCTCTGGTATTACACCAAAGTACTACCCAAGATAAAAGAAATAAAGAAAGAAAACAGCATATACTTCTGCCCTTACTTCTGGAGAAACCTACCAGTTAATACCCTCCCAACAATCCTCTTCGTCCATGACATGAACCTAGCAATGTTTAACATGTATTCACAGAAATCCATCTTCCATAACCTAATTAGAAAAATCCAATACTGGATGACAATGGACAAATCTCTTAAAACAGAACACATAATATGTAACTCTGAAACTACCAAACAAGATTACCTAAGATACTATCCCAAATACCCAGAACAAAGCATAACAGTATCTTATTTAGGTGTAGACCTAGAAGAGAAAGAAGTATCCCTAGATGATGTCCTTCCTAAAGATTACAAAGAGAGAGGCTACATAATATATATGGGTGGAGGAATTAACAAAACAAAAAATTCTAAAGGAGTCATATTAGGTTATATAGAATTTCTAAAATTATTAGGTAAGGAGAAAAACCAATGTCCTTACTTAGTAATATCTGGAGGCAAATTTGAAAATGAACAATTAAAAGAAGTAGAAGAATTACACAACATTGTAAGAGAACACAACCTAGAAGACCTTGTTCTCTTTACAGGTTTCTACGAGGATGAACAAAAATATTCTTTACTTAAAAATGCATTTGCATTTATACACTTATCCCATTACGAAGGCTTTGGCTTTGCACCAATAGAAGCACTAAGAGCTAAGATCCCAGCAATATTACACAAAAACCCAGTATACGAAGAACTATTTAGTGAGGTAGGGTTAATGGTAGATGGAGATAACCATAGAGAAGTAGGAGAAAAAATCTTAGATGTATATAGTAATTCTGAAAAATATGAGAGTAGGGTAGAGAAGGGGTATGAACTCTCTAAGAAATATACATGGGACAAAGTAGCAGAGAGGACATATGAGGTTTTTGAAAAAGTCTCAAAAACCAAATAGTAGGGGACTCTTAATAAAATTTTTAAATATTAAAAATGTTAGAAATAATAATTTACATAGTAGCTGCAATATTTGCTTTAACAGGATTAATTTTAACCATCCTTAATTTCCCAGGTATATGGTTTGTATATATCTCTACCGTAGTCCTTGCTTTCTATACCGGTTTTGAAAAAATAAGTCCCCTACTCCTAATAATTCTTTTTTTTGTAGCAATACTCTCTACCTTTATAGACAACATAGTAGCTGCATTAGGTGCTAAGAAAATGGGAGGTAGTAAATGGGGAATGCTAGGAGCAATATTAGGAGGAATATTTGGTTTTATAATTGGTAACTTTATTGGCTTCATCCTAGGACCATTAATAGGGGCTACCCTTTTTGAACTTCTCTTTGCACACAAGGATCTAAACGAAGCTTTTAAATCTGGAATAGGGTCGTTAATAGGGGTCTTCTTTAGTATCTTCCTAAAAGTTGTATTAAATATCTCCCTTATTATTTTTGTTCTATCTAAACTTCTTTAGTCACTTAAGGGTGGTCTAAAGCTTATTACATTGATATAATCCTTATACTTAAATACTTCCTAGAAACAATTAAATGTCATTACTTCAGAAATTTAGAAAAAACAAGAAAGCCCCAAAGATATTATTGGGTTTAACAATCCTCCTATTTCTTATATTTTCAATATACCTTGCTCTGAACCTTAGAATGGGAGTATCCCCTGACTCTTACTACCACCTAGAAGTTTCTCAGGCATATTCTGAAACATTAGGAATACCAGAGAACACACCAGAGACGTACCAATGGAGAGATATTACTAGAATCCCCTATTTATCCCTTTGGATAAATGGAAGAATATTGAACCTAAACGAAATGACTTTTAACTTTGATGAGGTAACTGTATTGCGTTTAAGTAATGTTTTAACTGCGGTTGGGACATTAATCTTTGTGTATTTAATATCCAAGAGGTTAATAAAGAATAAATGGGGACAGGTATTACCTGTATTTCTTTTGTCTAATACCTTGATGTTTGTATTTCTCTCCTCCGCTATTAATTACGACAACCTTACGGTATTACTATCAACAGCTGCAATATATTTCCTTGTTAGGTTTTTGCAAGAGCCAAAGAAGCTATCTCACAGTATTCTAATATTTATATTCCTACTTCTTGGGACACTCACAAAGAGTAGTGTTCTTCCTTTAGCAGTTATTATTTTTGTTATTTGGATGCTATTCATATTTAAGAAGAAGATTTTAAAGGAAGAATATTTCAGGCAGTCTCTAACTCTACCTAACATTTTGCTGATGGTAGTTTTCTTCTTACTAATCATTTTAAATTTCAATGTGTATGGAGTTAATATGATTACTTTTGGAAAGATTGCTCCTAGTTGCACACAAGTTTTAACGTACAACCAGTGCCTGGAGAATGGAGTGTTTGTTCGTAGTATGTATAAGATCCCAACCATATTTGAAGGAGGGATTGTAGAGAGTGCAAGGCTGGTATTTAAAGGTGAGAGAATTAATCCCCTTTTCTACCTCCCTTACTGGGCAGTAGAGATGTCAAAGAAGATTGTGGGGATTATGGGGGATAGATCTCTATTTATGAGGTATGAATATTTGCCATTTTATTTCCTCTTCTTCTTTGTTGGTTTGTATATGGTTTTTAAGAACAGGAAGAGCCTCTCTAAGGGGGACAAAGCATTGGGCTTTATATTCCTTTCCTATGCTTTAGTTGTAGCTTACTACGTTAATTACAAGGCATATATGAGGACAGATTGGATGGACCTTGGACTTCAAGGAAGATATATATTCCCTGTTCTGCCGATAGGTTATGTAATATTCAGTAAGTACTTTTCCAAGATTAAAAACACTAAAGTGCTTAATATTTTGCTTGGGTCCTTAATAGCAATTTTCTTATTAGGTAATTATGCTTATTTCTTTGCGAATGTCCCAACGGATTGGTTCATACCAGAACCAGAATGGATGCAAGAAGTTTTTGAGGAGGAGTCGGAGTCTATAGAACTTCCTTTTGAATAAACAGATAAACATTCCCAAATACATCTTCAACCACATATCTCTCTCTGTTTCTAACGTATGCCTTTTTAAATTGAATATCCTTAGGGACTAAAACTGTCCTTTTTACTTTCCTGAGCTGTGGTATCTGTTTCTTCTCCCCATGTTCAATATCTATCTTGTAAAAATTCTTTTCTAAAAAATCTAAAGCAGTTACTGCTATTATCCTCTCCCCATTTATATCCAAAGGTCGGATCGTCTCAAAAAAATATAATTCCTTCTCCTTTTTGTTTGGAATCCTTACCGTAAATTTTGTAGAAAATTCATCCAGAGAAGAAATCATGTAATGCTCAATGTCACAGAAAATAATTTCGTCATCCTTCCCAATCCCAAGAAATTGATTTGGTTTCCTTTTCCCAATCTCTGTTAAAGTCTCCTCATCAACCCTATACTCAAACAGCTCGTCCTCTAGAACAAATAGTATCCGATTATCATCCCTCCATATTACTTGTTGAGGGCTTGTAACATCTGCTATCTCTCTCCGTCCTCTCTCAAGGGTTAAACTCCCTAAGCTCTCCTGTATAGAACTAGGTAAGAACGGAAGCAGAAACGTTAACATTGTAGTTGTTGTCTTAAAGATAAAACTTTCTAACATCTGTAATGTGAACAATAAAATAAGATTTGCTCATCTCCCTGGATGTGGATTCTCACCACTAAGCCTCCCAGGATTATATTTAGCACCTAGAGTTGGAACTTTATTCCAATCTACATCTATGTAGGGAACCGGGTTGGTATGAGATTTGTAACTAGAATTAAGTCTAGTTTCAAAATGTAAATGGTAAGCTAGCTTCTGACAATTCCATGCTCCAGTATTTCCACTTTTTGCAATAGTTTGTCCTTTCTTAACTAGATCTCCAGTGTTTACATACATATCTTCAAGGTGAAAATATGTAGTATGCATACCCTTGGGATGTTTTACTTTCAAAAAATTTCCTCCAGATAAACACTTTCCGTAGTAACTATCCCAGCCTTTTCCAACAACCTCTCCGTCTCCAACAGAGACCACCTTCTCCTTCGTCGCTCCAAAGTCTATTCCAGTATGTGGGCTCTGGTAGTTAGTAAAACCGTACCATTGTGTTACCCCAATTATCTTGTTGAACGGAAAGGCAAATGGTCTTCTCTTCTCTCCCTTTGTTGTGGTCTCTTCGATATCTTCTGGATCTAGAGAGAGTTCTGTCTTAAGGTCATAAAATATGTCGTATCTTCTGTTTATTATTCTGTAGGTGTGTGTAAGCTTTAAATCTTCTCTGTTTTTTGTATACCCAGCTAATAATTTAAAACGATCCCCATTCATAGAGAAGCTCCGGACTGGGACATCCGAACCATTCTGGTTTGTCCTAAAGAACAGGTGTGGTCGAATTGTAATAATCTCACTTCCTAAAAATTTCTCATTGCATCTAAACCAAGTTTTTGGCTTGAAGATATCTGAGACACAATCATAAGTATCTACTTGGATATTAATATTTCTCTCGACATTTCCTTCAACGTAGAGAGAATATTCATTTGAAAAAGGGTAGACTTCCTCCCTCAAAATTTCTATTGTACTTTTTTTACAAGAAATCTTTTCAAAAGAGTTGTCTCTTTTGTTATATTTAAACCTACACAAAATCTTCGTTTCTTTTTCATCCCCACGATTACTTATCCCAAGCACAGAAGAATTCTTAATATTCCAATTGTAATCTTCTTCTTGAACCAGAGGAATTGTAGGGGAAGCGGGTTGGGTTTTAATTTTAATTGGAATATTTCTTGTGGTTTTCGTAGGAGGCTCATCAGGCCCCTCTCTATCCCCTACTTTTTTAGAGAGAGTCTCTTCCTTAGATTCTTCCTCCGAAGTTGTTTTCTTTTCTTTCTCTCCAGCACTCATAACTTCCTCAATCTCTTCACCATCTTTTTCTGTTTCTTCAATCTCTGTCTCTCCCTCCTCTTCTTCTTTAGGAGGGTTGTTGTATTCCTCTAACATGTCCCAAGCCCAATCTGGGATATCCGTTTTCAAACCAAATACAAAGACATCTGATTTGTGGTTGTAATAACCCTTAAAACTCTCTTTCGGTTCATACCTAATCTCCCAGAAGTAGTGCTGGTTATCTACATAGCCCCAGGTATATTCCTCTTCACTCCCAACCTCAATCTTAAGTCTTGTGTCGTTTAGCTGTCCGTTAATATATATAACATGCTGGTAAACATATTCTGTATCTCTATCTGTATTCTCCCATTTAAAATTCACAACCCTGTCCTCTAGTACTTCTCCGTTATATGGGCTAATTAATTTTACTTCTGCAAAAACAATATTCTTAAGTAGAGTCAAAAACAGGAGAGTGAAAGAGACCTTTAGGAAATACTTAACCATATATCCCCTAATATATAAGGATAGAATTAAATTTTTCTTAATTAGTACAAAATGATATATAATCAAAGGATTACTTTTGACAAGAAAACATGCTTAACATACTAAAAAACTTGTTTGACTCAAACGAGAAACAACTAAATAAGATACAACCAATCGTAGACGAAATTAACAGCTTAGAGGACAAACTCTCTAAGTTAACAGACGAACAACTTGCTGGTAAAACAGAAACATTTAGAAAAAAACTTAAGGTAGATTTAGAGAATTGCAGACAAGATTTTACTAACCTAACAGATGCAGAGTTAGAGGAGAGGTTGAATGACGAAAAGCAAAGACTTTACGAAATCCTCCCCGAAGCATTTGCTGTAGCAAGAGAAGCTTCTAACAGAGTTGCAAAACATAGACACTTTGATGTTCAGCTCCTTGCAGGTTACGTTCTTTTTGACAACAAGATAGCTGAGCTATTTACTGGAGAAGGAAAGACCCTTGCTGCAAACCTACCACTGTATCTTTATGCTCTAACCGGAAGAGGTGCACACCTTGTTACAGTAAATGATTACCTTGCAAGAAGAGATGCAGAGTGGAATGGACATATTCTTAATGCCCTTGGTATGACAGTAGGAGCAATTAATTCTGGGAAGCAATATAGGTTCATAACAGACGAGGAAGCCATTAAGCTTAAGGGAGACGAAGCAAAGGCCCTTCTTAAAGAACGAGACGCCAAAGCTAAGAAAGAAGGCAGACTAAAGTATGACCACATGAGTGGTGTAAATCTTCTGGAATGTTCTAAGAAAGAAGCCTATGCCTGTGATGTTGTCTACGGCACTAACAACGAATTCGGTTTTGACTACCTTAGAGATAACATGGCAAAGAGTTTAGAGGAAAGAGTTCAAGGTCCAAGATATTTCGTAATCGTAGACGAGGCAGACTCCATCCTTATTGACGAAGCTAGAACACCTTTAATCATTTCAACAAGTTCAGATACAGCCAATGACCTTTACAAAAGATTTGCTTCTTTAGTTAAATCTCTTCAACCAGAAAAAGATTACATCGTGGACGAAAAAGCTAAAGCAGTTTCTTTAACCGAAGAAGGAATAGATTCTGTAGAGAAGAGCTTAGGAGTAGATAATATCTATGAAAATGGACAATTAGCTTACCATCTAGATAACGCCCTTAAGGCAAAAGAGTTGTACCAAAGAGATGACGAATACCTTGTTCGAAACGGTGAAGTTTTAATCGTGGATGAATTCACCGGACGTGCCATGGATGGAAGAAGATATAGTGAAGGTCTTCACCAAGCAATCGAGGCAAAAGAAGGAGTAGAGGTTAAGAAAGAATCCAAGACAATGGCAACAATCACTTTGCAGAACTTTTTTAGGCTTTACCATTTCCTCTCTGGAATGACAGCTACAGCTTTAACAGAAGCAGAAGAGTTTGCATCCATATATGACCTAGACACGATAGTTGTTCCTACAAACAAACCAGTAATTAGAAAAGATCACAATGATGTCGTTTACAGAACTGTAATGGGTAAGTTTCAAGCAATTGTCGAAGATGTAAAAGAACACCATGAAAAAGGGCAACCAATACTTCTAGGAACAACATCTGTAGAGAAGTCAGAAGTCCTCTCTAAGATGCTTTCTAAAGAGGGAATTAAACACAACGTCCTGAATGCCAAATACCATGAAATGGAGGCTAAGATAGTGGCTGAGGCTGGTAGAATAGGGGCTGTAACCATTGCTACTAACATGGCCGGTAGAGGAACAGACATTGCACTAGAAGAGGGAGTAAAAGAATTAGGAGGACTTTATGTTATCGGTTCTGAAAGACACGAATCTAGGAGAATAGACAACCAGTTAAGAGGAAGATCTGGAAGACAGGGAGACCCAGGAGAATCTCGCTTCTATGTTTCCTTTGAGGATGAACTAATGAGACTCTTTGGTGGAGAAAGAATGCAGATGTTAATGTCCCAAGTAGGACTAGACGATGGCGTCCCAATAACTTCCGGCATTCTTGGTAGAACAATTGAGAATGCTCAGAAGAAAGTAGAGTCACACAACTATGACATCAGAAAAAGACTTGTAGATTACGATGATGTCCTAAACCAGCAAAGAGAAATAATCTACACATTAAGAAAGAAAATATTAGAGGCAGAAAGTAGCAAGAAAATCCCAGCATCTAAATTAGATCTTAAGAAAGAATTAAAGGTAGTCAAAGATCTAGATGTAGAAAGTCTACAAGATGCTCTAGATGGATTCTCCCTGGCAAGAGAAGATACTTGGAAGATTCAAGAGCTATCTGACATAACATACCCCCTTTCTCCTTTAGAAAAGTGGATACTCAAGAAGGTTCTTGAACATTTAGATTTCCTCGTAGCATCTCAACTTCAAGATGACATGAAGATAGACAATATAGAGGAGAGGAAGCTATATATCCAGATAGAAAACTTACTTACCTCAGAATTACTATCTCAAGCAGTTAAAGAATTAGGATACAAGGACACAACAGAAATGTTTAGGGAGATGTATGAACTACAAGAGGTAGAAAGAATGGAACTCCTAAAGAGAGTAATACTTGTCTCCTTCATGATACATATCTACTCCATAGGTTTAGAACCAATGCAACAGTTGTCTAAATACCTAATACTCCAATCTTTTGACAGGTTCTGGATGGAACATCTAGACACCATGACCGACCTAAGAGAAGGAATATCTCTAAGAAATCTTGCACAAAGAGACCCTCTAGTAGAATACAAAAATGAAGGTTTTAATATGTTCGAAGAAATGTTAAGAAAGATAGATGAGTTTGTTGTAACAAGGTTCTTTAAGGTAAGACTAGTAAGAAATGAGAACCAGACTCCACAGAGAGTAGATTCTAATAAAGACACTAGACCAGGTAATACAACGAAGCAAAAAACTATTAAAAAGAGCAATAAAGTTGGACGTAATGACCCCTGTCCTTGTGGTAGTGGGAAAAAATACAAGAAATGTTGCTACCCCAAATATGGCTAGATTCCTTTTTCTATGGGTTTATTGACACACTATAGTCCCTATATTATCCTAAATAAACACTATTTATTGATATTATATGGCAGATTCAAAGAAAGAAAACAAAAAAGAGGAGTTAATTACACCAAGGAAAAGCGTCCATGTAATCTTTCTTTCTTGTCCTCATTGCGGGACTGAAAAAGACCACATAGAGATGTGTGAGGAATGTGGAGAGCCAATGAGAGTCATAGATGTTGTTGAGAAATATGGAGAAGATGCAGAAAGATTTCTTAAGAGAATGGAGAAAAGAAAGACAGAGCAGAAGGTTGAGTTAGATGATGACGATGTCAGTATAGATGACGAAGAGCCAAATATCATTTTAATGGGGAATGAAGATGCGCTAAATGGAGATAACGGCATAGATCCCACAGATGATGACGACGGTGGTTTAGGTGTAATATTCCCAGATGCAGACGATGATGAAGATTCTGAAAGAAAAGAGACTGTTGTAGAAGCAGATGATGATCTTACTAAGGCTCTAGAACAACTAGATTCAGAAGAAGATGAAGATCTCACAGCAGAAGACTTCGGATTTGATGATGGTGAGATTCCTACGTTATAATCGTTAATGACAGATTTACAATCCAAAGCTGCTTTCCTTAAGAAAAAATTCCCTAAAGTTGCTGTAGTAGCCGACCAGATGAGTGCTTTTGGTGGAGCAGATAGAGAGATGTTTTCACTTCTACAACTAATTCCCCATGCAGATATCTACACCATAGTTTTTGACAAAGATAAATACTTAGCAAATTATCCCAACCTAGATAAGAAAGTTCACACGAGCTTTGTGCAAAAATTATCCAATGTTTTACCCAAACATTTCTACAGACATCTAAAAGTTCTCACACCATTTGCTTACGAAAGTTTTGACTTAAGGGGCTATGACCTTGTTATAAGCATCTCTGCAGGACCGGGGAAGGGAGTAATAACGGGTCTAGAACAGCCACACATTGCTATGGTAATGACTCCTCCTAGAAGTCTCTGGGACAAGGAATTAAATGTCAGAGGTTCCAAATTCAAAGCCCTATACAAACCCCTCTCCATAATTCTTAATACCTACATGAGAGTCTGGGACTGGACAATTTCAAGAAGAGTAGACTACTGGACTGCAAATTCCAAATATATAGCGAGAAAAATTAAAAAGACATATGACAAAGAAGCCACAGTAATATATCCAGGTGTAGAGGCTAAGTACTTCACCCCCTCCTCTCAAAAGGGAAAGGAAGAGGTGAGAGCGAAATATAATCTTCCTGAAGAATTTGTCCTAGTAGTCTCTCGTCTATATGACCACAAACGTGTAGATTGGGCAATCCGTGCTGCCATAGAGGCAGGGAAGAATCTTGTAATAGTAGGTGAAGGTCCAGACAGAAAATATTTAGAAAAAGAAGCTAAAGGTCATGACAATATCCAATTCCTTGGTTTCGTAAAAGAGGACATGGAAGTTAAAACAATATATGAACTAGCAGAGGTTTTACTTTTCTGTGGTCTCGAAGATTTTGGCTTAGTTCCTGTAGAAGCAATGGCATCAGGAACGCCAGTTCTAGGCTACGAAGATGGAGGGTTACTAGAAACTATTCAGGAGGGTGTAACAGGAGAATTCTTTAAAACAGAAGAAAAACTCAAA
>Ga0172382_10001246_pt1 | contig 46023 bp, 39 predicted proteins | sample Leawel138RmetaG_FD_122245 | JGI IMG/M metagenome (GOLD analysis project Ga0172382, IMG submission 122245) | Leachate microbial communities from a municipal landfill in Southern Ontario, Canada - Leachate well 138R metaG | ecosystem: Engineered > Solid waste > Landfill > Unclassified | place...
ACGTCATGATGAATGGCGAAGAGCCTGGCGATCGCAGCGAAGACCCCTGGGCGCACGCGGTGGACCACTATCTGGGTGAGGCGGAGTTCCCGGCCACCCCACAGAGTCTGCTGGAGGTCTTGCGCAAGGTGCCCGAGTCCGAGCGGGCCGAGGCCTGGCAGGAAGTGCACGATCAAGTGACGTTTGCTCGCTGCCAGGAGTTTCCAACCTTGCGGTCGGTGGAGGGAAATTTTCACGACCGTTCGGTGGGAGCCAGAATCCTGGTGATTTCCGGCGGGGTGATCATGAATTTTATCTCCGCCATCTTGATCTTGTGGTGTCTGGGACCGGCGGTGGGGATTGGAGCCTTTTTCAACGATTGGGGACCGTACGTCTCGCAGGCTGTTCCGGGCGCTCCGGCGGCAGAATCCGGAATCAGGGCCGGGGACCTCCTGCTGGAGGTGGACGGTGAGCAGGTCTCGACCAATCTGGAGGCTTTTCACGCCATCGGCCGCCACACCGGAACCCCGGTTCTTTTGAAGATCCACTCCCGCAAGGGCGAGGAGAAGGCTCTGGAGATAAAGCCGGATGTACGGATCGGCTATGAATCGTTTTCAGCGGATTCTCAGGGGGCATTGACCCTGGAGAGTTCGATCGATCACGAGGGACTGGTGGGCAAGAGAGTCACCTCTCACAATCTGGAGCAGTTGCTCCAGGAGGTCTCCAACCTTGAAGGCAACGGTTCTTACAGCCTGGAGACGGAAGAGGGTCCGGTCACACTGAAGCTGCCCGAGAAGTTTTCGGGGCCTCGAGGCCAGGTCGGGGTTTACTTCGGGGTCAACGATATCCGTTTTGAGAACACCCTCACCGGGGTGGTAGCCACGGTGAAAGAGGGCAGCCCCGCCGAGGAGGCAGGAGTGCAGGCCGGGGATCAGATCCTGGCGGTCGGGGAGTTGGCGGTGGTCTCCAATTCAGGGCTCATATTCGGCAGCATGGTCGACGAAGCTCTGGCTGCCATGGGCCGGATACCGGAGGTCTCCGAGATACAACTGGTGGTGCTGAGAGGCGAAAAAGCAGAAACCCTCACCCTCTCCAAAGGGCCTTCCACGGCGAGCCTGGCGAGCATGGGAGTCACCCTGAAGCCGCTGGGCGCGAGCGAATTGCTGAAGGCGCCGTTCTCTATGATCGGCCAGATGCTGGGGATGCCCTTTTTCATCTTGAAAGCCTGGTTGACCTCGCAGTATACCGGATCCGAGATTATCAGCAATATGCAAGGTCCGGTCGGGATCATGCACCTGATCTACGAGTTCTCCGACAACGGTATCGCTCAGTTTCTTTACTTCGTGGCCCTCTTGAACGCCGCCATTGGAGCCTTTAACCTTCTGCCTTTCCCGGCTCTGGACGGCTCCCGACTGGTCTTTCTCTTGATCGCCGGACTGCGCGGAAAGCCGCTAGACCCGGACAAGGAAGCGCGCATCCACATGGTGGGCCTGTTTATCCTGCTGGGTTTCGTGATTCTGGTGACCTTCGGCGACATCAAGCGCCTCTTCTCCCCGGATATTTTCGTGCTGTGAGGCAGATCCGTGCTTGAGGCCCAGAAACAGCAACACCTACGCACCATGCGCCGCAGCCTGAACCGGGCTGTCACTTCCCTGAAAGAGGGGAGCGACGTGGTTTGCCATTCGGGGTGGGGCTACGGCCGAGTGTTCACCCACCCCTGGGTGGAGGCAAAAGGAAAGTCGGAGGAGTCGCTACCTGAAGAAGAGGTGACATTGCTCTTGCCACCCTCTCAGCCGGAGGAGTTGGCGGAGTGGAGCGCGATCTTGCCCCCCGGGGTTTTGCCGGCGTTGGCGTTTTTCTGGCCCGGGCCTTTGCTGGTCAGGGTCCGGGTGCCAGGAGGGGTTCGCCGTCTGACGGTGGGTTGCCCCTGGCACCCCGTCATGCAAGAACTGTTGGAGCGCAACGGGGCGGCCCTGTTCCAGGATCTAACTGGTGAGAGTAAACAACACGTCGAAGAGGGTCGCGAACTCTCCGGCTCCGACTACGAAAGTGCACGATTGTTGCGCTGGCCTGAAGAGGAGACTCCCCTGGAGCCGTCTTTACTTGATCTCGGTACTCGCCCCTGGAGGCTCTTGCAGCAGGCTTTCGTGAAGGCTGATGAACTTTTCCCGTATCTGAATGAGCCGGTCATTCTCTCCCACGAGCGCGCCTTCCCGGAGCGAGCTATCCGCACCTACGTGCCCGAGGGTAGCACCCTTATCGTGGAGGCTGATGAGGCAGAGCAACTGCCCGAGGCGGTGCGAGAGTTGCGGGCACAGGTTCCACCTGACACCTTCGTCCGAATTTATTTAGACGAGCAGATCGCCCACACCCACTTTCCCGACGACCGGGAGGTGCGGGTCTACGGCGAGTTGAGCGACATGGAGAGAGTGCGCCGGCGCTTGCAAGCCATGCTGGAGCGGCAGAACCGCCGCCTGGGCAAGCGGGTACTGCTGATCGGGGTGTCCAATCTGGGACCGGGCTCGGAGAGCTTTCAAGCCGATTTGCGAAAGTTTAGCCACGGGTGGTTGAAAGTGGAGGACGGAGTCCGACTGGAGCTGTGAGTCGCCTGATCTGCCGGGACGAGGTGGCTTCCACCAACGAAGTCCTTTTCCGGGCCCCTCTGTCGGAGTATCCCCCGGGTACCGCCTTGTTGGCGGCGCGTCAGACCGCCGGACGGGGGCGAGCCCAGCGGGCCTGGGCCTCGGCCGAGGGGGGGATGTATCTCTCGGTGGTGCTCTTGCCGTCCTCGCCGGAGGGGCTGACGCTCCTGGGGGCCTACTGTGTCTTGCGACTCTGCTACGAAGAGTGGGGTGTGCCTGCACTGCTTCGCTGGCCCAACGACCTTTACTGTCAGGGTCGAAAGCTTTGTGGGGTCTTGCCCCAGGTGAAGTTTCACGGCCAGACCATGGAGCGGGCGGTCCTGGGGATTGGTTTGAACGTTTGCCAACGCTCCTTTCCTCCGGAGGTCCAGGCGGTCACGCTGGCTCAGTTGGTGCCTGACCGGGAGTGGCAAGTGGAACCGGTGGCCCGACGGGTGTTGGCTGTGCTGGACGAAGAGTTGGAGCGGTTCAACACTGAGGGGTGTGCCGCCCTGGCCTCCCGCTGTGAGCCCTTCTTAGAGGGCTTGAAGGAAGGCCGAGAAGTGGGCATTTTGCGGGGAGATACGATTCAACCGCTGGGCCGAGTCAGGGGTCTGGGCTCAGGAGGGGAACTGCTACTTACAGGGGCACGCCACCTGGCCCAGTTAGGGCCTGACGAGCGTCTGGTGGTGGGTGCTTCCTAAAAAAAGATCCCCTCGGATTCTCTCCGAAAGGACCCACGACTTTAAAGCCCCACTTTCCCCCACTCCTAAAAGTCGTCGACTTCCACCTGTAGCCCCTTCGAGCGGAGCCTGTCGGCTATTAGCCGGCACTCTTCCTTAGGGCCTTGAAAGCACACCGCTCGCCCCTGATCTTCACAAACGTGAGAGATCTGATAGGCAAAATCGGTTTCGCAAGCGGTGGCCCCCTCCAACCAGAACACCACATCGTCGAACTGGTGTCTGTTATCGGCATATAGTATGACGCGCCAGCGCCCATTCGACTTCGGGCGCGTGGTCTTAGCGGTATCTAACTCGGGCGAGAATTGACTCACTTGGACCATCTCCTTTCTCGGCTAAGATTCCCTCTTCGCCGCCCTCCGGTCTCCATCTCCGTGCAAGCAAAAAAAATTAAAAAAATTCTACAAAGTTTTGAACACGGTTTACCCACTATGTAGAGCCTAAGAACACTTGTTCTACTATATATAGTGCACATGGCACTGTGTGTATAAAAAAGCTCTCTGAAAGTAAGATTGACACCCGGATCAAGGGCTGTTTATAATCGTGGGGCCTAGTGGGGCAAAGTGGAGGTATGTGGAGCTAAGTGGAAGATGCTTCGGAAGAATACTGGTTCTCCGGGACATTCGAGCACACGCTTGACAACAAGGGTCGATTGACGATTCCGTCTTCCTTTCGTTCGGATTTTGAAGATGGGGCCGTTCTGCGCAAGGGCGCTGATCGATCCGTGGAAATTTTGCCGCGCTCAGCATGGAACCTTTTTCTAAAGAAAATGAAAAAGATTTCAAAAACTGACCTGCGTGGTCAACGCTGGGTCACGCTACAGTTGGCTTCGGCGCAGACTGTGGAGTTGGATAAGCAAGGGCGGGTTTTGATGGGCCAGGAGCTTCGCTCCCACGCCGATCTTGAACTCGGCCAGGTGGTCATAACGGGAGCTTTGGACCGGCTGAAGGTGTGGGAGCCGAAACGCTGGTCCGAGATGGAGTTGGCTGGAATAGAGGAGCTGGACGATTATGTCTATGAGAAGTATCAAATCTGATCTGAAGTACTCTCGATTTCCGGTTAAGCTGGGTATGCCACCCAGCCCGCCCTGGAAACGGAGGACACCTGCCCCCGGTCCGGGGTCCGGTTCGCGAGTGCGGCGTTCCGAGCAGGTGGTTGAGGTGCAACTGAAGCTGGTGGAGAAAGCACAAGGGAATTCAGAGGGAAGCGACAGTTAGGTAGCATTTAGTTGTCGCAATTTCATCGCCCCGTGATGCTCGGGGAAGTGATGGAGTGGCTCGCGGTGGAGCCACGAGATCTGATCGTCGACCTGACTCTCGGAGGAGGGGGTTATAGTCGAGCGATTTTAGATGAACTGGGAAATGAGGGAAAATTGGTCGCATTTGACCGGGACATAGAAGCGGTGGGCAGGGCGCAAGAGGCTTTCCGAGAGGATCCTCGTCTTACCGTTCACCACTCCCGGTTTTCTCAGTTCGAGGAGTTTCTGCTCCTCCACTCACCCAATGGCCACGACGGCGCGGTTTTTGATCTGGGCGTCTCTTCCCACCAACTAGACACGGCTGAGCGGGGCTTCAGCTTTCAGCAGGACGGTCCCCTGGACATGCGCATGGACCCCACTTCCTCCCACACCAACGCCGCCGACCTGGTCAACAACGAGCCGGTCGAGGAGCTTACCCGAATTTTTAAGGAGTACGGAGAGGAACGACGCGCTCGTCCGGTGGCTCGCGCCATAGAGACCCGCCGCCGTACTCAACCCTTTACCCGCACCCTGGACCTGGCCGAGGTGGTGGCCCGAGTGGTGGGGTATCCCAAGACCCAGGGGCGCCATAAGCACCCTGCCACCCGCTGCTTCCAGGCGTTGCGCATCGCCGTCAACGATGAACTGGGCGAACTTCGGGCCGGCCTGGAGAGTGCGGTCAACACGGCCCGCCCTGGTGCTCGCATCGCAGTGGTGACTTATCACTCCCTGGAAGACCGTTTCGTGAAAGAGTTTTTCCGGGACAAATCAGGGCGCTGTCACTGTCCAAGGCACCAGCCCGTGTGCACCTGCGGGGCCAAAGAAGAAGTCAAGATCCTTACCAAAAAAGCCGTCAAGCCAGGCTTGCAGGAGGTGGATGACAATCGTCGTTCGCGCTCTGCTTTGCTTCGGGTGGCGGAGAAAATTTGAAAGCGAGGTTATGGAGTTGGGCACAGAGGTCTCATTGGACGATACGTCCAGGTCTAGGGAGAAGAGGAGGAGAGGGTCCGGCAAGGTCTGGACACTTCCTTTTCTCGCGTTCTGCGGAGTGGCATTCTTACTACTAGCCTATCTGTGCCAGTCGGCACACATGGTTCGCATCCAGTACGCGATTCTGGCACAGCGCCAGGAGGTCAAGAGCCTGGTGGCTGATCGAGCCGACCTGGAGCTCAAGGTCCAGGAGTTGACTTCGCTGGAACGAGTAGAGCGCGTGGCGGTTGAGCGACTCAAGATGGTGGCGCCTAAAGAGCGCCACGTGATCGAGGTGGTGTGGTCGAAGGCCATCGAAGAACCCTCTGAAGTGGCGGTAGTTCACCCCTAAAACCGCCATGAAGAACACCACGATGACAAACAAAAGCCGGGTAATCACTCTTTTCTGGTTGTTCGCAGGCTTCGCTGGATTGCTGTGCGGGCGGTTGATCAAAATTCAGTATGTCGACCACGCCTATTATCTGGATCGGGCCGACGCTCAGCACCTGGGGGAGGCGGAACTACCCGCCCTGCGTGGTGAGATTCGCGATCGCAACAACGTGGTGCTGGCAACATCGATCGCTCGCTGGTCCATCGCGGTGAACCCCGAACATTTACAAAACGCCGATGAGGTGGAAGAGGCTGTAGCTCTCTTAACCGCTGCAACCTCACGCTCGGAGAAAGAGATACGGGACATCGTCGAGAGCGTCGGAACCTTCGGTTGGATCGCTCGCAAGGTGAGCGATGAAGAAGCCCGGGCTGTGAAAGAGCACGGATTGAAAGGCGTTTTTCTGGTCAAGGAAGCTACCCCTGGAAAGCGCTACTATCCGAAAGGTCATCTGGCTTCTCACCTGATCGGCGCGACCGGGATCGATGACCAGGGCCTGGACGGTCTGGAGTCTTCTTACGAAGACCAACTGAGCGGCACCTCGGGGATCCTGAGAGCCTTCATGGACCGTGATGGTTGGGCCACCCTGGAGCACCCCACTGCCTTGATAAAGCCGGCTGAACCCGGGCACAACGTGATCCTCACCATCGACGAGTCGATCCAGTATGTGGCCGAAAAAGAACTGGCTCGGCAGGTTAAGGAGTATCACGGAACCGGTGGGATCATCGTGGTGATGGATGCCCGCAACGGCGAAGTCCTGGCCATGGCCATCAATCCCGACTTTCCGGCTGAAGATTTCGCCGAAGTCAAGCCGGAGCTTCGGCGCAATCGCAGCGTGACTGATCCCTACGAGCCGGGCTCTACCTTCAAAGTCTTTCTGGCTGCTGCCGCTCTTAACTCCGGCATAAAGCCCAGTGATACCTTCGCTTCCGGCGGGATCATGTCGGTGGACGGATGGACCATCCACAACGCCAACGACGGCCTTTACGCCGGGGCGATGGAGACCCTGAAAGATATCATCGCTTACAGCTTCAACGTGGGTACGGCCAACGTGGCTCTGTCGCTGGGTAAAGAGAAGTATTATAAGCACCTCCTAGAGTTCGGCTTTGGGGGGAAGACCGGTATCGATCTGGTGGGCGAGAGCGAGGGCATTCTGAGCCCCGCCAGCGAGTGGGCCGCTATCAATACCGCCACCATCAGTTTTGGTCAGGGCGTGGCCTGCACCCCTGTGCAGTTGTGCAGCGCCATGCAGGCCATCGCTAACGGTGGGGTCCGGATGAAGCCGCGTGTGGTGAAAGCCGTGACCGACCACGAAGGAAACGTCATCGAACGTTTTGAGCCCGAGATTCTGGGCCAACCAATCTCGGCTGAAGCCTCCAAGCAGATGCTCGACATCCTGGAGAACGTGTGTGAAAACGGAACCGGCAAACGGGCCCGAGTGCCCGGCTATCGGGTAGGCGGCAAGACCGGTACGGCGCAGTTGGTGGAAAACGGAGTCTACGCCTCGGGTAAGTACATCGCTTCTTTTCTGGGAGTGGCCCCGGTAGACGATCCGCGTATCGTGGTCTTGATCAAGATCGAGAAACCTACGCCTTATTGGGGTGGCCTGGTAGCCGGACCGGTGTTTAGCCGAGTGACGGAAAAAGCGCTCTGGAAGTTAGGTGTGAAGCCGGACCCCAAGTTGTTGAAAAGAGATCTGTCCGATAGTGGGCATTAAACGAACGAACGAGAAACGGTACGGAGAGGGATGAGATGAAAGAGATAGATATTGACGCCTTTGTCAGGAAGTTTGCCGGCCCACGAGCCATGCCGGCCAAACGGATTAAACCAGCGGCTCAAATCATGATGGCACCCCAGCCGGTGTGCTTTGGGCCCAGGCTCGATTCCGGTCGGGGCGGAAAAAAGCGCTGGCTCACCATGATCGACCACCGGCCCGACATAAACAGCTACTACCGACCCAACATCCCCAACTATTAGCTCACGAACGCTTATCGACCAAACCCCAAACGGGTTCGCGCAAAGTAAAAGTTACAGGCGTGAACAGGCTCTCGCCTACGGCCTTCTCCTTCAGGAGAGGGCCCCTTTCATGTTTAGGCTCATTTTCTAGAATAAATTTCAAATTCGAGGAGGATTAAGCTTTTTTGAAGATAATTCAATAGCACGACCGAAAAGGTTAACGGAGGAACTTGGAATTGAAGTTGGCGCACCTATTTAAAAGCGAAGAACTAGAGCCATTTGAGGTCGTTTCCTCAACCTCGACGGAGCCAGCTTGGAAAGACCTGGAGATCACCGGGATAGCTTTTGACTCCCGAAGAGTTCAACCCGGACACCTGTTTGTCTGCATCCCGGGCTTTCAGTCGGACGGTCATGATTACGCAGCCCGGGCGGTTGAAGCGGGAGCGGTTGCGGTGCTGGTGGAGCGCGTGCTGAGCGATCTGCCAGCTCAAGTTCCCCAGATCAAAGTGGCGGACGCTCGCTGTCGACTGGGTCACCTGGCGGCTCGCTTCTTTGATTATCCTGCTTCGCGTCTTTCGATGGTGGGTATCACCGGGACCAACGGCAAGACCTCCACCGCTTTTCTTTGTGAAACGGTGTTGAGCAAAGCGGGCCAGGCTCCCGGCTTGATCGGGACCATTCGGGCCCGGGTGGGCGACCAGAACCGCGATGTGCAAAACACCACCCCGGAGTCGTCCGATCTGCAGGAGTTGCTGAGCGACATGGTAGCGGCCGGAAACCGTTCGGTGGTGATGGAAGTGTCGTCCCACGCCCTGGCCCTTCACCGGGTCGCCGGCATTCCGTTCGACGTAGCGGTATACACCAATCTTTCTCAAGATCATCTGGATTTCCACGCCTCCATGGACGAGTATTTCGAGACCAAGAAGTCTTTGTTTACGGGGCTGGGTCAGGACTGGAGCCGGCCGGCTCCGCCCTATGCGATCATCAACTGGGATGACCCCCGAGCCAAAGAGATCTTAAAAGATCTGAAGGTTCCTTACATCACTTACGGCTTCACCGAGGGAGCGCACGTTTTGGCGACGGAGCTGGAGTTCAGCCCGGAAGGCTCCCGGTTTTGTGTGAAAACGCCGGTGGGTGACGCCTCCTGTAGGCTTCGACTGGCCGGGGCCTTCAACGTGTCGAACGCTCTGGCGGCTGTCGGAGTGGGCCTGGCTCGCCGCATCGAGTTGGATGAGATCGTGGAGTCGCTGGCTACCCTGGACGGCATCCCTGGCCGTTTCGAGTTGGTGCGCGAAGGCCAGGATTTCACCGTGCTGGTGGACTACGCCCACACCCCCGATGGTCTGGAGAACGTGCTGATGGCAGCCCGGGAAGTGACCGCAGGCCGCCTGATAGTGGTTTTCGGCTGCGGCGGCGACCGCGACACCGGCAAGCGCCCCCTGATGGGCGATGTGGCGGCCAGGCTGGCCGACCGGGTGTTCCTGACTTCCGACAACCCCCGATCCGAGGACCCGAACCTGATCTTGCACGATATCGAGCGCGGTGTGCTGGAAGTCGGAGAGCACGTGGATTACCTCAAGGAACCGGATCGAGAGGCGGCCATCGCGGCGGCCATCCGAGGGGCCAGGCCCGGCGATACGGTGGTGATTGCAGGCAAGGGCCACGAGAGAGTGCAAATTTTCTCGGACCACAAGATCGTCTTTGATGACCGGGACGTGGCACGGCGGATCATCTGTGCCCGCCTGGGAAAGGTCCAGCGAAATAGTTCGCTGAGTACGGCGAACTTACTCTGGACGGAATGCCGAAAACCCCTCCGTCACCTTTATCGCGACCTTCCATACAGCAATAGAAGTCAGGGTCGAGCCGCTCTGTGATCGAATGGACCCTCGACGACATTGCCACCTGTCTGGGGAGACCGGAGGGTGAATACGAACCCGAGAGCATCCTCTCGGGTGTTTCGACGGATTCAAGGACCCTGGAGAGAGGGTCTCTTTTCGTTCCGCTGATCGGGGAGAACTTTGACGGTCACGATTATGCCCGCAGAGCCGTGGAGGAGCGAGCAGCCGGGGCAGTGGTGTGGGCCCGGCCGGAGGTCCCGCAGTGGCTCACCGGGGTTCCTCTGTTCAGGGTGCAGGATCCTCTGGCAGCCTACCAGTCACTGGGGCTCTATTGGAAAAAGAAATGCGGAGTGCGATGCCTGGCCGTGACCGGCTCGGTGGGCAAGACCACCCCCAAGGAGTTCCTGGCCCATTTTCTGGGCACTCACTTCGCGGTGCACAAGAGTCAGGCCAATTTCAACAACGACATCGGGGTACCAAAAACTCTGCTGGAGTTGACCCCCCGGCACGAACTGGTGATCACGGAGATGGGCATGCGCGGGTCCGGCGAGATCGCTCGGCTGGTCAAGGCCGCCGAACCGGAGGTGGGCGTGATCACCGCCATCGGAACCTCCCACATCGAACTCCTGGGGAGTCGTGAGAATATCGCCAGGGCCAAAGGGGAATTGGTGCAGGGGCTGCCGCTCCAGGGTTGCGCCGTGTTGCCTTCCTCCGACGAATTCTATCCGCTTCTGAAGGAGCTTTCGACAGCCCCGGTCACTTCTTACTCGACGGTACCGGGGAATGGGGATTTTGCCCCCGAGGCGATCCTGGAGGAAGATGAGAGCAGGACTGACTTTCAGTTCCGAGGGCGCCGCTATACTCTGCCTCTACCGGGTCGCCATCACCTCCACGATCTGTTCGCGGTTCTAGGGGCCGCCCAGGCTCTGGGAGTGGAAGCGGAGGCTGTGCTTGGCGACCTGGCCTCCCTGGGGCACCCGGAGGGCAGAGCCGAGTGGGTGACCATCGGCAAGGCACGATTTTATTTGGACGCCTACAATTCGGCGCCCGAATCGTTGTGCGCCTCTCTCGGGGTGCTGAAGGCGTGTCGAGGCAGAAAACTCGCCGTGCTGGGGGATATGCTGGAGTTGGGCGAGGTGGGCCCCGCCGCCCACCGCAAAGTGGGAGAGGCACTCCCCGGCTACGGTGTGGACGTGGTCTTCGGCTACGGCCCTTTGACCGAGGGACTGGTCGAGGTGGCCCGGGAGGGCGGGGTCCGGGCTCACTGGTACGCCGAGAAGCCTCAATTGGCCGAGCACTTGGAACGAGAACTCCAAGAAGGCGATTTTGTACTGGTGAAAGCTTCCCGGGGTATGGCGCTGGAAACCGTGGTAAACACCATCAAAGAAAGGGTTGGATAAAAGAGTGCTTTCGTTGCACGCAAACCTTCACAACTATTACGGAGGGATCTTGAGTCTGGGACTCACCCTGCTCACCCTGCCGTTTTTCATTCGCTGGGTCGCCGGCCGGGGATGGGGGCAGGAGATCCGCCCTGAAGGCCCTGAGGACCATAAGGTCAAGGCGGGCACCCCCACCATGGGCGGTGCCGCATTTGTGCTTAGCGCGTTTGTAGCCACCATGCTCACGGCGGGTTGGAGCCTGGAGTTGCTGGTGATCTGGTTTGTCATCCTGGGTGGTTTTGCGATCGGGTTGCTGGACGATCTGACCGGCCTGATGAAAAAACAAAACCTGGGACTGAAAGCTCGCCAGAAGCTGGCTCTGCAAGGTTTGCTAGGCGTTTTTCCGGCGGCCTATCTGGTTTGGGGCCGAGGCGTCACTTCCATCACTCTCCCTTTCGGTTTCGAACTCAACGGAACGGCCCTGGTGCTGGGTCTGGGTGTGCTGGTGGTGGTTTCCACCACCAACGCGGTGAATCTCGCCGACGGAATGGATGGCCTGGCCTCGGGCGCGGCGCTTCCCCCGCTAGCTTTCTTCGCTCTGGTGGGTCTGTGTCAGGGGCAACCCAGCATCACCGCCACTTCGTTTGCCCTGATGGGCGCCTTGATCGGGTTTCTCTGGTTCAACTGCTATCCCGCCAGGGTCTTTATGGGCGACACCGGTAGCCTGGCCCTGGGAGGAGCGCTGGCCGCTATGGCCCTGGTGGCGGGGCGGCCCATCATGCTGATTCTGGTGGGTGGCCTGTTCGTGGCTGAGGCGCTCTCGGTGATGATGCAGGTCGCCTACTTCAAGAGCACCGGGGGCAAACGGATCTTCAAGATGAGTCCTCTGCACCACCATTTCGCGCTGTCGGGGATGCACGAGGTGCAGGTGGTGATTCGCTTCTGGCTGACCTCCCTTTTTCTAACCCTCGGAGGCCTCTACTTCTTTGCTCAGGGGTGTGCGTGGTGAAAACTCTGGTACTGGGTACCGGCCGCAGCGGTCTGGCCGTGACGAGCTATCTCCTGGGGCAGGGACGAGAAGTGGTGGTCTCTGACCGGGCCTTGCCGGAGGAGGTCGAGCGGTCGGCCTACTGGCCGGCTTTTGTAAAACTGGACAACGAGCATCCCGGCAAACTCGAATGGGCCTTCGGGGGGCACCCCCTGGAGCTCCTCGAGCGTTGTTCCGAGGTCGTGATCTCGCCCGGTGTTTCCTTGCACGTTCCCTTCCTGGCAGAAGCTTTAAAGCGTGGAGTCACCATCAAAGGAGAGATGGAACTGGCTTACCTGGCCTGCCCCCGGCCTCTGGTCGCCGTGACGGGCACCAACGGCAAGTCCACCACCTGTTCGCTGCTGGGCAACATGCTGGACCGCAAGGGGATCGTGGGAGGAAATATAGGGGTTCCGCTCCTGGACCAGGTGAGGGATCTGGAAAGTAGTGTGGAGTGGGTGGTGGCCGAAGTCTCGAGCTTTCAACTGGAGACGGTTCACGAGTTCAAGCCCCGAATCGGGGTGCTCACGAATATCACCCCGGATCACCTGGATCACCACAAAGACCTGGAAGAGTATTGGACCGCCAAGTCCCGGATGTTCGCCCGCATGGATCAGGATTGCATCGCGATTTTTTGCCAGGACGATGAGAACTGTCGGCGCATGGCAGAAGTTGTCAAGTCCCGGACACTACCTCGTTGGGTCGATGGCTTTCCTCTCCCCAAAAAAGGGGCTCCACCCAGAGTGCTGACCTATTCGGTGAACGACCCGGTGGAAAACGGGGTAGCACTTCTCGGCAAGCGGGTGATCCGCTTCCAGGATGGTCGAGGCGAAGAACTCTTTACCTGGGACTTTCCCGGTTTGCCCGGCCTGGCCATGATCAGCAACGGTCTTGCGGCCATCACGGTGGCTCTGGAAGTCGGGTTATCCGGCGAGGAAATTCAATCTAGATTGAGAAGGTTTCAACCTCTCCGCTATCGCATGGAGTTAGCGGGAGTCGTGGATGGAATCACTTACATCAATGACTCTAAAGCGACCAATATCGATTCCGCGTTGGCCTCCGTGTGCTCCATCAGTGGACCGTTGGCGGTGATCGTGGGGGGCAAGGACAAGGGAGTGGATTACACTTCTTTGGCCCAGGGATTGCAGGACCGAGATGGACGAGTTTTCCTGATCGGTGAGGCAGCCCGGCCGATCGAGGAGAAACTGGAAGAGCTTGGATTTCGAAATATGGAACGGAGTCAGACCATGGAGCGCGCCCTGCACGATGCAACCGCCTTTTTGAAGGGGGAGGGCACGGTGCTGTTGGCGCCTGCTTGCTCTAGTTTTGATCAGTTCAACAGTGCTGAGCATCGGGGTGAAATCTTCAACGACCTGGTGGCAGAATTGAGGTCTCGCGAAGAGCGGAACCTGCAGACGAGGAGCGTCAAAAGTTGAGAAAAGGCAACGAATACTGGATCTTGATCATCTGTCTCGGCCTGGGGATGGTGGGCTTGCTGATGGTGTTCTCATCATCGCTCGTGGTCACCGCTTCCTCCACCGACTTCAACTCCGACCCTTATTTCTTTTTCAAGCGGCAGGGTCTGTGGTTTTGCGCAGGTTTGGCAGCGCTCTGGGTGGCGCGTTCTATCGATCTAGAGAAATGGCGCCCCTTTCTGTCGCTGCCTTTTTTGGGCCTAAACCTGCTCCTGCTGGTCCTGGTGCTCCTGATCGGGCCGGAGATCAACGGTGCCCATCGCTGGTTGATGCTGGGAAGTTTCCAGTTTCAGCCGAGCGAACTCGCCAAGTTGGCCCTCATCTTTTATATGGCGGATTTTCTGGCCCGACGCGGCGAAAAGGTCCGCAGTTTCCCGAGGCTGCTCCCTGCCCTGGTATTGTTCGGGGTGACCCTCATCCTGGTGGAGCGCGAACCGGACCTGGGTACCGCCCTGATTCTGGCCGGAGTTTTTATGGCCATGCTGTTTGCCGGAGGAGCGCAGGTGTCCCACATGCTGATGATGAGCGCCGCTGGAGCTCTGGTGGTGATCGGTTCGGTCATCGTCAAGCCGTACCGACTGAAGCGAATTACCTCTTTTCTCGAGCCTGATGCCGACCCTCTGGGGGCTGGGTATCACGCCATTCAGTCTCTTCTGGCTATCGGTTCGGGTGGACTGTACGGGCGCGGTTTCGGAGTGGGGCACCAGAAGTATAAGTACCTACCGGAAGCTCACACCGACTATATCTTTAGTATTCTGGCCGAAGAGCTGGGCCTGGTGGGCACCCTCTGCGTGATCTTCTTGTTCATGGCTTTCCTATACAAGGGTTGCCAGATCGCGCTCCAATGCCGCCGTCCCTATCTTCGATATCTGGCCCTGGGTGTAACCTTTCAGATTTGCCTGCAAGCCTTTCTCAATATCGGTGTGGTGACGGCCAGTACCCCCAGTACCGGCATGCCTCTGCCCTTCATCTCCTACGGCGGGACTTCGCTTTTATTCTCCCTGATCGCGGTGGGTCTCTTGATGAACGTTGCTCGCAGCAATCTGGCTCTTCGCGAAGAAAGCAAGAAGCCGATCGGAACCGATCGGAAGCAGCGAAAAGGGGCCACTCTCACTTCTTCTCAGGAGGAGAGTTTGGCTGCCGTCTCGACCGGAGTCTGGGAGAGCAAGGCCGCCGGTGCGCGGCTCGCCGGTTCGGCGGAAAAGATGCCTCGGCCGGCCGTCGAGCCCGGCCTCTTGAAGCGAACTGACTGGGCCGAACGCCGCCGTGACGGCGGGACGAAAAAGCGCCGACCGGGATAGTCCGGTGCGCTTCCTTCGCCGGGCAGGGTGAAACCTGTTCTGGAAGAAATTTCAATACGGGGCCAGGTTGTAGAGAACGATTTTGACAGTCGATAGCCAACAAAAACGAATTGTGATTTCAGGCGGTGGTACCGGTGGGCATCTCTATCCGGGATTGGCCGTGGCCGACGAGTTTCGCCGTAGCGAATGCGAGGTTCTCTACATCGGATCGCCCCACGGTCTGGAAGCCGAGGTGGTACCCCAGGAGGGCTATTCGTTTATGGCCGTTCCGTCCAGAGGCATCGCCGGGAGTCCTTTCCGAAAAGTCATGGCGCTGGCGCATCTAGGAATGGGTACACTGAAGACTTTGTTTCGACTTCTTTCCTGGAAGCCCGATCTGGTCATCGGGACTGGTGGTTTCGCGTGCGTACCGGCGGTGGTGGCGGCAGCCCTTTTGAGGGTTCCGGTGGTGCTGCTGGAGCAGAACGCGGTTCCGGGCCGGGCCACCAAGCTGCTGAGTCGGTTTTCCCGGGCGGTGTGCGTCTCTTTCGACGATAGCAAACAGCATTTTCCAGGACGCCGTACCGAATGGACCGGCAATCCTTTGCGCCGTTCGATGACGGCGCTGTCCAAAAGCGATGCCCGCAAAGCCCTGGAGCTGGACCCTGGGCGACCGACCCTTCTGATCGCCGGTGCCAGCCAGGGAGCCCAGTCGATCAATCGAGCGGTGGTGGAGGCCCTGCCTCTGTGGGCTGATAAAGAATGGAATATCATCCACCTCACCGGCCGCAACCACCTGGCCCGGGTGAAAGCGAGGGTGGAGACGGTGCTGCCCCCGGATGCCCAAATTGCCTATCATGCGTTTGGGTTTCGAAAAGATATGGAAAACCTTTACTCGGCATCCGATCTTGTGGTATCAAGAGCCGGAGCAACAACAATTGCGGAATTGACCAGCCTGGGGCTACCGGCCCTCCTGGTGCCATACCCGTTTGCGGGCGGGCACCAGAAGGAAAACGCCAGAGTAGTGGTCCACTCTGGCGGCGCCAGGGAGATTCCGGATGAGTTGGTTGGGGAAAAACTTAGGGGCGAAGTGGAGACGTTGTTGGAAGATTTCACGTTGCTAAACGAGATGTCTGCCAGGAGCAAAGAAGCCGCACGACCCGACGCTTCTCGGTGCGTCATTAATGTCTGCCGTGAAGTGATGAAATAAGAGGAGGGTACGATGCGCCAAGGGCAGCACGTCCATTTTATTGGGATTGGTGGAATCGGTATGAGCGGCATCGCTCGGGTTCTGCTGGAGATGGGTTGGAAGGTCTCGGGATCGGATCTGAAGTCATCGTCGATCACCGGCGGTCTGGAAGAGATGGGCGCTCGCATTTATGTGGGCCACCGGGCCGAAAACGTGAATGGTGCCGAAGTTGTGGTACTCTCCTCTGCTATCCCCAACGAAAACCCCGAAGTCAGAGAAGCCGCCAGTCGAGGGATCAAGATGGTCCAGCGTTGCGAAATGCTGGCTTTTCTGATGAGGCAGAAGTTTGGCATAGCGATCGCCGGAACCCACGGTAAGACCACCACCACCTCCATGGTGGCCAAGGTTCTCGATGCAGCGACCTTGCGACCTACCGTCATCATCGGCGGTGAGGTCAACGATATGGGTTCCAACGCCAAGCTCGGTGGAGGCTATCACCTGGTAGCCGAGGCGGATGAGTCAGACGCCTCTTTTATCCATTTAGAACCCAAAATCGCCATCGTCACCAACATGGACTCCGACGTAAACCTGTCGGCTGAACCTTTCCGGGACCTCAACTTCGACGTGGAAGAAACCATGATCCGCGTGAAGCAGATGTTTGAGGTCTTCTCCAATCGCCTCCCTGAAGACGGACGGCTGATCCTGTGCTGGGATCACGAGCGGGTACGTGAATTGAAAGGGCGGGTGGATCGTCCCACCATCACTTACGGACTCAGTCCCGATGCCGAACTGACGGTCAACGATCTGGTCCTGGATGGACTCAGAAGTCGTGCTGAGGTGGTCTATCGAGGCGAAGTCCTGGGCATCATGACGCTGAACGTTCCGGGTCGACACAACGTTTGCAACGCGCTTGCCGCCATCGCCGTAGGCCTGGAGCTAAACATCGATCCGGCCACCATTTTGTCGGCCCTGGCCAAGTTCGAGGGTGTTCAACGACGATTTCAGATCCTTGGAAACTGCAACGGGGTGACCGTGGTCGACGACTACGCTCACAACCCCCAAAAGGTAGAAGCGGCTCTTCACGCTGCCAAAACCGCCGCCGAGAAGTCCAAGGGACGCGTGGTCGCAGTTTTTCAACCTCACCGCTACACTCGGACGAAATTTCTGTACAACGAATTCTGCACCAGCTTTCACGAGGCCGATCTCTTGCTGGTGACCGATATCTACTCCGCGGGTGAGCCTCCAATCCTGGGCTTGCGGGTAGAAAATCTAGTTCAGGAGATTTCTCAGAAGTCTCCTCACGTGGAGATCTTCCACACTCCAAAAGAGCAGGACGTCATGCGCAGACTGGATCTGGTGACCAGACCCGGTGACATCGTCATCACCCTGGGAGCGGGCGACGTGGGGAGGTGGGGTAGCCGTTTTTTGCTCCACGAAACAAACGATCATCTGGTCACTAAAGCCGTTATTTAGGGCTACTCTTGCTTTGAAGAAGGAGAACGAAAGTTCTCTTTTTTCATTTGAGGAGGAGGTGTTTGAGAAAGAAGTTTGAAATGTTTTCAAAATATTCTTGAAAGAACACCACTTTGCACGCCCGTAAAATCTCTCAGATAGCTGAATCGAGACGCCATCTCCGACGCGACAGCGGCGCCCTGACTTACCGGCGCGCTAAGAGAAAGGCCCGCAAAGCCGGAACCAAGCGGGAGAGAGCCTTCACTCGAAAACGCGAACTGTTTCTGGTGTTTATGTTCTTGATTTCTCAGTTTTATTTCTTGCAGTCTCCTCTCTTTGAGTTCAGTGAAGTGACGGTGGAGGGGGAGACGAAGCTCTCTCCGACTCAGATCGAGTCGTCCTTGGGTTTGGCTGACCAGGCAACCTTTTGGGATGTCTCCCGGGATACGCTGGAACAGAACTTGCTGTTTATGCATCGCCTGGAAAGCGCCCGGGTAGAATTCACCTTTCCGGGGCGGGTTCAAGTTATCGTCAATGAACGAAAGCCTGCCTACTTCGGTGCATTTATCGGTAATACGGGTGATTGGTACACGGTGGATGCTGATGGGGTGGTGCTCGAACCGGCCAAAGCCACGGTTAAGCACCCAAGAATTCTCTTGCCTTACCCCATGCGGCCGGGAGCGAGCGTACGCCAGTCCGATCTGCAGGTGATGCGGTTTTTCCAGGATAACCTGAAAGGCTCGCTTCAAGAGCAAGTGAGAGCCATCAAGATCAACACCAACGGAGAGCTCGCTTTCCGGATGAGATACGGCGACAACAACATATGGGTGAGGTTGGGGCGGCCCGAGAAGCTTCCGTATAAACTGTTCTTGTTGCAGGAGCTGATGGTCAAACTAGAACATGAAAAATCCACGGTGGAATCGATCGATCTGCGCTACTCGGCGCCCGTGGTGAAGAAGAACGAACCGGTAGCCGAAGAGCCTCCCGTAGAGGCGGAAGAAGCCTGAATTAGCGTCTTGTAGAGTAGATCCGGGTGTGCTACACTCGGTGCGTTGGCCCCGTGTTGGGGGCGGATGGAAGACGATGTGGATACAGAGATGGAGCCTACCTCCTCAGAAGATTTTGTCGAACTGGCTGTGGCCGAACGACGACGGGGGGGAGTAGACCGATGGCAGGTACCAGTGGCCATAGCGAGTCTGCTGCTCGGCATCGCTGTTTCCCTTCAGTTTCGCACCAATAGTGGTACACCGTCCCCCTCATCTGCTCAGCGTTCCGACCTGCTGGCTCAACTCAAGACGATCGAAACGGAGAGAAATCGCCTTTCCACGGAACTGGCCGAGTCTCGGGATCGTATGGCTGAGATCGAGAGGACCCTGGGTCAGGGCAAGTCGCTCCATCAAGAGTTGCTCTCTCAGTTTGACGGTGCTCGTCTGCAAGCCGGACTCATCGGCTTGAAAGGCCCCGGGATCGTGGTGCGGATGTCGGATTCACCGCGCCAACCCGCGGCCGACGAGATTCCTTATGACTTTATTGTCCACGACATCGATCTCTCGGTGCTGGTTAATGAACTGTGGGCCAGCGGGGCTGAAGCGGTGGAGGTCAATGGACAGCGCATCGTGGCAAGAAGCTCAATCCGCTGCGTCGGTCCTACTGTGTTGGTCAACGCCAATCGTGTGGCCTCACCCTTTATCATAAAGGCGATCGGCGACGTCGACCATTTAGAGGGTGGTCTGAAGATGCCGGGCGGATTCGTGGATTCCATGAGCCGCTTGACCAGTAACGGCGGTGAAGTTGTGATCTCGCGAATGCGCGAACTGCAAGTGGTTGCGTACCAGGGGAGTTTGATCTATCGTTACGCGGTACCAGTGGAGAGCGAAGAGGCGGCGGAAGTGAGCGTGGAGCGCTGATATGTGGGTCATCATCGGTCTTTTGATCGGAATTATTCTGGGTATGTGGCTGCCTTATCAGGTCCCTGTCTCGTTGTCACGATACGTCTCGGTCGGAATTCTGGCGGGCTTGGATTCAGTAGTGGGGGGATCCCGGGCCGGGCTGGAAGATCGCTTCGATACCGTCGTTTTTTCAAGCGGCTTTGTGGTCAACACGATCCTTGCTATCGCGGTGACCTGGGTGGGGGTTATGCTGGGGGCGGACCTCTACCTAGCCGCGGTGGTCACTTTTGGTTTGCGGATTTTCGCCAACCTGGGAGCCGTACGTCGTCATTTCTTGCGCCGCCCCGCTTCTCACCCGCCCACGCTGTCGTAGTTAGGCCCTAAACTTCACCGCTTTCAAGCCAGCGCAAGGTGTTGGCTCGCCCGTGCTCGACTTCGTAGGCCAGGATCGTGTTCACGGATTTTCCGAAGGTGAAGTGGCGAACGTTGAGCAGTTTCTCGGCCTGTTTGGGCAGTAATTCACGCAGGAAGTGGTACTCGACCCAGCGTGCCATCCCCTCGCGTAGTGCCTGGTTGCTGGTGAGTAACTCTTTTTCCGTCTGGTAAGCGTGGACCAGTTCGTGGGCCAGGATGGCGCGGAATACCGGGGTCGCTAGATTGGGCCGCACGGTGATCTGGTGGCTCTTTTCGGATCCCATGAGGTTGACCTGGTAGCGGCCCATATTTCCTTCGGAGTGATAAAACCCGGCTTTCCAACCGGCCGGTGGGGGGGCTTTCACCTCCAGCAAGATGGGCCAGCGAGTTCGGATGGAAAAGTCGCTCCAGAGCATTTTGCGAACTTCGTCGAGTTGCAACTTGCCTTCCAGGTCGGTGCTGACAGTGCGACTGCCCTCAAACGGCACCATGAGTCGGAAATCTGACTGCCCGGTGAGCTTATATTCGATGAATCGTCCTACCGAACTCAGCATTTCTACAATTATCACTGTAAGAGTATACCCGAACATCACGAGTAAACACAGGCGCGACAAATAAAACCCGGGCAAGGCTTGACATAAGTTCTGTCGCGTCGTATAGTCACTTTGCCGGCGCGGGGTGGAGCAGCCCGGTAGCTCGTCGGGCTCATAACCCGGAGGTCGCAGGTTCAAATCCTGTCCCCGCAACCAAACAAAGAGGTCCTGGAAACAGGACCTTTTTTTATACCATCGGGCAGCGACCTGGTCGCAGGTGACCTCGGGACCCGCTGCGCGGGTCATAGGGATTGGGAGGAGCGGGGAGAAGTCCTGGACCTGTGATGCTGCTTCCCCTTCGAGATAATCATGATCGTCTTTCCATTGGCGAATCCCAAGGGGCGCAGTGAGAGAGTGGCGCGGTAAGCAAAAGGCGATTTTTTTTCGCGGGCTGTCCGTTCTTTTGAATAGCGGAGTCCACATCATCCAGGCTCTGGACAGTCTTGCCCAACAGTCCATCGATGAGGCGGCCAGACGTACGGTGGAGGGCATTTCTACCAGGATTTCCAGCGGTTTCCCTCTGCACAAAGCCATGCAAGCCGAGAGGGTCTTCTCTGCTCTGGAGGTGGGCCTGGTGAGGGTAGGGGAAAGGAGTGGCTCGCTTCACAGCATTCTCCAGAGACTCGCCGATGCCACCGAAGCGCAGGATGGATTGAGGAGAAAGCTGGCGGCGGCACTGGTATATCCGGCCCGGCCAGCGACCAGTACTCTTTGGGCATTATGACGTTCGAGGTAGCTACCGGGCGCCTCCCTTTCGAGGGGGACGACCCCATGGCAGTGCTTTTTCAACACTTGCAGTCGCCCCCGCCGGTTCCCAGTACTCTGAAGCCAGAACTTCCTTCCAAATTCGACGAGATCGTCCTGAAGATGCTAGAGAAAGAGCCGGAGAAGCGGTATCCCTCCGTGGCCGAAGCCAAAGCTGCCCTAGAAAAGCTCTTATAAGACCCGATGTAAGAGGATTCGTAACTTATCTTCCTGGTTCAAAAATTCGTTGGGGTCGAAAGAGAAGTTAAACTCTCCTACGTCGAGAGTGGGCTGTTCCAGGTGTTGAGCAACGGTTCTGAAGAAGGCTTCGTATTCGGGAGCGGTCGGGGGGGTGCCATCCAGGTGGTCATGGACGTTGCTACCGGTGTTGGCCTGGGTCACCACCCGGGCCAGACTGCTCAAGTCGTTCATCCAGTTGGTAATCGTCGATGGATAAGGTTCCGGGTCTGGAGGCGTGGAAGAAAAATTACCATTTTGCCGCAAGCTCGAAGCACTGTTGTGCCCCCAATATTCGTAACGGTACTGGGGTTGATCGTTGACCCATCGCACTCGCAGGACGGCGGGGTCATCCATCTCCCAATTCGAACGCCGCCATTCCGGATGCTCGATGTTGGTGACGTTGGCCACGTGCCGCTCTCCCCTGGGAGTCATCCAGCGGCCGATGGGGTGCCTCGTGGACTCATCAAAACGGAGCTCGTGACCCGTGGGGTTGGAGGTGAATCGGGGAATGACCGCCGCCACTTCCCGGCGGTGCGCTGGGGATATATTCGCACCCGAATAATAGATGGTGCTGTCGATGATCTCGGTGGAAGCACCATCGTCGACCATAAAGCCGCCGACCACCGTGATCTTCCTGGCTACGAAGGGACCCTTGGTATATAGCAGACCCTTGAAGATGGACCGGTCGGCGTCTCGGCCCTCCACTTCGATCCCACCTCCCGAGAGGATAGCGATCTGGTCATTGCCGGCCAGATCCACGGCTCCGGAGAACTTGACCTTGCCGGTGACCACGATGGCTCCCAGGCCTCGGAGATTTCGGTCCACGGTCAGATCTCCGTTCACGAAGAGAAAGGCGTTGTCCAGGGTCAAGCTACCCGATAGGTTCAGATCGCCTTCTCGTCGGAGGTTGCCCACCAGGGTGAGGGAGCTTCGCGGGCTGAGCAGATCCTCGTAGGGAATGTCAACCTCTCGGGCCGGGTCGAACCTGGTTAAGTCAAACTTCGGAAGGGGTGCTCGCTTTCCCCAGGGAGCCCGAACTTCGCCCTCTACGGTGGCTCCGTTGAGCTGCACCCCACCGAGCGATTGGACATCGCCGGTCACTCTGCTGCGGCGGTCCAGTACAATGGAGTTGGCTGTGGTGCTGTTGGTGATCAGGTGGCCAGGGCCGAACTCGTCTTCCTCAACCTGATATCCCTCCCCCGGGACCCATTCTCTGTCCTTTTCAGGGTCGAATCCACCGATGAAGGAGTTGCTCACTCTCACCGGGCCATCGCAAGCCATGGCAACCGGAAATTCAGGGAGATGAACAACCACCTCCACGATCTTTTCCACCCCTCCACACTCTCCGACCCCAACCAGGTGGGCGGTGGTCTCGGGGAGGGTCCGGTTCCAGGCGTCGGCCTGATCTCCCAGGAAGTTGTTGGTTGAGTACACTTCCGAAGTCGTGCGATCGAAGCTGAGATATCCCCGGCTTCCTTCAGGCAAGCCGAGTCCCGGGCCGATCTCCAGGGTCTCATGGAAGCCCAGATCCTGCTGCAGGTTGGCCAGAGCTTCCTGAACCACCGACTCAGCCAGGGCCTCGGCGATAGAAGCGTTGGCCACGGTCGAAGAAACTCGCACGTTGATGGTGGCCACATTAGCTGCGGTAAATGCCGCCAACAACGCCAGGGCCGCCACAGCCAGCACAAGCCCCAGTGCTCCCCCGCGTGGTCTCAGGTGGAGAGATACCATTCAGGTATTATAGCAAAAAGATTCGGGAGCTACTCTCCGCCGTACTTCTCTTTCCACTGCTCAACCTGGGATTTCATCTTTTCCAGGTTCTTGTGAGCCGGCAGGTCATGCTTCATTTTCAGGAAGGCTTCTCGGCCCAGGACTTCCTCGGCGGCTTTCAGGGCCGAGTCGCCTTCGGAGTAACCGGCGGCCAGCAGTTCGTCGCGGCGGCCCTGCACGGCGGAGTTGTCGCTGAGCAGTTTCTCCATCATGGTGGCGGTTTCGACTTCGTAGGTCTCGATGGCGCCGATGACCCGCTTGGTTGCGTAGTCGCGGTCCTGGTCGGCAGCCCACTCGCGGCCGACCTTGGGGTCGAAGCGGGTTTGATAGCGAGCTAGGTCTTTGACCGACAGGTCGTAGGTGCTGTCGTTCCAGAGCTCTTCAAACTGGGCTTTCGACTGCTCCCGCAATTCGGTGGCCTGCTTGTCACCCTTTTCAAAGTGAACGTAGGCCGAAGTCTCCCAGTTTTCGCGCATGCCTTTCTTGGAGAAGTTGGTAGAACCGGCGATCTCCCCCTTGTCGGTGAGCAACTGCTTGGCGTGGATCTTACGATCGTGCCAATCGGTGCGGGTGAGTTTGGACCAGCGAACCGGGACCCCGTTGTCTTCTAGAAAGTTGACACCCCAACTGTTTGGAGTTCCGCCGTCGGGGTAAACTCCGGAGTCTGCCACCACCCGGATGTCCAGAGGTTTCCCGTCGGCTTTGGCCTGCTCTTGCTTGGCCACGATGGCGCCTGCGATGGCTCGAGTGACCACGAAGCCGGGTACGTAGATGAACTCTTCGGCCTCATCAATGGCTTGAATGGTCAGGACTTCGCGCTCACTGGGCAGGTCGGCGATATCGACTCGAGTTTTTCCAACCTTTTCACCGGAAGGTAGACTGATATCGCCCAGAGCTTTTTTGTTTTTGGCGGTCTGAGTAGCGGAAACGGCCTTCTCCAGCAGACCCACCAGGGCTTCTTTCCCTTTGCCGCTCAGGCTGATCTGGCCCTTGCCCTGGACGATATCCCCCATGACCTTTTGGTAGTCGTCGGCCGACACGTCCACCAGATCTTTCAGGTTGTGACCGGCATCCTTGGCCAGCTTTTCCAGTTCTTTCAGGTCTTTGGGTTTAGGCAATTCGGCTCCGGCTTCAGTGGGCCCGGAAAGGGCGTCTAGCATGGCGGTGATGCCCCGGCGACCCATGCGTAGGTCCTCGGAGTGAAACAATTCCGTATGCTTTTCGCCCCAAATCTCTTCCATGCCGGCACCGGTACTGGTCTTAATGTCACGGGCCACATTTTCGGTGTACTGCCTGGCCGCCGGGCCTTCGAGTATGTAGCCGGCATCGATGTTTTCGCCCGACCCCATATTGGCGTTCATGCCGCTCATCAAGACCTTGTCACCAACCCGCAGCACTTTGCGGTGCATCAGGTCGGTGGGGTCGCCCAGCTCTTGCTTCATCGGGAAGATCGAGACTCCCACGTCGGCGCCTTTGATATTGGCGAATTGCAGCACGGTTCGCATCTTGTGCGGGATGTCGTCCACCTCGTAGTATTTGTTTCCGGTCTTCTTGTCCTTGGAAGGGTAGGAGAGGCGACCGGGGTCGAGGTTGACCCGCAAGGGGCTGCCGGATTTGGCGGCGCTGGCCAGGTTGCCGATCATCTCGGGGGAGGTGAGTTCGTAGTACTGGGCGGTGATGGGGACGGGGTTTCCGGCCTTGCCCGACTCGGCGGCTTCGCTGGTCATGTCGTTAAGGGTTTTCCACAGTTCGGCCCGGTGGACTTGCTGAACTTTGTTGCCCTCGGAGATCATGCGGGAGTCACCGGAGAGGTAGTCTTTGTAGGTGGCAACCAGTTTCTCGGTTTCTCTTTGAGCAGAGCCGTCCCAGGTGCGACCGTTGGCGTAAGCGGCGTAACCGGCGACCGTTCCGGTGGGTCCGAAGCTACCCCCTGCAATCGCCGCTACCGCGGACCTGGCGGTGGCTTCACGCAGTTCGGTTTGGAAGGTTTGGTCCTTGCTGAGGAATTCTCCGGAGACGCCCATCTCTTTCTTGATCCCGCTGATCTTGGGGTCTTTCCAATTGCGTCCGTTCTCTCTCCAGACTTTCCACATCTCGTCTTTGTCTTTGCGATACTCGCCGGAGACGTTCTTGCGGAAGGAATCAAGGGCCCCAAACTCCTCGGTGGACATTTCGCCGGTTTTGCCCAGGCTTTCGATGGCTGAAAGAGCCTCCTGCTTCCCTTCGGCGGTCTCGGCGCTTTGAGCGGCCTTGTACATCTCTCGCAGGAAGGGCTTGGTAATTTTCTGCGGGTTTAGCGGCACACCGCCGACGTTAAAATTCTGAGACATAGTTTGAAATTGTCCTCCGTATGTTGAGATTAACATCATACCCTTAACGGAAGCTAAATCCCAGCCGGAGGCTGTAAACTTTGCTCCAAAAAGGACCCTTTTCCGTCGGTCTGTAAGGTATTAGGGATGACCGGCCGGCAAAATACCACCTTACCTCACTGGTGGATCTTCTCTCCCCGCTGGGACATGGGGGTCTTTTGGGGGAGTTGCCTCTTCAGTTTGCTGGCGCTCTTGCTGGGCTATCGGTTGGGGATATTGAACGAAGATTCTCCCGACTGGACCTGGGTTTACGCCGTGCTCCTGGTAGACGTAGCCCACGTCTGGTCGACCGGGTTCCGGGTTTACTTCGATAAGCAAGAGATGGCCCGGCGCCCGCTGCTATACTACGGGGTTCCGATCTTTAGCTTCGCCGCCGGATTGGCGCTCTACTCATTGGGCTCTCAAGTGTTCTGGCGCTGCCTGGCGTATCTGGCGGTCTGGCACTTCCTGCGGCAGCAGTATGGCTGGGTGGCGCTCTACCGCCGCCGGGCCGGGGAACCCAGAAACTGGGAGTACCGGTTGGATGCGGCGGCCATTTACCTGGCCACCCTCTACCCCCTGCTGTGGTGGCACGCCCACTTACCCCGGAAATTCTGGTGGTTCTTGGAGGGAGACTTTGCTCGTTTGCCGGCCGAGTGGGTGTCCTTTCTGGCTCCCGTCTACTGGTTGACCATGCTGGCCTACGCGGTGAAGGCGGTACGCAGCTATCAGCAAGGCCGGGGGCACCCGGGAAAAGATACGGTGGTCTTTACCACCTGGCTCTGTTGGTATCTCGGGATCGTGGTTTTTAACAGCGACTACACTTTTACCGTGACCAACGTCCTGATCCACGGTATACCCTACATGGCGCTGGTGTATTGGTATCGCCAGAAGCAACGGGGCCGGGAAACCCCCCGTTTCAAGGTCTCTCAAGTGGTCTACCCGCTCCTGGTAATCTGGTTTTTGGCCTTTGCCGAAGAGATGTTTTGGGATCGCGCTATGTGGCACGAGCGGACCTGGCTGTTCGGGCAACCCTGGGATATCGGACAACTGGAGATCCTGTTGGTGCCGCTGCTGGCGGTCCCGCAATTGACCCATTATATCCTGGATGGGTTCATCTGGAAAAGGCAAGAGACACCCTGTCTAAAAGGGTTAGAAACAGAAAGTCAGTAACTGATAATTGTGATTCAGGCATCCTGTCCAAATTGTGGAAACGCGGTTCCCTTCCGTTCTGAATTTTCCACCCACGCGGTTTGCGCTTACTGCGATACCATGGTGGTGCGGACCGCCTCCGGAGTCGAGAATCTGGGTAAGGTGGCCGAGCTTCAGCAGGATGGCTCTCCCCTAAAACTGGGGGTCCACGGGGAATACGGCGGCAAGAATTTCCAGATCATCGGGCGGATTCAACTAGCTTACGGCGACGGCTACTGGAATGAATGGCACCTGATGTATTCCAACGGAAAGAGCGGCTGGATCGGGGAGGCCATGGGTGAATACTTCGTGTCGGCGGAAAGCCGCTCGGCGGTACCCGCGGAATCTCAAGTCATGGCAGGCCAGGTCTTGAACTTGAGCGGACAGCAGTACGCCGTCACCGGGGTCACCACAAACCGCGTCTCTTCCTACGAAGGCGAGCTTCCGTTTCTAGTGGACAGTACCGAGGAATTCCCCACTTACGATCTGCGAACGGTTGATGGCAAAGCCGCCACTCTCGATTACTCAGGTGACCAGCCCACCTTGTTTGAAGGCGAGTTTCAGCCGTTTCAGGCTTTCAAGTTTACCGGTCTGCGCCAACAGGGAGACCCTCCCGATCCGGAACTCGGGATGCGGGTTCAGGCCACCGCTGGAAGCGTAGACCGCTTCAACTGCCCCACTTGCGGTGCACCACACTCGGTCAACGGGGGAGCCCGCTCTAAAGTCCTGGTCTGTGAATACTGCGGTTCGGCGGTGGATATTTCCGGTTCCAGCATCAGTGTGATCTGGCAAGAGGAGAGGATGCGCCAGAGCTTACAGGGTGGATCGGTGATCCCCCTCGGCGCGGAGGCCGAACTCGATGGAATCCGATTCACCGTGATCGGCTACCTCAAGAAATCCGTGACCTACGAAGGGGTGGTCTATCCCTGGACTGAGTATCTGCTGTTCAACTTCACCAACGGGTATCGCTGGCTGGTTGAAAGTGATGGCCACTATACCCTCATGGAGACCATCTTCGAGGTGCCCACGGCAGTCGGGGGAGGCCCGGTGGGCCGGCCTTCTAAGGAATCGATCGTCTATCAGGGCAGGACGTTCAAGCACTTTCAGACTTCCACAGCCAGGGTCGACGCAGTGGCCGGTGAGTTTTACTGGAGAGTGAAGGTGGGGGAAGCGGCAGCCAATTTCGATTACGTTTCTCCTCCTTACACTCTTTCGGCCGAAGCCTCCCATACCGGCTTCGTGTGGGCACGGGGAGAGTACAAGCAGTCCGAAGAGATCCGGGCCTTGTTCGGCTTGCAGACGCATATGCCGGCACCGGTGGGCGTGGCTCCGGGTCAGCCGAACCCCTACATCGAGGAGTCAAAGACGGTGTGGAAGACCTTTTGGGCGGCTTCTCTGGTGGGGCTTTTTCTCCTAATGTTCGGTGCCTTGTCAGGCTCTTCAGGCGAGCTCTACAAGACCCCAAACCTGACCTACGAGACCTTCCGCAATAACGAGCCGGGGGTTTCTTCGAACAGTTTTGAGATCTCAGGACACGGCAACGTGGCCTTGGATTTTCAGGCCGGGTTGTCCAATCGCTGGATATTCATCAAAGCGGTTCTGGAGAACCAGAAAACCAAAGAGAGTTATCCCATCGGGGCGACCCTGGAGCGGTTCTACGATAAGGGCACTACCAAGCTTACCGTCCGACAGAATGACATTCCGAACGGGACCTACAAGCTGCGCTGGGAGGCCCTTTCCGGCACCACCACCACCACTCCCGATAAAGTAGACCCGAAGGTGGCCAGTCAGAAGTTAAGCTATAGTATCGCGGTCCGGCGGGGTGACCCGGTGTGGGGTTGGTATTTCTTGATGGTGATCGTGCTAGTGCCCATCCCACTGGTACTGACCAGCCGCCGTTCAAGCTTCGAGACCAGAAGGTGGTACAGTTCGGATTATGGATAGGTTGTTATGAAGATTTTTTACTTCCTCTTTGCGGCGGCCGTCTTCGGCGCGTTCTGTTTTCTGGAGTATTCGGGCACTTCGCTCGACCGCGGTCAACGCTTACCCCAGCCCAAGTATTACAGCTATCGCGGACCCAGCACCAGCTCTTCTTCGGGCGGGGGCGGGTTCTTTTACAGTCATAAGTAGAGCAGTCACTTTGGTCGGTGTGCTTCTTGTCTCGGTCTTTCTGGTAGCCACCTGCGGGCTGATCTATGAACTGGTAGCCGGGGCGCTTGCTTCCTACCTACTGGGCGACTCGGTGCTTCAGTTTTCCACCATCATCGGTACCTATCTGTTTGCCATGGGGGTGGGATCTTACGCCGCCCGGTGGGTGGAGCGGGGGTTGCTGACGCTCTTCGTGCAAGTACAGATCCTGGTGGGGCTGATCGGGGGTACTTCGGCCACCTTACTCTTTTTCGTGTTTTCCTACGGTACCGCATTCCGTCCGGTGCTCTACAGTCTGGTTTTTGTAATCGGGATGCTGGTGGGGCTGGAGATTCCGCTCCTGCTTCGGATCTTGAAGGAACATTTGGATTTTCGCGATCTGGTGTCCCAGGTGCTGGCCCTGGACTACGTGGGAGCCCTGGCGGCTTCGGTGTTGTTTCCCCTCTTTCTGGTGCCCCATCTGGGTTTGATGCGGACCTCCTTTTTTTTCGGTATGGTCAACGTGGGGGTGGCTCTCTTTTTTTGCCTGAAGTTTCAAAAAGAACAGCGCTGGGTGGGGCTGATCGCCGAGGCGGCCGCAGTCTTCATCTTGCTCTTGATGGGTTTTGTCTTCACCGATTTTCTCACCGAGAAGGCCGAGGAGGTGCTCTACCCCGCACCGGTGGTGGTGAGTCGTCAGACTCCCTATCAGAAGCTCGCCATCACCCGAGATCGCCAGGAGACCCGGCTTTATCTCAACGGAAACCTTCAGTTTTCAAGCTTCGATGAGTACCGCTACCACGAGGCGCTGGTGGTACCGGCCCTGATGGCCCACTCCGCACCTCGCCGAGTGCTGGTGCTGGGTGGAGGAGACGGACTGGCGGTGAAACTTTTGCTGCAGGACCCGCGAGTGGAAGAGATCACCCTGGTCGAGTTGGATCCGGAGATGATCGACATCTTTCGCGATCATGATCAACTCGCCGGACTCAACGACTTCGCCCTGCGAGACCCCAGGGTGAAGGTGGTGGTGGCCGACGCCTTCGTGTGGCTGGAAAACTCCCAGGAACTGTTCGACCTGGCTCTGGTCGATTTCCCGGACCCCAGCAACTATTCGGTGGGCAAGCTGTACACCGACCACTTTTACCGTCGGTTGGCGGCGCGTCTCAAGCCGGAGGGATTGTTCGTGGTTCAGTGCTCCTCGCCCCTGGCGGCGCGCCGCACCTTCTGGAGCGTGGTCACCACCATCGAGACGGCGGGGCTGCAGGCCTTGCCGTACCACGCTTACGTTCCCTCCTTTGGAGAGTGGGGGTTCACCCTAGCCGGGCGCGAGCTTCCCCAAGTGACCGGACCGCTACCTTTTTCCACCCGCTTTCTCAATCATCAGCAACTGGCCGGTATGCAACACTTCCCTACCGATATGAGTCGGATCACCACCTTGCCGAACCGGCTTTTTGATCAGATCCTGGTGCGCTACTTTCAGGAGGACTGGGCCCACTACCATGGCCTGGATGGCAATTGAACCGACGCGACTTTCTACGGGGTAGCTTGACGCTGGCCGGGCTGGGTTTGTGCGGCTGTCCCCGCACCCCGAGCAGGCCCGCCTTGCAAGGCTCCCGGCGCGACCCTTCGTTTGAAGCGGGGCACCGCCTGCGCAGACCGGACTTCCCGGACCAGCCAGATTCGGTGGAGCGATGTGACGGGGTCATTCTGGGGGGTGGAGTGGCGGGGCTGGCGGCCGGTTGGCGCTGGAGTCGGGCGGGCTTTGAGGACTACCGATTGCTGGAGTTGGAGCCGGAAGCAGGCGGAAATAGCCGCGCGCTTAGCTATCCACCGACCTCAGCCCCCATCGGGGCTCACTATTTACCGATTCCTAACCAGGAAGCTCGAGCCGTCAGGCGATTGTTGCGGGAGATGGGGGTTTTGACCGAGCGGGGACTGGAAGAGCGACACCTTTGCCACTCCCGCCAGGAGCGAATTTTTTATCAAGGATCGTGGCACGAAGGTCTGGTTCCAGAAAAAGTCTTGCCGGAGAGCGCCCTGGAGCAGTTTCAGCGGTTTACCACGGAGATTCAGAATTGGGCCACCAGAAGGGACCGGCGGGGCCGGAAAGTGTTTGCCTTACCGCTCCAACTGAGTTCCACGGAGCCCGAATTTCTGGAGTTAGATCGCCTGAGCTTCGGGGAGTATGCCGCCCGGAGAGGTTGGAACGATCCCTACTTGTTGTGGTATCTCAACTACGCCTGCCGCGACGATTTTGGTGGATCGATCCACAACTGCTCGGCCTGGGCAGGCCTGCACTACTTCGCCTCTCGAGACGGGGGTGGACTGGGCAGCCCCGACGACATCCTGGTCTGGCCCGAGGGCAACCATCGCCTGGTCAAGTTTCTGGCCGAGCAGCAGCAGGGGAGCGTGCTGACCGAAGCTTTGATCCTGGAAGTGGCCAACACCGAAAAGGGAGTTCGGGTGGACTATCTGGACCTTTCCCGGGGACGGAGAAAACGCTTGGAGTGCAAGGTCGCGATCTTTTGCCTGCCGAGTTTCTTGCGCCCGTACCTCACCGAAACCAGTCGCTCCGTCAAGAGCTTTGTATACGCCCCCTGGGTTACGGCCAACCTGTGGTTGGAGCACCCACCCCGGGATCGGGAAGCCCCCGGGCACATAGCCTGGGACAACGTGATCCACGGCAGCGACTCCCTGGGCTACGTGGTGGCCACGCACCAGAGCCTGGCCACCGATCCTAACAGGTCCACCGTGTGGACCTGGTACCGGCCCTTCCCCGATGAGGACCCCGGGGAGGCCCGCACCAGACTACAAAATTCCTCCTGGACGCACTGGGCCGAGCAGGTCCTGGGGGAGTTGGAGCTTTACCATTCCGATATCAGGAGTTTGTGCAAGCAACTGGATGTGACCGTGCTGGGCCACGGGATGATCCGCCCCAGTGTGGGGTTCATCTGGGGCTCGGAACTGGCGACGGCTCGCCAAAAAGAGGGCCGGATCTTCTACGGACATGGAGATCTCTCGGGGATGTCGCTTTTTGAGGAGTCGCAGTATCAAGGGGTGGTGGCCGCCGAGGCCGCTCTGGCTGAACTGGGTCTGGCCTACTCTTCCTATTTGTAGGCCTTCGACTTAAACATCAGGGCTTTGGGTGGATCTCCTCCGGCATAGGTCACGCTGATGAGAGAGCCCACCTCCGGATGGTCGAGTTCGTCGAGCAGAAAGGTTTGCATCTTGCCGTCTTTCAGGGTGAGAAAGAACTTATCCGTGCTCACCGCAGCCACCTGGCCTTCCACCACGCCCACGCCCTCTTTCATAGTGCCAGCGGTGTCCGGCTTCTCCAGGTTGTAGCGCGGCTCCGACCGCTCTAGATACATATTGCCGTTTCTCACCATGATCACATGCATCACGGAACAGCCGAGGCAGATCAGGACGAATCCCATCACCATGCGGCGCCTTGTGGTCTTGTCGTCGGTCATGGGCTTAGCATTCCCTTTCAAAGGCTGATCTACACATCCACCCGGGTTTATGTCAACTCGAAACGGGTACGGATAGTTTTCACGGGTTATTGAGTGCAAAGAGTGATTCACGACGGACACGAATACGGACGGAGAAGCGGAGCCGTGGAGTTTCCCATGATGCTGGTCATCAGTACGGTCTATCCCTGCAACTTCGGCTGCCCGATGTGTCCTTATACCGAAGGTAACTCCGCCATTCGTAAGTTTTATCACGAGAGAAACGCCGATAGGTTTCCCGAGGAGTTGTGGAATCGGATCGCCGAGGAGGCCGGGCCATACGGGAGTTGGCTGCGCTGCACCGGTGGGGGAGAGCCCATGCTGCACCCTCGGATGACCGAGATGATCGAGTTCGCCAAGCAGAAGGGGGCTCGGGTCTGGCTCAACACCAACGGCAGCTTGTTCGGTCCCTACCCTCGGCATCGCCGGCGCTTGGAGCGTCTCATCTCCGCCGGCATCGACCTGATCGAGTTTTCCATGGATGCCGGCGACGCTCAGAACTACGCCCGAGTCCGCCCGCCCCGAGGCGGGGCTCCCAGGGATCCCGAGAAATGGTTTGCCGACCACGTGGACAATATCCGGGCTGCCCTGCGCCTGCGGCGGGAGTTGAAGTCGCCCACTCGAGTCGTGGTCTCGATGATCATGCAGGACCTCATCGCCGGTAAGGCGGAGGAATACACCAGGTTTTACCTGGATGAGGTGGGGGTCGACGATGTGATCACCCGCAAGTTCTTATCCTGGGACGAAAACACCAACATCGATCTCGCCCACGCCCTGGAACCGTTTCTTTACAAAGATCTGCCGGTGGAGAAAAAGGAACCGTGTGTATGGCCCTTCGAACGGTTGAACGTGGACACCCTGGGACGAGTCGCCTTGTGCGGTCAAGATGTCAGTTTTCAAACCGCCGGCGAGTTTCCAAATTTATGGAACCACACGGTGAAAGAAGTGTGGCAAGGTAAGACCTTTGACCGCTACCGCCGGATGCATCTGGAGGGGCGAGGGGCTGAAGCTTCGCCATGCAGTACCTGTTCGGCGTGGCTGGCCGGAGTTCGGGATTGGAATCATGGCTGGTTGAAGGTACTGAAGACCTCCGGCGAGCGAATGGAAGAAGTGCTCAGGGGTTAAAATGAAAGTTCAACGCAGTCTCGACGAACTGCAAAACCAGCTTCAACAATGGGACCGGCCGGCTGACAAAGGGCAAAGAGTGGCCCACACCGTGCTGGCGGTGCCTTCCTTGTCGCTTCCCTTTTTCGGGATCCAGTCGATCGAGCAGATGCTGCATTATGAAGAGCGGATTTTTTATCTGTTTCACATCTTGCGCAACCCTCTCAACCGCCTGATCGTGGTGACCAGTTCACCGGTCACCGAGACCCTGGTTTCCTACCTCCTGCATCTACTGCCCGGGGTGCCCCATAGTCACGCCCGGCGGCGGCTAGAACTGTTGCACGTGCAGGACAACTCCAGTAAGCCCCTGGCTCAGAAAATCCTGGACCGCCCGGCCCTGATGACCCGGCTGCGCCGGCTCTTGAGCCAGAGCCCCCGGGCCACCATCTCCTGTTACAACGTGACTCAATTGGAAGAGGAACTCGCGGTGGCCCTGCAGGTACCGCTGCACGGCCCCCGGGCCGAGCACTTGCGCTTGACCTCGAATTCCGGCTCCCGGCAGCTCTTTCAGGCCCTAGGTATGACCCACCCCCGGGGCACCAAAGATGTGCAGTACATCGGTGATGTGGCTCGCGCCTTGATCGATCTTGCCAGGGAGCAACCGGGTTTGAGCAAGGCTTGCGTGAAGCACAACTTTTCTATTTCCGGCTATGGCAACGCCATCGTGGATCTGGCTCCTCTGCAGGAGCGCTTGCAGAAGGTGGAAGAGGTGGATAACCTGCTCCATCATTGGGTCATGGACAACCTTCCCGCCTGGACCGATCTGGTGCACGAGCGACAGACCTGGGACTCTTATCTGGAGAGGCTGGGCCTGGAGGGCGGCGCGGTGGAAGAGTTTGTGGAGGGCGACCCCTGTTCCGTTCAGGTTCGGATCGACCTTGATGGTTCCGTGGATGTCATCGGAACCCATGAAGAGCTGATGGGCGGCGAAAACTCCCAGGTCTATTTGGGCTGTCGATTTCCGGCCTCTCACAGGTTGGCGAGAAGCCTCGGAGAGCAGGGACGAAAGCTGGGCGAATGGATGGCAGAGCAAGGGGTGGTGGGACGTTTCACCGCCAACTTCCTGGCTACTCCCAAAGGCGGAGAGTCGGTGGACAGGCTGTACGCAGTGGACGTGCATCTGCGCAAGGGCAACACCACCCTGCCGCTGCGCACCTTGCAGCTCTTGAGCGGAGGTAAGTATCAGGCCGAAGAAGGCCGCTTTACCGACGATCGGGGCCAGGAGCTGTGCTATCTCTCTTCCGATCACTTCGGGGCCGGGCATTTCAAAGGAATGATGCCACGGGACTTGCTGGAGATCATCACCTGCTCTTCTCACCACTACAGCAGCACCACCCACACCGGGGCGGTGTTTCACATGCTCAACGGCATCTCTGAACTCGGACAGACCGGGATCACCTGCATTGAGCGCCGCCCCGAGTTGGCAGAGCAGCTTTATTACGCGGTTTATCAAGAACTCGAGAAACAGCGAGGAGGCTACGAATGGATGACCTGAAGTTTTTGAGGCGTTCCTTTGAGTTGGCCCGTATGGCCCGAAACCGCCGCTACGGTGCTTTCGGTGCGGTCCTGGTGCGAAACGGTTCGGTGGTCTTTGAGGCAGAGAATACGATCGCTGAGAACGAGGGTGACCTGACCTGTCACGCGGAGATGAATTTGCTGCGCGAGGCTTCGGCGTACTTCAGCCGCGCCGAACTGGGAAGCTGTACCATGTATTGTTCCACCGAGCCCTGCGCTATGTGTGCCGGAGCCGCCTACTGGTGCGGGGTGGGCCGCATCGTCTACGGCCTGGCGAGCAACCTTTATGCCCAGCAGTTCGGAGGGCTGGCCATGAACTGCCGAGAGGTTTTTGCTCACGCTCCCGATTACCAGGTGGAGGTGGTCGGGCCGCTCTTGCAGGAAGAGGCTCTGGCCGTTCATCTGTGATGAGTCGCTCTGTGCGCTGGGTCCGCTCCCTGGACGCGCTGCTCTTGCGGATCCGGCGGGCCCTGCTGCCTCCCGAGATGGTGGTGTTTGAAGATTCGACCGCTCCCTGGCTCGCCAGCGCCCTGGGTACGGCATGTTATCTGGGTCTGCCGGACCAGGTCTCGGACAGCGGCTCCAGTTTACCGGAGCTCTCCCGGCAAACCGGAGTAGAGGTCGAGAGGCTGGCCAGGCTGCTCCGGGTCCTGATATCCCACGGCTATTTTCGTTTCGGTACCGACTCCCGGGTTTGTCATAATCGGCTTTCGAGGGGTCTTTCCGAGGGCAAGGCCGGAGCGTTTTGCCGATTGCAGGCCGAATCCTGGTACCGGGATTGCTTTGCCGCCGACCGGGTTTCAGAGGCCCTACGGGATCAGCAGATTCCGTTCGAGCATAGCTTCGGACGAGGTTTTTTCGATAAGCCTCCGGAGCCACACCGGCAGCTTTTTTCTCAAGCCATGGCCGAGATCAGCCGTTTTTGTGCTCCTCACATCGCAGCCGCTATGGCGTTTGGTCCGGGGGATCGGGTGCTCGATGTGGGTGGGGGAAACGGGCAGCTCTGCCGGGCCCTGGCTAGGCGATTTCCGGGTGTAGAGTTTGCGGTCTTAGACCTCGAAGAGCACCCGGACCAGGAGGGTGTCACTCATCTCCAGGGGAGTTTTTTTGAGGAACTTCCGGGCCGGTTTGACCATCTGATTTTAAAGAATGTCCTGCACGACTGGGATGACTCTCAGGCCCTGCGGATTCTGGAGAATTGTGCTGCTGCGTCCTGCCGGCTGAGCGTGGTGGAGTTGCTCTTGCCGGAGCAACTCGAGGCGGCCGGGGCGGGTCCTGATTTTGCGGTGGATTGGAACGTCTACTGCACCCTGGGCGGGCGAGAGCGTACTCTACCGGAGTACACGGATCTGCTGGAAAAGGCGGGTTGGAGGCTGCTACGAGCGACTCCCACTGCCACTCCGCTTCAGGTCTTGAGCTGCCAAAGATAATTCACCCGCTAAAAATTTCACCATTGTAACATGATGGTAAAGCAAATCCAGGCCGGGTCACCTACCATCGTATCATGGTCCTCTCGTCTGCAATCCCGGCTCGCCCGGCCACTCCGCTGTTTGTGAAAAAACAGGCCGTTGGAGCGAGCGCGGATGAGCGGCCGATGGACCGATGCACGCTCTCTTCGGCATCACCCTGTGAAGCGGCCGGTAAGGAGCCGTATCCCAAAGCCCCGCCCGCTGACCGTTCCTGGTTGTGGGCCGCTCACGACTTCGCGGCCAGCCGCTTGCCGGGCATTTTCGGGTTCGCGGTCGGCTACGCACTGCAAGGTATCTCCGAGGTGACCGAGCAGGGGACGGGGCTAAACGTCAAGCAATTGGTAGACGCCGAGCGTACCCTTTACCAGACCCTGGTTCCTTCCAGGTTGGGGCACGTGGGCGGCTCTCCCCCCATCTTTCAGGCTCTGGCCGAGGGCCAGGCGGCCTACGTGCATCTGGGCCAGGAAGACGCTTATCACGCCGACCACCTGACCCGGTTGTACAGCGGGCTCCCGCACCACAAACTTCTAGAGCTCGGGGTTGGCAACGACCGGATGACTCCGGTGCATCAGGTGTTGCAGGACCGCATCCGGGAGGGGAACTTCCCCGCCTACGTCAACGTTGACGGAAATCTGGGACAGGTCACCCCCACCGAATCGATCGTGATGGAGTCCATCTCGTCCATTGCCAATAAGGAAAACACCCTCAGCACGCCCATGCGAGATCCCGCTGAGTATTACAAATGGTTGGTCACCCGAGTGGAGTCCGCTTATCGCCAGGTCGACCCCTGGATGTACGCGGTCTCTCCCGTGATCCACGAGCGGGTGGCCGAGGTGAAGGACCTGCTGACCCCATCCTGGATCACGAATCCGACCTCTGACCCGCTGGGCTGGCTGCCCCCCAGCAAGGATGTCCAGAAATCTTACGACACTATGATGGAGTTGGCCGGGGACAGCCAGTTGAGCAACGCCCAATCTCTCACTGACTTCGCCGACGCCGTGGTCACCCTGGATCGAGACCTGCTCTTTGGTACTCAAACTTACTGGACCAAGTTTCTCCGGGAGCTCTCTCCAGAGCAACGCGACACCATTCTCACTCCCCTGGCCGAGGGCTGGGTGGGCTTGAACTCCGTGCCCCCGGACGATCCGCTTTTTAAGCAGGTTTCTCCGGACAACGCCCCTTACATCACCCTCTACGACCGGCGCTCGAAGAAAGTCGTGCACGAACGATACGACCGGGCCATGTCCCTCTCCGAAGCCGTGGATCATACCTTGGATGGGCTCGGCGTGGAGGCTCGGGAGAAGTTTGTGGACACCCTGTTGGGCCAGATCCAGAGTAAGTCCGAATTGCTCCAGGCCCGAGAGCTCCGGGTGCGTGAGTTGATGGGGCAGAACTACTCGGGGCTGGATGTGGAGGCCATCCTGGAAGGGCGGCTGGATATCGACGATTTTGTGGTCAGGCGCGGACTCAATCAGTTGCGGGAGGCGCTCCAGGGGCAGGGGGAAGAGCAGCGGGAGATGACCACCAAACGCGCCGAGATCATCCGCCACGTGGACCTGCTGGATTGGGTGGCAGGCCATGAGAAAGAGTACGGAAACCCGGCCCTGAAGTTGCTTTCAAAGCTGCCCCAGGTGGGGAGTGAGCCGGTGATCATCAGTGAGTTCTGGCGCCCCGACGGAGCCACCCCCACTCCTCTGCCTCCGCTGCAGAAAACACCAGAGGTGTTGGGTAAGCCGGATGCGCAAGCTCCGCTGCCGGTCTCGGTGGTGATGCAAGGTGGCGGAGGTAAAGGTTTTGCTTACGCCGAGGCTCTGCAGCAACTGAAAAACGGATTGGCCGAGACCGAAGGGCAGGTCGACATCGATCGCTACGTGGGTAGTTCGGCCGGAGCTCTCACCGCGGGTCTGCTGGCTGCCGGGTTTAGCGCCGAGGAGCTGGGCGGGGTTCTGGAGGAGTTGGATTTCAAGAAGTTTTACGCCGACTATTTGTGGCTTGGAGGGGGCGTGGATCCAGAAGTGCGGGGCATCGACCGGACCGGTATGTTTACCGTGCGGCAGATGTATCGAAACATCAGCGAACTGATTTCCCGCAAGGTGAAAGTGACCGGTCGGCCTGTGCTCTTCCGGGATCTTCCCAAGGACCTCAAGGTCACCAGTACCCTTGCCAACTCCGACCTGCCCCCGGACCTGAAAGACAAGTTCGAAGTGGATGAGGACGGCCTGGTGGTTTTCAGCTCAGAGAATACCCCCAATATGGACGTGGCTGCTGCCATGTGCGCCTCCTCGGCGGTGCCCCTCTTTTTTGCCGCACCTCAGTTGCTGGTGGCTCGCCGGGAGGAGGGGGAAGCGAAGGACTACCGGATGCAGATGATGGACGGCGGCATCGTTTACAACTTTCCGGTGGCCGAAGCTCTAGACTCGACTGAAAAGAACGCCGTGCTGGTGTCTCCCCCGGTTTACTACCGAAACGAAGGAGAGAACGCCGTGAGCCTATCGACTTTGAACTTCGACAAGGCCGACCTGGCGGTGATCAACGACTACAACCGCCTACGCTACAAAGAGTTCGCGCCTCAGATCGGTGAACTACTGCAGAGAGCCCAGGACAGCGGCGCCGAGCGCGGTGTTCTGGCTCTCAGGCTAACCACGCCCGAAGCCCAGGAGAGCCCTCTGGTTCAAGGTCAGGACCGCAAAGCCACCAAAGCGATCAGGGAACTGGCCGAGCAGGTCAATCTGCGCACGCTCAGCGAGAAGGAGGCTCGCAAGCACATGCGAGGGGCCTTCACCAAAGAGCGTGGATACACAGCCCAGGTGGCGCTGGACAAGCTGCTGGACAAGGACTTCGACCATATGCAGCCGTCCCTTTGCGGCGAGCCCCGATACAATCCAGGCGACCAGGAAGCCAACGACCTCTCCGACGTGCTGGTCGCTACCATCGCAGCCCAAACCGCTTCCGGCTATAAAGTCGACGAACGACTCTTCGAAAAGCGCTAAGGCAGGTCGCGAGGCGGAATCTGGACCTCTCGCCTCCGCAGTTCCAGCGACCACCCAGGCCCCACGGCGGGAATGACACTTGGGAGCACCTTCGGCTTGCGGGGTGGGCTCTGCAGGGAGCGCTGCCGCTCCAGAGGGAATCTGTGGGAGCAAGGGCGACAAGGTCGTAACAACGCTCCCCCAATTGTTCGGCAAAGTCGTCCATCGTCTCCTTTATGGTCCCGATTGACGGCGCGAGAGCGCGCTTTGAAGACCGAGAACTGCTTCGCCAGTTCCAAACCATTCAGACGTTCGGAGAAGAGGATAAGCTCGTGGTCAAGAAGCTGCTGGACGCTTTCATCTTCCAGCGAAAAGTTCAGGGGCTGTCCGGCAGCGTCGCCTCCTAATAGCCGCGTAGCGGCCCGGGCGAAGCCCGGAAACCATTTTACTCTCTCAGCTACTCTCGGGACTCGGAGATTCTAAGCTCTCGGAGTTTTCTCTGAAAAACAACCTCAGCTGCTTCAAGAAGAACTCGTTTCTCACTCTCGATCAACTCTCGGTGAAAAGAAAACCCTTTTGGAAGACTCAAGTAAATGACTTCATCAATATTTTCCAGAGTTGAATCAGCAAGACAAGCATGTAGTTTTATTGAGTTTTCCCGAACCTTCAAGAGTGTTATTTTCCAAAGGTAACGAGTCTGGGCTGGAAGATTCTGCATTCTATAGGCTTCGGGCAAAATCCATAGCTCCTCTAAAAACACTTGGCGTATTGCATAGTGTCATCATGTTCTCGTACTCGACCGTTTCATGACCAAGCTCTCGCAATTTGTCGCTGGACAGTCTCCCTGGGCAAACGTTTTCGTTAATACCGTTAAGTTTTTCTAGGTAGCTCTGAATCGCCCTCTGACATCTTACGTTGGTCGTGCTCGCATAGACACCAACACCAATTAGGGCCGTGAAAAAGACCTTGGGATCTTAATTAAGCTTTTTTAGGGGGTGGGGGTGGGGTCGGCTTGTAGTCGGACCTCACCCAGACCAGGTAAGCCTCGATGACCTGATTGCCGGCCAGGAAGAGATCCTGGAACTGTTTGTGCTCGGCCTGGAGTTGTTGGAGCTTGGGATCGGCCTTTTCAATATTTTCCAGGTGGCTGTCGGCGTAGCCCATGACTTTGCTCACGAAGGTAGCCAGTTTGTCGGCGCGCTGCCCGGCGGAGCGCTTTTCGTTGGCCCAGGCTGTCACCTCGGTGTGGATCTTTCGGATCTCCTCTTTGTGCTTGGGGGGTAGCTTTTGCAGGTGCTGCTGAAAAGCCGAAACAGCCGAGTGGAACGATTGCTCCTCGGCTGTGACCATGGCCCCCTGGTCGGCAACCAGGGCCGGGGCGTAGATGGGGATGGGGGGCGGCAGATCGAAAGGTAGCACCTCTGGATCTACGACCCCCGAGGTCGGACTCCTTGCTAACGCTTGTTCAGCAGGGAATAGATCTTGCGCGGATACTCCGCCATTTCTCTATACTTGCCAGGGGCGCCGTTCTTGTAAACCAGGACACAAGCCTGGTAGAGGGGGGAGTCGGCCGGACCGGAACCCACCAGGGCGTTCCAATCCAGAGGATTCTTGCCCATTTCCACAGCCTTGGCCATGGCCCTCATCACGGTGCCGCCGCCGCCGTTGTAGCTGGCGAACCCGAGGTGAAACAGGTTATCTCCGGTGGGGGTACCGGCCGTTTGGTAGTGCTGATGCACGGTGGTTCCGAAGGAGAGCTTTTTCTCCGGCCGACCCAGTAAAATTCCGTAGTAGTTGTCGGGCTGCAGGACCACGAGTTGCTTTTCTGCTAAAACCTTCACTCCCGCGGGGATCGCTTTTTCCGGGATCAGGCGCTCGTCGACCGGGTGAAGGGAGAGCCCGAAGCGCTTGGCGGTGTCGGGTGAGAGCTGGACCAGTCCAGCGCAGCCGGTTCGGCTGTAGGCGTTGGTCTTGAAAGAGGACTCCACGGCGATGAGGGCCTTGAACATCATGGGATCCAGTGGGTTCTCCTGGTCGGTCCAGTGCTCCAGTATCGATTGTTCGATGAGATCGTTGTAGGCGTTTTCCGCTGCGCCGTAGCCCCAACTTGTCTTGAGATCGCCGTAGGCTGGTCGGTGGATACTCGTCGGTTGGTGGCTGGCCACCGGTGGCACCGAAAGAGGAGGTCCGGCCTGGGCCGGAGCGCTCAGTAGTCCGCAGAGAGCCGGGCCCAGCAGGGCCGTAGAGAGAACGGTTTTACCTAATTTGGAGATCTTCTCACGAAAATTCATAGATTTGCATGTTCTCAGGGGTGGGTTATGTCCCTACCATGGAAGAGGAAATCAGGACCGACCGGACTCGAAGAGGAGGAAGCGGTTTCCTTCCGGCTCGAGGTAGATCAAGAGCCGGTGCTCGGGATAGGCGAGAAAGGAGCGGCTCTGCTCGCCTATGGTTCTAGAACTGCCGCCGTGCGGGGGAGGCCCCAGGGCCTCCTCGAACTGCAGAGCGGTCCAAGCGCGGGCATCGACCCCGTCGATCTCCGGCACTCCACCGGTAATTTTGTGAACCGAGCCGGATTCGTCGTACTCCACCTGAATACTCGGACTCTCCATGCGCGACCAGTGCTCCTCAAACTCATTGGGCTGAAAGCGCCGGTGGTCCGAAGAGTTGAGGGCCGAGGCCACGCTTTCTCGGTCGTCTCGGAGGTCCAGACCGGAGATAGTGGCACGACTTGGGGTTGGTTTTTGGCTGTAAACAGCGGCCACCACCACCAGCACCAGGGCCAGCAGAAAAAAATCTCTCTTCTTCCTGAAAAAATTCGGTTTAGGGCTCGACCTGCTCACCAATATAAGTTAGCATACGCAACTGTTTGGAGAAAGCACTGTGAGATTTTTTGACCTGAGGGGAGACTCAGGAAGGAATTTTGTGTTTTTTCTAGACAGGTAGCAGGAGTTTAGCAGGCTTTCTAGGATAGGCGCGATTCGACCACGGCCCGTCCTGGTTGTCTATTGTGCTATGGACGGCTGAAAGAGGAGCTGGGAACTAGCTCCACGGAGGAAAAACCGAACAATATGGATGTCAATAATTTTGATGCTTTAGAGATCAAACTGGCTTCGCCGAGACAGGTCCGCGAATGGTCCTACGGTGAGGTAAAAAAGCCGGAGACGATCAACTACCGGACTCTCAAACCGGAGCGCGACGGACTCTTTTGTGAGAGGATCTTCGGTCCCATTAAGGACTGGGAGTGTGCTTGCGGTAAATACAAGCGCATCCGGTACAAGGGTGTAATCTGCGACAAGTGTGGCGTGGAGGTGACCCGCTCTAAGGTGAGACGGGAACGGATGGGTCATATCGAGGTGGCTTCACCCGTGACTCACATCTGGTACTTCAAGGGTGTACCCTCTCGATTGGGTTTGCTCTTGAATATGTCTCCCCGCATGCTGGAGAAAGTGATCTACTTCGCCTCCTACGTGGTGATCGATCCGGGTGACACCGATCTGGCCAAGAACAGCTTGCTCACCGAAATGGAGTATCGCGAATCTCGAGAGAAGTACGGTCCGGTTTTCCGAGCCGGTATGGGCGCCGAGGCGATCAAAGAGATGCTCCAGGAATTGGACATCGAAGAGCTGTATCACGAGCTGCGCGAAGGCGTGAAGACCCTGACCGGTCAGAAACGCACCAAAGCCGTGAAGCGTCTGGAAGTGGTCAACGCCTTCCGCACTTCGGGCAACCTGCCCGAATGGATGGTGCTGGACGTGATTCCGGTCATCCCTCCGGAGTTGCGCCCCATGGTGCAGCTGGATGGTGGCCGTTTCGCCACCTCCGACCTGAACGACTTGTATCGTCGGGTGATTAACCGGAACAACCGCTTGAAGCGACTGCTCGATCTGGGTGCTCCCGAGATCATCGTGAAAAACGAGAAGCGGATGCTGCAAGAGGCGGTGGATGCCCTGATCGACAACGGTCGACGCGGCCGGCCGGTGACCGGCCCCAACAACCGTCCTCTCAAGTCGCTCTCGGACATGCTCAAAGGCAAGCAAGGACGTTTCCGTCAGAACCTTCTCGGAAAACGGGTCGACTACTCCGGTCGTTCCGTGATCGTGGTTGGTCCTACACTTAAACTTCACCAGTGTGGACTGCCTAAAGAGATGGCTCTGGAGCTGTTCAAGCCGTTCGTGATGAAAAAGCTGGTCGATCGTGGCCTGGTACACAACATCAAGTCGGCCAAACGCATGGTCGAACGGGTGGTGCCCGATGTTTGGGACGTCCTGGAAGAGGTGATCACCGATCACCCGGTCCTGCTGAACCGGGCACCCACTCTTCACCGTCTGGGTATCCAGGCTTTCGAACCCGTGCTGGTAGATGGCAAGGCGATCCAACTTCACCCGCTGGTCTGTACTCCGTACAACGCCGACTTCGACGGCGACCAGATGGCCGTGCACCTGCCGCTTTCAGCGGGTGCTCAGGCTGAGGCTCGCATCTTGATGTTGTCCTCCAACAACATCCTCCAACCGGCTTACGGAAACCCGGCCACCGTACCGAACCAGGACACCGTTCTGGGGATGTACTACCTGACCATCGAAAAGCACGACTCCAAAGGTGAGGGCAAATACTTCGCCTCCATCGAGGAAGCGGCTCTGGCTTACGAGGAGGGTGTGGTTGAACTGCAAGCTCCCGTCAAGATCGAGATTGATGGCAAACTGGAAAATACCACTGTGGGACGCGCTATCTTCTGGAGAGCGATTCCCGCGGCCATCAAAGATGGTTCGGACCCTTTCGAGGAAGCCTACGACGGTCCTGACCCTCTGGGCGAACCGGGCGAACTGCTGACCTACGATTACATCAACAAGACCTTCGGCAAGAAGGACCTGGTGAAGCTGATCAAACGGGTGCACGACCACCACGGCAACAACCGCACGGCACGCCTGCTCGACAAGATCAAGGAGTACGGGTTCCGCTACGCCACCAAATCGGGTTGTACCATCTCGGTTGTCGATATCCGCATCCCTCCGGAGAAGCCGGCCATCCTGGCTCACTCCGACCGACGGGTCAAGGAGTTGGACAACTGGATCAACATGGGCTTCATCACCGAAGAGGAGAAGTACCACAGCCTGAAGACCATCTGGTCGCAGGCCACCGATGGCATTGAAAAGGCCATGATGCGACACCTGGACCGTTTGAACTCGGTGTTTATGATGGCCACTTCGGGCGCCCGGGGTAACCCCGCTCAGGTCAAACAGATCGGTGGTATGCGCGGACTGATGGCCGACCCCACCGGACGGATCATCCCCCTGCCGGTGCGAGCCAACCTGCGCGAAGGTTTGACCGTACTGGAGTACTTCATCTCGACTCACGGGGCTCGAAAAGGTCTGGCCGATACCGCTCTGCGGACCGCTGACTCCGGTTATCTGACTCGCCGACTGATCGACGTTTCTCAAGACGTGATCATTCGTCTGGACGACTGCGAAGAAGAATTCGGCAAGGCTGACGCGGTGGAAGTGACCGTGGGGGCCAACGCCAACGACATCAAGGTTCCCCTGTGGGAGCGACTGTCCGGACGCGTGGCTGCCGAAGACATCGAATACGAAGACGGGCAGGGCAATAAAAAAGTCCTGGCCGAAGGTAAGCTGATCGGTGAAGACGAGGCCATCGAGTGCGGTGACTGGTACATGCGCGACGTGGACACCAGCGTGGATGAGCCGAAATGGCCCTACATCAGGGTGCGCTCGCCACTGGGTTGTAAAGCCATGCACGGACTTTGTGCCAAGTGCTACGGCAAGAACCTGGCGACCGGTCACCTGGTGGAGATCGGTGAGACCGTTGGGATCATCGCCGCCCAGTCGATCGGTGAACCGGGTACGCAGTTGACCCTGCGGACCTTCCACACCGGTGGTGTGGCGACCGAAGACATCATTCAAGGTCTGCCCCGGGTAGAAGAGCTTTTCGAAGCTCGTAAACCTAAAGGGCACGCACTCTTGTCCGAACTCTCCGGGATCGTTAGTCTGGACCAGGCCAAAGGTCTGCGCCAGATCAACGTGACGGCTCCGTCCGGCGAACAGGTGAGCTACGGAGTTCCCTTCTCGGCTCGTCTTGCGGTGCGCGACGGTACCACCGTGGAGTTGGGCACTCAACTGGTCGACGGCTTTTTGAACCCCCACGAGATCTTGCGTCTGCGCGGTGTGACTCACTGCCAGCGCTACATCGTGGACCAGGTTCAGCAGGTCTACCGAGATCAGGGCGTGGATATCAACGACCGTCACGTGGAAGTGATTGTACGCCAGATGCTGAAAAAGGTCCGCATCGAAACCGGTGGCGACACCGACATGCTGCCGGGCTCCTTGCAGGATCTGCTGATCCTCCAGGCCGAGAACAAGCGGACCGTGATGGAGCAGGGTGGAGAGCCCGCCGAAGCGACTCGAGTGTTACTGGGTGTGACCAAGGCGTCGCTGGCCACCGAGTCGTTTCTCTCAGCGGCCTCTTTTCAGGAGACCACGCGGGTGCTTACTGACGCTGCCATCAAAGGCAAGCGCGATGAGTTGCGCGGCTTGAAG
>Ga0172382_10001247_pt1 | contig 46021 bp, 49 predicted proteins | sample Leawel138RmetaG_FD_122245 | JGI IMG/M metagenome (GOLD analysis project Ga0172382, IMG submission 122245) | Leachate microbial communities from a municipal landfill in Southern Ontario, Canada - Leachate well 138R metaG | ecosystem: Engineered > Solid waste > Landfill > Unclassified | place...
AAAAAATGGTAGCGAGGGAAGGATTCGAACCTTCGACCTTCGGGTTATGAGCCCGACGAGCTACCAGCTGCTCCACCTCGCAACGATGTTTTACCAATAAAATAAGATTGGTTTTTTTGTCAAGAACTTTTTGGGGCTCTGCTGGACTGGGGAGCTTGTTTAGTTAACCACGAATTACTCTAATTATAAGAATTTCACTAATTGAAAAAAGATTTGGAATTGCCTTGTCCACAGTTCACTGATCACCCCTCCCTGCGGCAAATGCCGCCCACCTGTCCCCTGTTCCTTGCCCATTAACCACCCTTGTCTCTCCTTTGTCTCGACAAGGGTGAGACAAGGGTGGTTAATGGGCAAGGAGTGACAAAGGAGTGACCAACCCCTCTTTTAGTTGACAAAATTGGCATCTGGAATATTATATATCAAGATAGAGTAAAATTAAAAAGGAATTAGTATGACAAACCCTCAAAACCCTCTCTTACGTGAAGAGAACCCCCATCGTCTCAAAGCCATCCCTTTCCCAGATTACAAAACAGAACACTTCTTGCCTGCTATCAAGGTAGGATTGGAAAAAGCGAAGGAAGAAATCGAAGCCATCAAAAACAACCCTGAATCCCCAACCTTTGAAAACACCATTTTGGCGTTGGAATTGGCGGGCGAACAGTTGAACTATGTTTCCAGGATTTACTTCAATTTGCATTCTTCAGAGTCTGATGCCGAGTTCAAAGCATTGGCACAGCAAATCTCTCCCATGCTTGCTCAATTTGGCGCTAATATTTCCACCGATCCCGCCATCTTTGCCCGCGTGAAAGCCGTGTATGAGGCGGAGGTGGCGGACAAACCCAAACCCACGCTGCCCAAAGATCTTGATGATAAGGATGCCATGATCAAAGCCGAACGCTATCGCGTGATTGAACGCAGCTACAAGAGCTTTATCCGTGGCGGTGCCCTGCTCTCTGATGAAGATAAGAAACGTTTTACCGAGATTTCCATGGAGCTTTCCAAGCTCAATCCCCAGTTCAGCGATAACGTCCTTTCCGCCATGAATGCTTTTGAACTGCATATCACCGATCCCGCGGATGTGGAGGGAATGCCGGAAGGAGTGCTGGTCTCCGCCGCTCACACCGCCAAATTGAAGGGCAAGGAAGACGGCTGGGTTTTTACCCTCCAGCCCTCCAGCATGGTGCCTTTGGTTACCTACTGCAAAAACCGCTCTCTCAGGGAAAAGATGCATCGCGCCTACGGTTCGCGCGCCTTCAAGGATGAATATGACAACCAGGAAATCATCAAACAGACCCTGGCTTTACGCAAAGAAAGTGCAATGCTCTTGGGCTATGACACTCATGCCGATTATGTGATTTCCGAGCGGATGGCAGAGAGCTATCCAAACGTAAAAGAATTCTTGGAAAAAATCCATCAGGTGGCAATGCCTGCCGCCGAAAAGGAAATCCAGGAAGTGGCAGATTTTGCCCGTGAGCTGGATGGTTTGGAAGAGCTGAAGCCCTGGGATTTGGCATATTATTCCAATAAACTGAAAGAAAAGCTCTTTGCCTATGATCCTGAGGAGTTGCGTCCCTGGTTCAAGGTGGAAAACGTGTTGGAAGGCCTCTTCTTGGTGGCAGAGCGCATCTATGGCGTGAAGGTGAAGCAGGTGACAGACGTTCCTGTATACCACCCGGACGTCACCACCTGGGAGGTTCACGATGGCGATGGCAAGTATCTGGGGCTGATGTATATGGACCTCTTCCCGCGGGATACCAAACGCGGTGGAGCCTGGATGAGTACCCTCCAATCCCAAGGATTATTTAAAGATGGTGTGCGCCGCCCCATGATTTCTATTGTGGCATCGCTCACGCCTTCCACTCCGGATCAACCCTCCCTCCTGCGGATGGATGAAGTACGCACCATTTTCCACGAATTTGGGCATGCCATCCATGGCTTGATGGCGGATGGCTATTACCAAAGCCTTGCCAGCCCCAATGTGTTGTGGGACTTTGTGGAGCTGCCCAGCCAGATCATGGAAAACTGGCTGAATGAAAAGGAAGCTCTGGAGCTGTTTGCCAAGCACTACCAAACTGGCGAGGCGCTGCCCCAGGAATTGTTGGACAAGGTATTGGCAGCCAAAAACTTCCAGGCAGGCATCGCCAATATCACCCAGGTGAGATATGCCAGCATAGATTTGGCATGGCACACCACGGAGCCTGCTCAGATTACCGATGTGGATGCCTTTGAAACCCAGGCTTCCAAGCCCTTCCAATTGCTGCCCCCCGTTCCCGGTGCCAATTTCTCCTGCGCCTTTGCCCATATCTTTGCCGGAGGATACTCCGCCGGATATTACAGCTACAAATGGGCGGAGGCACTGGAAGCAGATGCCTGGAGTCTCTTTAAGGAAAAGGGTATCTTTGATGCCCAGACTGCCAACAACTTCCGCAGGTTCATCCTGGAGCGCGGCAATTCCTTCCATCCGATGGAGCTATTTGTGGCATTCCGCGGGCGCAAGCCGGATGCTGATGCCCTGCTCAAAAGAGATGGTCTGCTCCCCGCCTGATCTTAAATAATACTAAAAAAACCCGTCAGCTGACGGGTTTTTTACTTTATGGGTTAAAATGGTGTGAGATTATTTGTTGACCTGGAAGGTCTTGTCTCCATTTTCCAAATAGCCCACGATCTGGCGCACTGATGCCACGCCGGCATTGTCGTTGGCTTCAGCTGTTTGGGCGCCCATCTTTTTGGGAGTCCAATATACGCGCTCGCCAAACTTCTCTTCCAAAAGAGCGGTATTATCGGGGGCAACGTCGCTGGCATAGCGGAACTTGGCTTTTTGTTCCAGAGCTCTCACCAATGCTTCTTCATCGATCACTTCCTTGCGGGCGGTGTTGATCATGATCACATTGTCTTTCATGAGGGCAAAGAGCTGGTCGTTGATGGATTTCTTGGTGTCGGCAGTGGCGGGGATGTGCAGGGAGATATAGTCTCCTGTTTTGAACACATCTTCCACGCTCTGCAGGCGGGTGACGCCGTCTTGGGCAAATTGTTCATCTTTCAGATAGGGATCGTAGGCATATACGTCCATGCCGATGCCTTTTGCCATTTTGGCAAGGAAGCGGGGCACATAGCCATAGCCATATAGACTCAGCTTTTTGCCAGCCAATTCGGTGCCGGATTTGCCGTTAAATTTGCCCCTTGCCATATAGATCATCATTCCGATGGCAAGCTCTGCCACAGCGTTGGAATTCTGACCCGGTGTGTTCATGGCTACCACGTTTTTGGCGGTGGCGGTTTTGAGATCGATATTGTCGTATCCAGCGCCGGCACGCACCACTATTTTCAGGTTGGGGGCAGCGTTGAAAACGGCTTCATCCACAATGTCACTGCGGATAATAAGGGCATCCGCATCTTTCACTGCGGCATGCAGGTCGGCGGGATCGGTGTAGCTTTCCAGGAAAGCATAGTCATACTTGGCTTGCTCCAGTTCTGCCTTAATCTTGGTCACAGCACCTGCTGCGAAAGGCTTTTCGGTGGCGATGAGAACTTTGGGCATGAGAACCTCCATTATGTGATTATTATAATAATGCCATCTAAAATACCACAGCCAAAGATGTCAATGCATATTTTGGTTTTGCTGCGGGAATGCCGTGGTTAGGGCGTTAGTTGCTGGAATACAAAATAATACTTGTCCAAAACAGCCTCTTTAAATATGAGGCTTCAAGATGGAATTATAACGATGCAAAATAAGATGATAACCCTAATATACAGCGCTTGGAATTGGGATGACCCGTTCCTGCCGGAGGTGTAAACAAAGTGGACAAGAGGTTTTTTAGGCCTTTGCTCATCGTGCTGGTGGCAGCCCTGCTTGTTCTATTTGTAGCACCTCTTTTACCGGAGTGGGATAACAGCTTTCTGCCTCTGAAACGGATGGATATCATTACCTCCCTCACAGGCGGTGATGGCGTGAACGTGGATTCTCTGGCAATGGAGGTGGCAGAAAAGGTGGCAACCGTGGAGGAATTGATTCCCCTGGATGCCTTTAGCACCAAACTCCAAAACCTCAAACACAACAAATCCGGCAAGTTGCGCATCGCTTATTTTGGGGATTCCATCATTGAAGGAGACTTGGTCACGGGCACCCTGCGTCATGATTTGCAAAGGGAATATGGCGGCAGAGGGGTAGGCCTGGTGGGCATCACCTCCATAGTGAATGAATTTCGCAAAACCATTGGCCACAGCTTTTCCCGCAATTGGGAGAGCGTTTCCTTTATGAGCAAGAGTGGCAATGATTTGGGCATCATGGGACACACCTATATCCCCAGGTCTTGGCAAATGGTGGAAACCACCGTCAAACCAGAGCCCGTGAAAGCGGACACCTCTGCGGCTGATAGCACAATCACCCACACACCGGAGGCTCCCCAAAAGGTGACCGTGAGGCAAAACGTGAGCGGCCCCGCCTGGGTGGAATATCGCGGAGCCAACCATCCCGGAGGCATGCCCAATTTTGAGCATATCCGCCTCTTTTACAGCCATGCCGCTGCTGGCTCCGAGGTGAGGGTAAGCTATGATGGAACTGAATTGCAGCGCTTTGCCCTTACATCCGGAGAAAGCCTGCAAATGCTGAATCTTAGCCCCCAGAGCCCCATCAGCCGCATCAGGCTGGAATTTGATTCCCACCATCCCATTCGTGTGTATGGGGTCAGCTTTGATGCCCACAGCGGTGTATATGTGGATAATATCTCCATCCGGGGCTATTCCGGCATGTACTTTTCCCGGATACCCCTGGATATACTCCAAGGCTTCCATAGACACCTCAAATATGATTTGGTGATCCTGCAATATGGAGAAAACGTCACCAGCCCCAAAAACACCAATTATGATTTTTATCAAAAGGGAATGGTGAAAAGCGTGGAGCATATCAAAAAGGCAATGCCTGGTGTGCCCATCCTGATTATCAGTGCCCATGACCGCAGCATCCGCACGGCAGAGGGACTCAAGACTTCCCCCGATATACCCATCCTCATCAAGGCTCAAAGCGATATGGCAAAAGAGACCGGCTCCGCATTCTGGAACCTCTTTGCCGAAATGGGCGGGCTGAATTCCATGCCAGATTGGGTGAATGCCTCACCACCCCTTGCCGCCAAGGATTACACACACTTCTCCATTGCCGGCGCCAAAAAGGTGGGGGAGATGCTGTTGGATGTAATCAAAAAAGGCTCGCTGAAAGGGGAGAAAGAGTGAAACGCTACCTGGCACTAATAGCTGTATCCATTTTACTGGTCGTGATTCCCTTGTTCGCTCCCCCATCCTTGCCTTTGGATGATCTGGAAGAGATAGAGATTAGTGAGGAATTTCCCGTGGAAATAGATTGTCTGGAGGAGTTTATCCAAAGCTATTACGAATTGTTGGAAAGCGAAAACTACTTAAAGCAATTCACGTTTTTGAATCATGAGGCAAACCGGCTGCATAACCCGCAGCCGCTGCTGGCAGCTTTTTTTAACAAGCTAATGGCAGTTCGCAATGGGGCAAACCAACCCATAACCATCTACCAGATAGGCGATTCCCACATCAAGCCCGGCTATGTATCCACCACTGTGAGGGGCTCCCTGCTCAAGTTTTTCCAACCCGATACTCCTGTTTCCAATGCCCTCATCCAATATCATTATACCGGCATCAATGGCGCATCCTATACCAATCTGCAGTCAAACGCTGCCATTTTTGAGAAGATTGAAACGCTGCAACCAGATTTGTTGATTATCTCTTTGGGCACCAATGACGCCCAAGGCAGATACAACGCCGCCAATTTCCGCAAAGCGATGAATGGCTTTATGGCCAAGGTGTTTGAGAAACAGCCCAACCCAACGGTGATTTTTGGTTTGCCAGCGGATTGTGCCAAGAATGGAACCCATAATACAAATGTGGAAAAAGTGGCGGCAGAGATTATGGCTTATGCGAGTGAGCGTGGCTTTGCCTGGTGGAATCTGTATGAGGTGATGGGCGGCAGCCGTTCCATCTTCAAGTGGAAACAGAAGGATTTGGCTTCCCGGGATCTCATTCACTTTAGCCCCCAAGGATATATGCTGCAAGGCTATCTCTTTTACCATGCCATGATCCACGGCTATAAGGCTCAAACGGAGAATGGCGGATGATCCAGGTGCTACAGTCCATTCTCTCCCGGCTGGCTTACGATCCTGCCCAACCGCTCTTGTTCAATAGCGGATTCTTCCTCTTTTTCTTTTTGGCAGTGATGGCGTTTTATCCCTTTATGGTGAAGAAAGTACGGGTGCGCACCTGGTATCTGATGCTGGTTTCCTTGTATTTTTACTACAAGACCAGCGGGATTTTTGTGCTGCTGCTCATCATTACTGCAGGGGTGAATTTTGGCTTGGGTGCTGCCATCCACAAAAGCCAAAGCAAGGCCTCCAAACGCTGGCTCCTCTTTGCCAGCCTCATCTGGAATCTGGGTTCTTTGGGCTATTATAAATATACCAATTTCATCATCGATACCATCAATCACCTGGCAGGCGGAAACCTCCCCCTGATGGATATCTTCCTGCCCGTGGGCATCTCCTTTTTCACCTTCCAAACCATGAGCTATACCCTGGATATCTATTTTGGCAAGCTCAAGCCACTCAGGAACTTTGCCGATTTTGTATTCTTTGTGTCGTTCTTCCCGCAATTGGTGGCGGGTCCCATTGTGCGCGCCACTTGGTTTATCCCCCAAATCCGCAGCAAACTGGAGATCAATAAAGACCAGATTGCCAAGGCATTGGTATTGATTTTTGCCGGGCTCATCAAGAAAGGGGTGATAGCAGATTATATCAGCATCAACTTTGTGGATAGGGTGTTTGACAGCCCGGAGCTATTTAGCGGGGTGGAAAACCTGATGGCGGTGTATGGCTATGGATTGCAGATTTATTGTGATTTTAGCGGTTATTCGGATATTGCCATCGGTTTAGCAACCCTGATGGGCTTTGATTTGCCCCTCAACTTCAACGTGCCCTATATCGCCACCTCCATCACCGATTTCTGGAGGCGCTGGCATATCTCGCTCTCTACCTGGCTGCGGGATTATCTTTATATCCCCTTGGGCGGCAATCGCAAAGGGAAAGTGCGTCAATACCTGAACCTGATGATCACCATGCTCTTGGGCGGGCTGTGGCACGGCGCCAGTTGGAACTTTGTGCTATGGGGCGGCTTGCATGGCGTGGCTTTGGCGATTGATAAACTCAGGATGACCCTCTTTGGCAGAAAGGGTGAGGTGAAACGGGATTGGAAGCATTATCTTGCCAAGGCCTTGGGCTGGATTGTCACCTTTAACTTCGTCTCTTTTACTTGGATATTCTTCCGCGCTAAAGGGTTTGAACAGGCAGGCGTTATCTTGGGCAGGATTATTTATTCGTTTAATGCCCCGATATTCTGGCAATGGATCCAAGGTTATCAGATTGTTGCCCTCCTCATCGGCATCGGCTATTTGCTGCACTTTCTACCCAAGAGAATTGACCAAGGCTGGGAATGGCTGTTGCGCAAAATACCCTGGTATTTGCAAGCCACCTGCCTGGCAGTAATTATCTGGATACTCTTCCAAGCCAAAAGCAGCGATATCCAGCCTTTCATCTATTTCCAGTTTTAGGCTCATAGGGAAGGGGCGGCTTGCGCCGCAGGGGACAGGGGGCGCCAGCCGCTGGCTGGCTTAGGTGATAGGTGTTAGGTATTAGGTTTTAGGGCTTCGCTAAAACTGAGTCTATTTTGAATTGGAGTTTCCTTCTTAATAATCGTGAGCGGTAGCGAGCTTAAAATTCGTGTAAATTCGGGTAATTCGTGGTGAAAAACCTTTTGTGGCTAACTAAAAATGCCGTCTCTCCGAGACTCGGTAGGTATCTATAACCCGTATTTGACCTAAACTACCGTCTCTGCCGAGACTCTTCAGGGTGCTCGCTTTGCGAGCGATGAATTAAGAATAATGAATGACGAATAATGGAGCTATGTTCCGCTGCAAGCGAACCTGAAACCTGAAACCTGAAAAGATACCGCAGCTTGTGCCACGGTATCTTTGGGATTTATATGTTTAGGGAAGCGTTGTTATTTGTTCATTGGGGTATCTGGTGTGGAAGGACGGGGTTTGGTTGGAGTTTCAGGCTTTTCTCCATCCGGATCCCAACAATCTTCAGGGTTTCTCATTCTCTGTCTCATTCCACGAGCTTCGCCCCAATGGTGTTCACTATCTTTGCGGCTCCTGAAGTGGCCAGGGCTCCTTTTCATGCCATGTCCGCCTCTGCCAAAGAAGCCAAAATGTCCGCCATTGGCTTTCATCATTGTCTTTTGTTCGGCGTTTAATTCTTTGTAAATGGCCTGTATATGGTCTATGCGTGCATCTGCCATCTCTTTCTTTTTGTTATACAGAGATGTATTGAGGCGTTTCGCTTCGGCAAAGTTTTCATTTTTAATGGCTTCTTTGATATCCAGTTCTATCTTTTCGATAGCTGCTCTAAAATCAATCATTTGTTTTTGATGGTCGGTTCTCAGGGTGCCAAAAGCGTCTTTTTGAGCCTGGCTGAGGTTGAGGGCATCGATGGCGTGCTCTGGCACACCGATGGGTATTGGGCGATCCACCAGTTTGGGGTCTGCATTGGGGTCTGCAGGAACGGTGGTTTTCTTTTGGGGAGTGGTGCCTTGGGCAAAGAGCAGCCCAAAGAGCATCAAGCCTACGAGGGCAAATGTGATTGTCTTTTTGGTCATCTTCTTCTCCTTGTGTTTATATGAAGGTAGTAGCGTAATGGTCTATATGTTTAGAATTTATGTCTATGTCTTGGGCTATGGACACTTGTTCAAGGTGTCGTTCTACGGTTGGTGCTATGATGATATTTGTCTTAGCTTGGAACTTCACTCTCTTGGCTATGACAACGTGTTCATTCTCTCGTTTTACAAACTTCATTCTTCATCCTTTTTCTCGTTTTTATTTAGGATTTGCTGCATAAGGCTGTCACGATAGGTTTGTTCTCTCGTTCCTTGGGTTGGGATATATGTCCCTCCTGTGTTAGACGATCTAATCAGCCTGTTCCGTGCATCTATTGCCCTCTGCGCTGCTTCTGCCTCTTCGGCTGCGAGTTGTTCTTCTGTCTTGCTCTCTTCCGTGACCTTAACATTTGGGTTTGACATACCAAGGCGTTGCCCGAATACGCCTGGCCACCCAACACCTTGCATCCACTGGGTACCACCCCATATTCCATAGCTTTCCCAGCCGGAAAAGTCGAAATGTTCATCCTTGGCTTTCATCATCAGTTTTTGTTGGTCATTCAGCTCTTTCAACACAGCCTGCATCAGGTCCATGCGTGCATCAGCCATCTCTTTCATTTTATTAAAAAGGGTGGCATAATGCTTTTTGGCATCGGCAAAGTTTTCTTTACGGATGGCTTGTTGGATATCCAAATTGGCTTTATCCACAGCGGCTTTCAGATCGATCATCTGTTTTTGGTGATTGAACTCAATGGTATTAATTGCATCTTTTTGGGCTTGGCTAAGGAACAGGGCATCGATTCCATACTGGGGTGTGTCTTTGGATTTGGGACGCTCCACCAGGTTGGGGTTTTGGGCAAAGAACAGCCCAAAGAGCATCAAGCCTACTATGAAAATTAAAGATATCTTTTTAGTCATCTTCTCCTCCTTGTATTTGTGTTTGTGCTTGGGTGGGTGCGCCGTCTATCGCTGCGGCGCCTATCCATGCGCTGGGCGCGGCTGGTAAAGTGTTCTTTGGCTTCTTCAGGGCTCATGTTTTCCCGATAGCGCAGCAGATGCTCTGCCAGATCTCGCTCCAGCTTGCCTTGTGCCGCCAGCGAGCGCTCCACAATGGCGTTGATCTTGGCGGTATCCACGGGGTCTTTTGCCAGTTCAAGCATCAGTTCCTTTTTGGCATCCTCAAATTCGCGGCGATGTGCCCGGGTGCTATCGCTAAACATAAAGCGAGAATCGGGACGGAATTGCCCATTGGGTGTGGAAGACGTCCTTTGCTGCCAGTGTTGACGCATGCTGCGGGGATAGGGAGGGCGAATATAGTGTAGATACACAAAGCTGCCCAATATCGCCAGGTTGAAGGCGATTGAGATAAAAAGTAGGATTGTCAGCCAACGTTTATTCATTGTCCGCCTCCAGCAGGGTTTCATAATCCACCAAGGTTACATCTCCAAAGCTAAGCTCTTCGGTGGGAACGCTTTCCGGAGCAGTGAAGGGCAGGGGCGTGAAGATGGTCTTGCCCACCAGAGAACCAATGAAGAGGCTGAGCATAACAGCCAAAGTGGCGGGAACCAGCTGCAGGCGAGCCCTCTTTTGCAATCTTACCCGCTTGGCGTCATGCTCTTTGCAGAGCTCTAATACCTGGTGGTGGATGTGCTTGGGAAAAGGAGGCAAGGGCTGGTTCATGAGCTCTTGGAGGCGCGTGTTTGCCTGGTGATAGTTGCGGCATTTGATACAGGATTTGAGATGCTCCTCCAGCTTGGCGGTGGAATTGGCATCCAGCGCACGGTCCATCAACAGGTCAAGCTGTTTTCTAATTTTGTTGCATCTCATTGTATTGTCCTTTTTGTGTGGCACCCCAAAGGCGCCAACGGTTTCGTTTTCATACTTTATACTCCTCTCCCGCCGGTTTCCTGCATAAGTTTTTTTCTAAGATGTTTTTTGGCTCTCACGAGGAGGGATTCCACTGCTTTGAGCGTGGTTCCCAGCTCTTCGGCAATCTCTTTGTAGCTTAGTTTTTCATAGTATTGCAGCTGGATCACGGCAGCCAAGCGCGGGGGCAGGCTGCGGATGGCTTCGTTGAGCGCCGTGTAGTCCGGTTCTTCGGGTGGTTTGCTGGTATCCGGGATGTATTCAAAGGATTTGGGATCGGCATCCACAAAGCGGCTTTTCTGCTTCAAAAATGTCATGCTTTTATTGTAAGCAATTCTATATACATAGTTTACGGCTGTTGCCCTCTCGATGCGGTGGATGTGTTCATAAAAAGCGATGAAGACCAGTTGAAACACATCCTGGGCGTCTGCCTCGTTGCCCAAGAGCGAGAGCAGATAGTTGAAAATACGCCGCTCGTTTGTGCTCAAGAATTCTTCAAATTCACTGGGGTGCATCTATGTTACTACCTTGTATCCGTGGGGATGGTTTTTGCAATGGCTAGGCGGTGTTTTTCGGCGCTTTTAATCTGGGCAGAGGCATCCCGCAGATAAAAAGGCTGGAGGGCAGCCAAATAATCAAAATCGTATTCTGCGGGGGTTGCATGGAGGGCTGAGAGGGCAAAGAGTCCGGCAGCAGACAGATAGGCGGAGGTGTCCACGGGGATCAGACGTTCACTATCGGGGATCAAGTGGCTGCCATTGCCCACCAGCCAGGCACCATCCACATCCCAAGCCATAATCTCCTCTGGCAGGCACACGGATGGCTCCCTTAGCATTTGCAGGTCTTCATCCCACAGAGCTGCATACACTTCTTTCATGCGGGCGTCGATCACCGTGAGGATCTTTTTGCCACAAGCCTTTCGTGGCAAAGCGGCAAGCTGTAGGGAAGAATATGCCTCCAGGGGGCAGAGATTGGCATAGGCAATGCCCTTGGCAGTGGCAAGCCCAATGCGCAAACCGGTGAAAGAACCGGGGCCATTTGCCAGCAGGATGCGTGTGATATCCCGGGGTTGATAGCCGCAAAAGCGCAGGGCATGATCGATCTGGGGCATCAGCGTCTCGCTGTGGGTGATGCCAATATCAAACGAGGCAGCGTAGATAATCCCTGTGGCGCTGCCCAGAGCCAAAGAACCAGAGGGCTGGGATGCATCCAGCGCCAGGGTCAATTGCCCGCGCTTATCCATTCATCATAAAGGCGTTCAAAGATGAGCTTGTGGCCAGCCTCATCGGCAGCCAGTTTGCGAAAGAGGGTGGCTATTTCACCATCTGCAAATCTGCGGCTCATCTCTTGGTAAAGCTTTTGGGAAGCCTCTTCCCGTTTCATGGCTTTGATGAGGATGTTTTGATAGCTGAGATCCAGCTGATCCGCATCCACACTCAGGTATTCACTTATCTTCAGGTTTTGCACCTTGGGTATTTGGCTATCTTGCACGCCTTGCTTGCGGATATTTTCAATTACTTTGATATGCCCCAGCTCCATCAATTCCAGCTCTTTTAATAGCTCTTTCTGGGCGGCAAACTTGGCTTGGGTTTGCAGGTCTCTATAAAACTCCACCGCTTCCCGCTCGCGCGCAACGGCAAAATCCAGGATTTCATTAAATTCTTGGATAGTCATGGTACCTCAAAAAGTATTTATAGAAAAGAGGCCGGAAACCTGAAATATGGCTGCCGGCCTCGTTTTGTTTGATTTAGTCTTCGTAGGGTTCGAACATATCTTTGCCAACGCCGCATTCCGGGCAGACAAAGTCTTCAGGCAGATCTTCGAACGTGATGTTGTCGTTCTGAGCCGGATCGTAAATCCAGCCACACGCGATGCATTGCCATTTTTGCATGATTTCCTCCCTTAGTAGGTTTCAAGATGTACTTCGAAATAAGCTTGGGAATGATCACAAGCGGGGCAGATCTTGGGAGCAGTGGCTCCTTCGTGGATATATCCACAGTTGAGGCACTTCCAAAAGACCTTGCCTTCCTTTTCAAAGACACGCAAGTTTTTGACGTTTTCATAGAGCTTGCGGAACCGCTTTTCGTGTTCCTTTTCAACCTTTGCCACCATCCTCCAGGAAGTGGCGATGTCTTTGTAGCCTTCTTCCTCGGCGATGTCTGCAAATGTGGGATAGAGCTCTTCCCATTCTTCCTGCTCTCCATCTGCAGCGTATTGCAGGTTTTTGAGTGTGCTATCAGGACTCCAGCCTACGGGATAGCCGGCGGTGATCTCGATCATCTCGCCTTCCATACCGCGTTTGAGCAGGTGTTTGAAAAAGACCTTGGCGTGTTCCTTCTCATTTTCCGCAGTTTCCATAAAGATGTTGCTGATCTGTTCAAAGCCTTCTTTCTTGGCAGTTTTGGCGCTATACACATAGCGCATCCGTGCCTGGCTCTCGCCGGCGAAGGATTTGAGGAGATTCTGAGCTGTGCGTGAATCTTTAAAAGACATGTTGTTCTCCTTTATCGGGTATCTTCAATCACTTTTCCACAGCCCGTGCAGGTTGCAATATTCACGGGCATACAGCACTTTATCCATGCTGACGGGGAAGATGGCTTCCGGAGCGTCTCCGGGTTTGAATTCATGGCGGTACACACATTTTTCGGTGATAACTTCCACAAAGGCAATATAATGCTTTTCTTCCATGGGATGAGGCACAGAGCCTACAGCCACTTTGATCTTATCACCCATATCGGTAATAACGGGGATATGTTTTTCATAAGCAGCTTCCTCGGTGTTTTCCACCAACAGGTTCATTGGCTGGCCACAGCAAACCAATTCTCCGCCACCCGTGAAAACCACTTCAGTTACGTTGCCACAAAGGGCGCAATGGTATATCTCACGTAGTTTTGTCATTATAACCTCCTGTTATATTCTTCGTAAATCAATCTAAAGGATACCTCTATCTTTTGTCAAATGAAATCTTCCTAATCTTGAAAATAATGCCTCCAATCTATGGTCTATATAGTTGCCTCACAAACTCAATCAGACTTTTCATAGTTCCTCTTTTTTTGCAGGTGTTCCTGATAGGTTGCAGAGAAATCGTTGCGCCCTTTGCGGTTGCTCACAAAAAAGAGGTAGTTGTGTTTTTGGGGTGAGATGGCAGCCTGTATGGCTTGCAAGGAGGGATTGCTGATGGGAGTGGGGGGCAAGCCGGCATTAAGATAGGTGTTGTATGGAGATTGGATGCTGAGGTCTCTATTGGTGAGCACCTCCCGCTTGATCCCCTCTTGCAGGAGGAGGTAATTCACGGTGGGACAGGATTCCAGGCGCATTCCCTTTTGCATCCTGTTCCAATACACTCCGGCGATGATGGGGCGTTCATCAGGGTGGGCGCTTTCTTTTTCCACGATGGATGCCAGGATTAGTTTCTGGTCAAAATCCGGGATGCTATCAGGCTCTATCCCTGCCTTGTGCAACTGGCGAAAGAAGTTTTGCACGGGTATGGAAAGCAAAGTCTCCATAGAGCTACCCAGATCAAAATGATAGGTATCCGGGAAGAGGTAACCCTCCAAGCTGGGCAGTTCTTTGCCCGTAAGCTTGTAAATCAGCTCAGGGTCGTTGGCGCGCACCAGTAGGCTGTCGTAAGCTGCCATTCCGCTGCGCTCCATCCTCTGCAGGGTCTGGTGTAGGTTAAAACCTGGTGGGATGGTGATGCTGATGGCGGAGGTGTTGCCTTTTTCCACCATCTTCAGGGTTTGGAACATGTTGTAGTTTCCGCCAAAGCTGTAAGTGCCTGCCTTCAGCTTGTTCTGGCTGTGTCGCAAGCGAGCTAACATCACAAACATATTGCGGCTGCGGATGATGCCCTGGCTACTAAGGGTGTTGGCAATGGTGGAGGCGCTGTCTCCACTTCGGATGTGAAACACTGCCTGTTCAGACTTGAGCGGCATCCATACCAGCCATGCCAGGTATACTATTACCACCAGCAGTAGGGTTATGATGATGAGCAGGATTTGATGGATTAGCTTCATGATTGGGATTCCAAATAACTTTTTAGGATGAGGGCGGCTGCCATGGCGTCTTTGAGATTGCGAGATTCCTGCCATGTATAGCCCAGTTTGATGAGCTCTGTATCAGCCTCAGCGCTGGAATAACGCTCATCCCAATAGATCAGCTCGATATCCAGATGCTTCTTCAGCTTTTCTCCAAAGCTTTCCACCTCCAGCGTACGCTGGGTTTTACCCCCTTCTATTGCCAATGGCAAACCCAGGATAATCATGCCAATATCCTGAGCCTGGATGATATCTTGCAGCTCGGAAAGCACCGGTTTGAACCCACGGTTCGCTATCACCTTCAGCGGTTTTGCAAAGATATGGAGGGGGTCGCTGATAGCGGCGCCTATCCTCACACTGCCATGATCAAGAGCCAAGAGCCTTTTCATATGAAGGATTCATCCCTCCAGACGGCGATATACCAGCGGTTGTCCATGGGCTTGAAGTAAAACCTGGCTACGCCACCTGCGTTTATGATGGTATTGGAGGTAATATATTGCAGGCTGAGATCAAAGTTGCAGGCTATCACAATCCAATCTTCATGCCCCATTTCCGGGTCTTTCTCCCAGTTCTCTTCAGGAGGGATATGCAGGCGGAGGCTGATTTGATCAGGGGGATCATAGAGGCCATCACTGGAGCCATGGTTGAAGAGGTTGTCCGTCATCATCACCTCTTCATCAAAGCCCCACCAAGAATCGCGGATGCCATCACCATTTACGTCCAAGCCAATTTGCCCCACTTCGGAGGAGATCAATTCAAACCTAAAATCAGGTGCCAGCAGGCTTTTGTAGATATTGATATTACGTTCGCGATAGGAGCGTTCCAGATTTTGCAAGAGCTCTATGGGGCTGCGATTGTGGATCAAATCGCTGGATTCATCCACCAAAGCAGGGCGAAATGGGTTCCAACAGCCGGATAATAGCAAGCTGATGGCAAGGATGAGGATGCTGATGCTATTGCGAATTGTCATATTTCAGCTTTCCCCAGGATGGATGCTCGGTACCCCTATAATCGTACCATTTATCAATATACCAATAGCCCTCAATCTTCAGAAAGCGCAGGTCCAAGCTGCCGGAGTATTGCTCTGGCTGTGGATTGCCACGCTTGTAGACATTAAGTAAATAAGATCGGTAGATGGTGGCATGGTTTGCGCCCACATCGTCGTTTTGCCCCTCTATCTGGTTCAGGCTGAGCCGCAAGCTGTCACATTGTCCATGCACAGAAATCAACATATCCTGTTCATCTGCCCTGCCCCAGGTGCCGGTGATGCCATAATCATTCATATCCTGCGGGGCAAAGCTAAAGCCATAATCCACACTAAAGATGCCTGCGTATTTCACCACATTGCGGGCGTCGTTGTAGCAATACTCCAGATTTTGCATACACAAATCCCAGCTTGTGGTAAGATTATTCCACAAAGGAGGTTTGGTGGGAGGCTCAGATTCCCTCACCTCAAAGAGCTGGCATCCACCAAGGAGCAAGCCCAGCATCAGTAAAAGTGTAAAACGGCTCATATTACCAAGATAGCAAAACTATAAATAGTGTCAACCACAAAATTGCCTGTCATGGCTTTTATTCTTGACGAATCCAGAGCCATCCACAGCATGGCATTTATGAAAAGGAAAGAGAATCACGGTGTAGCATTTTTAGCTTTCAGATACCTGCGCGGCAGAGGCAAGAGGCTGATCAGCCCCAATCATTACCTCACGCTGGCAGGCATCACCCTGGGAGTGATAGCCCTGCTGTGTGTATCCAGTGTGATGAATGGATTTAGGCAGGATATCGGGCTGCGCATTGCCGGCACTCAATCTGAAATCAAGATCAGCTCCGGGGATGGCAAACCGCTTGTGGATTATGAGGAAATGGCGGCGCAACTGCGCCAAAAGGGCTTTGCCTGCTCGCCGGTGATTCGCAACGAACTCCTGATCAAATACGGTTCTGCCGCCTTGCCCACCATCAGTTTTGGCATAGACCCGCAATATCATGCCAGCGTGAGCCCCGCTTTGGGTCCCCTCAAGGATGCCATGCCCGGTATTCGTCAGGGCATCCTGAGCGGTGAAATAAGCGAAGCTGCACTTAATAATAACGGCATCATCCTCTCCACTGGCCTGGCAATCTCTTTGGGCGCCAATCTTGGGGATGTGGTGAATATCATCTCCCCGCGCATGAGTATCCCCACCGCTTTTGGCATGATTCCCCGGGTGATGGGCATGCGGGTGATTGCCATCTCCGAATCTGCCATGCCAGATTATCAGATGAGCTATTCATATATCAGCCTGGAGAATGCCCGCTTTTTCTCTGGGCATCAGGGTATAGACCAGCTGGATCTGCGCACCGATGATTTTGTAAAATCAGAAAAATACGCCCGCCAGCTGCAAAGCGAATATCCTCTTCTAAAGGTGGAGCCATGGAGCCGCTTTGATGCCAGCCTCTACAGCGCCATCCGCTTTGAAAAGTTTCTGATGTTTGTAATTATGCTCCTGATGTATGTGATCGCATCCTTCAACCTTACCGGCAATATGCTGCGCAGCATCGCCCAAAAGAAACGCGAGTTGGGACTCTTAAAATCTATCGGCTTTTCAGATCATGACCTGCGCCAGCTTTTCCTGAGGCAATCCCTCATCCTCAGCAGCACCGGCATCATTTTGGGTTTAGTGGTGGCAAGCCTGCTCTTGATCATACAGGCAAACACTGGTCTGATCAAGTTAGGTGCCGCAGATGCCAACCCCATCACCCTGCCTGTAAAGATGATGGCAAGTGACTTTATAATCGTAATTTTAGTATCTTATGCGCTCACCCTTTTGAGCGTGATGCTGCCTCTTAAGCGCCTGAAAGAGGTGGATCCCATCGCATTGATCAGGCAAACAACATAACAAGGAGATCATGATGACTCGCAAAGAAATCTACCTGATGGTTTTGGAAGCCGAAATCCGCTCTCAAAAACTATACAAAGCAATGGCAAAGAGCTTTCGCAGGCCGGAAAACAGCGCCGTTTTCCAACAGCTGGCGGTGTTGGAAAAAAACCATGAAGAAAAGGTAAGAGCAGCCTTTTTGCAGGAATTCCCCGATGCGGATGCCTATCCTGACCCCGTTCTTGAACCAGAGTTTAAGAAGCTGGATTACAGCGATCCCGCTGTGGTATTGGAATATGCCATGGAGCGCGAGGATGTGGCGCGTGACCACTATCTGGAGCTGGCAGAAGGCACCCAGGACGGTCAATTGAAGATGATGTTAAAAACATTTGCCGCAGAAGAAGAGCAGCACAGGGAACTATTGCAAGAGCAGCTGCAAAGCCTGCAGGGTGCATACACCTGGTATGATCCTTCCGAGCTTACCGGCTTTATGGAGGATTGAATTTGCTTGGCTTGGATCAGGAATTCTCCTACATCAATCGTGGTGAATGGCTTCCCTTGGAGGTTGTCATCGATGCCAGCCCAAACAAGAAGGAATATGCCCCAACCACGCAAAAGATGATTGACGCCGCCTGGAAACAGGCACAGCAAAATCCTGATCTGAAGCTGACTAACAACCTTGTCTTCAGCTATCTGGGTTACTCCACAATAGGTGGATGCCTCCTCATCCAAACCCAAATTACAGATTTCAAATCCTTCTACGGCACCAACGTCTGCAATCATGCAGCATTACCCGCCACAGAGCTGGCAAATGCCCTTGCCGTCTGCACGGTTGTGATTTCCAAAGACAACGCCATCCTCTTGGGCAGACGCAGCAGCAGCGTAGCAGAATCCCAACAGATGTGGCACGTTATCGGCGGCACGATGGATTTGAATCGCCACACTTATCACGATAACGCTCAGAGACCAAACTTCGGCAGTCGGATTGCGATTGACACAAGCCCCCATTCCCATATTATGAAAGAGCTCAAAGAGGAGCTGGGCATAGCGCCCCGTCAGGTGGATCATTCCCTCTGTCTGGGTTTGGGGATCAACCTCTTGATTGGCAAGCCGGAGCTGCTTTATATCACCAGGGTCAAGCTCACGGCAAAGCAATTGCGCAACTGCGCCACACACGCCATTTTGCAGGGGGAGCACAGTGAGCTGCTCACCATCGCTGTTGAGGATATTCCTCAGTTTATAGCAGACAACCCCGTGGCGCCGATAGGCAAGGCTGCTCTATATGCGGCTTTGGCATATTTGAGGGATGGCGATGCCCGGGCACAGCAAAGCCAGAACACACTGGCTGAAAGGATGCAACCATGAGCTACCAGAGTGATATCTTTGAAGGCAAAGCCGCTGCCGAGCGCAAGGTTCCCTTGGCAGAAAGATTGCGCCCAAATAGCATTGACGAGGTATTGGGCCAACACAAGCTTATCGAGGGAAATTCCATCCTGCGCCAGATGCTTACCACCGATGAATACCGCTCCTTCATCCTGTGGGGTCCTCCCGGCACCGGCAAAACCACCATCGCCCGCATCATCGAAAAAAGCACCAAACTGCGCTTTATCCAGTTCAGCGCCGTGCTCACCGGTATTAACGACGTCAAAGCTGCCATGAAGGATGCCGATTATTCCCACCGCATGCAGGGACAGCCCACCCTCATCTTCATCGATGAAATTCACCGGTTCAACAAATCCCAACAGGACGCCTTTTTGCCCTATGTGGAGAGCGGAGCCGTGGTCTTGATTGGTGCCACCACAGAAAACCCTTCTTTTGAGGTGATCCCCGCCCTGCTTTCCCGCTGTCATGTGTTTGTATTGCAAATGCTTAAAGGGGAAGATCTGGAGGCAATCCTGCGCAGGGGATTTGAGGCGTTGGATCTGGAACTGGATGAAAACGTGTGCGGTTGGTTGGCAAGGCAGGGTGGAGGCGATGCCCGCCGAGCGCTGAACTACTTGGAGCTGGTGGAAAGCTTTCTGAAAGGCAATCCTCACCCCCAGATAGAGCAGTTGGCAGCCATCTTGGAAAAGAAAACAATGTTTTATGACAAGGGCAGGGAAGAGCATTTCAACCTCATCTCCGCCCTGCACAAATCCCTGCGTGGCTCCGATCCCCAAGCTGCATTATATTGGCTGGCACGGATGCTGGAAGGTGGGGAAGACCCCAGATATATCGTGCGCAGGCTGATTCGTTTTGCCAGTGAGGATGTGGGTTTGGCAGATCCCCATGCCCTTGGCGTGGCGATTGCCGCCAAAGACGCCCTGCTCTTTATCGGCATGCCGGAAGCCGCCGCTGCCTTGTCTCAACTGGTGATATATCTGGCAACGGCGCCCAAGAGCAACACGGCTGATTCCGCATATTTTAGAGCCGCTCAGGATGCCCGCAAAACAAGCCACTACGGTGTTCCCCTCCATATCCGCAACGCTCCCACCCAGCTGATGAAAGACCTCGATTATGGCAAGGGATATCAATATGATCATGACCACAAAAACCGCTATAGCTATCAGAAATACTTCCCCGATGCCATGGATGAAAAAACCTACTACACCCCCGGAGAATACGGTTTTGAAAAGGAAATCGCCAAGCGTTTGGAGTGGTGGAAAAAGCTAAGGGATGAGGAGTAGATTACTCCCAACAAGAGTTTTGGACTATTATCTATGTAGCGCTCTGGAGATAAACTTGTGGGCTATTCTTCTTTCTTTTCGCTTTCGTGTTCGATCCTCTCCAAGAGATGTGATCTTCTGGAGATACGGATCATCCAAAACGCCAGGAATCCAAGCAGAATAACAGCCACCGCCACCAGAATCATGGGTATCCAGGGCGTGCCTTTTTCCATCTCCACCGTCATATATTCGTCTCTATTCCACAATTGACGTGTGTCAAACTCCCAGGATACAGTTTTGGAAGCTCTATCGATGGAGGGCTCATCAGCGTTTGCAGACAGTACTTTCCAAGGCAAATGCACCTTATACTTCCACACGGGATGATCCACCTGCTGTTGGCTAAACAGATTCTCCAGATCGTCTCCGGAATCTTGCGATCCCAAAGCAATCCTGCGTTTGAAGCCAATCTTGCCACCAGGCTCCCGGTTAATGGTGATTTTGCCCCAGAAATCAGCCGTTCCGATTTGGTCGTTTACATTATTGAAGGATTCCACATCTTTGAAAGTGAAACTGATTTGATACACAACGTCAGGTCCCACTTTTGATATCTTCTGCTCTGTGAGGGTAATGCCGGGCAGACTTGCCTTACGCAACACTTCATCAGCATTTGCATAAGATGAGCGATGCACAATCCGCAAGGTGGCTTTACCGGATCCGTCAGAATTTATCCACAATTCTTCATCATATTCCACGCAGCCTGCCAAGAGCAGCAGCGCAATCAGAGCGGGTATCAAGCGTTTCATTGGTGTTATCCTTATAATTATTTTATCGATCACCATAAAACCAAACAGGCTTTTTTTGGCAAGGGAAAAAGTAGGTTATTGCGAAATATTATGATATTCTTGGTTAGGGCATCTATTTCTGACGTTCAAGATTGCTGCTCTTATACTGTTTTAATGGGCTTTCAGCGCCTGTGGCCCTCAAAAATGAAGAGGAGAAAAAGAGATGCATTATTCCCTTTGCTTACATGATGATTTGGGGATGGTAAAAAGAATGTATGTGCCAATGGTATTGGCTGGGCAGGGAGGATTCGAACCCCCGTATGGCAGGGCCAGAACCTGCTGCCTTACCGCTTGGCGACTGCCCAGCATTATCGGAATCACTGTTCCCGTTCACAAAACAATATTGTTTAGAAGATAAGTGGCTGGGCAGGGAGGATTCGAACCCCCGGATGGCGGGACCAAAACCCGCTGCCTTACCGCTTGGCGACTGCCCAATCACAAATATCTAATGGCGGAGAGGGAGGGATTCGAACCCTCGGTGGGCTTTTGACCCACACACGCTTAGCAGGCGTGCACCTTCAGCCAGCTCGGTCACCTCTCCCCAAAATCGGGAACACGCTATAAACATGTAAGTGGCGGAGGATGAGGGATTCGAACCCCCAAGGGCAGAACCCGGCGGTTTTCAAGACCGCTGCCTTACCAATTAGGACTAATCCTCCACTGCAAGTTTGTTCCTTCAAATCCAAAGGGGCTTTTTTGTCAATTAAATTCTTATTTCATGTGTGCCCAAGCATCACCAAATCAACCCTAATTAACCGAAAGTATCATGGTTGTATTATCTTGCAGCGTCTTCCAAATCCTCAATCAACCCTTGATACAATCCATAATTCTCATCATCAAAGCAGTAAAAACTCACCTCCAAGTCAGGATGTTTATCCAAAAAACCCCGTACGCTATGGAGGGCAATTTCAGCAGCCAAATCTTTGGGAAAGCCATATACTCCGGTGGAGATATTGGGGAAAGCTATGGACTTGAGCCCATGACTGAGGGCAAGCTGCAGAGAATTTTGATAGCAGGATGCAAGGAGTGCTGCCTCATTCTGGCTGCCACCACGCCAAATGGGGCCAACAGTGTGGATTACATGACGGCTGGTCAGCTTGTATCCAGAGGTGATCTTCGCCTCACCGGTAGGGCAACCGCCCAAGGTTTTGCACTCTGCCAAAAGCTCTGGACCTGCAGCCCGGTGAATTGCCCCATCCACACCGCCTCCACCCAAAAGGCTGGTATTGGCAGCGTTCACAATGGCATCGCCCTCAAATGTGGTGATATCTCCTTTAATCAAATAAATCATTCCCGGCTCCTTGTGCTTGATTGGTTTGCTAATCTATTGATATGCTTATGTACACACGAGATGCTTCATATAAAATCCAACATGTCTTTTTGTCAATTACTTATTATGAAGTTACATCAAAACTACTTTTTTGTTGACATAAAACGATAACGCCAATACATTGAATCCAATAAAAATAAATTACAATAACCCGCAATCGAGGTTTTCAAGATTCTTATGTTTGATTTTATGGCTAAAATGGCATGTGAATTGTCAGGATTTGTGGATGGTATCCACTTTGCGCCGGTATCCATTGCAGGCACAAGATACCTTTCTGCTGGAGGATAACTCTATGGTAAGTGGTATGAAGGCTATTTTCGATAAGGTTTTAGAAAATCATTTGGACTTATGGAGGAAAAATGAAGACGCTTAGCGGCTTGATCATTATCGTTCTATGTATGATGCTGTTATCAGCATGTAATCCCAAAATTTCTCGTCTGAAGAAACAACAGTTTGACATATTGAAGGGAAACGTGGTGGAACTGTTGGGAGAAAGGTATAAGGTAAAGAGAATCAGAATCAAAAATGAGGAATATTGCGACGATGATCCCACAATATATGTGGTTGAATTTGGTTTTGACCTGGCGCATTCTCATGATTCTGTACTTTCTGTTGATATTCCCGGCAAGCTTGTCTTTGAAAAAAAAGCAGACGGAATGTGGGAATGTACCTTTAATACTGGCAATCCCAAGATGTTGCGCACTGTGCTCAAGATCAAGGAAGAAGAGGAAGAGAACAGATAAAGGCGTCAGCCAATTTAAGGTCTGGGCACTCCTTGCCCATTAACCACCCTTGTCTCTCCCTTGTCTCTCCCTTGTCGAGACAAGGGAGAGACAAGGGTGGCTAATGGGGAAGAAGCAGGGACTCGACTTGAGCAAAACGAACCTCAACCGTAAACACAGTGGGCAATCAACAGGCGCTTTAGCACCTCTATGCTCTCGCGCTGCGAGCCAAATATGCCGTCTCTGGTGAGACTCCTAATGTATAGATATAATAGGAATTGACCTGAAATAGCGTCTCTGCTGAGACTCTCTTAGGGAGCTCGCTGCGCTCGCGATGAATCAAATAATACTGAAGCTGATACCTGGCACATGAAATTTAGCCAGCTAACGGCACCCTGTTCCCAGGTATGCAATTCCATACGCTGAGGATTGCCAAACTCAAAATGTCTTTACAGCAGGCTCTTGATCCGCTCCAACTCCTCTTCATAACCCTTTTTACCCATCAGGGCATAAGTGGCTATTTTGCCGGCTTCCACACCGGGTTGATCAAGGGGATCAATGTGCAGCAGCATGCCGGTGAAAACGGTCTGAATCTCATACATCATCACGAATTCGCCCACATGGTATTCATCCAGAGTGGGGAAGGTGATGCTGGCATTGGGACGCCCGGCATTGGTGAGGGCAACGGCTGTGGCAAGGGCTTCTGCATTAAGGAGTTCAGATAGCTTTTTGCCACCCAAATAGCTGACCTCCTCGCGGTCTGGATGCAGGTTGGGGATCGTGTAATCGTGATTGAAGCTTTGCACCTTGAGGAAGGTGAAGACCTTGTCAAAAGGTCCCTCAGCATAAAGCTGCACCTGTGAATGTTGGTCTGTGCTGCCCAACGCCTTGACGGGGGTTTGCCCCACATAGATGTCTCTATTCCTGGTGTCTTTACGCTTGCCAAGGCTTTCCGCCCACAGCTGGCGATACCAATCCGCGATATCATACAGGGAATTGGAATAGGGCATCATCACGCTGATATTTTTGCCCTGGCGCATATAAAGAAAGTGCATCACGCCATTGAGGTAGGCAGGGTTTGCCCAGATATCGCTGTTTTCCGCGCGTTCTCTCATGGCAGCCGCACCTTTGAGAAGCTGGGCAATATCCATGCCGGCAAAGGCAGAAGAGAGCAGCCCCACATCCGTGAGAACAGAGAAGCGTCCGCCCACGTTGTCTGGCACGATAAAAGAATGATAGCCTTCCTTCTGGATTACCTGGCGCAAAAAGCCCTTTTCACGGTCTGTGGTAATGATGATGCGCCGGGTATAATCATCCGGGAAACGCTGTTTGATGATATCCGTGAGAATCATGTAGCCAGCCATGGTTTCGGCGGTGGTGCCACTTTTGGTGATCACATTGAAGAGGGTGGTTTCCAGATTGATTTCAGCTAAGATCTCATGCAAAAAGACGGGATCTACGTTGTCATACACCAATACACGGCGGGGCAGCTTGCGCTCCGTGCGCAGTGCTGAATACAGTGCCTTATTGCCCAATGCAGAGCCGCCGATGCCCAAAATCAGCATCGTATCAAAACGGGGATCGATTTGCCGGATAAAGCTATCGATATGACCGGTATCCTGCTCAGGCAGGGCATAAAAGCCCAGGATATCGGCTTTGCGCTGTGCCTCTATTTCCTGATGTGCCTCTTGGATGGCGCCTTGCATATCCTCAATCTGCTGGGGGCTGAGAGCCCGCTTAAGTTGCGGGGAATATAGCATATTGCGATAATCGAATTGAATCATGTGGACCTCAAATCTGGTAGTATTTTTTAAAGTCTTGGTTTATCAGTTTTTCCAATGCCGTCAAACTGTGTGGCTGGGTGCTTTGCAGGGTGTCTTCCAACGCCTGATCACAAGCGCGGATAATCGCTTTGCAACGGGCAACCCTGCGGGGAGGAACGCTGAGCTCATCTATGCCCATGCCCACCAAAAGCGGGATGTATTTGGGAATGGAAGACATTTCACCACATACTGCCACGGGGATGCCCGCCTCTTTGGCAGCGGCTATGGTGAAGGCTATCAAGCGGATGACGGCGGGGTGGTGTTGGATATATTTCTTGGCAAGGGCATCGGAATTGCGGTCTACAGCCAGGGTGTATTGGGCAAGATCGTTGGTGCCCAGGCTAAAGAAATCTGCCTCTTGCGCCAATTCATAGGCACACAAGGCAGCGGAAGGCACTTCAATCATCACTCCCAAGGGGATGTCTGCCTTATGTCCAACCCCCTCCTCAGTCAATTCCTCACTGCATTTTTGCACCAATTCTCTGGCTGCACGTAAATCTGTGACATCATTGACCATGGGAAACATCAGGCGCAGATCGCCGTGAAGAGCAGCGCGCAAAACGGCTTTGAGCTGGGTTTTGAAGATATCCTTGCGGGAAAGTGAAAACCTGAGCCCACGACAGCCCAAATAGGGGTTGTCCTCCCGCTCTGAGGGGATGAGGTGGGAAAGCTTGTCTCCACCCAAATCGAAGGTGCGGATGGTGACGGGATGGGGCGCCATCTGGCGGGCAACGGTGAGATAATGGTGGTATTGCTGCTCTTGAGAGGGCAGGGAGCTTTGATCCAGATACAGAAATTCTGTCCTGAATAGCCCTATGCCTTCTGCTCCGGCATCCTTGAGGGTGGCAGATTCCGAGGGTAATTCTATATTTGCCAAGACCTTGATGGTGCGTCCATTTTGGGTGATGGCGGGTTTGAGAGCAGCTGCCTGATCCAAAGCATCGGCAGATTGCAAGCGCTGTTGCAGCTGTTGATAGTGCCGGAGGGTATCCTCATCGGGAGCCACAATCAGCTTGCCCTCGATGGCGTCCACCACCACCATATCTCCGTCTTTCACCAAGTCTGGCAGATCGTGTATGGAAGAGAGCGCCACAATATCCAAGCCACGGGAAAGGATGGCGGCATGAGAGGTGTAAGCGCCTTTCTGGCTCACCCAAGCGGGGATGCCTTTATCTGCCATGGCGATCACGAGGCTGGGGCTGGTCTCCGAGGCAAAGAGCACCTCGGAGGGCTGGAAGGCGGCAAGGGGATCAGCCACATCTCCCAAAAGAATCACCAGGATGCGCTGTTGCAAGTCTTTATAATCGGCAGCACGTTGGGCAAAAAAGTCGTTTTGCATCCCATTAAATGTGTGAATCACCTCTTCAAAGGCGGTGCGGATGGCTTGGGCGGAATTGTATCCATCCGTATGTACCAGATGCTCCAATCTGGCAAGGAGATCCGGATCGTGGAGGATCATCTGATGGGCGTCGAAGATTTCACGTTCAGCCCCATCAGAGGGCAGTGTGGCAAGGATATCTGCAATCTGGGCGGAAGCCTTTTGCAGGGCAGCGGTGAGGTGGTTAAATTCCTCGGCAGCCTCATCTGCAGTGACTTTGTGGGAGGGGACTATCTGGGACAGGGAGGATAAAAACCGGGCTTTGCCGATATGGATACCGGCATTGATGGTATTCCCTTTATATACTTTATTCATCTCCAAAGCCTTGTTCGATGAGGGCGGAGATTTCTTCCAAAAGGTATTCGGCATCCACTCCTTCGGCGGTTAAAACCAGCGTGCTGCCATGCTCTGCAGCAAGCATCATCACGCCCAAGATGCTTTTGCCGTTCACCTTCATGCCGTCTTTTTCGATGTGAAATTCGGAGCGATATTTGGTGGCTGCCTTTACCAGGAGGGCAGAGGGACGTGCGTGCAAACCCAGGCGGTTAGTTATCTTTACCGTTTTGCTGATCATCGTCCATAGCCTTGTTCTTCTTAAATAGTGTCTGTTTGCGGATTTCTTCGTTTAGCCTGCGGTTAAAATCTTCCGCAGCATCATAGCCAACGCCTTTCAGCAGTTGGTTTTTGGCGGCAACTTCCACCACCACGGAGACGCTTTTTCCCGGAGATACGGGCAGGTAGATGATGGGGAGCTTGATGCCCAGGTGTTCCACATAGTTGCTGGTGAGTCCGATGCGTTCGTAATCCATGTTTTCCTGCCAGGGCATCAGCTCAATCTGCATGTCGATTGTCTTTTGGTGGCGCACCCTTTCGATGCCAAACATCTTGTCCACATTCACAAAGCCCACGCCGCGGATTTCCATAAAGAAGCCAAAGTCTCTGCCGCTTTTGCCTATCAATTGGTCGTTTATGAGGCGCATGGCGATCAAATCATCGCCCACGAGGCTGTGGCCGCGGTTCACCAAATCCAGGGCACATTCGCTTTTGCCAATGCCGCTTTTGCCGGTGAGCAGTATGCCCAAACCAAATACGTCCACCAGGGTGCCGTGGATGGTCTTTTCCAGGGCGAATATATCCTGCAGAAAGCGGTTGAGCTGGTAAATCAATTGCAGGGTGGAAAGGCGGCTGGAGAGAAGGGCGATATTGAGGTCGTTTGCCAGGTGTTCCACCAGCGGAGGCAGGGTGAGCCCCTTGCTGATAATCACGCAAGGGATATCGGTCTTGAAGAGATTGCCCAGGCGCTCCAACATCAGGTCTTTGCTGATGCTTTGCAGATAGCGCACTTCTGCCTCGCCAAAGATCTGGATGCGCTCCGGGGTGAAAACCTCCAGCCAGCCGGTGATGGCAAGGCCGGGACGGTTTACGTGGGGAGAGTTGATCTTTTTGTTTAGGGTTTCCGGCTCGGTGACGATGGAAAGGGCGAGGTCTTTCTTTTTGTAGTCAAACAGTTCTTTTACAGTAAGTTCCCGCATATTATATCTCCATGATAGCTGCTGGGCATCCTCCCTCCGTGTGAGGCTATCAGGCCATTGGCGGAGGGAGGATATGCCAGCAAGAGTTTATGGTTCAAACAGTTTATAATGCTCGGCGTCTTTTTTTACCAAGACGTTCAAGCGGTCAGTTTCTACATTTCTAAAGATGAGGAATTCCTCTTTCATGCCATCAATTTTCTCCATCGCTTCCTGAATGTCCATGCTTTCAGGTACGACGCGTTTGGTTTTGACAGTTTTACGGGCTCGACTTTCGGTATTCACTTCGATTTCAGTGGCTCGGGAGAAGTCTCGGAAGTGGTCTTTGAGAGCTTTCTTTTGGTGGTCGGTCACACGGTCTTTGAGCTTTTTGATCTGGGCTTCCATTCTGTCCAAAGCTGTATCAATGGAGAGATACATATCCATCTCCTCAGCTTGGCTTTGCAGGTTGAATCTGGATGCACCCAGCGAAATTTCGCAGAGGTTGCGGTTGTTTTCCAAAGCCAGAGTGATGTGCATATAGATGATGTGGTCAAAGTACTTCTGGATTTTAAGGCAGGAAGATTCCACATAATCCCTAATGGCCTTGGTTAGCTCAAAGTGGCGGGCAGTAATCGTAATCTGCATGATACCTCCTTTTTTGATTAAATTTTATGTATGGAAAGCTTGCGGATATCCTCGATGGATTCCTTGATTGCTTCAGATAAAGTGGGATGGGCAAAGGTGATGGCTTCCGCTGCCTCTGCTTTGGCGCCTTGGGCAATGAGGATGGCACCCTGGGCTATCAATTCGGCAGCGTTGGGCCCCAGGATGTGCATTCCCACCAGCTCCTGGGTGTCTGCTCGGGCGATGGTCTTGACAAGTCCATTGGCATTACCCATGGCGAGGGCTTTGCCGGATGCCGTGAAGGGGAATTTGCCCACGATGATTTCACCAAAACGTTCTTTTGCATCGGCTTCGCTAAGCCCCACAGACGCCAGCTCCAGGCTGGTGAAGGTGCAGCGGGGGATGTTGGCATAATCCAGGGCAGGAATATCACACTGTGTGCCCTGTATCCGGCAGTGAATATGCTCAGCGGCTATCATGCCCTGCTTGCTGGCGGTGTGTGCCAAAGCCAGCTTGTTGGTAACGTCTCCGATGGCATATACGCCATCCAAAGAGCTGTGCATAAAGTCATCTATCACAATGGCGCCCCTATCCATACCGGGGGCACCCTGCTGCCAATCTATATTCATCACAGGGCTGCGGCCCACGCTCATCAAGACCTTATCCACGGTGAGGGTGCTATCGTTGGAAAGGGTAAGCTCCAGCCCAGCCTCGGTTTTATTGATGGAGGTGAGCCCCACGCCGGTGCTGATCTTGATGCCAGACTTTTTAAGAGCCATTCCCAGTCGCTTGGAGAGCTCTTCGTCCTCCAAGGCTACGATGCGGGGCAGGAACTCTATGATATGCACCTTTACGCCAAAGCTATTCATTATTGAGGCAAATTCACAGCCAATCACACCGCCGCCGATAACAGCCAGGCTGGCGGGAAGCTCCTCCATCTGCAGCATACCGGTGGAGGAAAGCACATCCACCTCATCGATCTTGATGCCGGGGAGAGACCGGGATTCAGAGCCAGTGGCGATGATGATATAGGGCGCTGTGATGGCATCGGCTTCGGCGAGGGAGACCTTCCACAGGTTGCCTTCTTTATTGATGCTGGTGGCTTTGTGGTTGTAGATGGGGATATTGCGTTTGCGAAAGAGGAATTCGATGCCGCCTACAAGCTGATCCACCACCTTGTCCTTGCGCTGTACCACGTTTTTGTAATCCAGCTTCAAATCCGCTGTGGGCAGTCCAAAAGCTGTGGCTTCCTGCATCTCATGCCACAATTCGGCACTCTTTACCAAGGCTTTGGTGGGGATGCATCCCTGATTGAGGCACACTCCACCCACGCGCTGGGCTTCCACCACGGCGCAATCTATCCCATATTGGTTTAAGCGGATGGCGGTTTCATAGCCTCCGGGTCCTCCTCCAATAATGATAACCTGATGATTCTGCATATAGTTAGCTCCTTCTGAGACGGCTGTTTAAGATACCCATTTCATAGCGGTATTTGGCTATGATGCGTCTGGATACGGTCATGCCCAGCTCCTTGAGGTTATCCACCAATTCCTGGTCGCTGAGCGGCTTTTGTTTGTTTTCCTGGTCTATCATGCGCACGATGTGGCTTTTGACGTGTTGGCGGGAGATGGTCTCCAGATTGTCGTCCATGCCTGCTGTGCTGCTAAAGAAATCTCTGAGGGCAAAGGTGCCAAAGGGGGTTTCTGCATACTTATGGCGCACCACGCGGGAGATGGTGGATTCGCTAACGCCCAAGTCTTGGGCAATGGTGGCATAAGTGAGTGGCTGCATGATGCCCAGGCCTTTATAAAAGAAATCTGATTGAAACTTGATGATGGAAAGAGACACGCGCTCCAGGGTGCGCATGCGCATAAAGATGGATTTGATGAGGAACTTGGCAGAATTCACCCTTTCTCTCACGTATTGCAGGGTCTCCCTGTCGAATGCACCACGGTTGATCATCTTACGATAGCGGGGGCTGATGATAATATTGGGGGTGATGTGGTCGTTGATGATTACCACATACTCACCTTCGATATTCTTCCAAGTGACATCGGGATATACATAGCTGGCATTGCCGGGCAGGATGCGCAGCCCGGGTTTGGGATCCAGGCGGGCAATCTGCTCTCGTGCCAAGAGGATGGAATCCTCAGAAACGCCAAAGTGAGAGGCTAATTTCTGATAACGGCGATGGATGAGATCCTCAAAGTGATCGGTACATAGCCCTCTGATGATGCGGTTTTCGAGCTGTTCGGGGCTAAGCTGTGCCAAGAGGCACTGTCCAATATCCGTGGCAGTGATACCTTTGGGATTTAGCTGCAGGATGGTGTCGTGCAATTGGCGTGCACGCTGGGCGTTAATCCCAAAATAACGTGCGGTCTTCACCACGTCAAATCCCTTGGGCAAAAAGCCGTAGCTATCACAGCTATCCACAAGTTCGGCACAAAAGTCAAACTCTTCCTCCGTGAGCTGCAGGGGATAGAGCTGCTCCAAAAACTTCACCCGTCCGTCTTCCTCATAGCGGATCAGGGTTTCTCTCTGATCCTGTTCGCTGTCACTTCGATAGGATTCATAGCTGCTGTGATAATCGTTCCATTGATCCAGGATTTCGGTAAGTTCCCGCGCTTCAGAGATGTTCTTGTCATGCTCCTCCTGCGCATCCTGATCTTCAAGGGGGCGGTTGTCTTCCTGTGGGCTGTCATAGCTGCTGGTATCCAGGTCTTCATCTTCCTTTTCCTCACGCAATTCCAAAAGCGGGTTATCAATCAACTCTTGTTTGATATAGCTCTCCAGCTCCAGGATGGGCAGGGATAGCATCCTGAGAGATTGCAGCATCTTGGGCTTGAGAGCAAGCTCCTGCTTTTGGCGGAGGGAAAGGTGTTGATCAAGCATAGTGGTCACATATTATCAAAAGGATTGGACATAAACCGCTCTCCCAAATACAATTGCCTGGCTTTTTCATCATTTATCAACTCCTTGGATGAACCGGAAACGATTATCTTTCCTTCATAAATAATATAAGCACGATTTACGATTTTCAAAGTCTCGATCACGTTATGGTCTGTAATCATTACTCCGATATCCTTATCTCTCAGTTTGGCAATGATATCCTGAATATCCGCCACGGCAATTGGATCCACCCCTGCAAAGGGTTCATCCATAAAAATAAAGGAAGGATTGGTAACCAAAGCCCGGGTAATCTCCAGCTTACGGCGTTCTCCACCGGAGAGGGTGTATGCTTTTTGCTTGGATAGTTTGCTGAGCCCCAGCTCGCCCAGCGCCTCTTCCAAACGCCTTTTTTGCTCTGCCCGGGGCAGTTTGAGGGTCTGCAGGATAGCCAAGACGTTATCCTCCACGCTCAGCTTGGCAAAGATGGAGGGTGCCTGAGCCAGATAGCCCAGCCCCAAGCGGGCACGCTTGAACATGGGTAAACGGGTGATCTCCCTATCATTGAGCAACACCCTGCCTTTATTGGGCTTGGCAAGGCCGATAATCATATAGAAGGTGGTGGTCTTGCCCGCTCCGTTGGGGCCCAGGATGCCCACCACTTCCCCCTGATTAATCTCCATAGAAAGGTCGTTTACCACCGTTCGGCGCCCATATATTTTTACGAGGTTCTTAGCTTGAATTTTATGCATTTCCATATTACTAAGATATTAAAGTGTGCTATATTTGTCAAGGATTGTTGTGGAATTTGTAGATGCCTTTCACTTGCTGATTCATCTGCATCCATTCCAGTTTGTTATCATCATTGAACTTAGCTTCCAAATAAAAGCCTTTCGCACTGTTAAAAAACTCATCCTGTTTACGCTCTTTGGTCTGATGGAAAAAGTATTCCACATCCTCCTCAGCACTAAAGTTATCGATTCCCTCCTCTCGAAAACTGATGGCGATATAGTTTGCCGTCACCCAGCTCTCTTTGGGTGCATCTTTTTCCTGGGCAAAATATACCCTGCAATTGTCTTGCAGCTCAGCCTTGTCCAGCTTGCGTTCATCAAAGAAGAGATAGAATTCATCAGCCGTTGCGATGGCATATTCGGAGGCAAACTCCGGCATGCCGGTGAATACTGCCTTCTCTTCATCCATCAGGTAGATGAGGAAGTCGCTTGTAATCTGATAGTCACTGGATTGCACATTCACGTTGAATGTGGCTACGATCTTGCGCCCTTCATCAAAATACTCTATCTTATCCGCCTTGATATATAAAGTGTCTTCTTCCCCTGCGCTCAGCATGGGGTTCTCGATCATATAGGCATAACCATTGTCTCTATCCCAAAAGGCATAACCACAGGAGGCATGGGCGTTTTCATCCTTATCCCAAGAAGATACATCCTGCCATGCCGTCAGCTTGTCTTCTTTGCGGTTGTAGACGGCGTATTGGCTGGCAAACCACCTCAGGCTGCCGCTCTGGCGCCTTTCCGTTACGCGCACTTTGCCGCCCAGATTCAGCTCTTCACTAAAGCGATAATACGCCACGCTATCGGCCTTCAGCTCCAAAGAGTCGTTGATAACCGTCACATTACCCATCAAGCGGGCAATCTTCTGCACGTCAAAGATCATCGCCCTATCGCTTTTAAACTCCGTATCCCCATACCAAAAGTGCACCTTGCCCCTCAACTCCAGGATTTGCTCGTTTTCCAGCTTGTTATAATTCAGCTGGTCGGAGTGAATCAGCTTAAACTTCTCCTGCGCCTGCGCTGCTTGCATACAAAGTGGCAGCAAAAGGAGCAGGCTACCAATCAAAATCAGACGCGTCAAAGATGCCATCGGCAGAAACCGTCTCCATTTGGGCATAATCTATATTGGAATTGGTGCGCAGATGGTTACCGCGCAGGGTATTGCCATTTTTGGTCAAGACCACCTGCCCCGGAGCTATGATTTGATCCATATTTCTATCCCAGGTCATACTTGCGGATTGAACCGTGCCGCTGGGCGAGCTGAGCCTCACATTCCCATAGGCAAAGACCATGTTGCGGGCATCATCCACAATGGTGGAATCCGCCTGCAGATAGGAGACTCCGCCCGTATCGTGATTGTAGGAAGTAAGGCTGGCACTGATGGCATTCAGGATGCGGCGATCATAAAAGCGATCGATACGCTTTGCCGATAGCTCATAATCCACCTTATCTCCATCAAATTCCACTATTTTCACGTCCAGACTGCTCTCATCCGGCAGATTCCTATCCAGAGTGTCAAACTTCTGGTTCAGGTCCTGTGATTTACAGGCAAAGGCAAGCATCAGCCATGCCAGGCAAGCTGCCCTAAGAAATCTTGTTAAGATAACTCACCACCGTCTGCTCATAGATGCTCATATTGTTGAGCACCAGCTCGATACACTCTCTCACTGCTCCATGCCCACCGCTGGAAACCATCACATAATCCGCATAAACAGCCACGTCGCGCTGGACATTGGCAGGCGCCACCGCCACTGCAGCGTGACACATGGTGGGGATGTCGTTCCAATCATCACCCATAAAGAGCACATTGTCAAAATCCAGCTTCAGCTCTGCCAACAGCTCTTTCGTCTGCTCCAGTTTATTGCTGATCTTCTGATACACATACTGGATCTTAAGGTCCTTACATCTCCGCGTCAACGCCTCGGATTCTCTGCCCGTGATAACTGCCACAGTGATATCGGTATGCTGCAAGAGCATAAAACCCATTCCGTCCTGGGCACAAAAGTTCTTCAGTTCTTGCCCTTCGTTCCCATAAATGATGCGCCCATCCGTCATCACTCCATCACAATCGAAAATCAGGAGTTTGATCCTGTCCCATCTAATTCTGGTTTTGAGGGGTTTTTCATATTTTTTCAAGAAATTTACCTGCCTGGAAAAAGCCTCATAATCTCCAGGATGTATCTCTTTAAAACGCAGTTCTGGCATTAGTTACTCCTTTAATAGTGCATACATAGGTTAATGACTTAGTCCGATTATACATATTACGCTCAGGTTTCATCCAAAGCCATTCTCACGCGGATGGCATCTGTCAACAAACCTCGCATCTCATCCAGAGGCAACATACTGGCTGCATCGCTGAGGGCCTTTGAGGGCTGGGGATGGGTTTCGATAAAGAGTCCCTTCACCATCCCTGTAGCCATGGCTGCCCGTGCCATCATGGCGGCATATTGGGGTGTGCCGCCGGATGCCTTGCCCAAAGATGGCCTTTGCAGGGAGTGGGTAACGTCATATACCACAGGGAACTGGGATTGTGCCATAATGGCAAACCCCCTAAAATCCACCACCAAATTATGATAGCCAAAGCTGCTGCCCCGCTCTGTGAGCAACACCTCATCCGTCCCGGCATTTTGGGCTTTGGAGGCGGCAGAAATGATGTCTTCAGGAGCCATAAACTGCCCTTTTTTGATATTTACTATCCTGCCGGAAGATGCCACAGCTTCGATGAGCGCAGTTTGTCTGCTCAAAAATGCGGGTATTTGCAGGATGTCACACACTTCAGCGGCAATAGGCACATCCACACATTCATGCACATCTGTGAGAATGGGGAAGCCAAAATCCTGCTTCAGCTTTTGTAAGATAGTCAAGCCCTGTTCCAAGCCGGGACCTTCCGGTGAGTCTCCACTTGTGCGATTTGCCTTGCGATATGAGGATTTGAATACCAACGGCAAGCCTAATTCATCGCTCAGATTCACCAGCGTTTGGGCAGTGTGCCTCATTGTATCCAAGTCTTCCACCACGCAGGGTCCTGCAATCAAAAAGAAGGGCTTGGCTTCTTTTAGCTTTTCAAAAAGTGTCATAAATCACGCCTAAACGAGCTTTTTTATCTTTTCCCAGCTGAAGATATCTTCGCTTCTGCCAAAGTGGCCATAACTGGCGGTTGGGAGGTAGATCGCTCTTCTCAAATCCAGATAATCAATGATTCCTTTTACTGTCAAGTCAAAACTTGCCTTCACGCGCTTTTCGATTTGACTATCGGGCATCTCCCCGCTGCCAAAGGTTTCCACCATCAAAGATACCGGTTCATGCTCGCCAATCACAAAGGAAAACTGAATCAGGCATTCTTCTGCCAATCCGGAGGCAACAATGCTTTTGGCGATGTGACGCGCCATATAGGCGGCGCTGCGATCCACCTTGCTGGCATCCTTGCCGGAAAATGCGCCACCGCCATGCTGAGCCCAGCCGCCATAGGTATCCACGATAATCTTGCGGCCGGTGAGCCCCGTATCTGCTGCGGGTCCACCATCTTCCCACATTCCCAGGGGGTTGATTTTCACCTCATAATCGCCAGAGCAAAAGCTGCACATGCTGTCTCGCTCCATTTCCTGCACCACTGGCACGATCACCAGCTCCTGGATGGCAGCCTTGAGGTCTTTGAACTGGGCATCACTGAGGGGCTGATGATGGGTGGAAATCACCACAGTTTCCAAAGCCATGGGTTTTCTGCCACAATAGCGCATGCTTACCTGGGATTTGGAATCCGGCAGGATTTGGGGGATGGTGCCGTCTTTGCGCAGTTGACTCATCTTGAGCAAGAGGTTGTGTGCCATCACGATAGGGGATGGCATCAATTGATGGGTCTGGCTGCAGGCATAGCCAAACATGAGGCCTTGATCTCCGGCTCCGGTGTTTTCCCTCAGCTCAGTTTCCTGATCATGCAACAGATTGACTATCTTGCAATTATGGTCAAAACCCTTGCCGGGATGAACATAGCCGATTTCTTTGATGATAGAGCGCACCAAAGGCTCCACTTCAAAACTTACATGGGAGGGGGAGGAGGTCTCTCCGGAAAGCAGCACAAAATCTTTGGTACACAGAGTTTCACAGGCTACTTTGGAATAAGGATCCCGCTTTAAAAAGGCGTCCAATATCGCGTCTGATATCTGGTCGCTAACCTTGTCTGGATGACCCTCACTCACGGATTCGGAGGTGAACACATATTCGTTCTTGTCACAGGGCAAATTTGCGTGCAGGGCTGTCATTTATATTCTCCTTAAACACTAAAATATCTTTGTTTGGACCCAATGCAAAAAGACCGGCACCAAAGCCGGTCGTCCATAAATGAATCAGCCGCACTTTAGCACATTTGTCATGCGGAGCAAAGGGCAAATTACCGCAATCTATCCACTGCTCCCATTACCGGTCCAGATCCACAATGGGATACCGGCAATTGAAAACAGAAAAACATGGTGCATCTCCGGGGATTCGAACCCCGGACCCACTGATTAAGAGTCAGTTGCTCTGCCGACTGAGCTAGAGATGCACATTTAGAGTACACCATTTTTGATGATGCCCAGCCTGTCAATGAAAAACATTTAATTTCCTCAGACAGTGCCCTTATGTCTGCCCTTATAGGTGGTTACGTTTCCCCATCATTGCTGATTGCATATCGTATCCACGTGAATTGCTCTTTATTTTCTGTCCTCTTCCCTGTTAACCACCCTTGTCTCTCCTTTGTCTCGACAAGGGTGAGACAAGGGTGGTACAAGGGTGGCTAATGGGCAAGCGCTGCCCCGTCCTTACAAAGCACCATGTTTCTAATTAAAAAATAAATTCATTTAGATAAGCCTCACTATTGGACAGGCATATATCTGCTACACAATGAAATAGGTGGTGGTTAGCAGCCAAGTGTGGCAAAAAATCGATTTACACAAACGAGGATTATTCTCAATAACGCTTTATTTGATTGACAAGATTGGCTTTGGCAGGTATATTGATATTCATAGTATGGGAGGTAGAAATGAAATTTCTGGATATACTTGCTAATATTCGCGCTGCACTTGTGAAGGGAGCTGGAGCTCAGCTTTCCTTTGGAGATGCCACACAGGTAAACGATCTCACGGTAATCCCCGTGGCAAAGATATCGATGTCCATTGGAGGAGGCGGAGGCAGCTCCACACCCCGGGCAAAGAAATCTGCCAAGACTGATTCCGGGGAAGAAAAGCCCGCTGATGACGTGAAGGAAAAGAGTGAAGGCGGAGGGGGAGGAGGCAATGTAAGCACTACTCCACTTGGCATTTATACTATCGATAAAGATAATAAGGTAAGTTTTCATCCTCTTTTGGGCGTGAGAGAATTGATCTTAATATCAGGGGCGATATCCCTGATGATGTATCGTCTTATCAGATCTCTGCGCATCAAAAAGGGGAGATAGATGCTCTTTATCGTAAGTGATTCCAATTATGCACCATACAACATAGCCACTGAGGAGTATGTCTTGGAGAACATCTTTGAGGATGTTTTCCTGATTTATATCAATGCTCCCTCCATCATCGTGGGCAAACACCAGAATACATTAGCAGAAATCAATCAGGATTATGTGCAAAAACGTGGCATACCAGTGGTGCGCAGGCTCACGGGTGGCGGTGCCGTATTTCATGATCTGGGCAATTTCAACTTTAGCTTTATCGTGAAAGATGAGGAAGACAAGCCCTTTGCCTTTGCCAAATACACACGCCCAATCTTGGATGTGATCAACAGCCTGGGGGTGGATGCACGCTTGGAAGGGCGCAATGACCTCACCATCGAGGGGATGAAATTTAGCGGCAATGCCAAAGCCATCATCAATGGCAGAACCTTGCAGCATGGCACCATCCTCTTTGAATCCCAGATTTCAGACCTCTCGGAATCGCTGAAGACAAATCCCCTAAAGTTCAAAGATAAAGCCGTCAAATCCATCCGTTCCCGCGTGACCAACGTGAGCGATCACCTCAGCCAACCGCTTGGTATGGATGAGTTTATTGGTTTGATTCAACAACGGGTGCGCGAGCTATACACGGAATCTGTGGACTATCATTTTTCCGGGGCAGAAAGAGCCGCCATCCAGGAATTGAGCGAGCGGAAATATGAAAGCTGGGAATGGAATTATGGCCATTCACCCAGCTATGCCACTCACCAGGGGGTGCGCACCGGGGCGGGTACCATAGAGATGTATTTGCAAGTGAAACAAGGGATTATCACTGGAATCCGCTTTTATGGGGATTATTTTGGACTCAAGGATAGCTCGGAGCTGGAGGCGGCGCTTACGGGGCTGCCTCATGAAAGGAATATCATCCAATCTCTGCTCTCTCAAAAGCCTTTGCAGGATTACTTTGGTCCCGTGCAGGTGGATGATATCCTGGGCTTGATGTTTTAAAAGGGATTGGGCGCCTTAGAGTCTGATATAATGGGGGTTTTAGAAATACCTCACCAGCAGATATACAGAGGAAATCAAGAGGGAATTGAAGGTGAAAATAATGCCGATTTGAGTGAACTGCCTAAAAGATATCCGAAATCCATTGCGGCTGGCTATGCCCACTGCCACGATGTTTGCAGAGGCTCCCACTAAGGTTCCATTACCACCCAGGCAGGTTCCCAGGGATAAAGACCACCAAATGGGGTGCATGGCTGTGGGGTTGTTGATATAAGTGCTCATTTTTTGCACCATGGGAATCATGGCAGCCACGAAGGGGACGTTATCGATGATGGCGGAAAGGGCGCCGGAAAGCCAGAGGATGAGCATGGAGGCGGTTTTGGGTCTGCCTCCTGAGGCATCTATGATGCCCTTTGCCATGATATCGATAAAGCCAGTTACCACAAGGCTTTCCACGATCATAAACAATCCGATGAAAAAGAAGATGGTCACCCAATCCACGTCGTTTATCAACACGTTTTCCACCTGATTGCGGTTGCTCATCAATAAAAGGCTGAGTCCGGCGGTCATGGCGATGGTGGCTGTTTCTATTTTCAAAACGCTCTGCAATATCAATGCTATCAACATCAACAGCAAGACGATGCTGCTGCGAAGGAGCAATTTCTTGTCTGTGATAAGGGTGTCTTCACGATAGCTGAGCAGGCGGGCGCGGTTTTGCATGCTCACCTTCATCTTATTGCGATACATCAGCCAGATCATTGCCACGCTTACGCTTGTGATGATTACCACGGGCGGGGTGAGATTGAAGAGAAAATCCATGAAAGTGTAATCTGTGGCAGAGCCAATCATGATATTGGGAGGATCGCCCACCATTGTGGCGGTACCACCCATATTGGAGGCGATTGCCATGGTGATGATGAAGGGGATGGGCGTAATCTTCAATTCTCCACAGATCAAGAGCACGATGGGTACCAAGATCATCACCGTGGTCACACTGCCCAAAAATGCTGAGAGCACCGCCGTGATCACGAACATCAGGGTCATAATTACTATGGGTTTGCCTCTGGCGATTTTGGCTGTGCGGATGGCGATGTACATAAAGACACCGGTCTTTTTGAGCACGGAGATGACCAGCATCATGCCGATCAAGAAAAAGATGACATTCCAATCCACCGCCATCAGGGCATCTTGCTGGTGGATTATGCCCGTGAGTACAATCAAAAAACCGCCTATCATGGCGGCGAGCATTTTGTTCATCCACTCCATGATGATAAATATATAAGTCATCACGAAGACAAAGAGGGTGATTAACATCATTATGGTCATTGTTTTATGCCTGAATTACCTTATGAAATATGTCTTTTGCCGTCACCACGCCCATCAGTTTGTTGTCTTTAACTACGCTCATATAGCGTTTGTCGTGCTTGATCATTTCGCTCACTGCCTCCATGATGGAGGTTTCCGGCTTTAGGATGATGGGCTGGAGGGTCATTATATCTTTCACCTGCAGCTCGTCCTGCTGTTCCAAAAGTCGTTCCAGAGGTTCAAAAGATACCAGAAAATCGAGGTTGTCCATCCGTGTAAGGTATTCTGGGATGCCCACTTTGAGCAGGCTGAGGATATTCACCTCTCCCACAAACAAGCCAGTTTCATCCACCACGGGCAAGCCGGCGAGGCTGTGCATTCCCATCAGGCGGATCAGTTCCCGGAGCGTGGCTTCCGGTGGGATGGTGACGGTGTTGATATTCATAATGTCTGCCACGTAAAGGTCTATTTTGATGGAGATGCCCAGTTTTTTGATGATGCTGAAGGCGGCATGAGCATCTTCTGCGGTGGTGAGTGCTTGCACAGAGGCGGTATCCTTGGAAAGTGCCATCAGGGCAGCCACGAGATTGAGATAGATTTTGGAGCTGGTCTTGTCTGTGATAATCAAAACCACCCAGGAGACCTTGGTTGTGCCAAACATAAGCGGTTGGGGCAAAAACATCATCGCCACCAGAATGTCGTCAAAATCATCCATGCGGATATGGGGGATGGCGATGCCCGAGGGATAGGCGGTGGGTGCCTCCGCGTCCCGCTGTAAGAGCCTTTGCAAGAGGTCTTCGCCACAGATGGGCAATTTATGATTGCGACAAATCAAATCCACAAGCATGCTGTATGCTTGTTCTTTGTTTTGGATATCAGGATTTACGCAGATATCACGTGCATCCAAAAAACTGTCTAAATACATTTTAACCTCTTATTTTTGCTGTAGCTATATGTTGCAATAGCAGTAACTTGGCAAATTCGATCAAGCTTTTTGGCATTATGGATAAAAAAGGGCTGGGAGGTCAAGCAAAATATGAGCATCCGGCTGGATGGGGAAGTATGCAAAAGGCGATATCTCTTGACAAACAGAGCCCTTGGCACGATTGGCACTTCATGAGAAAATCCAGAATCTACGTATGCGAATTGAAGCGCCACAGAAAGGTGGAGGCACCTCTGTGTGCGGTGTGCCCACGCTTGGAGAAATGCCGCTCCTTCAGGGCATGGTATCGTGTTCATAAGGGAGATTACGTGGATTTTGTGGTTGATATCGTAAAAAAATTCCCCGAAAAATATCAGATGGAGGTATCCTTCATGGCTGAAAAACAGCACTTTGTCCAAATAGTGGACACCGCTACCGGCGCTATCGAGCGCGTAACCACCCTTAGTGAAATCCAGGCTTTGACCATTGAAGAAAAGCTGGCACTATCCAGAGGGAAAACCCTCTTTATCGTTTCCCACCGCATAGAGCCCATCGTGAAGGTGGAGCTAAAGCGTCACGTAATCAAAGAGCCGATGCAATTTAAAGATGCGGAAGCTCCGGCAGAACCGGCTCCCATTGAGGAGGTGACCCCGGATCCCATCAAGCCAGCCAAACCCAGAACACGCAAGAAATAAACGCTTTGGCTTTAGCCTTCCCACCACTCTTTGAGGGCAACCAAGGATGATACTGCGTTGATGTTGCACTTGGCGATGGCTTGGTTTGCCCTGATATATTCTGGTAACTCCAGATTTTGAGGTAGCAGGGCGCCAAGCTGGCTGTGGCGGTGGGCTTTGCCCAAATAGAACGGGGCAAAGCGGCTGAAGCGAGGATCGTATATGTATCCCCATTTTTGGCGGATCAATCTCTCCCGGATACGGCGAGGCATGGTTTCTTTGTGATACACGCCTATGCCGGTATTACGCTTTGTGGCGATGTAAGCCTTATAAAGCTGGCGGCCACTGCGTACAGAGATGGGCACCTTTTGCCAAAAATCCAGTATCTCCGCATCCCACCAGGGTATGCGCCACTCATAACCAAAGTATTCATACACACGTAGGGAATTCAAGATATAGCGGGGCTGAAGCTGTTGCCATAGGTAGCCTTCCAACAGGCTGGCGGCAGTCTCCTGATCCATCTCCTCTTCCGAGGGCACAAGCTGGCTGAGCCTTTGATATACCTCTTCATCCACTGCATGCCAGAGGCGATACACACTCTTCCAGATATTCTGTAGTAATATCTCCCGTGTGATAATGGGCTTTTCACAAAAAGCTGGCGGGATATTGGAACCCTGTACAAAATCACCCGAATGCCCCGGTATAAATACCGTATCCTTGTGCCAGTGTCCACTCTGGGAAAGCTCTCGTACTGCCAGCCAATCCTGGATGTGGGGGCGGCTGCTCACGTTGCCAGCATAGGCATAAAACTCCTTTCTGGAAGGGGATTGATAGGCTTGATACCAGTCTTGAGGGCGGTGTTCCACAAAGGTCCAGGGGATTTCCAGCAGACGGGCAACCTGATGGGATATCTTGACCTCACGGCTGTGGCGCTGTCCGTATGAAAAGGCACTGATATGTTTATATCCCAATCTCTTGAGGAGGATGGCAATCAATCTGGAATCATAGCCGCCGCTAAGGGGGATGGCGACGGGGCGTCCATCCAGGCTTTGGATGAGACGGCGGATGCTATTCAGGTGGGCAGTATCCAGCCCTTCATAGAGGGTGGCTGGATTGGTGGGGGTGCTTTCCAGGTGTTTGTATCTGTAGTATTGGATGATCCTGCTTTTGCCGTCTCTGATTTCCAGTATCTGGCCTGCCTGCAGGAGGTTTAGCCCCTTTTGCAAGGTGTCATTCCCGCTGCAAAAGCCAGAGAGCAGGTATTCGGAGATGCGTCTGGCATCTGTATCTTTATGGGGGAACCGGCTGGCTGCTTCCTGGGGATCGTCGCTAATGAGCTGTATGCCCGGCTCTTGCACCCAATAAAGGGGCATGGATGCCGTCCTGTCGACGGCTGCCAGGGTGCCGCTTTCTGCCTCGATGATAATGGCAAAACAGCCGTTTAGTCGGCTGACGATGGTCTCCAGAGATACGGCATCCTGTACGCCATGCAAGAGATTACAGAGGGATGCGCCTTGCCACAGCTTGCCCTGGGCATCAAAGACGTATCCCCGGGTGTGGATTCCCGCCAGGGAGAACCACTGTGGTTGGCGCTGGGAAGAGAGTTTGATATGTATCATTGCGGTAAGATCATCCTGATATCATCCAGTGAAAGGGCAAAGAGATCGCGCAGCTGGAAGCCTTCTTTTTTCACCAGAACCGTGATGTAATATGAGCCATAGATAAAGTAGGAGATGGCAGAGGAGATGGCGGCTCCATTGATGCCCCAGATGGGGATCATGATCCAATTGAGCAGGGTGTTTGTGATCAGACAAAAGAAAGTGATGCGCAGGTGCACCAAAGGCCTGCCAGAAGTAAAGAAATAAGGTGCGGATACCCGGGCAACAGAGGCAAAGGCAGCGCCCAACAGCAGTATCATAGAGGGTAGGATGGCGCCCTTGAAGGCTATTCCATACACATAAGGGATCAGGAGTGCCAGGGGAATGCCCACCAGAGTTAAGCCCATGCACACATAAAAACTTAACTTGAGGGTGCGGGTAAGCACCGTGCGTCCCGCATCTTCCCCCTCTATATTGTATAGCCTGCCTGTGAGGGCAGAATTGATGCTGAGGGGGATCAGAAACATCAGCTCGCTGATCACCACTGCCATGCTGTAAACCCCCAGGTGTTCCAGACCCAGCATGCCTTTAATAAAGAGCTGATCCACCCGCAAGTGCAGATGATCGAAGGCAGCAGCCAGATAGAGGATGCCCCCATAGCGAAACTCCGCTTTGAGCAGGGGTGCATCCCAAGCCAGGCGCAGCCCACGTTTGAGGCGGATTTGCAGTAGGAGGGCATTCAGAATCATGGTAACAACAGCTATCCAAAAATTGGTGCCGGCTACCAGAAAGCCCATCATCCAGAAAGCAAAGATGGAGGCTGTTTTTAGGAGGAAAACCGAGAGGTTATAGCGGTTTGATTCCCGGATTCTCTCCGAGGCGATAAACCAGGCATTGTTATTGTAATAAAAGAAGCCAGCCAAGACAAAGACCAAGCCACCTGCTATCATGGGCAGGGGATAATCCACCAGGAACAACCCCAGCTTCCAGCCTCCCACAGTGAGCACCGTGAGCCCTGCAAATATGAGTAGCAGACAGGTGATATTTACGTTAAATAGGTGCTGGGCATCCACGTTCTTGCGCTTGTGGAAATACATCACGGCATTGTTTAAGCCCAGGTGTCCATAGCTGGTCATCAGCGTGAAAAAGAGAAGGATGTATGTTACATAGCCATGTCTTTCGGGACCCAAGACGCGAGCTATCAGGATGGAAGTGAACAGACCCAAAACCAAATGGGTGGCTTGGTTGATCAGGTTGCTGGTGATATTGGCTTTATAACCTCTTTTCATACCGAGATTAGAAGATATCTATTTGAGTGTCTGTGGGGGTGATTCCCAGATGCTTGTATGCTTTGTGTGTGGCGCGCCTGCCTTGGGGGCTGCGGTCCAGGAAGCCTTGTTGCACCAAATAGGGCTCGAAGATCTCCTCTATGGTGCCGGCATCCTCGCCAATGGCGGTTGCCAGTGTCTTGATGCCCACGGGTCCGCCCCGATAGTTTTCCATGATGGTGAGCAGGATGCGCTTATCCATCTCATCCAGCCCGGCATGATCCACCTGCAGCATTTCCAGGGCTTCACAGGCGATATCTCTGGTGATGGTGCCATCTCCCATGATCTGGGCAAAATCCCTCACCCGGCGCAGGAGGCGATTGGCTATCCGTGGCGTGCCTCTGCTGCGGCTTGCCATCTCGAAGATGCCTTCCTCATCGGCCTTTACATCCAAGATGCGGGCGCTGCGCTGGATGATGCGCTGGATGGATTCCTGATCATAATAATCCAGCCTCAACACGATGCCAAAGCGGTCTCTGAGGGGAGGGGTCAAGAGGCCAGCCCGCGTGGTGGCACCTATCAGGGTAAAGGGCTCTATATCTATCTTGAGGGTGCGTGCGCTGGGCCCGCTATCCAGGATGATCTCCATCTCAAAGTCTTCAATGGCGGGGTAGATATACTCCTCAATCACATGGGACAGGCGATGGATTTCATCAATGAAAAACACCTCATGCCGCTGCAGATTGGTGAGGATGCCTGCCAGGTCTCCGGGCTTTTCCATCACGGGACCGCTGCTCACGGTGATATTCACGCCCATCTCTCTGGCGATGATGCTTGCCAGGGTGGTTTTGCCCAAGCCGGGAGGTCCATAAAAGAGAACGTGATCCAGGGGCTCTTTTCTCAGCTTGGCGGCTTTGATGGAGATATCAAGCAGCTGTTTGAGGTGGTTTTGACCTATAAACTCGTTTAACGTGCGGGGACGCAGGGCGCGGTCAAACTCTTGATCCGGCACCTGCAAAACGGGGTCGTTGATGCGTTGCAGCATATTTAGAGTTTCTTAAACAGACGCATAAAATGGAGGCGCCACACCATCCAGACAGCTTCCCACACAATGCGGCGAGACATCTTGGATACGCCATCCACCCTGTCTGTAAAGACGATGGAGACTTCTTTGATGCGAAAGCCTTTCACCCAGGCGCGGAAGTTCATCTCCACCTGGAAGGCATAGCCATCGGAGAGGATGGCATCCAGATCGATGCTTTCCAGCACCCTGCGGTTAAAGCATTTGAAGCCGCCGGTGGGGTCTTTGACGGGCATTCCCGTGATCACGCGCACATACTTGGAGGCAAAATAGCTGATCAACAACCGCTTGAACGGCCAATTGACGATATTCACGCCCTGCACATAGCGGGAGCCTATTACCAGATCATACTTTTTGGCTGCTTCCAAAAGCCGGGGGATATCGTCTGGATTATGAGAAAAATCAGCATCCATTTCCATGATATAGGAAAAGCCTCTTTCCAAGGCATAACGGAAGCCGGTAACATAAGCCGAGCCCAGCCCCAGCTTGCCACTGCGTTCTATGAGGTGGATGCGGGGATTGGATTCCATCGCTTTTTTAACGATTGCGGCGGTGCCATCGGGGGAATTGTCTTCGATCACAAGGATTTCCAGCTCTGGATTGTGGCTTAATACATAATCCAGCATGCGTCCTATGTTTTCCCGTTCGTTATAGGTGGGGATGATTATAAGTGTCTTCATGATTGTTTATCCAGGTTGTTCTTCATCAGTTGTGCTTCCGGCACGGTGCGGAATGG
>Ga0172382_10001249_pt1 | contig 45978 bp, 36 predicted proteins | sample Leawel138RmetaG_FD_122245 | JGI IMG/M metagenome (GOLD analysis project Ga0172382, IMG submission 122245) | Leachate microbial communities from a municipal landfill in Southern Ontario, Canada - Leachate well 138R metaG | ecosystem: Engineered > Solid waste > Landfill > Unclassified | place...
AAGCTGGCGGCGGAGCTGCCCAAAGGCGCCATCTGGGCCAACCAGTTCGACAATGTCGCCAACCGGCAGGCGCATGTGGAAACCACCGGCCCGGAAATCTTCGCCCAGACCGAGGGCAAGGTCGACGGCTTCATCTGCGCCGTGGGGTCGGGCGGCACGCTTGCGGGCGTCGCCATGGCGCTGCAACCCAGGGGCGTGAAGATCGCGCTTGCGGACCCCGAGGGCGCGGCGCTGCACAGCTTCTACACCGAGGGCGCGCTGAAGGCCGAGGGCAGTTCGATCACCGAGGGGATCGGCCAGGGCCGCATCACCGCCAATCTCGAAGGTTTCACCCCGGATATGTCGTTCCGCATCCCCGATGCCGAGGCGCTGCCGATCGTCTTCGACCTGCTGTCCGACGAAGGGCTGTGTCTCGGCGGTTCCTCGGGGATCAACGTGGCGGGGGCGATCCGCATGGCGCGGGCGATGGGGCCGGGGCACACCATCGTCACGGTGCTGTGCGACTACGGCACCCGCTACCAGTCCAAGCTGTTCAACCCCGAGTTCCTGCGCGGGCAGGGCCTGCCGGTCCCGGCATGGCTGGATGGGCCGGGGCGGGCGGTGCCCGAAGTCTACGAGGGGTGATCCCATGCGGGCGGGCGCGATTCCGCGCGACGTGAATTTCCTGTCGCCGCCGGGCCGGGAGATCGGCCACCGGATATCGCACCGTTCCGGTGGTGCCGCTGCCGTTGCCCGTCCGGCTCCGCCCGCCCCGTGATACAAGCCGAGGAGAACCGATGACCGACCATCCTTACCGCACCGACCCCTATCTGCGCGAAGCCGCGGCCACCGTGCTGGCCCATACGCCCGAAGGCGGGATCGTGCTTGACCGTTCGATCTTCTACCCCACCGGCGGCGGCCAGCCCGGTGACGGCGGCTGGATCGACTGGGACGGCGGCGCGATCCCGGTCGCGACCACGGTCAAGGGCGAAGCGGGCGCGCCGGTGCTGCTTCCGGCCGAGCCGGTGGCGCTGCCGCCGGTGGGCGCCGCGGTCGGCCAGCGGCTCGACTGGGACCGGCGCTATGCGCATATGCGGATGCACACGGCGCTGCATCTGCTGTCGGTGGCGATCCCGCTGCCGGTGACCGGCGGCGCCATCGGCGCGGGCAAGGGGCGGCTCGACTTCGACATGCCCGAGGCGCCCGCCGATGCGGCCGTGCTGGAGGAGATGCTGAACGAACTTGTCGCCCGCGACCTGGAGGTGGGCGAGGAATGGATCACCGACGCCGAACTGGCCGCGAATCCGGGGCTGGTGAAAACCATGTCGGTCAAGCCGCCCTCGGGGCAGGGCCGGGTGCGGCTGGTGCGGATCGGGCTGGGGGCGGGGCAGATCGACCTGCAACCCTGCGGCGGCACCCATGTGGCCCGCACCGCCGAGATCGGCAGCGTCCGTATCGGCAAGATCGAGAAGAAGGGCCGTCAGAACCGCCGGGTCGGCCTGCTGATCGAGGACTCCTGATCGGGGGCGAGGGGCCGCTGAAGCGGCTGTTCCGGGCGAAGGGGGCATTCTGCCCCCTCTTGCGCCTTGCGGCGCAATTCACCCCCGGAGGATATTTCGGGACAGAAGAAGATGGGCTTTCGTCCTGCTTTCGTCCCCTGCCTTCAGTCCTGCGGTTCCGTGGCCGGGACGGTGAAGACCTGCCCGGGATAGATCAGGTCGGGGTTGCGGATCTGGTCGCGGTTGGCCTCGAACACCTTGACGTAGAGGATGCCCTCGCCATAGCTCTCGCGCGCGATGCGCCACAGGGTGAAGCCCGGCTGCACCGTCACCCGGCTTGCGACCGGAGCGGCGGTAACGGTGGTGGGCATGGTGACGGTGGCCGGGGCCGCGGGATCGGCGGGTGTGGCGGCAGGGGCGGCGGCGGCAGGTTCCGTCCCGGCCGGGGCTGCCGGGGCGATCCCGGCGGCGGCCAGCGCCTCGGGCGTTTCGCGCTGGAACGGGGTTTCGAAGCGCGCGGCGACCCGGCCCGTGGCGTCGATCTGGTCGGCCCGCAACGTATAGAGCCCACCGGCGATCCCGTCGAGATCCGCCTGCCAGCGCCCGTCCGTGCCGGTCGCCGCCTCGGCCACCGCGCGGTTGTCGAGGTAGAGCCGCAGCGCCGAACCGGGCGCGGCGCGGCCCGCAAGCTGCACCACCCCGCCCGCGCCATAGGCGATCGTTTCGATCAGAACGTCGGGGGTGGTCCCGGCGGCGGGCGGCGCATCGCCGCCGGGTTGCAGCAGGCGCACGCCGGAGTCGCCGATCAGGATCGCCGCCGGGGCCTGCGGCGCCGGGGGGAGTGCTGCGGCGGGTTCGGGCGCAGGGCCGGAAACCGGGGCCTGTGCTGTGGCCGCCGGGGGCATGGCCGGGGCTTCGGCGGGCTGCTGCGCCGTTACGGCGGGAACGGGCGCGGCGGCGGTCTCGATTGGGGGCGCGGGTTCTGCCGCGACGCTCTCCGGCGCTGTTGTCGGTTCGGGTTCCGCCGCTTCCGGCAGGGCTGCGGTTTCCGTGACCGGCTCCGGCGCGGGTTCGGCTGCCGCCGGGGCAGGTTCCGCCGCTTCGGCCACGGGTGCGGCCGGGCTGGCGACGGTCTCGACCGCCGGAGCTTCCGGCGCGGGTTCCGCCGCTGGTGGCGGGACGGCCTCGGCGGCGGGGGCCTCGACCTCGACCGGGGCGGCGGGTTCCGCAGGCGCCTCTGCCGCCGGAAGGGCGGCAAGCCGTTCCGCCGCGGGTTCTGCCCCGGCCGGCAGGCCGACCGCGCCGACCATCACGCTTTCGGCCGAGGCCACCACCTGCCCGTCGCCGGTCGCCATGGCCAGCGTCAGCACGCGCGGCGCATCCCCCGGGGCGATGTCGAACAGCGCGACGAACCGCCCCTGGCTGTCGGCCACCGCCCCCGCCTGTTCCAGCCCGTCGAGCAGCACCGTCACATCCGCCGAGGGCGCGGCGCGGCCCGCGACCAGCGAGGCCCCGTCGCCCTCGATCCGCACCACGTCGAAGCGCGGCGGTTCAGGTGTGGGAGCGGCGGCGGCAGGGGCGGATTCGGGTTCAGGCGCAGGGGCATCGACCGCCGCCGTTTCGGGCATGGCCCGGGGCGCCGGGGCCTCGGGCGGTGCCTCCGGCCCGCCCCCGGGCCACAGGAGCCATGCCGCCGCCAGTGCCGCGATGGCGGCCGCCGCGCCCCCGGCGATCCCCGTGGCCAGCCTGCTTCCCCTGCCTGCTTCTGTCGTCATCCGTCCTCCGGCGAAGGTGATCCGGCTGCCTGCCCGCCGGTCTGCTGCCCGATCCGTTGCCCGGTCTGTGCCCGATCTGCTTGAGCGACCATAGGAACCCTTATATCAGAGGTCAAAGCAAACAAGTCACGGAGGTGCCACATGCCCGCCACCCGATCGGTCTGCGTCTTCTGCGGTTCCCGCGACGGCAGTCGGCAGGAACACGCCACGGCGGCGCAGGCGCTGGGACGGCTGATCGCGGCCGAGGGCTGGCGGCTGGTTTACGGCGCGGGCGATGTGGGGCTGATGGGCGCGGTGGCCGAAGCCGCGCAGGCGGCGGGCGGCAAGGCGATCGGCGTGGTACCGGTGCATCTGATGGGCCGCGAGAAGGCGCGCGAGCGGCTGGATACCATGATCGTCACCGAGAACATGCATGAGCGGAAGAAGGTGATGTTCATGAACTCGGACGTCATCGTGGTGATGCCGGGCGGCGCCGGATCGCTGGACGAGTTCTTCGAGGTGCTGACCTGGCGGCAGATCGGCCTGCATGAAAAGCCGATCTTCCTGCTGAATATCGGCGGGTTCTGGGATCCGCTGGTCGGGCTCATCGACCATGTGATCGCCGAGGGGTTCGCCGAACCCTCGCTCGCCGGGTTCACCGCCGTGGTGCCGGATGTGCCCACCCTTGCCGAACGGCTGCGCGCCGCGCTGGGGTAGGCCGTGCCGCCGGGCAGCGCCCGACCGCTGCCCCGGGCCGTTGGCGCGGCTGTTCCGGGCAAGGGGCATTCTGCCCCTCTTGCACCTTGTGGCGCAATTCACCCCCGGCGGATATTCCGGGGCGGAAAATGACCGGGCAGAAGAAAGCGTGTCTTCATCGGCTTTCGCCCCGCCCCCCGCAAGGCAGGCCGCCCCCCATGTATCGCCGGTTGTGCCCGCCTTGGGGGTCAGAGCCCGCCCAGCATCATCTGGTAGCTGCCGGGCAGGTAGCGGAAGCCCTCGCCCTCGGTGGCGACATAGCCCACCGCCGGGAAGGGCATGTGATAGCCGATGAAGGGGATGCGGTCGGCCGCCAGCATCCCCAGCAGCTGCCGCCGGGCGGCAATCGCGGCGGCGCGGTCCATGTCGAAGGACACTTCCCAGTCGGGATGCGCCAGCGACCACAGGTAATGGTTGGTCGTGTCGGCGATCGCCACCAGGGTCCGCCCGCCGCTTTCGATCATATAGGCTATATGCCCCGGCGTATGGCCGAAGGCCGCCATCGCGGTGATGCCGCCGACCACCGTGCCGCCATCGTCGAGGAAGGTGGTCCGGTCGTTCAGCGGCGCGACATTGCGGTCGAACAGCTCGTTGCCCGCCGCCGACCAGTGGTTGTGTTCCACCGCGCCGGTGACATAGCGGGCGTTGGGGAAGGTGGGGGCGCCGTCGGTCATCGTTCCGCCGATATGGTCGCCGTGCATGTGGGTCAGCACCACCACATCCACCTGTTCCGGCGCGTATCCGGCGGCGGTGAGCGCATCCGCGATCCCCTCGGGCGTCAGCCCGGCATCGAGCAGCACCAGTTCCGCCCCGGTGTTCACCAGCGTCGGCGTGAAGAAGAACTGCGCCCGGTCGGCCGGGATCAGCGCGGCGTCGGAGACGGCGGCGAATTCATCGGCCTCGACGTTCAGGCCGAAGATGTTCCCCGGCTCCTCCACCACCCGGCTGCCGGAAAGCAGGGTCGTGACCTCGAAATCCCCCAGCATGAAGCGGTGGAAGGGCGCGAAGCCCGCCCCCTGCATCTCGGCCGCCGCCTGGGCGCGGTGCGGGGCAAGCATGGGCGCAAGCGCGGCGGCGGCGGGCAGCGCCGCCCCGGCAAGCAGCGCGCGGCGGCGTGTCAGCATCGGCGTGGTCATGGATCGGTCCTCCCCTGTTCGTTGTGAGGCACAAGCTAGGGCAGGGGGCGGCGCCGTCCATATTTTTCGGGGTCGGGACCGGTCATTCCCACCAGCGGTCTATCGCGGCGATATCGTCGTCGGACCAGCCGAAGTGATGCGCGAGTTCATGCACCATCACATGGCCGACCAGCTCGCGCAGCGTCACGTTGCCGCGCGCCACCCATTCGTCGAGGATCGGCCGCCGGAACAGCCAGATCACATCCGGCCCCTGCGGCTGGTCCATCACCGATTTGGCGGTCAGGGGGATGCCGTCGTAAAGCCCGGTCAGTTCGAACGGATCCTCGATCCCCAGCTCGTCCAGCATGTCGTCGGCGGGAAGTTCCTCGACCCGCAGCGCCACCGCCAGCGCCGCCGGGCGGAAGGCGTCGGGCAGCGCCGCCGCCGTTTCGCGGGCCAGGCGTTCGATCCCGGCGCAGTCGGGGGCTGTCTGGTCGTCCATGGGGCACCTCCAACCCCCGATATGGACAAAACCGCGCGCCTGTGAAAGAGGGGTTGCGATCAGGAGGCCCCCCGAAATGTCCACCGCGACCGTCACCCGCTTCGCCCCTTCGCCCACCGGCTATCTGCATATCGGCAACCTGCGTCCGGCGCTGATGAACTGGATGATCGCCCGGCAGGCCGGGGGCACCTTCATCCTGCGGCTCGACGATACCGACCGGGAACGCTCGAAACCCGAATATGCCGATGCGATCCGCGAGGATCTCGAATGGCTCGGCCTGACATGGGACCGGGTGGAACGCCAGTCCGACCGGCTTGCCCGCTATGAGGAGGCCGCCGGGCAGTTGCGCGCGGCGGGGCGGTTCTACGAGTGTTTCGAAAGCCCGGTGGAGCTGGACCTCAAGCGCAAGAAGCTGCTGAACATGGGCCGCCCGCCGGTCTATGACCGCGCGGCGCTGAAATTGTCCGAAGACGACAGGGCGAAGCTGCGCGAGGAGCGTGGCGGCTACTGGCGCTTCCTGCTGGAACTGGAGCGGATCGAGTGGCGGGACGGCATCCTCGGCCCGGTGTCGATCGACGCGGCCTCCGTCTCCGACCCGGTGCTGATCCGCGCCGACGGGCAGGTGCTCTATACCTTCGCGTCGTCGGTCGATGACATCGACATGGGGGTGACGCATATCGTGCGCGGCGCCGATCACGTCACCAATACCGCGACCCAGATCCAGATCATGCGGGCCTTGGGCGGCACGCCGCCCGAATTCGCGCATCACTCGCTGCTGACCGGGCCGCAGGGCGAGGCGCTGTCGAAACGCCTCGGCACGCTTTCCCTGCGCGACCTGCGCGCGCAGGGGGTGGAGCCGCTGGCGCTTCTGTCGCTGATGGCGCGGCTGGGGTCGTCGAAGCCGGTGGAACTGGCCGTGTCGCATGACGAGCTGATCGCCGGGTTCGAGATCGGCGCCTTCGGCGCCGCGCCGACCAAGTTCGATGCCGCCGACCTGTTTCCCCTGACCCGGGCCCATGTGCAGGGCCTGCCCTTCGCGGCGGTGGCGGGGCGGATCGCCGATCTCGGGGTACCGGGGGAGCTGGCCGAAGCCTTCTGGGCGGTGGCGCGGAAGAATGTCACGGTGCTGGACGATCTCGGGGCCTGGTGGGCGCTGTGCCGCGACGGGGCCGAGCCGGTGATCGCGCCCGAGGATGCGGATTTCGTGGCCGAGGCGCTGGCGCTGCTGCCCGCCCGGCCCTGGGGGCCGGAGAGCTGGGGCGAATGGACCGCCGCCGTGAAGGCCGCCACCGGCCGCAAGGGGCGGGGGCTGTTCATGCCGCTGCGCCGGGCGCTGACCGGGCAGGACCACGGGCCGGAAATGGCCGAACTGATGCCGCTCTTGCAGGTGGTGCGGGCGGGGGCATGACCCCGCGCGGGGCGGGTGTCCCAGGCGTGGGACGAAATCGGACCTTGTGAAATCAACGGGTTGCGCTGGCGGATTGACGATCTGGCAAGGATTGCGCGCTGCCGGTGGTAGGGTGGGCAATCTGCCCGCCATCACCCGTTCCGCAACAGGAGTGGTGCGCTGAAGCGCACCCTACGGTGCGGCGCGAACGGGCGTGGCGGGCAGATTGCCCTGCCGGTGGTAGGGTGCGCTTCAGCGCACCGGCCCCCCGGCGCAACAGAGGGCAGCGGCCGACCGCGGGGGGCCGCTTCTGACGGTTGTGGCTGGCAGTTCATGGTGCCGAATACCCCGACGTGTGTGCATGTTGATACGTTGCAATAGCGGCCGCCCGTGCGGGCGGTCGGCCGCTGCCCGGGCCGCTGGTGCGGCTGTTCCGGGCAAGGGGAGGGGGAGCGGGTGTTCGGGCTCTGCGCCCCCCGTTCACCCTACCGGCGCGGCTCTCCGGTGACCGGATCGAGCCTGATCTCCACCTTCGCGCCGTCGGGGGTGTAGAATTCCACCTCCCAGTAGCCGTCGTCGTCCCAGTCCACCTCGTCGATCCAGGCGACGTTGTGTCCGGCCTCGACCTTGGCGAGGATTTCCGACAGCGGCTTGGCGCCCTCGGGCGGCGGCAGCGCATAGGCGGCGGATGTGGCGAGATAACCGGCGGCGGCGATCAGCGGCAGGCGGCTCATGGGGTCTGCTCCTTGTTGTTGTCGTGACGTTGCTGTGTTGTCGTGACGTTGCTGTTTCCGGGGAGGGGGGGATTCGCCCCGGTGGCCTGTGAAGGAACAATAGGGCCGGGCGGGCGGTGCGGAAACCGGGGCGGCGCCCGCGCCGGGTCACATCTGCGCGAACCGGCTGCGGCACGGCGTCACGTGCGGTCACCATTGGCCCGTCACCATCGGCCTGTCACCCGCACCGACAGCGCGGCGAGACGGGCATCGACCAGCGCGCGCTCTGCCCCCGTCAAGCCTTGCGCGCGCGGGTAGCGCGGCGAAGCGCGGTCATCGAGCACCGGAACATCCCAGCCCGCCGTGGTGGCGAAGAACCGGGCCAGACCGTCGCGGCCGAATTCGCGCAGGAAGCCCTGTGCCACGGTGTCGAGATAGCTCAGCAGCACCGGATGCCGGGCCGAGGGCCTGGCCGCGCCATCCTCCGGCACCGCATAGACCTGCACCGCCCGCCCGTCGCCGGTCACTACCGGGTGCCGCCGATAGGCGTATTCGCGCGCGTCGAGCGCGGCCCAGTCGCCGCCGGGCACCAGCGCCGCCAGCCCGTCGATCTCCACCCCCGCAGCGGGCTCGGCCGAAAGGAAGGCCACCGGCCGCAGCGCGGTATGCACCCAGACCCGCCGCCAGCCCGCAAGCCGGGCCGGACGGGCGCCGGGGTAGTCATGCGTTGCCCGGTTCACCAGACTGCCGTAGCCGAAGAAGGCGGGTTCCGCCGCGCTGCCGTCCATGCCGTCCCCATCCATGCATCGTTTCCCCGCGCCCCCTTGCCAGCCCCGCTTCGGGCAGGCTAGAGGTTGGGCGTCAGGATCGGGAGAATCCGGCCGGGCCGCAAGCCCCGCCGGTGCCGAAGGAGCAACCGCCCCGGTAAACTCTCAGGCGCAAGGGACCGTTCTGGCGACAGACTCTGGAGAGAGGCGCGAAAGGGGGCGCCCGCCGAAGGGATAACGATCTCAGGCGAAAGGACAGAGGGGGCATCGTTGCGCGGGGGCGCGGACCCCCGCCGGTCGCGGTGCCCGGGCCCTTCCGCCCGGCCGATGAAGGGGAGGGGGCTGCATGTCCGGCCCGGAACAAGACCTGGAACAAGACCTTGAACGACTGGGGCTTCACGAATTGCACACCGGCCTGGGGGCGCGGATGGTGCCCTTCGCGGGCTACGAGATGCCGGTGCAATACCCCGCCGGGGTGATGAAGGAACACCTGCATTGCCGCGCCCGCGCCGGGCTGTTCGACGTGAGCCACATGGGGCAGGTGATCCTGCGCCCGAAGGGCGGGTTGGCGCTGGCCGAGGTGGCGGCGGCGCTTGAGACGCTGATGCCGGTCGATGTGCTGGGCCTCAAGGAGGGGCGGCAGCGCTACGGGCTGTTCACAACGCCGGAAGGCGGCATCCTCGACGACCTGATGTTCGCCAACCGGGGCGATCACTACCTCGTCGTGGTGAATGCCGCCTGCAAGGCGCAGGATCTTGCGCATATGCGCGCGCATCTGTCCGGTTCCTGCATGGTCGAGGAGGTCACCGGCCGGGCGCTCCTGGCGCTTCAGGGGCCGGAGGCCGGGGCGGTGCTGGCGCGGCTGGTGCCGGGCGCGGCCGACATGCACTTCATGGATATGGCCACGCATGACTGGCAGGGGGCGGACCTGTGGATCTCGCGCTCGGGCTATACCGGCGAGGACGGGTTTGAAATATCCGTCCCCGACAACGCGGCGCGGGGTTTCGCCGAGGCGCTGCTGGCGATGGAGGAGGTCGCGCCGATCGGCCTCGGCGCCCGCGACAGCCTGCGGCTGGAGGCCGGGCTGTGCCTTTACGGCCACGACATCGACAGCACCACGACCCCGGCCGAGGCCGATCTGGGCTGGGCGATCCAGAAGGTGCGCCGCACCGGCGGCGCGCGCGCGGGCGGTTTTCCCGGCGCGGCGCGCATCCTTGCGGAACTGGCCGACGGCCCGGCCCGCCGCCGGGCGGGCCTGCGCCCCGAAGGCCGCGCCCCGATGCGCGAGGGCACCGCACTGTTCGCCGGGCCGGAAGGGGGCGTGCCCATCGGCGCCGTCACTTCGGGCGGGTTCGGCCCCTCGGTCGAGGCGCCCGTCGCCATGGGCTACCTGCCCGCCGGCACGGAACCGGGCACCGTGGTCTATGGCGAGGTGCGCGGCAAGCGCCTGCCCGCCACCGTCGCGGCGCTGCCGTTCCGCCCCGCCAATTACAAACGCTGACCCCCGCAAACCGCCAAGGAGCGAAAACCCATGAAATACACCGAAGAACACGAGTGGCTGCGCGTCGAGGGCGATCTGGTCGTCGTCGGCATCACCGCCCATGCGGCCGAACAACTGGGTGACGTGGTGTTCGTCGAGCTGCCCGAACCCGGCACCCAGGTGGCGCGCGGCGACGAGGCGGTGGTGATCGAAAGCGTCAAGGCCGCGTCGGACATCCTCGCCCCGCTGGATGGCGAGATCGTCGCGGTGAACGATGCGGTGCCCGACACCCCGGGGATGGTGAACGAAGACCCGACCGGCGCCGCGTGGTTCTTCAAGATGAAGGTGGACGACCTGTCGGTGCTCGACGGGTTCATGACCGAAGACCAGTATAACGACATGATCGCCTGAGGTTCCCATGACCTACACCCCCACGGCCTACGATCCCTACGACTTCGCCAACCGCCGCCATATCGGCCCCTCGCCCGCCGAGATGGAGGAGATGCTGAAGGCGGTGGGGGTGCGCGACCTTGACGATCTGATCGCCCAGACGGTGCCCGCCTCGATCCGGCAGGAGGAGCCGCTGGGCTGGGCGCCCTTGGCCGAGCACGAGTTGCTGGCGAAGATGCGCGAGGTCGCGGCGAAGAACAAGGTGATGACCAGCCTGATCGGGCAGGGCTATTACGGCACCGTCACGCCCCCGGCGATCCAGCGCAACATCTTCGAGAACCCCGCCTGGTATACCGCCTATACCCCCTACCAGCCCGAGATCGCGCAGGGACGGCTGGAGGCGCTGCTGAACTTCCAGACCATGGTGGCGGATCTCACGGGCCTGCCGGTCGCCAACGCGTCCCTGCTCGACGAGGCCACGGCGGCGGCCGAGGCGATGGCGATGGCGCAGCGGGTGGCGAAGTCGAAGGCCGGGGCCTTTTTCGTCGATGAGAACTGCCACCCGCAGACCGTGGCGGTGATCCAGACCCGCGCCGCGCCCCTGGGCATCGAGGTGATCGTCGCCGCCCCCGAGGCGCTGGAGCCGGGCAATGTGTTCGGCGCGATCTTCCAGTATCCCGGCACCTACGGCGATGTGCGCGACTTTACCGCCCCCATCGCCGCGCTGCACGAGGCCAGGGCGGTGGCGGTCGTCGCGGCCGATCTGCTGGCGCTGTGCCTGCTGAAGGAACCCGGCGCGATGGGCGCCGATATCGCCGTGGGCTCGGCCCAGCGGTTCGGGGTGCCGATGGGCTACGGCGGGCCGCATGCCGCCTATATGTCCTGCCGCGACGAGATGAAACGCGCCATGCCGGGGCGGATCGTCGGCGTCTCGATCGACGCGCGCGGCAACATGGCGTATCGGCTGGCCTTGCAGACCCGCGAACAGCATATAAGGCGCGAAAAGGCGACCTCGAACGTCTGCACCGCGCAGGCGCTCTTGGCGGTCATGGCCTCGTTCTACGCGGTGTTCCACGGGCCGGTGGGCCTGCGGGCGATTGCCGAACGGGTGCATTTCAACACCGAACGGCTGGCCCGCGCGCTGAAGGCGGCGGGGGCCAGGGTCGCGCCCGAGGCGTTCTTCGACACGATCACGGTCGAGGTCGGCGTCGGCCAGGCCGGTATCCTTGCCGCCGCCCGGCAGGAGGGGCTGAACTTCCGCAAGATCGGCGGCGACCGGGTGGGGATCAGCCTTGACGAGACCACGAGCGAGGCGGTGATGCTCCGCGTGTTGCGCGCCTTCGGGATCGAGGGGGTGCCGCCGCATCGGGCGCATCTCGGCTTTCCCGAATCGATGCTGCGCGCCTCGGACTACCTGACCCATCCGGTCTTCCACATGAACCGGGCGGAATCCGAGATGATGCGCTACATGCGCAGGCTTTCCGACCGCGACCTCGCGCTGGACCGGGCGATGATTCCGCTGGGTTCCTGCACCATGAAGCTGAACGCGGCGGCCGAGATGATGCCGGTCAGCTGGCCCGAATTCGCCAGCCTGCATCCCTTCGCCCCCGCCGATCAGGCGCGGGGCTACCATGAGGTGATCGACGACCTTTCGGCCAAACTGTGCGAGATCACCGGCTATGACGCCTTCTCGATGCAGCCCAACTCGGGCGCGCAGGGGGAATATGCCGGGCTGCTGACGATTCAGGCCTATCATCGGTCGCGGGGCGAGGGCGGGCGCGACGTCTGCCTGATCCCGGTCTCGGCCCATGGCACCAACCCGGCCTCGGCGCAGATGTGCGGCATGCGGGTGGTGGTGGTGAAGTCGGCCCCGAACGGCGATATCGACCTCGACGATTTCCGCGACAAGGCGGCGGCGGCGGGCGAAAGGCTGGCGGCCTGCATGATCACCTATCCCTCGACCCATGGCGTGTTCGAGGAAACCGTGCGCGAGGTCTGCGCCATCACCCATGAGCACGGCGGACAGGTCTATATCGACGGGGCGAACCTGAACGCCATGGTCGGGCTGGTGAAACCGGGCGAGATCGGCGGCGACGTGAGCCACCTGAACCTGCACAAGACCTTCGCCATCCCGCATGGCGGCGGCGGGCCGGGCATGGGGCCGATCGGGGTCAGGGCGCATCTGGTGCCCTTCCTGCCCGGCCATCCCGAGACCGGCGGGCCCGCGGGCACAAGCCCGCAAGACGAAAATCATCCAGGGCCGGTCTCGGCGGCGCCCTGGGGCTCGGCCTCGATCCTGCTGATTTCCTGGGCCTATTGCCTGATGATGGGCGGGCCGGGGCTGACGCAGGCGACGCGGGTGGCGATCCTGAATGCCAACTACATCGCCGCCCGGCTGCGCGGCGCCTATCAGGTGCTGTTCATGGGCAACAAGGGCCGGGTGGCGCATGAATGCATCCTCGACACAAGGCCCTTCGCCGAGGCGGGCGTGACGGTCGATGACATCGCCAAGCGGCTGATCGACAATGGCTTCCACGCGCCGACCATGAGCTGGCCGGTCGCGGGCACGCTGATGGTGGAACCGACGGAGAGCGAGACCAAGGCCGAGATCGACCGTTTCGTCACCGCGCTCCTCGCGATCCGCGAGGAGATCCGGGCGGTGGAGAAGGGCGAGATCGCGGCCGAGGCGAGCCCGCTGCGCCACGCGCCGCATACGGTCGAGGACCTGGTGGCCGACTGGACCCGCGCCTATCCGCGCGAGCAGGGCTGCTTTCCGCCGGGGGCGTTCCGGGTGGACAAGTACTGGCCGCCGGTCGGGCGGGTCGATAACGTCCATGGCGACCGCAACCTGATCTGCACCTGTCCGCCGCTGGAGGATTACGTGGAGGCGGCGGAGTAGGTTCCGGGCGTCCGGTCTGGCGGAGAGCGCCGGGGGTTTCACACCCCCGGACCCCCGTGGAGTATTTTCTGCAAGATGAAAGAGGAAGCCGACCTGCTGTGGCGGTCGGGTCAGAACGACCAGAGCCGGGCGTCTTCGGCCAGCATCGCCCCGGCCATTTCCGGCGGCTGGGCCATGCCCACGCCTTCGATCAGCACGGTCTGGTCGGCGCCGAGGCCGGGCAGGTAGATTGCGCAGACCTCGACCTGGACCCCGCGCGCGATCAGCGCCTGAAGCATGCCTTGCGGGCTTGCGCCGCGCGGCGGCTGCGGTGCGGTGGCGGTTTCCGGGGCCTCGGCCAGCGCGATGTCGCCGCCGGGGCCGCACAGCAGCACCCGCGCGGCATGGCCCTGTTCCACCGCCTGGGTGGTCAGCACCATCGCCATGAGCTGGGTCTGGGCCTCGGGCGTCGTTATGACGGCGACCAGTTCGGGCTTGTCATCGGCGAGGGCGGGCAGCGCCAGTGCCGCGGTCAGCGCGGAGGCGAGGGCAAGCGGGCGGAAATGTCTCATGGTCTGTCCTTCCGGTTCGGCCGGGCCGGTTCGCCCGGTGCGAGGATCATGGCGGACATATTCCGGATTTTCGATACGACCATATGCCGCGCAGCCGTGACGTGTGGTCGCGGCGTTCAGCCCCCGGGCCGGCCCCGTCTGAGAGACCGTTCGATAATTCTACGTCCTTCGGGCATCTGACGCGGTTTCCGCGCTTCCGGTGCTCATGTGCATTGAGCACACTCCGCTCCGGTTCTCGAAAACCATACCACCTGCCGCGCCGGAGCGAATTCTCGAACGGCCTCTGAGCGCCGAGGGGCTTTGCCCGAACCGGGCGCGGAACGCCCGCGACAGCGCCGATTGCGAGCCGAAGCCGCAGCGCAGCGCCACTTCGGCCAGCGGGTGGGCGGTGTCGGCGATCATCCGCCGCGCCGCTTGCAGGCGCAATTCGCGGCCGCAGGCGCCGGGGGAAAGGCCAAGTTCGGCGCGGAACAGCCCTTCGAGCCGCCGCACCGACAGGCCGAGCGCGCGGGCGGTGGCGGCCACCGGCTCGGGCGCGTCGAGCCGCGCCTCCATCCGGGCGATGGCGGCGGCGACACGGGGTTCCGCCGCCAGCCGGGCGGGCGCGCTGACCTGCGGTTCGGCCCCGCTGCGTGGCGTGGTCAGGAAGGAATGCGCCACCTCCAGCGCCGGCGCCGCCCCGTGCCGGGCACGGATCAGGTGCAGCATCAGGTCGGCCGCGGGCGCGGCCCCGCCCGCGGTGATGCGCGGCCCCGAGATCACGTAGCGGTCGGGCAGCACCTCGACGCCGGGATGGGCGGCGGCGAAATCCTCCAGATCCTCCCAGTGCACCGTCGCCCGGTGGCCGTCGAGCAGCCCGGCGCGGGCCAGCACCCAGGGCCCGGCGTCGATGCCGATCAGCGCCCGGAATCGCGGCGCCATCCGGCGCAATTCGCGGATCAGCGGGCGGGTCGCGACCTCGGCCTGCCGGTAGCCCGCGATCACCGCCAGCGCGTCCGCCCCCTCGGCCCGGGCGAGGGGGCCGTTTGAGGGCAGTTCGATGCCACAGGTCAGCGGCACCGCCCGCCCGTCATGCGACACCACCGTCCAGCGAAACCCGGCCCGGCCCAGATGCCGGTTGGCGCTGCGCATCGGGTCGAGCACCGAGGCCACTTCCAGTATCGAGGCGTCGGGCAGCACCAGCACCGCGATATGCAGCGGTGCGGTGGCGGGGGCGAAGATCGTTGCGCTTTGGGTCATGCAAACTGCGTAAATCGTCAAATCGCCCCGCGCAACCCTGCTATGGTCGGGGGCAAAGAGGAGGAACGCCGATGCCCCTGGCCATGAACCGCGAGGTTTTCATCACCTGCGCCGTCACCGGATCGGGCGGCACCCAGGACCGCAGCCCGCATGTGCCGCGCTCGCCCGCGCAGATCGCCGAATCGGCCATCGCCGCGGCCAAGGCGGGGGCGGCGGTGGTGCATTGCCACGTCCGCGACCCCGAGACCGGCCAGCCCGCCCGCGACCCGGCGCTGTATCGCGAGGTGACCGAGCGGATCAGGGACTCGGCGACCGACGTGGTGCTGAATCTGACCGCCGGGATGGGCGGCGATCTGGTGCTCGCGGGGACCGAATCGGTGCTGCCCCCGGGGCCGGGCACCGACATGGCGGGCGCGGCCGAGCGGGTGGCGCATGTGGTCGAGTGCCGACCCGAGATCTGCACCCTCGACTGCGGCACCATGAACTTCGCCGAGGCCGATTACGTCATGGTCAACACGCCGGGGATGCTGCGCGACATGGCGGCGCGGATGGCGGCCTCGGGCGTGCGGATCGAGATCGAGGCCTTCGACACCGGCCACCTGTGGTTCGCGAAGCAACTGGTGCAGGAAGGCGTGATCCCCGCGCCGGTGCTGGTGCAGCTTTGCATGGGGGTGCCCTGGGGGGCGCCCGACGACCTCAATACCTATCTGGCGATGGTGAACAACGTGCCTGCCGACTGGCACTGGTCCGCCTTCGCGCTGGGCCGCCACCAGATGCCCTATGTCGCGGCGGCGGTGCTGGCGGGCGGCAATGTGCGGGTGGGGCTGGAGGACAACCTCTGGCTGGGCAAGGGGGAGCTTGCGACCAACGCGCAACTGGTGGAACGCGCCGTGACGATCATCGAGGCGCTGGGGGCGCGGGTGATCGGCCCGGACGAGGTGCGCGCGCGGCTGGGGCTGAGCAAGAGGGCGCCCCGATGAAGGCCGCGATCGTCGGCGGCGGGGTCATCGGCGGCGGCTGGGCGGCGCGGTTTTTGCTGAACGGCCGGGACGTGGCGGTGTTCGACCCCGACCCGCAGGCCGAGCGCAAACTGGCCGAGGTGCTGGCCAACGCCCGCGCCGCGCTGCCCTCGCTGTCCGATGTCCCGATGCCGCAGGAGGGGCGGCTGACGTTCGCTGGTTCCCTGCAAGAGGCGGTTGAAGGCGCGGATTACATTCAGGAATCCGTGTCCGAGCGGCTCGATCTCAAGCACAGGGTCTTCGCACAGATCCAGCAATCCGCGCCGGATGTGCCGATCGGCTCCTCGACCTCGGGCTTCAGGCCCTCGCAGTTGCAGCAAGGCGCGCTGAACCCGGAGACGATCCTCGTCGCCCACCCGTTCAATCCGGTCTATCTGCTGCCGCTGGTCGAGGTGGTGCCCTCGCCCGCCACAGCCCCCGAGGTGGTCGAACGGGTCAAGGAGATGCTGCGCGGCCTCGGCATGTTCCCGCTTCATGTCCGCAAGGAGATCGACGCCCATATCGCCGACCGTTTCCTCGAAGCGGTCTGGCGCGAGGCGCTTTGGCTGGTGAAGGACGGGATCGCCACCACCGGGGAGATCGACGAGGCGATCCGCATGGGCTTCGGCCTGCGCTGGGGCCAGATGGGCCTGTTCGAGACCTATCGGATTGCGGGCGGCGAGGCCGGGATGAAGCATTTCCTCGAACAGTTCGGGCCGTGTCTGACATGGCCCTGGACGAAACTCATGGACGTGCCGGAATACAACGACGAGTTGGTGGAGCTGATCGCGGGCCAGTCCGACGCGCAGTCGGGTGCCCATTCGATCCGGGAACTGGAACGCATCCGCGATTCGAACCTGGTCGGCTTTCTGCGTGCGCTCAAGGACCGCGACTGGGGCGCGGGCCGGGTGCTGCGCGAACACGACGACCGCCGCCGCGCCGCCTTCGGTGTGACGCCCGAAGGGGCGCCCCTAGTGCTGGCGCATATGCAGGTGCTGCCCTCCTGGCTCGACTACAACGGCCACATGACCGAAAGCCGCTATCTGTTCGCCGCCTCGGAGACTTCGGACGCGTTGTTGCGGTTGATCGGTGCCGATATCGACTATGTGAAATCCGGCTTCAGCTACTACACCGCCGAGACCCATATCATGCATCTGGGCGAGGCGAAGGCGGGCGACCGGCTGACCGGCTCGGCGCAGGTGCTGGGGGTGGACGGCAAGCGGCTGCATATCTTCATCCGCATCGAGCGCGGCGGCGTGGTGCTGGCGACGCTGGAACAGGTGCTGCTGCATGTGGACATGGCAGCGGGCCGTGCCTGCACCGCGCCCGGGACGATCCTGTCGCGGCTGCGCCCGATTGCCGATGCCCATGCGGCGTTGCCGCGCCCGAAGGCGGCGGGCCGCCATGTCGGACAGCGGAGGCGCTGATGGATTTCGCCATGACCGAAGAACAGCGCCTGATCGTCGCAACCACCCGGGCCTTCGTCGAAAACGAACTTTTCCCGCATGAGGCCGAGGTCGAGCGCACCGGCCACCTGCGCCCGGACCTGATCCGAGAGATCCAGAAAAAGGCCATCGATGCCGGGCTTTACGCGGCGAACATGCCGGAGGAGGTGGGCGGCGCGGGCCTCGATACCCTGACCTGGCTGCTTTACGAGAAGGAGTTGGGCAAGGCGAACTACGCGCTGCACTGGACCTGCGTGGCGCGACCCTCGAACATCCTGCTTGCCGGTACGCCGGAACAGCGCGAGCGATACCTGTTCCCCTGCATCCGCGGCGAGAAATGGGACTGTCTGGCCATGACCGAACCCGGCGCGGGATCGGACCTGCGCGGGATGAAGGCGACCGCGCGGCGTGACGGCGGCGACTGGGTGCTGAACGGCACCAAGCATTTCATCTCCCACGCCGATCTCGCCGATTTCGCCATCACCTTCATGGCGACCGGCGAGGAGGAGACCCCGCGCGGCCGCAAGAAGCGGATCACCGCCTTCTTCGTCGACAAGGGCACGCCGGGGTTTTCCGTGCGCGAGGGCTACCGCAACGTTTCGCACCGCGGCTACACCAACGCGGTGCTGGAGTTCGACGACTGCCGGTTGCCGGGATCGGCCGTGCTGGGCGAGGTGGATCGCGGCTTCGAGGTCGCGAACCGCTGGCTTGGCGCGACCCGGTTGCAGGTGGCGGCCACCTGCCTCGGCCGTGCCGAACGTGCGCTGGGCCATGCGCTCGGCCATGCGGCGGAGCGCGAGCAGTTCGGCCAGAAGATCGGCAGGTTCCAGGGCGTGGGCTTCAAGCTTGCCGACATGGCGATGGAGCTGAAGGCGGCGGAACTGCTCACGTGGGAGGCGGGCTGGAAGTTCGACCGGGGCACGGTGACCGAGGCCGACATGGCCATGGCCAAGCTGAAGGCGACCGAGGTGCTGGCCATGGTCGCCGACGAGGCGATCCAGATCCACGGCGGCATGGGGCTGATGGACGAACTGCCCTTGGAACGCATCTGGCGCGACGCGCGGGTGGAGCGGATCTGGGAAGGGACATCCGAGATCCAGCGCCATATCATCAGCCGCGAGTTGCTGCGGCCATTGGGGGGCTGAGATGACGAGACCGGCGATCACCATCACCTATTGCACCGGCTGCAACTGGCTGTTGCGTGGCGGCTGGCTGGCGCAGGAACTGCTGTCGAGCTTCGGCGAGGACCTCGGCTCGGTGACGCTGGTCCCGGGCAGCGGCGGCGTGTTCCGTGTCGAGCTTGACGGGGAGGAGGTCTGGGAGCGCAAGCGCGACGGCGGCTTCCCCGAGGCGGCGGAACTGAAGCGCCGGGTCCGCGACCACGCCTGGCCCGGGCGCGGGCTGGGGCATCTGGACCGCAAGGCGCCGGACCCCGGCTGAGGCGCTTGTGGAGAGCGCCGGGGGTTTCACACCCCCGGACCCCCGTGGGATATTTAGCGACAGAAGAAGGGCAGGTTAGGAGAATGTTAACCTCGGCGTGCCAGTTTCGGGATGCGGCACAGGCGGGGACGCCGATGACCGTGACAGGAGAAGGCACCCTGTCGCCGGACTGGTGGCAGGGTGCTGATCTTTTCCCGTCCACCTTCTTCTGTCTGAAAATATCCCGGGGGCGACGGCTGGTGCGCCACTGGTTCGAGAACCAGCCGGCGCGGGGCAGCGCCCCCGGCGCTCGCCGCCAGCACGAGCACCGGGCATGAGAGACCTTTCCCGCCTGCTGCGCCCGCGTTCGATCGCCGTGATGGGCGGCGGCTGGGCCGGGAATGTGGTCGGGCAGTGCCTCAGGATGGGGTTCGGCGGCGCCATCTGGCCGGTGCATCCGCGGCGGGTGGAAATCGGCGGGCTGCCGACCTTTCCGTCGCTCGCCGACCTGCCCGCAGCCCCCGACGCCACCTTCATCGGCGTCAACCGCCATGCCACGCTCGACGTGGTGGCGGAGCTTGCGGCGATGGGGGCAGGGGGTGCGATCTGTTTCGCCTCGGGCTGGAGCGAAGCGGGCGAGGCGGGCCTTCAGGCGCGGCTGGTCGCGGCCGCGGGCGAGATGCCGGTGCTCGGGCCGAACTGCTACGGGCTGATCAACTATCTCGACGGCGCGCTTCTGTGGCCCGACCAGCATGGCGGGCGGCGGGTCGGGGGCGGGGTGGCGCTGATCTCGCAATCCTCGAACATCGCCATCAACCTGACCATGCAGCGTCGCGGCCTGCCCGTGGCCTATGCCGCCTGTCTCGGCAATGCCGCGCAGGTCGGGCTGGCGGAGCTTGCGGGCGCCCTGCTGGCCGACAGTCGGGTGACCGCGCTCGGCCTTTATGTCGAGGGGATCGGTGACGCCACGGCCTTTGCCGCGCTGGCCGAGGCGGCGCGGGCGGCGGGCAAGGGGATTGCCGCGCTCAAGTCCGGCAAGACCGAGGTCGCCCGCGCCGCCGCCGCCTCGCATACCGCCGCGCTGGCCGGGGGCGGCGCGGCGTCGTCGGCCTTTCTCGCGCAATGCGGGGTGGCCGAGGTCGGCACGCTTGCGGAACTGGTCGAGGTGCTGAAGATCCTCCATACCCACGGGCCGCTGCCCGGGCGGCGGTTCTGTTCGCTGTCCTGCTCGGGCGGCGAGGCCGGGCTGGTCGCGGACCTTGCCGCCTGCCACGATCTCGACTTCCCGCCGCCCGGCCCGCAGACGGCGGCGCGGCTGGCCGGAATCCTCGGGCCGCTGGTGACGATCGCCAATCCGCTCGACTATCACACCTTCATCTGGGGCGACGGGCCGCGCACCACGCAGGTCTTCGCCACCATGCTGGCGGGCTACGACGCCGGGGTGTTCGTGATCGACCCGCCGCGGCCCGACCGCTGCGATCCCGCCTCGTTCCAGCCCGCGCTCGACGCCATCGAGGCGGCGCAGGCGGCAACCGGACGGCCCGCCTTTCCGGTCGCCTCGCTGCCGGAGAACTTCGACGAGGCGCGGGCCGAGGCGATGATCGGCCGGGGGGTGGTGCCGCTGATGGGGCTGGAGACGGCGCTGGCCGCGCTGGCCGCCGCCGCGACCCCGCCGGGGCGGCCGGGCTGGCGGCCGTGGCCCGGGCGCGCGGTCCCGGGACGGCTGCTGGACGAGACCGGGGCCAAGGCGCTGCTGGCCGGGGCCGGGGTCGTGGTGCCGCGCGGGGTGGCCGCCGCCGACCTTGCCAGCCTTGGCGAACAGGCGGGTGATCTGCGCCCGCCGCTTGCGCTCAAGGGCCTTGGCTTCGCCCACAAGACCGAGGCGGGGGCGGTGCGGCTGAACCTTGCGACCCTCGACGGTCAGCCGGAAATGCCCGGCGCGCAAGGCTATCTGGCCGAGGAGATGATCACCGGCGCGCTGGCCGAGATGCTGGTGGGGCTGCGGCGCGATCCGGTCTATGGGGTGACGGTGACGCTGGGCACGGGGGGCGTAACGGCGGAACTGCTGGCCGATACGGTGACGCTGATCGCGCCGGTGACGGCCGGAGAACTGGAACAGGCGCTGCGGCACCTGCGGCTCTGGCCCCTGCTCGACGGCTACCGGGGCCGGGCGCGGCCCGATACCGGGGCGCTCATCGACACGGTTCTGGCCTTGCAGGCGCTGATGCGCGCGCGCCCGGCGCTGGCCGAGATCGAGATCAACCCGCTGATGCTGTGCGAGAATGGCGCGGTGGCGGCGGACGCATTGATACGGGAGGACACATGACCCAGGCACCGATCCGCACCCGCCGCGAGGGCGGGATTCTTGAAGTCACGCTTGACCGGCCCAAGGCCAATGCGATCGACACCGCCACCAGCCGGATGCTGGGCGAGACCTTCAGGGCGTTCCGCGACGATGCCAGCCTGCGGGTGGCGATCCTGCGCGCGGAAGGCGACAGGTTCTTCTGCGCCGGATGGGATCTGAAGGCCGCGGCCGAAGGCGACGCGCCCGATGCCGATTTCGGCGTCGGCGGGTTCGGCGGGTTGCAGGAACTGCCGAACCTGAACAAGCTGGTGATCTGTGCGGTGAACGGCATCTGCTGCGGCGGCGGGTTCGAACTGGCGCTGTCGTGCGACCTGATCCTCGCCTCGGACAACGCCAGATTCGCGCTGCCGGAGATCCGTTCGGGCACGGTGGCGGATGCGGCCTCGATCAAGCTGCCCAAGCGCATTCCCTATCACGTCGCCATGGACATGCTGCTGACCGGGCGCTGGTTCGATGCCCATGAGGCCGAACGCTGGGGGATATTGCGCGAGGTCACGACGCCCGGCGACCTGCTGGCGAAGACATGGGAACTGGCCCGGCTTCTGGAATCCGGCCCGCCGCTGGTCTATGCCGCGATCAAGGAGGTGGTGCGGGAATCGGAAGCCTTGCGCTTTCACGACGCGCTGGGCCGGATCACCCGGCGGCATTTCCCCACGGTGGGCCGGCTTTACGACAGCGAGGACCAGATCGAGGGCGCGCGGGCCTTTGCCGAGAAGCGCGAGCCGGTCTGGAAGGGGCGCTGAACCTGCCCGGCGGCGCTTGCGCGCCTTGAGCCCGGGCGGGTGGCGGCGCTACTGCGCCGCCTTCGGCATCGCGGCGAGTTCGCCCAGATAGGCGGAAAGTTCGTCGCGCAGGTCGTCGCGCGCCAGGGCGAAAGCCACGGTCGCCTGCAAGAAGCCGGCCTTGGAGCCGCAGTCGAACCGCTGGCCGCTGAAGCGGAAGGCGCTGACCGCCCCCGGTGTTCCGGTTTCGGTGGCGATGGCGTCGGTCAGCTGGATTTCGCCCGCCGCCCCGCTTTTCATCCGGTTGAGGTTGTTCAGCACCTTGGGTGTCAGGATATAGCGGCCGATCACCGCGAGGTTCGACGGCTCTTCCCCCGGTGAGGGTTTCTCGACCATGCCGCGCACCGGCAGCACCGGCCCGCCGTCCCCCGGCCCCACGTCCAGAATCCCGTAGGCTGCGGCGCGGGCGGGCGGAACCTCCATCGCCGCGACCATGTTGCCGCCGGTCTCGGCATAGGCTTCGACCATCTGTTGCAGGCAGGGGGTTTCGGCCGCGATCACGTCGTCGGGCAGGATCACCGCGAAGGGTTCGTCCGCGATCAGCCGCCGGGCGCACCAGACCGCGTGACCGAGGCCGAGCGGGCGGTGCTGGCGGACATAGGCGATGGCGCCGCTTTCCATGTTGGTGCTGCGCAGCACGTCCAGAAGTGCGGTCTTGCCCGTCCGGCGCAGCGACGCCTCCAGTTCCGGCGCGTGGTCGAAATAGTCTTCCAGCGCGCCCTTGCCGCGCGAGGTGACAAAGATGAATTCCTTGATGCCTGCCGCCCGGGCCTCGTCGATGGCATACTGGATCAGCGGCCGGTCGACGAGGGTCATGATTTCCTTCGGGATCGACTTGGTGGCGGGCAGGAACCGCGTGCCCATCCCCGCAACCGGAAAGATCGCCTTCGTCACCTTGTTTTTCATGATTGCCACCTGCGCGTCACTTGCCCGTCACTTGCGTTGTAATCCCGGCCCATGCGGTATCGGCCTGAAATGGCCGGGCCCATGGCGGCTGTATAACCCCGCTGCTTCGCGAATGGCAGGGGGAATCGGCGAAAATCGCCCCGGACAGGGGAAATCCGCGCAATCCGTGGCGCGCGGCTTCAGGCCGTGCCGGGGCTCAGCCCCCGGCCAGCAGGTCACGCACCATCGGGATCACCCGCTCGCCGTAAAGCCGGACCGAGGTGGCAAGCTGATGGTGCGGCATCGGGCCGCTGGCGTATTTCAGCGCGAAACGCGCAAGGCCCAGCGTCCTTGCGGTGGCGGCGATCCGCCGCGCCACGGTCTCGGGCCCGCCGACATAGAGCGAGCCCTGCGCCGCCTCGGCGCGGAACTGCGCTTCGGTCATCGCGGGCCAGCCGCGTTCACCGCCCAGCCGGTTGTGCAGCGCGCTGTAATGCGGCCAGAGCTGTTCCAGCGCGATCTCGTCGCTTTCGGCCACATGGCCGGGCGAATGGACGCCGAGACCGTGTTCCTTGTGGCCCATCTCGGCGCAGGCGCGGCGGTAGAGATCGGCATGCGGGGCGAAGCGGCGCGGGTCGCCGCCGATGATCGCCAGCACCATCGGCAGGTCGTGGCGCACCGCCCGCAGGATCGATTCGGGGCTGCCGCCCACGCCCACCATGGCGCGCAGCCCCTTCGGGCCCAGGGGCGGGTACACCCGCTGCCGGTCGAGCGCGGCACGGGTCCGGCCCTGCCATGTCACCTCGGGATCGCGCAGCAGCCGCACGAACAGGTCGAGCTTTTCCTCGAACAGCACCTCGTAATCGCTCAGCTCATGGCCGAACAGCGGGAAGCTTTCGGTGAACGAGCCGCGCCCGAGCGTGATCTCGGCCCGCCCGTCCGAGATCGCGTCGAGGGTGGAGAACCGCTGGAACAGCCGCACCGGATCGTCCGAGGACAGCACCGTGACCGCCGTGCCCAGCCTGATCCGGCCGGTGCGCGCGGCGATGGCGGCCAGCACCACCTCGGGCGAGGAGATGGCGAAATCGTCGCGGTGATGTTCGCCCAGCCCGAGGAAATCGACGCCCGCCTGATCGGCGATCACGCCCTGTTCCACCACGTCGCGCAGCACCCGGTCATGGGGCAGGGGGGCGCCGTCCGCGCCCAGCGTCACGTCGCCGAAAGTGTCGAGTCCGAGGTCGATGGTCATGTTCGCGCTCCCGCCTGTCTGCGGCCCCGTCATAGCGCGGATCGGCGCGGCTGGCGACCGGGGGCGCGGCACAGCCGATGTGCGCGGATGCGGGAACCGGCATGGTGCCGCCGTCAGTGCTGCCGCCGGGCGCAACCTCTTGAAAACCCGGAAAAGACCGCCATATACCATGGCAGGGACTGCGGGCGCGGATCGTTCCCGGCTGCCCGGACCGTTTCCGACAGGAGGAACCGCGTTGAGGTGCTTCGGCCCGCTCAGGAACATCATGCGTATCGAACAGGCGCGGGGCTTGCCCCGGACGCGGTAGCCGCAACACCTGCGGGGCCGCGGGCCGGGGCAAGTCGAACCCGTTTCCCTTTCCCTGATCGCAGGTCATGTCATGTTCCGCGCCGCGCTTCCGTCCGTCTGTCCGCAATGTGGTGAGAAAGTCCCCCGGGCCGCCGCCCGCCGCTGCCCGCATTGCCGCACACCCTTCTTCGTCTATCGCCCGCCGCCGGTGGCGTCCCGCGCCACCCCGCCGTATGAAAAGTGTGACAATGAAGATGCCTGAAGGCTTTTCGCCCCGGCTGCAAACCCTTGCGGCGCTGGTTCTGGTGGTGGCGGCCGCGCTGTCGGCGGGGCCGCTGCTTGGTCTGCTGCCGCCCGACGCGGCGGAGGACTGGCGCGGGCCGCTGCATGGTGCGGCGGTCTCGCTGGCGCTGTTCGCGGGGGCGCATCTGCTGCACCGGCTGGTGGCGCTGCATTTCGCCTCGCGCCGCAAGGGGCGGCGGCCGGTGCCGGGGGTGCTGCTCGACCTGCTGCGGGTGGTCCTGTTCGTGCTGGCGGCGCTGGTCAGCCTGTCGCTGTTCTTCCGGCAGGATCTTTCGGGCATCCTGACCGGATCGGGGCTGGTGCTGGCGGTGCTCGGTTTCGCGATCCGCAACGTGGTGGCCGATACGTTTTCCGGCATTGCGCTGGGGATCGAGGCGCCGTTCCGCATCGGCGACTGGGTGCGGATCGAGACGCTGGCACAGGGCCGGGTGCAGGAGATCGGCTGGCGCACCACCCGGCTGGTCACGCGCGACAGCACCTATGTGATCCTGCCCAACAGCCAGATCTCGCGCCAGCGGATCACCAATTTCAGCGCGCCCCGGCCGGATTACCGCGACCATGCGGAACTGACCCTGCCGGTCGATCTGCCGGTGGCCGAGGCCAATGCGCTGATCCGCGAGGCGCTGGAAGGGGCGCCGAACATCGCCGACGGCAAGCCGCCCGAAGTGCAGGTCGTGCGCTATGGCCCGGCGGGGATCACCTATCGGGTGAAATACCGGGTGCCGCAGCACGACCGGGAACTGATCTGCCGCAACGAGGTGTTCAGCCGGATCGACGCCGCCCTGCGCGAAGCGGGGGTGCGGCTGGCGCCGCCGCCGATGGCGGGGGTATACCCGCCCGGCCCCGAGACCCGGATGCCCGGCGCGGAGGCCCAGCCTGCCGAGGGTTAGGGCGTTTTCAGGAAAAGCTGGCAGGTTTTTTCGGTTCGAAGTTATTGCAACAGAGGGCAGCGGCCGCCCGGGGGGCGGACGGCCGCTGCCCGGCGGCGCTGGCGCGCCTTGATTCCGGGCGAAGTGGTGCTTCGGATGGTCCTGCCAGTACGCAGGGCAGATGTCGCCTTTAAAATTGCCGAAAAACAACAGCGTGGAGCCGCGTCTTATCTCAATCGAGCCACGAAAGGCTCAGCCGTTTTCCCGCAGAACCGACCCGGCCAGGTAGAGCGAGCCGCAGATCAGCACCCGCGCTTCGGGCGCCTGCGCCGCGATGCCGGCCAGCGCCGTGGCCACGTCCGGGGCGGTGCGGGCGGCGATTCCTTCGGCCAGCGCCGTGTCGCTTGTGGCCTCGGCCGGGAGGGTCGCGGCCTCGCCGGGGATCGACACCGCATGGAGCGAGGCCAGATGCGGTGCGAGCGGGCGCAGGTAGCCGCCGATGTCCTTGGTGTTCAGCATCCCGCAGATCGCATGGGTGGGGCGTGCGGGCATCCGGGCCAGCGTCGCCGCCAGCGCCTTGCCCGCCGCCGGGTTGTGCCCGCCGTCGAGCCACAGTTCCACCCCCGGCGCGGATTGCACCAGCGGTCCCTTGCGCAGCCTTTGCATCCGCGCGGGCCAGCGCGCGCCGGTGACGGCGGCCTCGCAGGCGGCCTCGCCATGGCCCAGTTCGCGCAGCGCGGCCAGCGCCATGCCCGCGTTGTCGATCTGATGCGGGCCGGGCAGGGCGGGCGGCGGCAGGTCCAGAAGGCCGCGCTCGTCCTGATAGACCAGCCTGCCGCGTTCCTCCCACACCTGCCACTGCCGGTTGGCGGCGATCAGCGGCGCGCCCAGCGCCCCGGCGCGGGCCTCGATCGCCTCCCACGCCGCGGGCGGCTGCGGGCCCGCGACGCAAGGCGCGCCGGGTTTGAGGATCCCGGCCTTCTCGGCGGCGATTTCCCCGAGCGTCTCGCCCAGATACTGCTGATGATCCAGCGAGACCGGGGTGATGACCGTCAGCCGGGGCCGTTCGACCACATTCGTCGCGTCAAGTCTGCCGCCGAGACCCACTTCCAGCAGCAGCACATCGGCCGGATGCCGGGCGAAGGCCAGCAGCGCCGCGCAGGTGGTGATCTCGAAATAGGTGATCGGGTCGCCGCCGTTCGCCGCCTCGCATTCGTCCAGCAGCGCGGCCAGCGCCGGTTCGGCGATCAGCGTGCCCGCAAGCCGGATCCGCTCGTGGAACCGCACCAGATGCGGCGAGGTATAGGCATGGACCCGCTGCCCCGCCGCCTCCAGCCCGGCGCGGATCATCGCCTGGGTCGAGCCCTTGCCGTTGGTGCCCGCGATATGGATGACCGGCGGCAGGGCGCGTTCGGGGTGGCCGAGCGCGGCCAGCAGCCGCCATACCCGGTCCAGTGTCAGGTCGATGATCTTCGGATGCAGTGCCATCATCCGCGCGAGGATCGCGTCGGAGGCGCTGCCGGGCAGAGAGCCGGGGCCGGGCGCGGTGCTCACGTCCGGGGCGCTTCTTCGGGCTGGGCCCCGGGGGCGGCGGCCTCGGGGCCGATGGCCTCGGGCGTCCCGGTCCCGGCCCCGGGTGCAGCCGTTTCGGGTTCCGGTTCGGGCGCGGGCAGGTCGCCGCGCACCGCCGGGGGCTGGCCGGTCAGGATGCGCAGGATCGTGACCAGTTCCCCGCGCAGGTTCTTGCGATGCGTCACCCGGTCGAGCATCCCGTGATCCAGCAGGTATTCCGCGCGCTGGAACCCCTCGGGCAGTTTCTCGCGGATGGTCTGTTCGATCACCCTCGGCCCGGCGAAGCAGATCAGCGCATTGGGTTCGGCGATCTGCACGTCGCCCAGCATGGCGTAGGAGGCGGTGACGCCCCCCGTGGTCGGATGGGTCAGCACGACGACATAGGGCAGCCCGGCTTCCTTCAGCATCTGCACCGCCACCGTGGTGCGCGGCATCTGCATCAGCGACAGGATGCCTTCCTGCATCCGCGCCCCCCCGGCGGCCGAGAACAGCACCAGCGGCCGCCCGGTCTCGACCGCGCGCTCGGCGGCGGCGATGATGGCATTGCCGACATGCATCCCCATCGAGCCGCCCATGAAGCTGAAATCCTGCGCGGCGGCGACGACGGGCGTGCGCTCGATCTCGCCTTCGGCGACCAGCATCGCCTCCTTCTCGCCGGTGGCCTTCTGCGCGGCCTTCATCCGGTCGGGATAGCGTTTCTGGTCGCGGAACTGAAGCGGGTCGGCGATGGGTTCGGGCACCTTCACCTCGATGAACACGCCACCGTCGAACAGCGCGTCGAAGCGGGCGCGCGGCGTGATCGGCATGTGATGGTCGCAGTTGGCGCAGACGTTGAGATTGTCGCTGAGTTCGCGGTGGAACAGCATGGTCCCGCATTCGTCGCACTTCGTCCACAGGTTCTCGGGCACCTCGCGGCGGGAAAACAGCGAGTTGATCTTGGGGCGGACGTAGTTGGTGATCCAGTTCATCGCGGGCAGGCCCTTCCGGTCGCGGCGGTCGGGTTGCAGATAAGCCGCGGGGGCGGGAAATGCAATCGGCCGGGGGGCTCCCGCCCGTCGTTCGCCCCCTTCGGGGGCTCCTCCCGCCCGGGCCGGGCCGCGCGCTGGCGCGCGGCGCCTCCGGCGGGGATATTTTCATCAAGGCGAAGGCAAGGGGTTCCCGATGGCCCCTCACCCCGGCGGAAACCTCGGGCGGTCAGACCGCCTCCCGCACCTCGATGCCGCGCAGCCGCCGCAGGGTGAGGTGAAGCTGCTTTTCGATCTCGACCACCATGAAGAAGGCCACCCCCACCGCGACGATCAGCACCCCGTCGGCGAAATCGACCGGCGCGGTGCCGAGCGCGCGTTGCAGGGGCGGCAGGTAGGTCACCGCGAATTGCGCCCCGACGATGATCGGCACGCAGATCCAGACCGCGCGGGTGCCCTTGGCCGCGCTCCAGGTCAGCGAGGTGCCGTGCATGTTGCGGATGAAGAACAGGTGGAAAATCTCCAGCACCACCAGCATGTTCATCGCCATGGTCCGGGCAAGATCGGTCTCGTAGCCGCGGTCGAGCGCCAGCGCATAGACCGCGAAGACCGCGACCACGAAGCAGAAGCCGACGAAGACCATGTGCCAGACCAGCGAGCCGCCGATCAGCGCGGCGCCGCGCGGCCGGGGCGGGCGGTCCATGGTGCCTTTCTCGCTGGGCTCGAACGCCAGCGCGAGGCCAAGGGTGATCCCGGTGATCAGGTTGACCCAGAGGATCTGCACCGGGGTGATCGGCAGCGCCATGCCCATCAGCAGCGCGATGACGATGATGGATGCCTCGCCCATATTGGTGGGCAGGGTCCAGCTTATGACCTTGCGGATATTGTCGAACACCGTGCGCCCCTCGCGCACCGCGGCGGCGATCGAGGTGAAGTTGTCGTCGGCCAGCACGATATCCGCCGCCTCCTTCGCCGCCTCGCTGCCCTTGAGGCCCATGGCGATCCCCGCATCGGCCCGCTTGAGCGCGGGGGCGTCGTTCACCCCGTCGCCGGTCATCGCCACCGTCAGCCCGCGGTCCTGCAAGGCCATGACAAGGCGCAGCTTGTGCTCGGGCGAGGTGCGGGCGAAGATGTCGGTCCGGGCCGCGACCCGTGCCAGCGCGCCGTCGTCGAGCGCGTCGAGATCGGCGCCGGTCAGCACCCTGTCGGTGTTCTTCAGCCCGATCTGGCGGCCGATGGCGGCGGCGGTTCCGGCGTGGTCGCCGGTGATCATCTTCACGGAAATCCCGGCCGAGTGGCATTCGGCCACCGCGGCGACGGCCTCGGCCCGCGGCGGGTCGATCAGCCCGACGATGCCGGTCAGCGTCAGCCCGCCCTCGATCACCTCGGGGTCGATCCCCTCGGCTGTCGTCCCGGCCATGGCGAAGGCGAGCACCCGCTGGCCCTCGCTCGCGATCCTCCCGGCCTCCTCCTGCCAGAAGCCGGGGTCGAGCGGTTCCGGCCCCTCCGGTCCGGCCTGGTCGCGGCACATCTGCATGATGCGCTCGGGCGCGCCCTTGACCAGCACCAGCCGCTGACCATCGCCCTCGGCCAGCACCGCCATGTAGCGATGCGCGGCGTCGAAGGGGATCTCGTCGCGCCGCCGCCAGCCTTCCGCGCCGACCCCGGCCTTGCCCGCGAAGGCCAGCAGCGCGCCCTCCATCGGGTCGCCCTCGACCCGCCAGCCGTCCTCTCCCGGCCGCAGCGCCGCGTCGTTGCACAAAAGCGCGGCCCGGGCGAGCGGTTCGAGCGCGGCCGGATCGCCGCCCTCGATCGCGCCTTCGGGCGCATAGCCCTCGCCGCCGATGGCGAAGCGCCCGGCACGGGTCACGGCCGAGGCCATCACCATCTCGTTGCGCGTCAGCGTGCCGGTCTTGTCGGTGCAGATCACCGAGACCGCGCCCAGCGTCTCGATCGAGGGCAGGTGGCGGATGATGGCATTCCGCCGCGCCATCGACTGCACGCCTATGGCCAGCGTGATGGTCAGCACGGCGGGCAGCCCCTCGGGGATCGCCGATACCGCAAGGCTGACCGCCACCATGAAGATCTCTTCGAACGGCATATGCACGACGTAATAGCCGTAGGCCAGCAGCAGCAGCGCAACCAGCAGGATCAGGGCGGTCAGCCAGCGGCCGAACTGGTCCATCTGCTCGACCAGGGGCGTGGTCAGCACCTCGACCCGGCCCAGCATGTCGCTGATCCTGCCGATTTCCGAGTGCAGCCCGGTCGCGATCACCGCGCCCCGGCCGGTGCCCGCGGTGACCAGCGTGCCGCTGAAGGCCATCCCGGTCCGGTCGCCGAGCGCCGCGTCCCCGGCCACCGGCGCCGGGGTCTTGGCCACGGGCAGCGATTCGCCCGTCAGGATCGCCTCGCTGACGTTGAGGCCGCGAATCTCGACCAGCCGCAGGTCGGCCGGCACCCGGTCGCCCGGTTCCAGCAGCACGATGTCGCCCGGCACCAGGTCCTCGGCCGGGATGCCGACCCGGTGGCCGTCGCGCAGCACCGAGGCGCGCGGGCTGAGCATGGAGCGGATCGCCGCCATGGCGCCTTCGGCCCGGCCCTCCTGGATGAAGCCCACGGTGGCGTTGACAAGGACCACGGCGACGATCACCGACGTGTCGATCCAGTGGCCGAGCAGTGCCGTGACCCCCGCGGCGGCCAGCAGCGCGTAGATCATCACGTTGTGGAACTGGGCGAGGAAGCGCAGCACCGCGCTGGGCCGCGGCGGATCGGGCAGACGGTTGCGGCCGAATGTCTCCAGCCTGCGGACGGCCTCTTCGGTTGACAACCCCCGGTCGGCGGAAGTGGCGAGGGCGGCGAGGCAGCTATCGGCGGGCAGGCTGTGCGGGGCGGCGGGGGGATGGGGCGTCATCGTATCCGTGCGGGGCATCCGTGGCGTCGTTCCGGGGCATCGTTGCGGGGGGCGCGCGCGGGACCGCACCCGCGCCACCATGCCCCGCCGGGCGGACGAGGGCCAGCGGAAATCCTGCGGCGGCCTGTCGCGGCAGTGGGGCAGGGAAGATTGTCCCGGCGTTCCGCAGGTGGAGATTTGGCCCACGGGGTGCCCACGGGCCACCCGTTCGCTGCCGGAACGTGCCCCGTTCGGCGGGGAAACGCGCCACTGGCGCCTTTCCCGATCCGCCTGACCGTTTCCGGGACGCCGCCTCCGGCGGGGATATTTTCAGACAGAAGAAGAACAAAAACTCTTAAAATTCTTCATCTTGCCGGAAATACTCTCGGGGGTGAATTGCGAAGCAAGAGGGGGCGGACAGCCCCCTTGCCCGGTCCGCCGGGGGGCGCGGCGCCGGGCGGCTTCAGCCCGCCGCCAGCCTCTCGGCCACCTCGGGGGCGAAATAGGTCAGGATGCCGTCGCAGCCCGCGCGCTTGAAGGCGAGCAGGCTTTCGGCCACCGCCTTTTCGCCGTCGATCCAGCCGCGGTCCGCCGCGCCGCGGATCATCGCATATTCGCCCGAGACCTGGTAGGCGAAGGTCGGCGCGCCGAAGGCGTCCTTCACCCGGCGGCAGATATCGAGATAGGGCATTCCCGGCTTGACCATCACCATGTCGGCCCCCTCGGCCAGGTCGCGGGCGACCAGCCGCAGCGCCTCGTCGCTGTTGCCGGGGTTCATCTGATAGGTCTTCTTGTCGCCCACCAGCCGGGTGCCCGCCCCCACCGCGTCGCGGAACGGGCCGTAGAAGGCGCTGGCATACTTCGCCGCATAGGACAGGATCGCCACGCCCTCGTGCCCCGCCGCCTCCAGCGCCGCGCGGATCGCGCCGATCCGGCCGTCCATCATGTCCGAGGGCCCGAGGATGTCGGCCCCGGCCTCGGCCTGCGCCAGCGCCATCTTCACCAGCGCCCCCACCGTCTCGTCGTTCAGGATCACCCCGTCGCGCACGAATCCGTCATGGCCGTTGATGTTATAGGGGTCGAGCGCGATGTCGGTCATCACCGCGACCTCGGGCACCTCGGCCTTGATCGCGCGGATCGCCCGGTTGGTCAGGTTGTCGGGGCTCCACGCCTCCTCGCAGGTCTCGGTGCGCAGGGCCGGGTCGGTGTAGGGGAACAGGCAGACCGCCGGGATGCCCAGCCGCGCCGCCCTCTCCGCCGCGCGCAGCACGTTGTCCAGCGACAGCCGCGCCACTCCGGGCATCGAAGGCACCGGTTCCTCCACCCGTTCGCCGTCGCGCAGGAACAGGGGCCAGATCAGGTCGGCGGCGGCCAGCCGGTTCTCCTGCACCAGATCGCGCAGCGCGGCGGTGCCGCGGGTGCGGCGGAAACGGGCGGCGGGGAAGGGGGCGGGGCTGGGGATCATCCTGGCGTTCCGGTTTTGGGGCTTGCATCCGACCTGCCTGCCATGCTTTTGCCTGCTTCTCAAGGGCGGGTGGCCCCGGCCCCGGCGCGACACGGGCGCGCGGGGGCGTCCGCCGGTCCGAGGCAGCCCGGGGTGCGCACGTGCAGTGGTATGACAGCGTCTTCGAACTGATCGACATGCGGTCCTTCTCGAACCTGTGGTTCTGGATCGCGCTTGCCGTGGTCTGGTCGAGCGCAAGCCACTGGGTGCTGGGCGTGCCCTTCGACATGGTGACCCGCGCCCGCCGCCACGGGGGCGAGGCGGTGGCCGATGTCGAAGACCTCGTGCGGGTCAACATCAACCGGATGATCTATATCGCCCGGGTCTCGGGGCTGTGGCTGATGGGGTTCACCACCTTCAGCCTGACCATGCTGGCGGTGCTGGGCTTCGTCTACGGGATCGAGTTCTGTCAGGCGGTGTTCCTGATCTCCCTGCCGATGAGCTTCGTCGGCCTGATGCGGATCAACGCGGCGCGGCGGATCGCCGCCGAGGACTGCCGGGGCGAGGCGCTGCTGCGGCGGCTGGGGCGGCACCGGCTGGCCACGCAGATCGTGGGGATGATCGCGATCTTCGTCACCGCGATGTGGGGGATGTGGCAGAACATGACCACCCCGGCGCTGGGCGGCTGAGGGGGCAGCGATGACCATGGACGGGGGCGATGACCGTGGAGCGGGGACGATGACCATGGGGGGCCGTATCCTGCTGGGCGGTGCGCCCGAAGGCTTCGACGCGCGGCTGCTGGCGGCCGAGGCGGCGAAGGGCGCGCCGGTCTTGCATGTCGCGCGCGACGACAAGCGGCTGGAGGCGATGCGGGCGGCGCTGGCCTTCTTCGCCCCCGATCTTGCCGTGCTGACCTTCCCGGCCTGGGACTGCCTGCCCTATGACCGGGTGTCGCCCAATCCGGCGATCTCGGCGGCGCGGATGGCGACGCTGGCCGCGCTGGCCAACGGGCTGCGCCCGGCGGTGCTGCTGACCACGGTGAACGCCGCCAGCCAGCGGGTGCCCGCCCGCGATCTGCTGGCGGCGTCGAGTTTCTCGGCAAGGGTGGGCGAGCGGGTCGATGAGGCCCGGCTGCGCGGTTTCCTGACCCGGATGGGCTTCTCGCAAAGTCCGACCGTGACCGAGCCCGGCGATTTCGCCATTCGCGGCGGGATCATCGACATCTACCCGCCGGGCGAGGGCGGGCCGGTGCGGCTCGACTTCTTCGGCGACGTGCTGGACGGGGCGCGGCGGTTCGATCCCGCGACCCAGCGCAGCACCGGAACGCTTGCGGCGGTCGATCTTGCGCCCGTGTCCGAGGTGGTGCTGGACGAGGACGCGATCGCCCGGTTCCGCCGCACCTACCGCACGGCCTTCGGCGCGGGCGGGGCCGAGGATCCGCTTTACGAGGCGGTCAGCGCGGGCCGCAAGCACGCGGGAATGGAGCACTGGCTGGGCTTTTTCCACGAGCGGCTGGAGACCCTGTTCGACTACCTGCCCGGCGCGACGGTGATGCTGGACGATCAGGCCGAACCGGCGCGGCTGGCGCGCTGGGCGGCGGTGGCCGAGCAATACGACGCGCGGCAGGAGGCGATGGCGGCGCGGGGCCGGATGGATACGGTCTACAAGCCCGCGCCGCCCGATCTCCTTTATCTCGACGATGCCGCATGGCAGGCGGCGGTGGCGGGGCGGCGGCAGGTCCGGTTCAGCCCGGCCCCGCAGCCGCCGGGGCCCGGCGTGCTGGACGCGGGCGGGCGGCCCGGCCGCAGCTTCGCGCCCGAGCGACAGCAGGAAAACATCAGCCTGTTCGGGGCCTTGCGGGATCATCTTCAGAAGCAGCGCGAAGTGTCGCAGGTGGTTGTCGCGCTGTTCTCCGAAGGGGCGCGCGAACGGATGGCCGGGTTGATCGCCGATCAGGACGTGACCGGCGCGCAGACCATCACCGACGCGCGCGCGATCCCTGAAGGCAAGGGCGGGCTCTACCTTGCGGTCTGGCCGCTGGAAGCGGGGTTCGAGGCGCCGGGCCTCACGGTGATCACCGAACAGGACATCCTCGGTGACCGGCTGGTGGGGCGCCCCCGGCGCCGGCGGCGGGCCGAGGAATTCCTGACCGACACCCAAAGCCTCTCGCCCGGCGATCTGGTGGTGCATGTCGAACACGGTATCGGCCGCTTCACCGGGCTGGAGACCATCACCGCCCTCGGCGCGCCGCATGATTGCGTCGCGCTGGAATATGCGGGCGGCGACCGGCTTTACCTGCCGGTCGAGAATATCGAACTGCTGACCCGCTACGGGCACGAGGACGGCCTGCTCGACCGGCTGGGCGGCGGGGCGTGGCAGGCGCGCAAGGCCAAACTGAAACAGCGCATCCGCGAGATCGCCGAACGGCTGATGCGCATCGCCGCCGAACGGCAGTTGCGCACCGCCCCGGTGCTCACGCCGCCCGAAGGGCTGTGGGATGCCTTCTGCGCCCGCTTCCCATGGGCCGAGACCGACGACCAGCTTGCCGCGATCGAGGCGGTGATCGAGGATCTGGAGCGCGGCACGCCGATGGACCGGCTGGTGGTGGGCGACGTGGGTTTCGGCAAGACCGAAGTGGCGATGCGCGCCGCCTTCGTCGCCGCCATGTCGGGGCTTCAGGTGGCGGTGGTGGCGCCGACCACGCTTCTGGCCCGCCAGCACTACCGCAGCTTCGCAGAGCGGTTCCGGGGCTTTCCGGTCAAGGTCCGGCCGCTGTCGCGCTTCGTCCCCGCCAAGGAGGCCGCGCAGACCCGGGCCGGGCTGGCCGACGGCACGGTGGATATCTGCATCGGCACCCATGCGCTCCTGGCGAAGGGGGTGAAGTTCCGCAACCTCGGCCTGCTGGTCATCGACGAGGAACAGCATTTCGGCGTCGCCCACAAGGAACGGCTGAAGGAGATGCGGTCCGACGTGCATGTGCTTACGCTGACCGCGACGCCGATCCCGCGCACGTTGCAGATGTCGCTTTCGGGCGTGCGCGACCTGTCGATCATCGCCACGCCCCCCGTGGACCGGCTGGCGATCCGCACCTATGTGTCCGAGTTCGACACGGTGACGGTGCGCGAGGCGCTCTTGCGCGAACGCTACCGTGGCGGGCAGTCGTTCTTCGTGGTGCCGAGGGTCTCGGACCTGCCCGAGATCGAGGCGTTCCTGCGCGAGGAGGTGCCCGAGGTCAGTTTCGTCACCGCCCATGGCCAGATGGCGGCGGGGGAGCTCGACAGCCGGATGAACGCCTTCTACGACGGCAAGCATGACGTGCTGCTGGCCACCAGCATTGTCGAATCCGGGCTGGATATTCCCGCCGCCAACACGATGATCGTGCATCGGGCCGACATGTTCGGGCTGGCGCAGCTTTACCAGATTCGCGGCCGGGTCGGGCGGGCCAAGGTGCGGGCCTATTGCTATCTGACCACCAAGCCGCGCGTGCCGCTGACGCCGCAGGCGGTGACGCGGCTGCGGCTGCTGGCCGGGCTCGACAGCCTCGGCGCCGGGTTCAGCCTCGCCTCGCACGATCTCGACCAGCGCGGGGCCGGGAACCTCCTGGGCGAGGAACAGTCGGGCCATATCCGCGAGGTCGGGTTCGAGCTTTATCAGGCCATGCTGGAGGAAACCGTGGCCCGGCTGCGCTCGGGCGAGATCGAGGGGCCGGCCGACGACGGCGACTGGTCGCCGCAGATCAACCTCGGCGTGCCGGTGCTGATCCCCGAAACCTACGTGCCCGATCTCGACGTGCGGCTGGGGCTTTACCGGCGGCTTTCGGGCCTTGCGGGCAAGACGGAACTGGAGGGGTTCGCCGCCGAACTGATCGACCGTTTCGGCCCGGTCCCGAAGGAGGTCAACACGCTCCTGCTGGTCATGCGGATCAAGGCCATGTGCCGCCGCGCCGGGATCGCCCGGCTGGATGCCGGGCCGAAAGGCGCGACGGTGCAGTTCCGCGACGACCGTTTCGCCAACCCCGCCGGGCTGGTGGAGTTCCTTCAGGCCGAGGGCGGGCGGGCGCGGATCCGCGACAACAAGGTGGTGCTCAGGGCCGACTGGAACAGCGGGGCCGAACGTATCCGCGGCGGTTTCGCCATCGCCCGCGATCTGGCGGCCAAGGCGAAGGCGGCGGAGAAGGGGGCAGGGAAGGCGCCCGACAGGGCCGCGGCGCGTTGAACGATGGCGATGACGGTCGGCGGGGGATTGTCCGGGGCGCGGCCTCCGTTCTTCCCGCTGCCCGGAACAGCCGCGCCAGCGGCCGCTGCCGCCGCTGCCCTTGTGTTGCGACAGCTGCGGCCGGGGGCGCTGCGCTGAAGCGCACCCTACACCCCGCGCCGACCCGTAGGGTGCGCTTCAGCGCACCGCCCGCGCCATCCCCTCAAAGCCGCCTCGCCCGGGCGCGCAGCTCGAATTTCTGGATCTTGCCGGTCGAGGTCTTGGGCAGGTCTTCGAACACCACCCGTTTCGGGGTCTTGAACCCCGCCAGCCGGGCGCGGACGAAGGCGATCATCTCGCCCTCGGTCACCACCGCCCCGGCCTTCAGTTCCACGAAGGCGCAGGGCACCTCGCCCCATTTGTCGTCCGGCTTCGCCACCACCGCGCAAAGCGCCACCGCCGGGTGATGCGCCAGCGTGTTCTCGACCTCGACGGAACTCACGTTCTCACCGCCCGAGATGATGATGTCCTTGGCTCGGTCGGTGATCTTGATATAGCCGTCGGGGTGGCGGAAGGCCACGTCGCCGGAATGGAACCAGCCGCCGCGGAACGCCTCGCGCGTGGCTTCGGGGTTCTTGTAGTAACCCTTCATCACCACATTGGCCCGGTGCATGACCTGCCCGGTGGTCTCGCCGTCATGCGGCACCGGGCGCAGGTCGTCATCCATCACCGTCACCTCTTCGGCGAAGGGCATGGCGACGCCGGTGCGGGCCTTGACGGCGGCGCGTTCGTCCGGCGGCAGGGCGTCGAAGCCGTCGTGCCAGGTGCATTCGGTGATCGGCCCGTAGGTCTCGGTCAGCCCATAGACCTGGGTGACGTTGAACCCGAGCGGCTCCACCGCCGCCAGCACCGCCGCCGGAGGGGGGGCACCGGCGGTGAACACCTCGACGGTGTGGGAAAACGGCCGCCGTTCCCCGTCCTTGGCGTTGACGATGGTGTTGAGAACGATCGGCGCCCCGGCGAAATGGGTGGCGCCCTCATCGGCGATGGCGCTGTAGATCGCGGCGGCGGTGATGTCGCGGCAGCAGATCAGCATGCCGCCGATCACCGGCATCATCCAGGCGTGGCACCAGCCGTTGCAGTGGAACAGCGGCACGATCGACAGGTAGCGCGGGTAAAGCACCATGCGCCAGCTGATCACCTGCCCCATGGTCGAAAGATAGGCGCCCCGGTGGTGATAGACCACGCCCTTGGGCCGCCCGGTGGTGCCCGAAGTGTAGTTGAGCGCGATGCTCTCCCACTCGTCCTGCGGCATGATCCAGCGGAACGCCGGGTCGCCCGCGGCGACCAGCGATTCGTATTCCGGATACCGCCCGGTGGCCGGGAACCCGGCCTGCGGGTCGGCCACCTCGATCAGTTCGGGGCGCGGCCCGTCCATCAGCGCCAGCGCCGCCTCGGCCAGCGGCAGGAAGCCGGTGTCGCACAGTAGCACCCGCGCCTCGCCATGGCCGAGGGTATAGGCCACCGTCTCGGCGTCGAGCCGGATGTTGATCGTGTTCAGCACCGCGCCGCAGGCGGGCACGGCGAAATGCGCCTCGACCTGGGCGGGGAGGTTCGGGATCAGCGTCGCCACCACGTCCCCGGGCCGCACCCCCCGCGCGGCAAGGGACGAGGCCAGCCGCGTCACCCGTTCGCGATACTGCCGGTAGGTGGTGCGATGCGTGCCGTAAACCACCGCCTCGCGGTCGGGAAAGATCCCGGCGGCGCGGTTCAGATGCGACAGCGGCGTAAGCGGCACGTGGTTCGCCGCGCATTTCTCCAGACCCGTTTCATCGCGCAGCCAGCCCATGCGGATTCCTCCCCTTCAAACGCCGCTTGTGACGGCCCATACTGGCCGGATATGGCGCGGTTTGGAAGAGAGGACGCGTGATCGACATGAGCCTGAGCGCCGCCCCCGCCCCCGTGGCCCCGAACCGCACCCTTGCCGCCGCCGCGGCGGTTCTGGGCTATGCGGTGATCATCGGCTTCACCGACAATTACGTGCGGCTGATCGCGGAAGACGCGGGGCTGTGGCAGTTCCACTTTGTCCGTACGGCGATGGTGCTGGCGCTGGCGGGGCTGCTGGCCGGGCCGCTGGCGCTGGTGTGGCGGCCGCGCAACCTGCGGGCGGTGGCGGGGCGCAGCGCGCTGCACGGCGTGGCGCTGATGATCTATTTCGGCTGTCTCGCCTTCCTGCCGGTGGCGCAGGTGGCGGCGGGGCTGTTCACCGCGCCGATCTTCGTGCTGCTGATCACCCGTTTCGTCTATGGCCACAAGCTAGGACCGGCGCGGATCGCCGCCGCCGGGATCGGCTTTTTCGGCGTTGTGCTGGTGCTGTCCCCGGCGCTGGAAGGCGGGATCGGCGGCGTGGAGGTGCCCGGGGCGGTGATGGTTCTGCCGGTGGTGGCGGGCGCCTTCTACGCCATGGGCAATATTGCCACCCGCGAATGGTGCATGGGGGAAAGCGCGGTGACGCTGACGCTCGGGTTCTTCGTGGCGCTGGGGCTGGCGGGGGCCCTGGGTCTCGTCGTGCTGGCGCTGGCGCCGCAGCCGGTGCCCGGGGGCGCGGCCGGGTTCGTGCTGCGCGGCTGGGTGCGGCCGGACGGCGGTTTCCTGTTCTGGACGGCGGTGCAGGCGGTGGGATCGGTCGTCGGCGTGGGGCTGATGGTCAGGGGCTACCAGATGGCCGAGGCAAGCCGGGTGGCGATCTTCGAATATGTGATCCTGCCGGTCTCGGCGCTGTGGTCCTGGGTGATCTGGGGCGACCGGATCGGTCCGGTGGCGATCGCCGGCATGGTGCTGATCTTCGCCGCCGGGGCGATGATCGCCCGGCGCGGGCGCTGAGCGGGCCGCTGACGCGGCTGTTCCGGGCTGGTGTTGCGCGCCAGGCGGACACCTGCCACAAATAAAGGGCCGCCCGGCGGGCAGCCCCCGATGTTTTCCGCCATGCCCCCGCCCTTCCGGGCGGGGTCCGGTTCAGTCGACGATGGTCGCTTCGGTCGCGGCGCGCAGTTCGGCCTCGGTCACGCCATCGGCGGTCTCGACGATCTTCAGCCCGCCGTCCACCACGTCGAACACGCCGAGGTTGGTGATGATCCGGTTCACCACGCCCTTGCCGGTCAAGGGCAGGGTGCATTCGCGCAGCACCTTCGATTCGCCCGCCTTGTTGGTGTGGTCCATCACCACCACCACCCGGCCGACGCCCGCCACGAGGTCCATCGCCCCGCCCATGCCCTTCACCAGCTTGCCGGGGATCATCCAGTTCGCGAGGTCGCCGTTCTCGGCCACCTCCATCGCGCCGAGGATCGCCATGGCGATCTTGCCGCCGCGGATCATCGCGAAGCTCTGGGCCGAATCGAAATAGGCGGTCTGCGGCAGTTCGGTGATGGTCTGCTTGCCGGCGTTGATCAGGTCGGGGTCCACCTCGTCCTCGGTCGGGAACGGGCCCATGCCCAGCATCCCGTTCTCGGACTGCAAGGTGACCTCGATCCCCTCGGGGATGTAGTTCGACACCAGCGTCGGGATGCCGATGCCGAGGTTGACATACCAGCCGTCCTGAAGTTCCTGCGCGGCGCGCGCCGCCATCTGGTTGCGATCCCAGGCCATGTCGTGATCCTCCTTCAGGCGGCGCGGATGGTGCGGTTTTCGATGCGTTTCTCGTGTTCGCCCTGAATCAGGCGATGCACGTAGATGCCCGGCAGGTGGATCGTGTCGGGATCGAGCGAACCCGTCGGCACGATCTCCTCGACCTCGACCACGCAGACCTTGCCGCAGGTCGCCGCCGGCGGGTTGAAGTTGCGCGCGGTCTTGCGGAACACGAGGTTGCCGGTCGGGTCGGCCTTCCACGCCTTGACGATCGACAGGTCTGCGACGATCCCGCGCTCCAGGATATAGGTCTCGCCGTCGAATTCCTTGTGGTCCTTGCCCTCGGCGATCACCGTGCCGACGCCGGTCTTCGTGTAGAAGCCGGGGATACCGGCGCCGCCCGCGCGCATCCGTTCGGCCAGCGTGCCCTGGGGGTTGAACTCCAGTTCCAGCTCTCCGCTCAGATACTGGCGCATGAACTCGGCGTTCTCGCCGACGTAGGAGGAGATCATCTTGCGGATCTGCCGCGTCTCCAGCAGCACCCCGAGGCCGAAGCCGTCCACCCCGGCGTTGTTCGAGGCGACCGTGATATCCTTGGTGCCCGCATCGCGGATCGCCGCGATCAGCAGTTCCGGGATGCCGCACAGGCCGAAGCCCCCGGCGGCGATGGTCATCCCGTCGAACAGCACCCCGTCCAGTGCCTCGGCGGCCGAGCCATAGACTTTCTTCATGTTCGTCCTCTCCCCCTTGGTCGGTTCCGGGTGTTGTGGCGCGGGGGGCGGGGCGAGTCAATCGCCGCGCCGCGGCGCGGTCAGATAATATAGGCCCGGCACCGCGCCCGCAGCGCCGCCGACATCCGGACCCGGTGATACTGCCCGCCGTCGCACCACGAAGGGGTGTTCAGGAACCCGGCGACCTCGGGCCAGTCCAGCATCGCGTCATGCGGCACCAGATACCAGTCCCCGCCATCGGGAAAGGCCGGCCAGATGTTGCGGCCGATGTATTTGCGGAAGATGCCCCAGCGGGATTTCTGCTGGATCAGCCGCACGTCGTCGTCGCTTTCGCGATGCGCGATCAGGTCGATCCCCTCGTCATAGACCGGAAGAAAGACGTTGTAGCCCAGTTGCAGCAGGCGGGTGCTGAGCACGTTGCGGTCGATGACCTCCTGCCGGCTCATGCCTCAGCTTCCGGCGGCCTTCGCGGGGCGTTTCGTGGCGGTGGCGGTCTTCTTCGCCGCGGCCGGTTTTTTCGTGGCGGCCTTCTTCGCCGCCGGCTTCTTGGCGGCCGGTTTCGCCGCCGCCTTCCGCCGCGTGCCCTTGCCGCCCTTGGCGGCCTTCTCCGTCACCAGCGCCAGCGCCTCGTCGAAGGTGATCGCCTCGGGTTCCACCCCGCGGGGCAGGGTGGCGTTCACCTTTTCCCATTTCACGTAAGGCCCGTAGCGGCCGGGCATCACCGTGATCGTGCCGCCCTCGGGGTGGTCGCCCAGGGTGCGCAGCGGTTCGGCGGCGGTGCGGCCGCGGCCGCGGCTTGCCTTCTGCGCCAGCACCTCGACCGCGCGGTTCATGCCGACGGTGAACACCTCATCGACCTCGGGAAGGTTGGCATAGACCCGGCCGTGTTTCACATAGGGGCCGTAGGGGCCGATCCCGGCCTCGACCAGAACGCCGTCCTCGGGATGGGGGCCGACCGGGCGCGGCAGCGACAGCAGCATCAGCGCGCGCTCGATATCCATCGTCTCGGGGGCCCAGTCCTTGGGCAGGCTGGCGCGCGGCGGTTTCGGGGCCTGTTCGGTCGGCTCGCCCTTCTGCACATAGGGGCCGAAGCGGCCGATCCGCAGCGTGACCGGAGTGCCGTCCTCGTCATGGCCCAGCACCGTGCCGTCAAGCGCCTGTGCGCCATCGTCGCCGCCCGGAGCCGAGAGCGGCCTTGTGTAACGGCATTCGGGATAGTTGCCGCAGCCGATGAAGGCCCCGCCCGAGCGCGCGGTCTTCAGGTGCAGCTGACCCGCACCGCACAGCGGGCAGGCGCGCGGATCGCCCCCGTCCGCCCGTGGCGGATAGAGATGCGGGGCGAGAACATCGTTGATCGTGGTCAGAACCTCGCCGATGCGCAGATCGGCGGTTTCCGCCACCGCGGCCGAGAAATCGCGCCAGAACCGTGCCAGCACCGCCTTGTAGTCGCGTTCGCCCGCCGAAACGTCGTCAAGCTCCCCCTCCAGGTCGGCGGTGAAGTCGTATTCGACGTAGCGGCGGAAGTAGTTGGTGAGGAAGGCGGTGACCAGCCGCCCCTTGTCCTCGGGGATCAGCCGGTTCTTGTCCTTGCGGACATATTCGCGATCCTGCAACGTGGCGAGGATGCTGGCATAGGTCGAGGGGCGGCCGATGCCGAGTTCTTCCATCCGCTTGACCAGCGTGGCCTCGGTATAGCGCGGCGGCGGCTGGGTGAAATGCTGCTCGGGCGCGACCGCGCGTTCCGCTGCGGCCTCGCCGGGCATGACCTGCGGCAGCCGGGCGCCGTCCTCGTCGGTGTCGTCGTCGCGGCCCTCCTCGTAGACCCTGAGGAAACCGTCGAACAGCATCACCTGGCCGGTGGCGCGCATTCCCACCTGGCCGTCGGCGCTGGCGATCTCGACCGTGGTGCGCTCCAGCCTTGCCGCCGCCATCTGGCTGGCGATGGTGCGCTTCCAGATCAGGTCGTAGAGGCGGCGCTGGTCGGTATCGGTGATCCGCAGCCGGTCGGGCGACTGGGCCATGTCGGTGGGCCGGATGCACTCATGCGCCTCCTGCGCGTTCTTGGCCTTGTTCTTGTACATCCGCGGGCTGGGGGGCACGTAATCGGCGCCGAACCGGGCCTTGATCGCGTCGCGGGCGGCCATCACCGCCTCGGGCGCCATGTCGATGCCGTCGGTCCGCATGTAGGTGATCTGCCCGGCCTCGTAGAGCCGCTGCGCCGCGCTCATGCACTGTTTCGCGCCCATGCCGAACTTGCGGCTGGCCTCCTGCTGGAGGGTCGAGGTCATGAACGGGGGCGAGGGGTTGCGCGCGGCGGGCTTGGCCTCGACCGACCCCACGGTCAGGTCGCGCGCGGTGATCGCCGCGACCGCCAGTTCCGCCGCCTCGGCGGTGGCGATGTCGAACTTGTCGAGCTTCTGCCCGCCGAGCACGGTGAGCCGGGCCTCGAACTCCTGCCCGCGCGGGGTGGCGAGGGTGGCGGTCACCGTCCAGTATTCGCGGGCGCGGAACGCCTCGATCTCCATCTCGCGCTCGACCACCAGCCGCAGGCAGACCGACTGCACCCGCCCGGCCGATTTCGCGCCGGGCAGCTTGCGCCAGAGCACCGGGGAAAGCGTGAAGCCCACCAGATAATCCAGCGCGCGGCGGGCGAGATAGGCTTCGACCAGCGCGGTATCGATATCGCGGGGGTTCTTCATCGCCTCGAGGATCGCGGGTTTGGTGATCGCGTTGAAGGCGACGCGGCTGACCTTCTTCCTGCCGATCGGCTTGGCCAGCGCCTGTTGCAGGTGCCAGGAAATCGCCTCGCCCTCGCGGTCCGGGTCGGTGGCGAGGATCAGTTCGTCGTCGGACTTGAGCGCCTCGGCAATGGCGCGGATGTGCTTCCTGCTGTCGGAGGCGACCTCCCAGGTCATGGCGAAATCGTTGTCGGGATCGACCGAGCCGTCCTTCGCGGGCAGGTCGCGCACATGGCCGTAGGAGGCGAGAACCGTATAGTCGGACCCCAGATACTTGTTGATTGTCTTGGCCTTGGCCGGGGATTCGACGACAACTACGGGCATGGATACTTCCTCTCGACGCCGCCTGCGCGGCGCGGCACCATGGGGCGGAAGCGCGGGGATTGTCAATGCGGGGGCTGGGCGGGCGGCGGGGCGGTTGCGCGCCCTTGCCGGAAATCCCCCTTGCCCGGATGCGCCGCGAAGCGGTCCGGGCAGCGGCCGACCGCCCGCACGGGCGGCCGCTATTGCAACGTTTCCGCAGGCACAGGCGTAGGGGTATTCGGCACCATAAACTGCCAGATCACAATCGTCGCGGCGGCCCCCCGTCACGCCAAAGGCGTGCCTTCGGCACGATGTCGGCCGCTGCCCTCTGTTGTGACGGGTAACCGGGGAGGTGCGCGTGAACCCACCCTTGCCCGGATGCGCCGAGAAGCGGTCCGGGCAGCCCATCCGCCGGGCAGGCCGCGCCCTACGCCCGCCGGGCGATCATGCCGCCGGGCTGTCGTTCGACCCGGCCGTCGAGTTCGAGCCGCAGAAGCTCCGGCGCCACCCGGGCGACGGGAAGGTCGAGGTCGCGGATCAGCTGATCCTCGGCGATCGGGCTGGGGCCGAGCCGGTCGAGGATGTGGCGGTGCAGCGCCCCGGTTTCGGCCCGGCTGCGCGGCGGCGGCCCGGCGGGGATCGTCGTGGCGGGCGCAGCGGCGCCGGGCCCCGTGCCGTGCCGTGCCGTGCGGTTCGCCGTGGCCTTTCCCGCCGCCAGCGCCGGGCCGAGGGCTTCCAGCACATCCTCGGGCCCGCGCACCAGCACCGCCCCGTCGCGCAGCAGCAGGTTGCAGCCCCCGGCGCGGGCGTCCATCGGATGGCCGGGCACCGCCATCACCTCGCGCCCCTGATCGAGCGCGGCGCGCGCGGTGATCAGGCTGCCGGAACGTGCCGCCGCCTCGACCACCACCACCCCGAGTGCCAGGCCCGAGACGATGCGGTTGCGCAGCGGGAAATGCCGGGCCTGCGGCGCCGCGCCCATCGGCTGTTCGGACAGGCGCAGCCCCCCGGCCGCGATCCGCGCCGCCAGTGCGGCGTTTTCCGACGGATAGACGATATCGACGCCCCCCGCCTGCACCGCCACCGTGCCGCCCGCAAGCGCGGCCTCATGCGCGGCGGCGTCGATCCCGCGCGCCAGTCCCGAGACCACGGCGATGCCCGCCCCGGCCAGCCCGCCCGCCAGCCGCCGCGCCATGCGCAGCCCGAGGCTGGAGGCGTTGCGCGCCCCCACCAGTGCCACCATAGGCCGGGCGAGCAGCGCCGGATCGCCCATGCACCACAGCAGCGGCGGCGCATCCGCCAGCCGGGCCAGCGCCGCCGGATAATGCTGATCGCCCCGGCACAGCATCACAGCCCCGGCGGCCCGTGCGGCCTTCAGTTCGGCGCGGGCCACGCCTTCGGGACAGCATTCGTATTCCTGAACCCCCGCTGCCCGCGCCACCGCGGGCAGCGCCGCCAGCGCCTGTGCCGCCGTGCCGTGTTCCGCCATCAGCCGGTGGAACGTCGCCGGACCCACGCGCCGGGAACGAATGAGACGGAGCCACGACAGTCTGTCGTCTTCCGTGGTGGGTGGGGTGAAGGGTGTGGTGGAAGAAAACAAACCCTTTGCCATCGTCGCCTCGCCTCATTCGCAAGTCGCACTCTGCATCCGGGATCGTTACCAGTCGGTTAACCGCGGCGGAATTTTCAGTTTTATGTTGGGATATGCGTGCAGGCAATTGAAAACTAAAATAAAAATTTATGCCGGAACTTCATTTCCGGCAGTTTCGTCGAACGAATCGGATGGACGTGCAGCCTCCGCCCCGAGTGCCATGCCCGGAATCAACGGGCGCAGGCACCGCCGGGCAGCGGCCCCCCGCTGCCCTCTGTCGCGCATTCGCCCG
>Ga0172382_10001250_pt1 | contig 45965 bp, 41 predicted proteins | sample Leawel138RmetaG_FD_122245 | JGI IMG/M metagenome (GOLD analysis project Ga0172382, IMG submission 122245) | Leachate microbial communities from a municipal landfill in Southern Ontario, Canada - Leachate well 138R metaG | ecosystem: Engineered > Solid waste > Landfill > Unclassified | place...
GCAAAACCATCATCGCCATCAACAAGGATGAGGACGCCCCCATCTTCCAGGTCGCCGACATCGGTCTCGTCGGCGACCTCTACAAAATCGTCCCCGAACTCATCGATAAACTCTAAGCTTCCATGATCGGGTAACGAAAAGCCCCGGCCACCAAGGGTGCGCCGGGGCTTTTCCATTCAACGCCAGATCAACTCGCGACGCGACAACATTCCTCCAGAGTCGGGAGCCTTCAACATTGCCCTTGTCCGATCCCTTTAGTTCCCGGACCGGATACGCGACCACCTTCCGTCTATGTTCTTCGAGATAATGGGAAAAAGCCTTGGTCGGAAAAGCCCGAAGAAATCGAGCATGAGCAGCTGTGCATGTTCAGCCATCGATACCACCATCGCCTCATCGACCTGACCTTCGGTGCGTTCCAGAAGCTATCGGCTATCCATTGACCGGTATCATCCGCAATTTCCAGGTAACACCCTAATATATCAGAACCAAATTTGCGGCTTCCCATGAAGCCACCCTGATATTTTCTTCAACCATCTGGACCATCCCGACGATCTGCGTACCCTGATCGACACGATGAAAATCAACCGAATGATCAGCGCCGCAACGGCACTCCACCCTACACACTGAACATTTAATTTGCCCTCCAGCAGCTTCTGGCGAACATGCCGATCTCGTCTAATGAGGACCTGGCCGCCTCAAGAAACGGGAAAAAGGTCCAGATGTGCACGAGGCCATCCGACAACGACAATCGCACGCCCCCTCCCGCATCGTTGATGCTTTTGGCCATACGGACAGCATCGTCACACAAGGCCTCAGACCTACTGGCAAGAAGAAAAACCGGAGGAAGGCCAGCATGACGGCCCCACAAGGGCGAAGCCAGAGGATGGCCATGCGGATCGAGATCGCCGATATAGACCTTCCCCATTTCGACAATCAGTTCCCGATTGATCAGCGGGTCGCTCTCAATGTCCGCACTCTCCCCTTCCCCGGCCAGATCGAGCAGCGGGCAGATACCAACCGCCCCTGCCGGCAATGGCAAACCATCGTCGCGTATGTTGAGCAAGGTAGCCATGCACAATCCGCCGCCTGCGGAATCCCCGCTCAGGAGAATCTCTCCGGCATCCCGTTCGGCAAGCGATGCACGATAAACCGCAAGCGCATCGTCCACCGCCGCAGGATAAGGATTTTCCGGCGCCAGCCTGTAGTCAGGCAGCAAGACAGCCGCGCCCGTAGCTGCCGACAGGCGCCCGCCAAACCCCCGATAGGCATGAGCCGAGCCCATGACATACCCCCCGCTGTGAAAATGAATGACCAGCCGATCCGCAGAAACTCCCGGCGCGCTGACTTTCAAACAGGGAACCCCGCCCACATCGACAGGTTCGATCAGAAGATCATCGGGAAACCCAAGCCGCTGCGCCATTGCCTCGAAACCGCGCCGCCATTCCTCTATCGGCGCATCCGCCGATGCCGGTGTTGCTTCACGAAACAAGGCCACACTGCGCGCACGCGCCTCCCCATCATTCATCGCCCTCTCCCATATTCACCGCGGCAGAGTCGAAACCGCACCGCACCACAAGGTCAAATATCCATTAAATTTGACCTTTATTCGGAATAAATAACATACAGAATTTGACCATCAAGTCGATATTTTGGCTGTACTGGTAAGATCATATCGAATACAAATCCGAAAATTTATCGGATGATTGACAAAAATCATCAACGGACAGGAGAGAGAAATGACCGGCAGGCTGGAAGGCAAGGTTGCGATCATCACCGGCGCAGCTCAGGGCCAGGGCGCGCAGGAAGCACAAACCTTTGTCACAGAAGGGGCCAGGGTCATGCTGACCGATGTCAAACCGGATGTCACACAGATCGCACAGCAACTCGGCGCCGCCGCCAGTTCAATGCACCACGACGTATCCGACGAACAGCAATGGCAGGAAGTGGTGCGCAAGACGCTTTCCACCTTCGGCAAACTTGACGTGCTCGTCAACAACGCCGGTATCTTCGCCCCGGCCCGATTGAACGAGACAAGCAAGGAGAGCTTCATCGCCCATTTCAACGTCAATCAACTCGGCACGTTTCTGGGCATGAAGTCGGTGACAGACGCGATGCGCGCCAATGGCGGCGGTTCCATTATCAACATCTCATCGGGGGCAGGCCTGCGCGGTTATCCGGAGATGATTTCCTATCTTTCCACCAAATGGGCCGTAACCGGGATGACCAAAGCGACCGCCCGGGAACTTGCGCCTTTCGGTATTCGCGTCAACTCGGTGCATCCGGGGCTGATCGATACGCCGATGATCAACGGCAAGGAAGGCGATGCAGACTGGCTTCGTGAAATTGCTGCGACCGTTCCGCTCGCGCGCATCGGCACCACGGCAGACGTCGCCGAAATCGTCACTTATCTCGCTTCCGACCTGTCTGGGTTCGTCACAGGTGCGGAAATCGCGATCGACGGCGGCACCGGTCTCTAACCGCGCCGAAATCCAATACTGAAAAGGCAGGAGAGAATAAAATGGTCAATTTCACGGGCAAGGTTGCCCTTGTAACCGGCGGAGCTTCGGGGATCGGCGCAGCCTTTGCCCGGATTATCGTCAGGGCCGGCGGGCGTGTAGGAATCGCCGATCTGAACGAAGAACTTGGCGTCGCCTTGATGGCAGAACTGGGAGAAGAACACGCCTTCTTCCTCTCCACCGATGTATCGAAACTCGCGGAAATGACCCATTTTGTCGATGGAACTGTAGACCGCTTCGGACAGGCCGACATTCTGTTCAACAATGCCGGCATCGGCGGCATGGGAACGACCATGGACCTTGACGACTGCACTTTTCGCAAAGTGATGGAAGTCGACCTCTACTCGGTGTTCTATGGATGCAAGGCAGTCCTGCCCTATATGCTGAAGGCGGGAAACGGTGCGATCATCAACAATGCATCCATCTCCGGCATGCTTGGCGATTTCGGCATGACAGCTTACAACACCGCCAAGGGCGGTATCGTTAATTATACTCGCGCCCTCGCCATGGATGTCGCGAGAAAAGGCATCCGCGTGAATGCCATCTGCCCCGGATGTATCGACACCCCGCTTTTTTCGGGACTCAAGGCAGCACCAAGCGTGTTCGAAAATTTCGTCGGCGCCGTACCTATGGGCCGGATCGGCGAACCCGAAGAAATCGCGGAAGTGGTGGCCTTCATCGCATCCGATGCAGCCTCCTATATGACAGGGGCGGTCATCCCGGTAGATGGCGGCATTACGGCCACGACGGGCTTCCCCGACCTCGCCCCCTTCATGGAAGAACTGCAAAAGGCGTTCAACGCTTCCGACACCTCCTCGGGCTGACGAAATCCCGATCGACACATTGGACGGATTAGAAGAGGAGCCTTCATGGCAAAGGGGATAGTGAGAATATTTGCCGCATTACTCATGGCGATCGGCACCGGCATCGGCATCGGCGGCGCCTATCTCATCTTTCTGGGCGGCTCCTTTTATTATCTGCCCGGGGGTATTGCGGTAGCTCTTACCGGATTCTGGGCTTGGCGCATGGATCGCCGGGCAGGCTGGCTTTACACACTGTTCCTGATCGTCACCCTGCTCTGGGCCATGTCGGAGGTTGGCCTTGACGGCTGGCAATTGACCGCACGTCTGGTCGGCCCCGCGCTGTTCGGACTGGTCTTCGCCGCCCCTCCCATTGCCAAGCTCCTCGGCAGAGGTAGTCGGGCCGCCGCCTTTGCCGGTGCGCTGTGCCTGCTGCTGGTATTCAGCGCATCCCTGCGGTCGCCTATGGAAATCGCCGCAACAGGCTTCGCTTCGCGGCAAAACCTCACCTTGCCCGCCAAACCGGGCGAATGGCCTTTCTGGGGACAGAGCAATGCCGGTACGCGTTTTTCTTCCCTGACCCAGATCACACCCGCCAATGTCCGCAAACTGCAACTCGCATGGGAGTTTGACACCGACCACGACCCGATGGATGCCCCGACACCCAGCCCCTTACAGGCGACACCGATCATGGTGGACGGCAGACTCTTTCTCTGCACGCAGACTAACGTCATATTCGCGCTGGATCCCGACACGGGCAGGGAATTATGGCACTTTGATCCCAAAGTCGACCCGAACGGGGGGTCAGCCGTGCGGACCTGCCGGGGGGTCGCCTATGCCGACACCATGCCCGCCACGCCAAAGCCCTCCGCATCGGGTAGCATCGCCGTCCCATTTTGCGCGCGCAGGATCATCACCGCCACCTATGGTGCCCAACTCATCGCCCTTGACAGCGCCACCGGTCGCCGCTGCCCCGACTTCGGCAAGAACGGCTTTGTCGACCTGAAGCAGGGCATGGGGGAGGTTCTGCCCGGCTATTATTATGTCAGTTCCGCCCCAACGATCATAAGCGACGTAATCGTAGTCGGCGGCTGGGTTTCCGACAATATCGATCGCGATGTTCCTTCCGGAGTGGTGCGCGGTTTCGATGTCCGGACGGGAACCTTACGATGGGCATGGGATGCGGGCGATCCGGCCAACAGGCACGGTCCGCCCACAGGACAATGGTATAGCCGCTCCACCCCGAACAGCTGGGCCCCGATGAGCGCAGATGAAAAGCTGGGCCTGGTTTTCGTGCCCACGGGCAATGCTTCCCCCGACTGGTTCGGCGGCAACCGCACGTCGGAAGATGAGAAATACGGCAGTTCGGTAATAGCTATCGATGTTGCGACTGGCGATGTACGCTGGTCGTTTCAGACGACACACCATGACCTTTGGGATTATGACGTGGCATCCCAGCCGACGCTCATCGATTTCCCCGGCCCTGATGGCCCCATTCCCGCGCTGGTGCAGCCGACCAAGCGTGGCGAGTTGTTCGTTCTCGATCGCCGGACCGGCAAACCGCTGACCGATGTTCGCGAAGTGCCGGTTCCGCAACGGGGTAAGGTTCCCGAAGAACGCCTTTCCCCCACTCAGCCCTTTTCCATAGGCATGCCGTCTCTCGCCGGGACACGGCTGACCGAGCAGGACATGTGGGGGATTAGCCCGATCGATCAGCTCTGGTGCCGCATCCGCTTTCATCAGCTACGTTATGAGGGCCCGGCCACTCCGCCGGGCCTGGATGAAGCGATCATCTATCCCAGCATCGGCGGAGGAATGAACTGGGGCGGGGTTTCCTATGACCCGGAACGGCAGTTGCTGTTGGTCAACAGCATCTATTATCCCAGCCTCGCCCGCCTTGTCCCTCGCGACGAGACGGATCGGGAAATCTCCCATGCGCATGCGGCCAGCTCAAGCCACAGCGCCACAAGCTTCAATGCCCCCCTGCCGATGTCTGGAACACCTTATGGCGTCAAATTGCGCGGCTTCACCACACCGCTCGGCACCCTGTGCAATGCCCCGCCCTATGGGCGCCTGACAGCCATCAACATGGCGACCCGAAAGATCCTCTGGCAGCGTCCCGTCGGGACGGTGCGAGACAGCGGCCCCCTGGGCCTGAATATCGGTATCCCGATCCGGATGGGCATGCCCGGCTTTGGCGGCACCCTCGTAACGCGCAGCGGCCTCACCTTTTTCGGTGGCGTCAAGGAAAGGACTTTCCGAGCCTTTTCAACCGAAACGGGCAAACAGCTATGGTCGGCGCGCATGCCGGCGGCCGGCAACGCCAACCCGATGACCTATGTCAGCCCCCGCAGCGGACGGCAATATGTGGTCGTCGCGGCCAGCGGACATGTCACCTCCCAGTCCTTCCCGCTGGGGCGCACCTTCCGGGCCTACGCCCTGCCGGAGGAGGAAAAATGAAGAACCCTCTCGAAGTCAGCCCGTTCAGCCCCGCCGAACTGATCGCCCGCGCGAGCAGCAATGACGAGCGCGAATGGGTACCCGCCGCTATGGCAGGCGTGTGGATGCGTCCGCTGTTGTTCGACACAGTGGCAGGGGCATGGGTCAATGTGACCCGGATCGATCGCGAAGGGTTCATCAGCCGCCATGCCCACCCCTGCCCTGTCCATGCCTATGTCCTCTCCGGGCAGTGGCGCTATCGGGAACGGAGCTGGACTGCCTCGACCGGAGACTATCTGCTCGAACCGCCCGGAGATATTCACACGCTGATCGGTCTGCCCGGCGGTTCTGAGACATTATTCTGGATTGGCGGCACACTGATCGAACTGGATGAACAGGGGAATATACTGGGCTATGCCGATGTCTTCACCCGCATAGAACAGGCGGCCGATCATTTCGAAAAGACCGGACTCGGCCGCGATTATGTGAAGCGGTTCATCCGTTGACGGACGGCGGAGAGGCGCTGGCGCTCTTTGCTTACAGCTTCATACCGTCGGGCAAATCAAGTATGATGACCGGTATCTGACGATGCGTCCGGGCCTGATACTCGACCTGCGCGGGCTGACATGCAGTGATATGGGCCCACCATTCCGGCCGCTCCTCCGGTAAAAGCGTGCGGGCGATTGCGGGCGAGCCATGCTTGCCGACCTGAACATGACAGTTCGGATTGGCCTGCAGATTGAGATACCAGGACGGATTCTCCTCGGTACCGCCGCGCGAGGCGACAATCGCGATATCGCCCTTAAGACGATAATATTGTAGGGCAGTATTCAGCATCCGCCCGGACTTACGGCCGACATGGTGCAACAACAATGTCGGCACCGGCCCACCAGGGGTACCGATCACAATCGGATCCCAATAATGCGCCGCTTCCGGATCTGTCAGATAAAGCTGACGATGCTTGTCGAGTTCTTCCTTCACCTTATCCGGCAGAGCCTTGAACTCATCCTTCCGATAATCGGTGTTGCGGACCTCATCCATCTTGCCCGATGACATGCCCTTGTCTCCTCCCGATCCTCTGCCAACAAGCAGCCTATCGCATCAGGAAGCCTTCATAACCATTGGCTTCCACTTCGCTGACCCTTGTACGATAGGCGGGATTACCGCCATTATAGACCAGCAACCTGTGTCCCCGCTGCGTACCCTTGCCGAACTCGCTCCAGAACCAGCTGTTCTTCGCGGTGGTCAACAGGGTCTCATTGGCAACGTCATAGACATGCTGCGTCCATTGCTCGGCCGCCCTTTCGTCAGCTTCGACCCGTTCTATGCCGGTCTTCACAATATGGCCGAACATATCCATCACCCAATTGACCTGCGCCTCGGAACATCGGGGGATATTACAGAAGGTCGCACCATTATGCGCGGCAACCAGCGTGAAGAGATTAGGAAAATCGGGTACCTGCAAACCGAGGTAGGTAAACGGCCCGTTCTCCCAGGCCTCCTTCAGCGTTTTGCCGCCGACACCGCGTATGTCCATTTCCTTGAGGCCACCAATGATCGCGTCGAACCCTGTCGCATAAATGATGACATCAAGATCATAGGCAATATTACGCGTGCGAATACCCTCAGGCGTCAACTCCTCGATCGGATTTTCCATCAGGTCGACAAGGGTGACATTATCCTGATTATAGACCTCATAATAACCGGACTCCATAGGCACACGCTTCAATCCGAAGCCGTGATCCTTGGGGATGAGCTTTTCGGCAACGGCCGGGTCCTTCACCCGCTGTCGGATTTTACTGGCAATGAAGTCGGTAATATAGCCGTTAACCTTGGGATCGGTGAAGGCGTCCGCATAATGTCCGACCCAGATCCCATAGCCGGACTGACCATATAGCTCCTCGAACAGCGCTTCGCGTTCCTCGGCCGTGCTACCTTCGGCCGATGTATGGAGAAAGTCATGCTGAAAACCTGAAGTAGTGCTTTCGCATTGAGCGAAAATTTCCTTATAACGCTGTTTGATACCGGCCATCCGCTCTGCCGAAATAGGCTTGTCGCATAGCGGCGCGCACCAGTTCGGATGTCGCTGGAAAACATAAAGCTCACCGGCCGTCTTGGCGACTTCGGTGACGATTTGTACCCCCGTGGCACCGGTTCCGATCACCCCGACACGCTTGCCGCGAAAGTCGACCCGTTTGCCGCCATAACCATTGCGATCATGCGGCCAGTAATAGCTATGGTAGGTTTCTCCCCGGAACATATCCATTCCCGGATATTTGGGCATATTGGGCGTGGATAAGGCCCCCACACACGTCAGCAGAAAGCGCGAGCGCAACACCTCCGCATTGTCGAGCTCCACCGTCCAGCCATTATCCTGTTCATCGAAAATGGCTTTTACCACCTTGGTGTTGAACAGAATATCCTTGCGCACATCCATCGTGTCGGCCGCAAGACTGAAAAACTCCATCAATTCCGGTTGCGACGCGAATTCCCGCTTCCAGTTCCATTGCTGAAGCAGGTCATCCAGAAACGAATAAGCATAGGTGTAGGATTCCGAATCGAGCTTACAGCCCGGATAGCGGTTCATATTCCATGTGCCGCCGACATCCCCGTTTTTTTCTATCACATGAACGGACAGGCCAAGTTCACGCAGACGATACAACGCATACATGCCGGTCAGGCCCGCACCGATGATAATGACATCATAATCGAAAGACGAATGGCTGGTCACAAAGTCGTCCATTTCACGAAGGGAGAAGAGAGACTTTCCGGGAACGAAAGACAGAATGGAGATGCACGCGGATTTCTCCACGCACATCTCCCTGCTCGTCACCTTAGCTTGAAGCTCAGCGTCAGACCGTAAGTCGCCGGCATTCCGGCGAAACGCGCGGCGGAATCCGCCGACGAAATGACGTTGGTCCAATAATATTTGTCAAAAATATTCTTGCCCCAAACCATCACTTTCCACGCACCATCCGGCCCTTCATAGCCAAGCCGCGCATCGACGGTGGCATAGCTCGGCAGCACGAACGGATTGGTCACACCGGGCGCCAAGAAGCATACCGGGTCGCCGCTCGTATCGAGCTGACACCCCTCCAGATATTTCATCCGCTGCGCGCCGGGCTGCGAATCCGACTTGCTGCGCCCCGTTACGGAAACACCAACGAAAGGCGCTCCACCGTTGGACAGCTCATGACGATAATCCAGGTTTACTGATCCCGACCATTTGGGTGTGAAGGGCAGCGGATCGCCCGCAAAATTATCGACCACGCCAAGCACATTGTAATTATAGGGCGCGGCCGGGCTCTCCTTGATCTTGGAATTGAGGTAGGTCACCGCCCCATTGAGCGTAAGCCCCCTCGCCGGGTTTACCGTGACATCCGCCTCCAGGCCCCAGATGCGCGCTTTGGGAATGTTGACCAGCGTTTCGAGCCCGCCAAACACCGCGTCGAAAAGACGACCGCGAATCTGCTTATCCTTATAATCCATGTAGAAAGCAGCGCCGTTAAACTGCACCGCCCTGTTGGCCAGCGAAGCCTTGAAGCCGGCTTCATAGGCAGTAACCGATTCCTGCGTCACCGGCCTCAACGCCACATAGGAGGCCGCAGCCAAGGTGGGGAAAGAACCGGCCTTATAACCACGCGAGACATTCGCGTAGAGCAGAACATCGCGCGTCACCTTATAGTCCGCACCGATCCGCCAGGAGACGTTGTCTTCCTTCAGATTGCCATAATATATATCGCCCGGGACATTATTGGCGTTGAGTGTGTAGCAACCGTCCGGTGCGACAGGATCGAACGGTACTGTCCCCAACACCGACCCCAGATAATTGAAGAACTTGTTCACATTACCGTTGGTCGAGGTATAGCCGCACAGTTCATTACGGTTATGCGAATTGGTATAACGCACTGCTGCCTTCAGCGTGAGCTGCTCAGTCGCATCAAATTCCAGGTTTGTGAAGAACGCGTAGTTTTCGATCTTCTGCTTATTCGTCACACCCGAATAATTGATATAGAAAATTGAGGAATCATGGCTGGTATTATCGAAATACCGCAGCCCCTGATCCTCATAGGTCGTGCTCTTTTCATAATTGGCACCGACCATCCAGCGGAATGCCTGCGACGGGTCATTCGACAGGCGCAGTTCCTGGTTGAATGTCTTGATATACCCATCGTTCTTCTGAAGATCATAAGTAACCCGGGCCATGCCATCCCCGTCCACACCCTGATTCTGCTTGAAATGGGCGTAGGACGTCAGCGAAGTCAATGTCAGCGACCCGAGTTCCAAGTCGGCGCGCATCGCGCCCTGCCACATGCGACGGTTCGAGAACGGATCCAGATTGGTCTGCCCCCATGTGCTGGGATCGCCGAATCCATAAGGGATGCTATCCGACGGCGCCACGGTTCCCGGATCGTTCACCAATGTGCTCCAGTCGGCAATACGGGGATTGCCGACAGAAAAGACCGGACTGCGATAAAAATCGTGCAGATGCTCGCGTTCGGCGCTCCAGTTCTGCACGCGGATACCGACAAGTTGCTGCGCCTGCGGCTGCGAACGGTCACGCCATCCGTTGAGGTTGAATGATAATGTCAGATTTTCCGTCGCATCCACATCAAGCAACAGACGCCCTGCAATATAGGACTGATGACCGTTCTTGTCGCGGCGCGTGGCGCTATACTGCCAGTCGTCGCCATTGAGCCCGGTAACGGCAAGGCGCCCTCGCACCGCCTCCGAGAGCGGGCCGCTGATATAGGCATTACCTTCGATCGTATTGAAACGGCTATAGCTTATATCCCCGCCGGCTTCGAACTCCCTGGTCGGACGCGCGGCAATATAGTTGATCGCGCCACCTGTCGAATTCTGCCCGAACAATGTTCCCTGAGGGCCTTTCAACACCTCGATCCGCTGAAGATCGTAAGCGACATGGGAGGCCAGCGCCGGAAACGGTAACGGCGTCTGGTCAAGATAAACGCTGACGGCGGGATAAACGCCGAGCGAACTCTCGTTGAAGCCAACACCCCGCAGCGTCAGAATAGGCGTGCCTGTATTACTGGGGGCGAAAGCCAGGCCGGGAACAACCGACGCAATGTCGGAAAGCGACGTCAGCTTCCGCTCCTGCAACGCATCCCCGGAGATGGCCGCGATGCTCAACCCGACATCATTGAGATTCTGTTCACGCTTGTTCGCGGTAACAACGATATCAGCCATCGATGCAGAAGTATTTTCATTCACTGACTGCTGCGCGGATGCCAAATTTGGAAATACAAGTGCAACAAATGTGCCTGTACACAAAAGGTAATTGACGCTTTTCATTCCCCTCTCCTCAGAGATATATTAATAATCAATGTTATTTGATTATATTTCAATTATTATTATTCAATATTATATTTGATTAAGACGACAATAGCTTACCCAGTTCAGCTCACGTCGCATATGGTGGATAACCAGAAGACTCCCGAAACCCGAACCGGGTCAAAAGCAGCATTGGCTCGTCCAATGGTTCACCCCACCCGACATCATCGCCTTATACCGCAACCAACCTGCAATACAACCGATATTTTTTCGGTTTTATAGAGAGATCCCACCCAAATGACAGTCGCGTCATTATGAAAATTTCATTTTATATATATGATATTATTATATTTTTTATGATTATCTCTAAAATATCAAAAATACCACACACGAGCAAAAATCATAAAATCGAATTATAGGCGGATTACAATCAGCTACATCCGCCCAGTCACGGCACGAATTTCAGGGCTTTGCGGGCAATACGAAGGCAATCAATATATTGGCATCATTACTTGCCAATGCAGCACTGCCCCCCGCTGCCACGACGACATATTGCCGACCATCCTCACCCACATAGGACATCGGATTGGCATTCCCATTGGCGGGCAGGTCAGCCTGCCACAGTAGCCGTCCGGAACGCGTCTCAAATGCCCGGATCCGCCTGTCCGGGGTCGAGGCAATGAACGTAACCCCACCACGAGTGGTCAGAGGACCGCCGACCGTCGGCAATCCGAAAGAGAGAGGCAGGTGTGAAGCAATCCCCAAAGGCCCCATACGATCGGCCGTCCCGATCGGCCGCCGCCAGAGCACGCTACGGGTGTCGAGATCCACCGCGCTAATCTCCCCCACCGGGGGTTGCAGGCACGGCACCTGTAACGGCGACATCAACGTTCCATTCAGCACGGCATAGCGCGCGCCCAGTTGCGGAACCCCCGCTCTCACCGCCTCGGGAGAGCTTTTAACGCCGGCTCCGGCCGGCTCCATCCCGCGCTCCACGGCATCCTCCGGCGTTATCAGGCGCGATTTGGTGGGTAAGCGATTGGAATTAACGATCACGATATTCCGGTCGCGATCAACCGAATATCCGCCCCAGTTCACTCCTCCGGCAAAGCCCGGATATTGCAACGATCCCTGAAGGGATGGCGGGGTATAACGCCCCTCATAACGCAAGCTACGAAACTCAAGCCTGCACCAGAGCTGGTCAAAAGGGGTCAATCCCCACATCTCCGCCTCAGTAAGGCGCCGACCGGCAAAATCAGGCATATCGACTGAAAAGGGCTGGGTCGGCGACATATGCTCCCCCGGCGCACCGCCCTGAGGAACGCGCTTTTCCTCGACACGGCTCAATGGTTTCCCGGTGCGGCGATCGAGCACGAACATCTCGCCCGTCTTGCTGATGCTGATCAGCGCCGGAACCCGCCGTCCATCGACCCGAAAATCAGCCAATACCGGTTGGGTCGCAACGTCATAATCCCAAATATCGTGATGCACCGTCTGAAAGAACCAGCGGACCGCCCCACTATGGCTATCGAGGGCCACAATCGCATTCGAATATTTCTCGGCCGCCGGACTGCGCTCGCCGCCATAATAATCAGGGGTAGCCACTCCCAGAGGAACATAAACGAGTCCAAACCTTTCATCCGTGCTGGAAACCGTCCAGCTATTCGGCGTTCCAGGCTCGTAAATTTCATCGTCGGCCAGCGACGCTCTGCGGTCAGGATCGGCAGGATCGAAATCCCAGACCTGTTGGCCGGTTCGCAAATCATAGGCGCGAATGACGCCGGATGGCTGGCGCAGCTTCTGACCATCGAAACCATAGGAACCGATGACAACAACTTTTCCTGACACAGTCGGTGCCGCAGTATAATAATAATACATCCTCTCATGCGGCCCGATATTCCTGCGCATATCGACCGCTCCATCGTCCCCGAAGCCAGTGCACGGCGCCCCACTATCCGCATCCACCGCCAGCAATCGCGCATCTATCGTTCCCGTATAAATCCGCCGGACACAGGCCCGCCCCGCCCCACCAGCCTCCACCGCAGCCACCATCCCGCGTTCGGCAAGGTCAGCATAAGCCACACCCCGACAATTTGCGAAAGCCAGCCCCCGATCGTCCGTCTTCGGATCATGATGCCAGATCTCACGGCCACTTACCGCATCAAGAGCGAAGAGGACGTTATGCGGAGTGCATCCGTAAAGCCGGTTGCCGATTTTGAGCGGCGTCACCTCGAAAGCCAGCGCCGGCGCCCCACCGGGACGAGGCGCCGCTCCGGTCTTATAGGTCCAGGCCAGTTTCAATCCGGCAACATTGGCGGGAGTAATCTGCCCGGCTTCGACGAAGCGACTCCCTCCCGGATCACCACCCCAGTTGCGCCATTCTGTCGGCACCGCACGGGAGACAGCCATCCCCCCCCCACTCGCCGACCGTGGCATGCCGGGACGAGCAACCATGATCGCACCAACGACCAGAACCAGAACCGCCCCCATGACGAGCAGCCCCCGGAGAGCCTGACGCTGATACTCTTCCCAGCCCGAATGACGGACAATCGGCGGAAGCAGAAAGACCAGCGCCAGGCCGCTCAGCAGTGCCACCCTAGGGACCAGCGCCCAGCTATCCCCACCCGTCTCCCACAACGCCCAACCCCATGTCACCAGCAGGAAAAGCGAATAGAGGCAAACCGCCGCCTTCCCGCCTCGCCAGAGCAACGCGCCCACCATCATCAATATGACGCCGGCCACTGCATAATAAGGCGAACCACCCAGCCCGAGCAGCCTGACCCCGCCCGCCAGCAGCACAAGCCCCGCCCCGACCAGAATCAGAGCAAACACAGCCGCAACCGGATTCGGCCTCCATCTGCCGGCGACAACAGCGTTCATTTCCCTCTCCCAAAGAGAGCCGGTCCGATCGGCTGGCTCGCATTCTCAAAATATTACCGAAAAATATTCGACATTTCTACAATGACCGATAATATCGACTGCAGCAAGACCGTCGATTCATATCCCTGGAAAAATCACAAAAACAGCACAAAAAACACCATTTTTTACATTTTATAGTTATATATCAAAATTTTATATATAAACCCCTCAACCATATCAGAGATAGGCACCTGACATCCAGAGTCCAAACCGCAACGACAACAAGCGGAAATCAACCGACGATATGTCAATTACAAAACCGGCGCTTCAAACAGATTAGGAAGAGCACTGGAGCCGATAGAGAGGATTGAAATCATGCCCGCAGAACTTGCCGATCCGCTGACATTGCCATGTGGCATCACGTTAAAAAACCGGATCGCAAAAGCCGCAATGACCGAAGGCATCGCCACTCCCGAAAACCGGGCGACCAGCGACCATGCAAGACTTTACCGGCGCTGGGCCCAGGGAGGTTCCGGCCTGCTCATCACCGGAAATGTGCAGGTCGACAGGCGCTTTCTGGAACGTCCCGGCAATATCACGATCGACGGCAATGGCGGCCTGGATGCGCTGGCCGACTATGCCCGGGCCGGAAGCGAAAATGGTGCCCATATCTGGATGCAAATCAATCACCCCGGACGACAGGCCGGGACCGGCACCGACCAGTTCGTTTCACCATCCGAAAACAATTTACCAGGCAAGGAAGGTAGAACGCGGGCTTTGAAACCGGATGAAATCGAAGACATATGCGCACGCTTCATCCATGTCGCCCAGGTTGCACATGATACAGGCTTCACCGGCATTCAGATTCACGCGGCCCACGGCTATCTCCTATCCCAGTTCCTTAGCCCGCTCACGAATCGCCGGGATGATCAATGGGGCGGCAGCCTGAAAAATCGCTCTCGCCTGCTACTCGACATCGTGCGCGGCATTCGCGCCAAAGAGGGCGCGAACTTCGCGGTTTCGGTCAAGCTCAACAGCGCCGACTTTCAGAAAGGCGGCCTGACCGAGGAAGAATCCTTCCAGATCGTCAGATGGCTTTGTGAGGCAGGTATTGACCTTCTGGAAGTGTCCGGCGGCAATTATGAATCCCAGATCATGGTCGGGCGCGACGAAAATCATGAACTCGTCAAGAAGAAGCCAGCTTCCACCACCGCCCGCGAAGCCTACTTCCTTGAATTCGCAGCCCGGCTGCGCCCTCAGGTCAGCGTTCCACTCATGGTGACAGGCGGTTTTCGATCACGCCAGGCCATGGAGCAGGCGCTCCTTGCCAACGAACTCGACCTGATCGGCCTAGCGCGACCGCTGTGCATCGACCCGGATTTCGCCAACCAGCTACTCTCCGGCAACACCGATCGCCTCCCCTCACCGGACGACGCTATCAGCCTCAACCGTAGCACTGTAGGCGACGTGGACGAGGCTACCCTGCACGCCATCGAGGTTCAGGCGTCAATCTCCTATTATTTCAATCAGGTTCGCAGGCTGGCGGCGGGCGAGGAAAGCGAACAGGAAATCGACTGGCTGGAACAACTGAACCGCCATGTCGCTTTCGACGCAGCCGCCAATAAACGCTACCTTGCCGCGGCCTGAAAGGGAGGACGATATCGGGAAATCTCATAATTACCGACATTTTATCGGGTATTGCATATGACAGACACATATCTTGTCGATCTCCGCCACCGCCATATGCTGGTCACAGGAGCCGGCGGCGACATTGGAGCACAAATCGTCCATCAGCTTCTCCATCTCGGCGCCCATGTCTCCGCCATGGATCGCGACGCAGGGGCGCTCGAAACCCTGACCGCAACCAGTCGCTGTCCCGAACGGCTGACATGTCTTGTCGCTGACGTTACGGATGATGCCCGGATGGCGGAAGCTTTCTCAGCTCTTCCGCTACCGCTGGACGGGTTGGTAAACGGTGCGGGCATCGAAAACCGCCCTTGCCCGATCGATATGCTGGACAGTGGAATTTTCAGGACCGTGATGGACATCAACGTTACCGGCATGTTCCTCGGCCTCAAATTCGGCATTCCTTTATTGCGTGAGCGCGGGGGAGCTATCGTCAACCTCGCCAGCACGGCAGGGATAAAGGGTACCGGCGGCATGAGCGCCTATGTCGCAAGCAAGCACGCCGTCATCGGTTTGACCCGCTGTGCAGCAATCGAAGCGGGCCCGCTAGGGATAAGAGTAAATGCCATATGCCCCGGCCCGGTCGAAGGGCGAATGATCGACTCCATCATGGACAGCCGCCCCGGAGCGCCCTCCGCCGCCGCTCAGGCCCGTATGGCTGCCATTCCCAGTCGTCGTTTCGGACGACCGGAAGAAATCGCCAAGGTCACGGCATTCCTCCTTTCCGACGCATCCACTTTCGTCAACGGCGCCTGCTATTCGGTTGATGGCGGCATATCAGCCCTTTGAGGCAACGAACCCCGATTGACAGCCCCCGGTTGATCTGCAACAACAAAACCGATAAATATTCGGAAAATATATTGAGCCGACATCGCAATCTTGGCGGCTCTCTTCGAAGGGAAGAGGACAAATGCGTTTTATCAATGAACCAATCCGCTTCGGTCTGTTCACGGGCCCCTACCATCGGCCCGATCTCAATCCGATCGTCGCCTTTCAGCAAGACATGGAAACGATCGTCAACCTTGACCGGCTGGGCTATGATGAAGTCTGGATCGGCGAACATCATTCGGGCGGGATTGAAACCATTTCGTCACCCGAGCTGATGATTGCGGCCGCCGCGGAACGGACCAAGAGCATCAAGCTCGGCACCGGAGCGATCACGATTCCCTATCATAACCCGCTGATGGTCGCCGATCGCATCGTCCAGCTCGACTATATGACACGCGGCAGAATGATGTTCGGCGTTGCCCCCGGCCAGCTCGTGCAGGACGCACAAATGATCGGGCTCGACCCGATGAACAATCGTCGTATGCTGCAGGAGGCGCTGGACGTCATCATCCCCCTTTTCAAGGGAGAGCGCGTGACACATAAGACCGACTGGTTCAATCTGGTCGATGCGCATCTCCAGCTTCTACCCTATTCGAATTTCGACATGGCGACTGTCGGCGTCATTTCCCCGTCCGGGCCGCTGGTAGCGGGCAAATATGGGATGGGCCTGCTCTCCGTCGCTGCCACCAACCCGGTCGGCGTCGAGAAACTGCTGGAACATTGGACTATCATCGAGGATGAAAGTCGCAAGGCCGGGCATATCGCAAACCGCCGCGACTGGCGTCTGATGGGGCCCATGCACATCGCCGAAACCTTCGAACAGGCTCGCGACGATGTCCGCTATGGCATGTGCCTGCTCGAAAATTACCGGGAACATATCAACCCCGGCCTCGGCATCGACTGGTCAAATCCCGACAAAGCGGTCGACCAGCTCAATGAGACAGGTTTCGCCGTTATCGGCACACCGGAGATGGCACGCGCGCAGATCGACCGGTTGCTGGAAAAATCCGGCGGATTCGGATGCTATATGCTGATGGGTGTCGATTGGGCACGCCATGACGCGACGCTGCGTAGCCACCAGCTCTTTGCCGAAGAGGTCATCCCCTATTATCGCGGCACCAACCGGTCTATGCTGGCCAGCTATGAGGAGGTAATGGGCACCGGCTTCTCCGGCGCCGAAATCACGGCCAAGGCCCAGCAAGCCATGATAGAAAGCTATCAGAAGTCGAAATAAGTCGTTCCTGCGTTCGAAATTCTGAAAAAGGTCATGGCAATGCAGCAAATCAGCCTTCCCGGCGGCCCGGCAATCGCATTTGACGACAGCGGCGCGCCCGGGAATGGCGGGCCTGAAACCGCTATCATCTTCAGCCACGGCTATATGATGAACCGCACCATGTTCGCCCCCCAGATCGCGCATTTTTCACCCCGGTGGCGATGCATAAGCTGGGATGCACGCGGCCATGGCGACACCGAGTGGGAAGGCCCCTTTACCTATTGGGATTCGGCACGCGATCTGCTCGGCCTTATGGATGCCCTCAAACTCGACCAGGTCTTACATGTCGGCATGAGTCAGGGAGGTTTAGTGGGCATGCGCGCGGTGCTGCTTCAACCTGAACGCTTCCATGGTCTTGTTCAGCTTTCGACGCAGGCCGGTGAATTGCCGGCGGGAAAGGATGATAGCTTTCCCCGACTGATCGCCGACTGGATCGAGAACGGACCGGATGAGCAGAAGGTCGAATTTCTCGGCAGTTTCATCCTCGGCCCGGGTGTCGATCATGCCTATTGGCATGATGCCTGGTCACGCATGAGCAAGACTAAGATACGGGACGCCACCGGCGCTCTAACGACAATCGACCCGCTATGGGACCGGCTGAAGGATGTTCGGGTACCGGTCGCGACCATTCATGGCCTTGCCGATATAGCGACATCGCACGAACTGGGCCTGCTCACCCCGCAGGGCGTTCCCGACCCACGAGGTGTCTCCCTGATTCCCGGAGGCCCCCATGCCGCGAATCTCAGCCACCCTGTGCGGGTGAACAAGGCAATCGAAGATTTTCTCGATGAACTTATTGCCGAAAATCCGGAATTAAGGGGCTGATCCGATGGAAGCGGGACTGAAAGACAAGATTTCCCTCGTCACCGGCGGCGGCTCCGGCATCGGCGAAGCATGCGTCCGCCTCCTGCACGCTTCGGGCGCAAAGATAGTCATCGCGGATGTCAATGAAAACGCCGCAATCCGTCTGGCCGATGAACTGGGAGAAAATGCCGCCGCCGTGCAAGTCGACATCGCCAGTGGGGAAAGCTGCCAGGCAATGGTCGATACGACTTTGAAGACATTCGGCAGGCTCGATATCGCGATCAACAATGCAGGCGTAACCAGCATTCATAGCCCGATCACCCAATTGCCGCTCGAAGAATGGCGTCGGGTGATGGCCGTCAATCTGGACGGCCAGTTCCTCTGCCTCAAAGCCGAAATGCCAGCCATGGCGGCCAGCGGCGGCGGTGCGATCGTCAACATGGCCTCCGTCATGGCCAGCGTGGCCGTCGCCGGAGCCTCTGCCTATGTCGCCTCCAAGCACGCGGTTGTCGGGTTGACAAAGGCCGCCGCTTTGGAAGGGGCCCCGCAAGGCATTCGGGTGAACGCCCTCGGTCCCGGCTATGTGGAAACGCCGCTTTTGCAAAAGGCATCAAGAGACCGGCTGGATGAAATAGCATCCATGCACGCACTCGGCCGCATTGCCCATCCTTCGGAAATTGCTGCGGCAGCCGCCTTTCTTATATCCCCAGCCGCCAGCTTCATCACCGGCACCTATTATCCGGTGGATGGCGGCTATCTGGCCCGTTAGTAGAGTCAGGTCCCTGATCCCCTCGCCCGCATTGGGCAGCACGCGGGGCAGAAGGGAACGGCACGTCTAGCCAGGCATCCCGCATGGAACCGGGATCACCATAGCCCACACCGAAGCACCACAACGGATATTCGGGCGAGACCACATATATAGCCGCGACCGGCATCCCTGTGTCCCTTGCCATATGAGCTGAAGGAGCGGGCAGCCCTTGCCCTACCCGGAAATTAGAGCTAGAAATAACCGAAGTTTCGTCGGATTTTTAAAAGAGAACGCCCAATGAGAGGATTCTGTCGATGATCAACAAGATAATTGGATCAATGCAGGACGCCGTAGCAGATCTGTATGACGGCGCATCCATCATGATCAGCGGTTTCGGCGATGCAGGGGCCCCTGCCGAACTGATCGACGCCGTCGTCGAATATGGTGCAACGGACCTCACCATCATCAGCAACAATGCAGGCGCCGGCGAAACCGGTATCGCCGCGCTGATGAAGGCGAACCGGGTTCGCAAAGTGATCTGCTCCTTTCCGCGTCAGGCCGCCTCCTATCATTTTGACGCTCGTTATCGAGCGGGCAAAGTCGAACTGGAACTGGTCCCGCAGGGTAATCTCGCCGCACGGATTCAGGCCGCGGGTTCGGGACTGGGCGCGATTTACACGCCCACCGGCTATGGCACACTGCTGGCAGAGGGCAAGGAAACACGGGAAATTGATGGGCGCCACTATGTGCTCGAATACCCCATCCATGCTGATTTCGCGTTGATAAAGGCGCAGGCCGGGGATCGCTGGGGCAATCTCGTTTACCGCAAGGTTGCCCGCAATTTCGGCCCGATCATGGCAATGGCCGCCAAAACCACAATCGTGCAGGTTGCGGACATTGTGGAGCTGGGCGCACTCGACCCCGAATGCATCGTGACGCCAGGCATATTCGTCAACCGCCTCGTGCGGACGATACCTCAATCCGCCGCCAGCGCAGCCGCCTGAACAGGAGATACAAGATGCATCGCCTCGATCGCAAAGCCATGGCCGCCCGCGTCGCCCGCGACATTCCTGAGGGTGCCTACGTCAATCTGGGTATTGGCGCACCCACCATGGTCGCCAACTACTTGCCGCAGGAGAAGGATATTTTCCTCCAGAGCGAAAATGGCCTGCTGGGGATGGGCCCGGCTCCGGCCGAGGAAGATATTGACTGGGAATTGATCAATGCCGGGAAACAGCCGGTAACGATCCTCGCGGGTGGCTCCTATTTCCACCATGGCGATTCTTTCACGATGATGCGAGGGGGGCATATCGACATCTGCGTGCTCGGCGCCTTTCAGGTATCGGTGAAGGGAGATCTCGCCAACTGGCATACCGGGGCACCCGATGCGATCCCTGCCGTTGGCGGCGCGATGGATCTCGCCATCGGGACAAAGCAGGTCTTCGTCATGATGGATCTGCTGACCAAGACTGGCGAAAGCAAGCTGGTACGCGACTGCACCTATCCACTTACCGGCCTTGCCTGCGTCTCGCGCGTCTACACGGACGTGGCGGTCTTTACCGTCGGCAAGGGCGGGGCGAAGGTCGTGGAAATGATCGAAGGCATGACCATCGAGACTCTGCGTGAGATGACGAAAGTCGATCTGGAACTGGCGCTCGAATCCGCCTGAAAGCCGATGGAATCGACATGGCAAACCAACTGACATTCGGAGCATTTTCGCTCGAGATAAAAGATAATGGAGTGGCGATAGCGACCTTCTCCCGGCCGCCGGTCAATGCCATCTCCATTTCGGTCTATGAGGACATCGGCCATTTCGCCGACCATATCGCCACCGACAACTCCATCAGGGTTATCGTCATCACTGCTCCCGATGACCTGCGCGCCTGGTGCGGCGGAGCTGACCTTCACGAATTCAAGGGCATGACCGCAGGACGGCGCAAGGAACGCTATCAGTTCATCAACGAACAACTCCCCCGCTTTCATCGCATCGACCGCCCAATGATCGCGGCCATTCGAGGGGCCACGATCGGCGTGGGCGTGATGCTGGCCGGAATGTGCGATCTGCGCGTCGCCAGCGAAGACGCACGCTTCGCCTGCCCCGAAGTGGATTATGGTCTGATCGGCGGCAGCGCAGGCCTGCTCGCCACGCTCGGCATGCCCGAGGCAAAGGTCCGCGAGATGGTCTATACCGGGCGAACCTTTACCGCGAGGCAGCTCGAAAATACCGGCTTCTTCAACTATGTCGTACCGCGGGCCGCAGTCCTGCCGCTTGCGATGGATATTGCCGATCAGATTGCCTCGAAATCGCTGGAGGCCCTGCGCGCACGCAAGCTCGCTTCCCTGATGTTCGAAGGGCCGGAGTGGATGGAAGCCTATCTCAAGGCGCAGGAAGCATCCTCCTCACTGGTGGAAAAGCCTGAAAGCGATGCGGCGGTGCGCGCGGCGCTCGTTCAGAGGAAAATGTGGCGCTGACCCGATCTGTTCAGTCTCTCCGGTCTGTCATGGCCGGCAAACGGGAGGTGATGATGGCCTCTGCCTCACCGATAATACGGTGCATCAGGTCCGCACAGGACGGAATGTCATGGATCAGCCCCTGCGCCATGCTGGCCCAATAAATTCCGGAATCGATATCGCCATTTTGCAGCAGGGCCCTACCCCGCTCCCCATTCACCAGTTCGGCCACATCGGCGAAGGTAGCGCCTGGTTCCGCTATGCGGCGAAGCACTTCGGCCGACAACGCATTGCGCCCCACCCTCGCCGAATTGCGGAAAGGCCGGAACAGGAGGTCGGTGTCGCGCTCGCTATTGGTGACATAGGCATGCTTCACATCCTCGTGAATGGGTGCCTCGCGCGTCGCGCAAAAGCGCGTCCCCATATTCACCCCTTCGGCCCCCAGGGCCAAGGCCGCCACCAGTCCGCGCCCATCGGCAATCCCACCGCTGGCTACGACCGGCACCTTCAACTGGTCCACGGCAGCAGGGACCAGCACGAGGCCGGGTATGTCGTCTTCACCCGGGTGCCCCGCGCATTCGAAACCATCTATGGAAATCGCATGAACACCATAACGCTCCGAGGAGACCGCATGGCGAACCGAAGTGCATTTGTGGATTACGCGGATACCGCGCGCGAAAAGCATGTCCCAAACTTCGCGTACAACGGGCGTCCCCGCCGTTTCGACACTCTCGATCCCCGCATCCGCTATGACATCGACGATTGCCCCATAATCAGGTGGCCGCATGGTTGGGAAAACGGAGATATTGACACCGAACGGGGCCGTTGTCAGCCCCCGGCACCGCTCAATTTCACCGGCGAGCGCCCGCGGCGTCGAAAAGGTCAGGGCCGTTAGCATACCAAGACCGCCTGCGTTCGATATGGCGGCGGCCAACTCCGCATAACCGACATTCTGCATCCCACCCTGAATGACCGGGTAACGGATACCGAAAAGGTCGGTAATGCGCGTGCGCAACATCATGGTTCCTACCTCAGCCCGACGGCTCCAACCCCAGTTTCCGGAACAACGCTGCATCGGCATCCCCGCCATTATTTGCAGTCGTCAGCAACCTGTCGCCGGTGAAGATGGAATTTACCCCGGCAAGGAAGCAAAGCGCTTGCCCCGCCTCGCTCATGCTTTCGCGCCCGGCGGACAGACGTATGAAACTCCCCTGCATAGTGATCCGGGCGACCGCAACCACGCGCACAAATTCAATCTCGTCGATCCTGGCCATCGGCGTGTCGGCGAGCATGTCACCCAGCACCGTACCCGGTATCGGCACCAGCGCGTTAAGCGGGACGCTGTCCGGCGGTTCCGGCAAATTAGCCAGTTCATGGATGAAGCCGATGCGTTCCTCCCGGGTCTCCCCCATGCCCATAATGCCACCGCAACAGACCGACATACCGACCTTGCGCACGCGACCGAGCGTATCAAGCCTGTCCTGAAAGCTCCGCGTCGTAATGACCCGGTCATAAAAGTCCCGACTGGTATCGATATTATGGTTATAATAATCGAGCCCGGACTCGGCCAGCGCCGATGCCTGCTCGTCGGTCAACATGCCCAGCGTCATGCAGGTTTCGAGCCCCTTCGCCTTCACCTGCCGGACCATATCGAGCAATGCGGGCATGTCGCGATCCTTGGGCTCGCGCCAGGCGGCCCCCATGCAAAAGCGGGTGGATCCGGCGACCTTCGCATCGCGGGCGGCAGCGACGACCGCCTCGACATCCATCAACTTTTCCGCCTTCACTCCGCTTTTGGCAGAAGCCGACTGGCTGCAATAGCCGCAATCCTCCGCACAACCGCCGGTCTTGATCGACAATAATGTCGACAATTGAACCTCGTTGCGTGGATGGTAGCGCACATGAACCTCATGCGCCCGCGCCACAAGGTCGAGAAAAGGCAGGTCGAACAAGTCTGTTATCGCCTCGCGTGAGAAGTGCTCCTGCGCAGTCTCCCGTTCCTCCTGAAGAGCGATATGGTTCATATGGATTTCCATTCCGGCTGGCGTTTCTCAAAGAAGGCGGACGTCCCTTCCTTCTTGTCTGCCGTGCCAAACAAGGCGGCAAAGGCCTGCCGTTCAAGCAGCAAATGCGCTGCCTGATGCGTTTCAAAGGCCGCCCGCACCATCGCCTTGCCCTGCTGCATCGCCAACGGCGCCCGCGCCCCGATCCTGGCCGCCAGATCAAGCGCGACGGCAAGCGCCTGCCCATTGTCGGTCACCTCGGTGACAAGCCCCGCCTCCATCGCCTCCCGGGCAGAAAGGGGATCGCCGAGCAGAACCATCTTCATTGCCCGACTCCGGCCGACCAGACGGGTCAGGACAGCCGTTCCACCAGCACCAGGAATGATGCCGAGATTGGTCTCTGGCTGACCGAATTTCGCCCCCTGCCCCGCCACTACCAGATCGCAACACATAACCAGTTCGTTACCCGCGCCCAGAGACCAGCCTTCCACGGCTGCGATCAAGGGCTTGGTGAAAGCACGAATTCGCGTCCAGATCGCTGGACGCGGATCGTTGAGCGCTCCATCCGTGTTGCGCGACGCCAGTTCATTAATGTCGGCACCGGCTGCAAAAAAACGATCCGTTCCTGTAAGCACCACCGCACGTACCGACATGTCGGCGGCGGCTTCTTCCAATGCCCCGGCTACCCGTTCCAGCATATCCGTCGCCAGCGCATTGCGCTTTTCCGGCCGGTTGAGACGCAGCAAAAGCACATGGTCGCCCGTGCGCTCGATCAACACTATGTCTCGCGCTTCGCTCACGCCGTTTTCTTCAGATAATATGACGGACGGTACATGGCTTCCCCCGTTTCATCGGCTATGGCATCGAGCAGCCTGACCAGTGCGGCGCGTCCGATCCGATCCGCCCAGGCAAAAGGGCCAAAGGGATAGTTCGCACCATGACGCAACGCGGCATCGATTCCCTCTTCGTCCGCGACCTGTTCCAGCACCGCATCAGCGGCGGCATTGGCAATCTGAGCCAGCGTTCGCGCAACGATCAGCCCTGGTCGATCGGCCAGTTCGACACCCGGCCGGCCAAGCGCGCCCAACACGCCCATGGCGACCGGTAACGCCACCGGATCAGACAAAGTGAAGCCTATCGCCCCTTCTCCATCCTCTGGAAACCAGTCGAAGAGCACCGCTGGCGTGCCCAGCCCCCTGCTTTCCGTCAACGCGCTCCGTCCGCGCGTTTTCCCTAGAAAGACGCCGTCGCAGGGAATAAATTCACCCGACTGCGCCTCTGCCAGTTCCGACGCCGCCTGCCGGTGCGCCTCGATCGGCACGACCGGATCGATTGTCGTCAGTTCGCTGCCTGGCCCCTCTACGCCATAGTCATAGATGCCTCGCCCCGTCTTGCGTCCGAACCAGCCGGCGTCGACCAACGCTGCCTGACGCAGTTGCGGCACAAAACGGGTTCGCCCGAAATAGGAATCAAATACCGAACGCGCGACCGCGAAATTCACATCCTGCCCGATCAGGTCGGCCAGTTCGAGTGGCCCCATGCGAAATGCCGACGCCCGGAACAACGCGTCGATCACCGCCGCACTTTCGCCTTCGCCAAGAACGGCAAATGCCTCCGCATAATAGGGCCGGGCAACGCGATTGACGATAAACCCCGGCACGTCGGCGACCGGAATAGCGACTTTGCCCCAGCTTTCCGCCGCCGCGATGAGGCGGGTAACAATCTTGGGGTCGGTTGCCGCTCCCGCAACCACCTCGACCAGCTTCATGACTGTCGCCGGATTGAAAAAATGCATGCCGACAAAGCGATGCGGATGTCTGAAGCCGCGCGCCAGCCGCGAAACCGGCAGCGAGGACGTGTTGGTCGCAATGATCGCATCGGCGGTAACGACCGCCTCAAGCTGTTCAAACAACTGCCCTTTGGCGACAACATCCTCTATTATCGCTTCGATTACCAGTTCCCGGTCGGCCAGCGCCTCCAGCGAAGACACCCACTCTATGCGTTCGCAAATAGCGCTCGCTTGCCCGGCCGTGAGTTTTCCTCGGACGGCGAGTTTGTCCAACCCTTCACGGGTTCGCTTTTCACTCGCGGCCAACGCCCGCGCATTGACATCAAAGATCTTCACATGCGCGCCCGATTGTGCCGCAATCTGCGCGATGCCGGATCCCATCGCCCCCGCACCGCACACGGCGACCTTGTCGGCCCTTCCGGCCGTCACGCGGCATTCCCGATCGAGAGCAGACGCTTGCCATATTCGATCAGTGCGCCGGGCCGGACATAATGACGGACAATCCTGCCCGCAACCGGAGCCACGGCATCCTGCACCTCGTCGAGAACGCGCAACGTCGCCACTTTCTGGCCGACATTTACCATGGCGCCCACCTCTGCCAGATCAACAAGCGTTGCCACATGCGGCGCGGTTACCACCGTTTCGGGCGTTTCAGGACCTGTTACCGGCAGCTGAGGGGAAGGTTCTTCCCCAACTGGCGGTGACGCCTCCCGCATCGGGTTGATACCACCTCCCGACCGCGCGATGAAAATTTCCGTCTCTCCGGAAACTACGTGCAATTCCTGCCAGTCGCTCGCCAGCAAGGCACCGAGCAGCGCCCGCGCATCATCAATGGCCTGCACGGCGATGTCCTTTTCCGTCGTCATGCCGCCTTCTTTCCATAATCGGGAAGGAGAACCTGCTCCAGCCAGCGCGTATGGATATGGTTCTCCACAAAATCAGGGTGAGTGATGATCGCACGGTGCAGGTCCAGCGTGGTGGGCACGCCCTCGATTGCAAAGCCGTCGATCGCATCGGCCATGCGGGAGATCGCATCCGCCCGATCCTTGCCATGCACGATCAGCTTACCGACCATACTGTCATAAAAGGGAGGGATCATCGTTCCGGCGGACATATGACTGTCGAGTCTTATGCCCTCCCCCTCGGGTGGCTCCCAGCGGGTAATCCGGCCAGGGCTGGGCAGGAAGTCCCGCTTCGTGTCCTCCGCGTTGATACGGCATTCAATCGCATGGCCGGAGAGCTTAACATCCTGTTGAACGACCGAAAGGCCCGCTCCACCCGCGATACGAATCTGCTCCTGCACCAGATCGAAGCCGGAGATCATCTCACTCACCGGATGCTCGACTTGGATGCGGGCATTCACTTCGATGAAATAAAATTCCTGCCGCTGCACATCGAACAGGAACTCAGCGGTTCCAGCATTGCGATAATTGACGCTGGCCGCCAGATCGACTGCGGACTGATGCAATTGCGCCCGCAGATGATCGGGCATTGCCGCGCAGGGCGCCTCCTCGATCAGCTTCTGATAGCGGCGCTGTACCGAGCAGTCGCGCTCACCGAAATGCAGTACCCGCCCCTTGCCATCCCCCATAAGCTGGACCTCGACATGCCGGGCCTCAGGTACGAAGCGCTCCATGAACAGGGTGCCATCGCCAAAGGCCGCAACCGCCTCGGCCGAGGCACGATGGAAACCTGCCTCCGCCTCGTCGCCATTATGCGCGATCACCATGCCGCGGCCACCACCGCCAGCCGCTGCTTTCAGCAGCACCGGATAACCGATACGGTCACCTTCGCGCCGGGCGTCGGCGGCCGTCGCCACGCACTCGCTGCCCGGGACGAGGGGAACGCCCGCAGCCTGCGCCATCGCCCGTGCTTTCAACTTGTCGCCCAGCGCATCGATAACGTCGGGTTCCGGGCCGACAAAGGCAATGCCGTGATCGGAACAAAGGCGCGGCAGGATCGCTCGCTCAGAGAGAAAACCGTAGCCGGGATGCAGACCGTCGCAGCCGCTTTCCTTCGCCGCATGAACGATAAGCCGCGGATCGAGATAGCTTTTCGCGGCCGCCGGCGGCCCAAGCACGATCGAACGATCCGCCAGCCTGCCGGCGGCACTGTCGCGATCGGCATCAGACACCGCCACGACCGTTTCGATATTAAGCGCCTGCGCCGCGCGCACGATCCGCAGCGCGATTTCTCCCCGATTGGCGACAAAAAGTCTCTTAATAGCCATCAGTCTGCCACCACCGCGAAAAGAGGCTGACCACCATCGACCATCGCACCATCTTCCACCAGCACAGCATGGATGGTACCGGAAACCCCGGCCCTCAGCGCCGTGAACAATTTCATGACTTCGATCAGACACAGCTCGTCGCCTTCGGCGATCCGGCCCCCAACCTCAACATAATTGGCAGCACCCGGCTTGGGAGCCCGATAGAAGGTGCCCAGATTGGGGGCCGTAATGATGATAGCCTCAGCAGGCAGGTCGGCGGCAGTCCGATCGGGTACAGCTGCGGGCACCGGCTCTATGGCCGAGCCCTGTGCCTCGGCCGGGTGCCCAAGCGGAGCAGCGACCGACGCAGCAGACACTCCCCGAGGCGCGGCTTGCGGCCGGCCCCGCGCGACATCGGTGGACAGGTAGAGCTCGAAATCTCCCCGACGCACATGTAATTCACAAAGCTCCGAACGGGAAAATTCTTCCAGTAATAGCTTCAACGCATCGGGAAATCCTGGCTCAACCATAGTTTTCACATCCGCAAAAAAGCCCGCGACAGTCCGTCCGAACCATCATCATTGAAGAGATCAGACGCGCGCGAGACTGAGCAGATCTCATCCGCGCGCTAGCCATAGCGCGCATCAACGGAACACCCGACTGCGACAGGACAATCCCCCCTCACACATCCCCGAACCATCTCCATGAAGTCCGGTCGCTTCCATCGGAAGCATGATTACGCCGGATTCGCACAATTCCGCCATTAGCCTCTCCCGACACGCCCATGATAAGGCGCATCCAATTATCCTTGCAGGTCAAGGGCTATCCTGCGCTCATGCCCAGGTCAATAAAAATCGAATTTTTGTCGGATTTTTATTGACCTTGAAACCAAGTGATGGCGCAATGGAGAAAATGGGGCATTTGGCATCCAATCCGGACAGAAAATATCGAATACCATCCCTAAACTTGCCTGACGAGGGTTGCCGTGGCCCGATAGAAAGTGCACAGGATGTTCCACAGGCATTGTAAAATGCCCATAATATAAACGAGTGATCATTCGGATTTGGAGGCCTTTGTGGCAACGCTTAACGAACCAACCCACCCTATACAGGAGCCCTCCCTCTCCGACACCCAATGGACCGCCCTGCTGGAAGAAATTTCACATCGCCCCAAACGTGGCACCGAACGCAAGCAGGATCGGAGCAGACGCACCGAACAGCAAATATTGACAGCAGCCCTGCGGGTCTTTGCCCGCGACGGCATATCACGCTCCCGCATCGCCGACATTGCCGCCGAAGCTGGAATTTCCACCTCGACGCTCTATGAATATTATAAGAGTAAGGAAGATTTGGCTTACGATGTTCCGCTATCTCATCTTGCAGAATTCTTTGAAAGCTATAAAGCCGCAGCCGAAAGCAAGTCCACGACGCGGGAACGACTGCTGCTCTATCTCACCATGTCGGCTGACTATGCCCGCGAACATGCAGAATGGGCGCGTCTCCTCTATCTGGAAATCTGGCCCAGCGTCTTCGTCAGCGAGACAGAGTTACGGCACAGCATCAACGACTTCACCCGAGTCATCCTGTTCCTCGTTCACGAAGGCATGGAAGAAGGGTGGATCAACAAGAACAAAAACCCATATGAAACAGCAGCCTTACTGGTTGGCAGTATCAACCAGACGATCATCACATGGTTGCTCTACCGTCGGCCGCGAAACCTGACCAAGGCTGGTGCGGAAATGGCCGAACGCCTGATGGCCGTGCTAGAGATCGAAGCCAGGCAGGCAGGCGCCTGAAGCACAAGACACATCAACGATCCCGATAATCCGGCGCACGATGATCGAGAAAAGCATGAACGCCCTCCGCACCATCCTTGCCGGCGGTTAAACCTGCCGACAATGCCTGAGCATCGAGATAGGCCTCGGTCCAACTTCGCCCTTCAAGCTGGCTCGAGGCGATTTTGCGGGCACGAATGGAGGGCAGACTCTTACGCGCAATTTTGCTCGCTAGCTCCATTGCCCGCGGCAATACGGCATCGCGCGGCAACACATAGTTGAAAAACCCGGTGGCCTCCAGTTCCCGTGCCGTAAACTTCTCTCCTGTGAACAACATCTCTCTTATTTTCGCTTCAGGCATATTGAGATGGGCAAACAGCCCCGCTCCGCCCGCGACCAATCCATAATCAATTTCCGGACAGGCAAAGAGAGCATCTTCTGCAGCTATACGCATGTCGCAAATCGCGGCCAAAAGCATACCGATACCGATTGCTGGCCCATTAATGGCAGCGATAACCGGGCGGTCCAGTGCATATAGCCGGGGCACCTGCGCATTGATAAAAGCATAGCGCGCCTTACGTCCCGCCACATCAATACCGGCAAAGTCATTGAGATCGGCACCGCCGCACCATGTCCGCGCGCTTGCGGGCGCGGCCCATATAATTGCCCTTATTTCCGTATTTTTTTCGACATAATCAACAATATTGCCGATATCTTCATAGACGGACAATGAGACAGCGTTGACAGGAGGGCGATCGAAAAGGACCGTCACAATTCCTTTGTTAACATACTCAATGCTGAACGATCCGATTTTCACATCTCTCTCCATCACGCCTTTTCCCTCGCAGCATCCAGGCCGCCCGTTCAAAAAAATGATGATTTGTCGGATTCTATCCGTAAGCCATAACCGTCCGGCATAGCCCTCCGCAATAGAATGATCGGACATTTCCTGACTTCCGGAAAAAAGACCGGTCGCGCCAGCAGCATGACCGCCATCCTCTCCGACGCCGAAGCATCCGCTGTCCAGCATTACCCGCGTCCCGGCGTGGGCATGAAAATAGGGGAATAGCACCCCACCCGTTCAGCGTGCTCCGTTGCCGGATATGCGGCCATAACCTTGTCATCCCTCTACCCGCCCTGCCAGCCCGGCAGGGGCGGCGGCGGCCGGACCGCTGGCCGCAACGGCTATCCGATCACCCTCCGCGACGTAGCGTGACGTTAAGTCCGGCGGACTTCACCTCCACCACCGGCATGGTGGCCACCTGCATCAGCTTGCGCACCTGCTCCAGCTCAGGTGAGGAAAGCAGCGGATAGTCACGACACACCGGCCCTGCCGCGCGCATCCTGTCAATGTCCGCCTGCGGGATGAAGGCACGGTAGATCAGTTCATCCTCATCCTGCGTCCCATACCGTTTTTTCAGTTCGTCGATGTCCGGCGTTTCCGGCGGGTTGGCCAGCACTTCCTTGGCGCGGGCACTCGACATCACCTTGTCGAGCACCTCGGGGTCGACCGGCGCAACCGTTTCACCGTAGAAACCGGCCGCATATTGGATCACCTCATCGGGCACCGTTCCATAGCGTTTGCCGGTGACGATGTTCAGCACCGCCTGGATCCCGACAAGCTGGCTGAACGGCGTCGCCATTCCGGGATAGCCAAGATCCCGTCGTACAGCCGCCACCTCGGCCAGCACCTCGGGCAGCTTGTCCATCATCTTGTGCATGGCAAGCTGAGCCTTGAAGGTGCCCATCATCCCTCCCGGGATCTGATGCTGGATCGAGAATTCGTCATATTCGGCATATTGATCGACCAGAAAACCGGCGGCATTGCCGACGGCACGAAAATGGTCGGCCACTGGCTGGAACAGAGATTCATCGAGCCCGTGCGTATGCCCGCGCAGCTGAATATTCTTTGCCATGATTTCGGTCGACGGAACCGACGGGCCATTTGCCATCGGGCGACTGGCGGTATGAATGACCGAAACGCCGCTATCGATCGCATCAAGATAGGCCTTGGCCGACAATCCGAGCAGATTATTGGAATGGAACTCGATCGGCTTACCGTTCGCCACCTTCACCAGGGCAGGCACCAGTTTTTCGATGCGATCCTTTTCCAGCACGCCTGCCGTATCGTACAGCAGGATGGAATCGACATGCGGACTGTCGGCCAGCTTCTTCGCGTTCGACACGAAGAATTCATCGGTGTGCACCGGCGACAGGGCAAACATGATCGCCCCGGCGACCCAGGCGCCGTTCGCTTCTTTCGCTACCTTCGCCAGACGCAGCATATTGTCCATGCCGAACAGTACATCATAGATCCAGAAAGAGCGGACGCCATGGGCGCAAAGCCGTCGAACCCAAAGATCCATCAAGGCGGGCGGCGTGATCGCGAAGGTCACATTGGCATTGGCCCGCAAACCCGCGCGCAAAGGAGTATCGGGCATGGATGCTACCAGCAGGTCGAGCCCCTCCCAGTAATTTTCCTGACAATAGCGTGTCAGCACATCAAGCATACCGCCGCCAGTCAGGTCGATCGTCTTGAACCCGGTCCTGTCGATCAACGGCGAAACCGGCAATGCCATTCCCGCCTGCATGCGCAATCCCCAAAGGCTTTGCTGCCCGTCACGCATTGTTTCATCGAGAAATTCGATATGAGCCATTCGCTATCTTCTCCCGGCGCCGGCAGGCGCACATCCCAATCCTTCAGTCGCGTTCGATGTAGAGCAGCGCCTGTCCTCCATCGACCAGTTCGGCGTCGGCCACGGCGATGTACCTGACCGTTCCCGCGATCCCGGCCCGGACCGATGTAAAAAGCTTCATCACCTCGATCAGGCAGATTTCGGTTTCAGCCCTCACCTTTTGCCCGACCTCGACAAAGGGCGCGGCCCCCGGCTTGGGCGCACGATAGAATGTACCCAGATTGGGGGCCGTAATCACGCTCCATGACGGGTCGATCCTGTCGGTGGACACCAGCGAAGTGGACACAGGCGAAGCGGCCGGTGCGGACCCGACCGGTTCCGCCATGGCCGCCACCGCCACAGGCTCCCTGTCCGGGCGAGCACATCGCTGGGCAGACCGCACCCCGCCCAGCGGCGCACTCGTCTCATCGGTCGACAGCAGCAGGCTGACAGCCTCGCTTTCGACCCGTGACTCGGCCCATCCCCCGGCGCGAAACATCTCGGCCAGAATTTCGATATCCCGTGCTATCCGATCACTCATGACAAGGTCGCCACCCTCCGAAATTTGCCTTCCGTCTCAGGCTGCATCGCGATCCGCCTCACCGGCCCCGACATGGCTGGCAAGTGTCTCGCTCATCACCCGCTCATAATGCCAGACATGATTGCCGAAGGCATGTTCCAGAACATTGGCCCGTCGCAGAAAGCGGTGCAGCCCCAGTTCCCAGGTAAATCCCATCCCGCCATGGATCTGTATCGCCTCGCTACAGGCATTGCGCGCCACCTCGCCACAATAGGCCTTGGCCATGGAACTGGCGCGCGATCGATCCGGCACATCCTCGGCAACCGCCCAAAAGGCATAATAAGCCGCCGATCGTCCGGCCTCCACCGCTACAGCCATATCTGCGCAACGATGTTTGACCGCCTGAAATGAACCGATCGGCTTCCCGAACTGCACGCGCGTGCCGGCATAGTCGACCGACACGTCGAGCATATGCGCGCTTATGCCGATCTGCAGTCCGGCATGAACGGTCGCTGCGACATCATAGAAGCGCGACACCGCATCTTGGGCGGTCTTGTGACCGAGAAAGGCACCTTCACTCAGGGCTGCACCATCGAACCTCAGTTCATGAAGACCGCAGGAAGGGTCGATATCGTCATGCGGACGCATCGACACCCCGCGAGCTTCCCGTTGCGCCAAAACCAGCCCCGGGCGCCCGTCCACCCGGGCAAGAATGAGGAAATAATCCGCAATGTCGGCATCCGGCACAAGGATCTTCGTCCCCGTAATACCGTTACCGCCAGTCAGCGTCTGCACCATGTCAGGATGATATCCCTGACCGGCCTCGAGCACTGCCGTACTGATCCGTATCTCTCCGGCGTCGATGCGCGGCAGTAACTCCGCCCGCTGTTGCTCCGTCCCGAAGCGGACAATGATATCCGTGGCGATCAGGGTCGAGGCAATGATAGACGGAGCAAGCCCTGCGCCCAGAGTCTCGACAGCCAGCGCGATGTCGACCAGCGACAAACCGACGCCGCCATGGTCTTCGGGCACCAGCAGCGAAAACAGCCCAAGTTCGGCAAGTGCGTTCCAGACGGAAAGGTCGCGCCCTTCGGCCGGATCGGGAGCCAGAAGCGAAGGATAGTCCCCAAGAAGCTGGGCGACGGTTTCGCCCAGACTTTTCTGCTCTTCGTTGAAACCGAAATTCATGGCCCTCTCCCTAGCGCGGAAGGCCGAGCATCCGCTCGCCAATGATGTTGCGCTGAATCTCCGACGACCCGGAGTAGATGGTAAAAGCTCTGGACTGGAGATAGCTCAACTGAAACCGCCCTCCCGCCACTGCCAGGGGGTCGTCTCCGGATACCGGGGCCAGTGGTCCCAATATATCCAGAGCCGATTCATACATGCGCTGGGCGGCATGGCTCCAGTAGAGCTTGATAACCGATGCATCCGGCCCGCGATCTTCACCACTCAGATATTTGCTGAACGTCCGCACCGCATTTAACCGCATGAGTTCGACCTCTACAACCGAACGGGCCAGCTTCTGCCGGGTCACGGGGTCATCGATGGCCCGACCCTTGTCGGCCTGAATAGTGATGGTGCTCGCAATCAACTTATCCAGTTCCTGCTTGAACCGGACCTGCCGCCCCAGCGCATCCTCCGGCCCCCGTTCATAGGCGAGGGTCGTCATCGCGATACGCCAGCCGTCATTGATGTCGCCGACGATATTTTCCGCCGGAACTTCGACGTCGTCGAAAAATGTTTCGTTAAATTCGCATTCGCCCGAAATCTGCCGCAACGGACGGATCGAAATGCCGGGACTGCTCATGTCGATCAGCAGAAAGCTCAATCCCTTATGCTTGGGCGCATCGGGATCAGTCCTGACCAGCGCAAAGCACCATTGCGAATATTGTGCATAGCTGGTCCAGATTTTCTGACCATTGACGATGAACTTGTCCCCCTTGCGCACCGCTCGCATGCGGACAGACGCCAGATCCGACCCGGCATTGGGTTCGGAAAAACCCTGACACCACACCTCATCGGACGAGATGATCGTGGGCAGAAAACGCTTTTTCTGTTCTTCCGTCCCATGACGAAGGATGGTGGGACCGGCCAGATTATGACCGATGATATTAAGCCCCTCTGGCGCACGCACCCGTGCCATTTCCTCGGCAAAGATTGCCCGTTCGATCAACGTAGCCCCGCGACCGCCATATTCCCGGGGCCAGTTGATCCCACTCCAACCACCCGAGTGGAGCTTACGCTCCCACTCAAGTCGAAACATCGCGCGATCATATTCGTCCTCGGGCTCGAAAGCTGTTTTTCCCCACCCCTCGGGCAGCGCGTCTTCCAGCCATTCCCTCAAGTCCTTACGGAACCGCACCTCCTCGGGCGTATAATTAAAGTCCATGACCTACCCCCTGGTCGCAGCCGCGGCGAAATCAGGTGCCCGCTTTTCGCGGAAAGCCTGTACGCCTTCTTCATATTCGGGTGTCAGATAAGCGACGGTCTGCGCGTAACTCTCATATTCGAGCATCTGGTCTATGGTCGAATTGCTCGACTTGTTCAGCAATGTCTTGGTCATGGCGAGCGCGGTCGGAGAACCCGCTGTAATGCTGGCCGCGATTGCGCGGGCCCGTTCCAGCAACGCCTCATGCGGCACGACATGATTGACGATGCCCATGTCGGCGGCTTCCTGCGCGGAGACTTTCCGCGCGGTGTAGCACAGCTCCTTCGCCTTGTTGATGCCAATCACCCGCCCAAGCAGATAGAGGCCGCCAAGGTCAGGCACCAGCCCGACCCTCGCAAAGGCCTGAATGAAGCTCGCCTTCTCGCTGGCAACGATAAAGTCACAGGCAAGCGCGATGTTGAAGCCCGCACCGGCAGCGGCGCCGTTGACCGCAGCGATCACAGGTTTCTCGATACGATAGAGTGGTTCCAATATATCCTTCAGGATCCAGCGGTGCCGCGCCCGCCGCTGGATCGGCGTCATATCATCCTTGCGCGCCTTCAGATCCGCTCCGGCGCAAAAGCCCCTGCCGGCTCCGGTCAGGATCACGCAACCCACATCCCGATCGGTCGCCGCTATTTCCAACAGGTCATGCAATTCCTGATACAGTTCATCGGTGGTCGCATTCATCGCCTCGGGGCGGTTGAGTGTGATGGTCGCGATACGCTCGCTGACATCATAAAGGAGCGTGTTGTAGCTCATGGTACCCCTTTCAAACTATGTCCGGCTCCAGCGGCACATGCGCCAGATCGCCATCGGTGGATTCGGGTATTGCAAACCATTCGTCTGGCATGCGGCGTGGTATGCGGAAATCATGAGCAGGTACGACGATGTCGCTGTTATCCAGCACCCGGCGCATCGCCCCTTGCCAGTCGCGCTCACTTTCGCTGCGGATATTGCCGGTCAGGAAAGCTCCGGTCAGCGAACGTTGCGGATGGCCGGTGGCACGCGGATCGGTCGGAAACCAGTAGCGATAATGATCGCCGAGATCGGACACCAGCGCTGCCCTGCCCTTGGTGGTGGTCACAATTACCACCTGCATGCCCTCGGTATGGCTCGGTACACTCAGCAAGCGAATTCCCGGCAGAAACTCATAATCCCCATCCACGAGCATAAGCTGGTCCGGCCGTTTGCGATCGACAAGATTGGCAAGTGTCGGCTTCCAGTAGAAAATACGCTGGGACGGCACGGGATCGAGCGCCGCGAACAGCTCCTTCCGCTGCACGACCACACAGGCATCAGGAAACATATCCAGATTATCAGCATGGTCGAAATGCAGGTGCGTCAATATGATCGTATCGATATCGCTAGGTTTCAGGCCTTCTCCCGCAAGGGCTTTGGTCACCCCCGCATGACCGCCTCCCGTCCCTTTGACCCGGAGCTTCCTGTAAACCATCGGGATATCCGTCATGCCGCTGTCGACGAGGATATTCCGTCCCCCTCCCCGCACCAGCCAGCAATGCACCGGATCGCGCATGATCGCCCCGCCATGCGGCAGATAGAGCTCACCGATCCTCAGAGACGTGATGGTCCAGCCACTCACGCGTCGATCACCTCGAAACGCTCAATATCGGCCAGCGACCCCTTGCGTTCGCCGCTGGTCCACACCGCCCGGACACGGGTGCCCGGCTTGATCTGTCGCTTCGCGGATTCGATGTCGTCAATGTCGATCATATGGATGAGGCGCGTCGAAGCGCCATCGAGCACGATCTCTGCATAGACATAAGGCGGTTCACGCGTCTGGCCGAGAAAGGCCATATTGATAATGGAGCAAGCACGGATCGTGCCCGTATCGGCGCAGGCCTTCCATGTGCCGGTACGTTTGTGCGTGATATCGTCGATCTCGCGTGGAGGCAGCAGCGCATCATCGCCCCCCGATGTCCGCACGCCCATCACCCGGCCATGATCGCGGATCTCATCGAACATCCGCCCATAATAGGGGCCATAGGCATGTTCATAGGGCAGTGTCATCGAATAAGGGATAACCCCGATCGCTTCCTCCGTTTCGGCAAGCGGACCTATCTCTCCGATGGGGGCATCGGCAGCCGGTACGAACCCCTTGATGGCGAGGATCGACTCTGTGACGCCATCAGCCCATTCGGCCCGCACGCGCATACCGACGGACAGATCAGCAATGTCGGCAAGGATCAGGTGCGCAAAGTCATTATCGCATCCATCGAGCCGGATGAGACCGATCACATCACCCTGCACCCGGGTAAAGGCGGTCAATGTCCCCGTTTGCGGCGCTTCGACGAAAGATTCCAGTTCTTCGCCGTCAACCGACGAGAAATCCTGAGCAGGCGCGACGACCCGGCCCGACGGAAAACGGGATCCGACGATATGGCGGTTCTTGACCTCGGCAAGAAAAGTGCCCGCCGCGCGTCCGGGCGTCAGCGTATAGGGCATCGAGATTTCGCTATGAAAACTCGGCAAGTCGACAGGGTGGCTGTCCGGTGCGGAATACATCGCTTTCTCTCCCTTATGCGCTCAGCACAGCGCAACCGCGCAGGTTGGCCCAACCTCCGCCCGACTGAACGAGCGCCAGTTTGGCATCCTTGATCTGGTGCGTTTCGTTCCGGCCCATGACCTGGGTCGCAGCCTCGATCAGGCGAATGACACCCACTGCCCCAATCGGGTTCGCTCCCATGCAGCCGCCCGATGGGTTGACCGGAATATCGCCATCAATCTGGGTCGCGCCGGATGCGACCAGATCCGCCGCCTGTCCAGGCGGACAAAGGCCAAGGCTTTCATAATAGTTGAGTTCGAAGCAGCTATAGGGCTCCTGTACCTCCACCACATCGAACTGACGACGCGGGTTGGTGATCCCTGCCGCGCGATAGACCTGCCGGCTGGCGAGGGCGAGCGGCTCGGACAGCATCAGCGAACGTTCGGGGGCGTTGTCGGCTTCGCAGCAATAGGCGATCCCCTGAATCCAGGCCGGGCGGCCAGTCGAATGATGCGCGACTTTTTCGGAGGCCAATACTATAGCCGCCGCGCCATCGGAAATCGGCGGCACGTCGAGCATCTTGATCGGCCAGCACAGAGGCTTGGAATTGAGCACGTCCTCGACGGTCACTTCCTTCTTATAATGGGCATAAGGGTTAGCGATGGCGTTCCTGCGGTTCTTGACAGCAACCATGGCGGCGGCCTCTTCGGTATGCCCCAGCACATCCATGCGCGCGCGCCAGTAAGCGGCGGAAAAGCCCATGATGCCAACCGCAAACTCACGTCCCCAAAAGGGATCGTAGAGTGTCGATATCGAATATTGGAGCTGCCCTTCGGACAGCTTGTCATAGGCCACCACAAGCGTCCGGTCCGAATATCCCCCGGCGACCTGATAATAGCCTGCCAGCGCCCCGGCAAAACCCGCGCCACCGCCGCTCGTCAGACGTACGACCGACTTGCCCTGCGCACCGATCGCATCAACCACCCATTTCTCCGGCTGATTGACGGCGGCAAACAATACGGGGCCACTTGCAACGACAACCGTATCGATATCATCCATGCTCAGCTTGGCATCAGCGAGCGCGCGATTCACCGCCTCCCGCACTAGTCCGGCCTGACTTACATCCGTCCGGCGACGCGAATGATGCGTCTGCCCAACCCCGACTATTCCAACATGACGACCCATGATCAAACCTCAAGAGTAAAGACGCAGTTATTCTGCATACCGACGCCACCAGCGCCGTGGACGATGGCACGGCTCGGGTTACCCCCGCCGTGAAGCTCTGGCAGCCCAAGCTGCTGAACCGCTTCGGCCAACCGAACCAGGCCCGTGGCCATGATCGGATCAGCAGGCAGCGCGCCGCCCGACCGATTGACCGTAACCTTGCCGCCCAGCGCCGTAGCGATCCCCTTGCCCGCATCGGCAAGACCAAGCGCCTCAATGGCCAGCAACTCCCCAACGGCAGACGAGGCACTGATCTCCGCTATATCGGCATCGGCGCCCGACCAGCCTGCATTGCGATAAGCCATCGCCGCCGCATTGGCGGCGGACGCCAGCCTGCCCACCTCGCGCTCAGCAAAGCTGTGCGTATCCATCGCCGCGCCCATGCCGGTGATAAAAACAGGGTTTCGGGACGTGCGATGTGCAATGTCCTCCCGTGCGATCAGGACAGCCACGGCCCCGTCAACCGGACGAGAGAACATAAGCTCCGTCAGGGGGGCTGCCCCTTCGCCAGCCGCCATGACTTCGTCCACATCGGGGAGGTGATCGACAAGGACACGATCATTATCGGACGCCGCTTGCCAGCGTTGCACAACGAGTTCGGCAAGGTCGCGCCCGGAAAGCCGGTTCGCAGCGAGATAGCGCTGCGCCTGCATTCCATTGGCGGCACGCTGCCCGAAACCGACCGGCCGCTGATAGAACGGCTCCAGCTGAGAATTCCAGAAGAGATCGGGCTGTGACTCGGAGGGCTTTGAATAAGCCACGAGAAGCCCAATCGACGAAGCCCCGGAGCGAATTTTGTTCACGCCGTAAAGGGCTGCCCACAGACCATCCTCCTCGACACGCGCCTCTTCCTTGTGGTGCGCTCCCAAAGCCCCAAGAAAGCCGCAGTTGGAAATCGAACGGCCATCGAGCACATCGCTGCCGGAATCGATGATGAAATCGACATCATCAAGCGTCAGCCCCGTCCCCTTGAACACAGCCCCCACCACCGAAGAGATCAGATCTATATGCTGGGCATTGCCCCAGATGGGTCGAAGTTCAGTCTGGGCAGTCGCAACGACCCCCACCTTACCAAGCGTCATCAGTGCATTCCTCATCCTTGCCCGCCCGCTTCTGCATCGGAATCGGGCCAGTCCTGCTCATCAGCAAATGAGCGCGATACGTCGTTCTTAAGCCCCCTCCTCGAAGTCCGTCAAGATAATTCGATGTTTCGTCGGATTTTTTTCCCTTCATATTCAGGTTCTAAAAAATGGCTAAAAATCAATGTAATATATGGATATTTTGGATTATTAATTCTTCCATTGCAATTTGATTTTATCCGAAACATTATCGGTACAAATTATGAGAGAGAGGGAAATGGGACTGGATGTCACCGGACGGTATCGTTATCCACCGCCACAGCCGTCCTGGCTGGCCCTCAGCCGGGAAGTCATTATCGATCCGGATCTGCCGATCATCGACGCCCATCACCATCTCTGGGAGGAAGGCGGCACACCCTATTTGCTCGATGAGTTACTGAGCGATGTGGAAGACGGGCATAATGTGATCGCCACCATATTCGTTCAGGCCCATTACGGTTATCGCCTGACCGGACCGGCGCATCTTGCTCCGGTCGGCGAGACGGAAAAAGTGGCGGCGATAAGCGAGGTCGCGAAAACCCGTACCTCCACCCGCATAGCTGCCGGCATAGTAGCCCATGCCGATCTGACTCTGGGCGCAGCTGTGGATGAGGTACTGGCCGCACATGAAGAAGCCTCGGCCGGAACCTTGCGTGCCATCCGCCACAGTGTTTCGCGCGACGAACTATTCCCTGACGGCATCGTGTTGCGCCCCGCCCGGGCGGGGCTTCTGGCCGACAGCGATTATCGGGCCGGGCTTTCCCAAGTTGCAGCTCATGGCCTCGCCTATGAAGCGATGCTCTATCATCGCCAGATCCCGGAACTGACAGATCTTGCCACCGCGATGCCCGACCTGCCGATCGTGCTGGACCATATTGGCGGCGTCATCGGTGTAGGCCCTTATGAGGGCCAGGAAGCCGAAACCTATCAGCACTGGCTGGCCGACATGACGGAACTGGCCCATTGTCCCAATATATCGGTCAAGATCGGGGGGTTCGGCATGATCATCACCGGTGCTCGCTGGCATGAACGCACCGTCCCACCCTTATCGACGGAACTGGCGGAAGCGTGGCGCCCCTATGTCGACGCCTGCCTCGACCTGTTCGGTACGGAACGCTGCATGTTTGAAAGCAACTTTCCCGTCGACAAGGCGATGTACCCCTATCAAACGCTGTGGAATGCCTTCAAACGACTGACCGCAAGCATGAGCGGGAACGAACGGACAGCCTTGTTTTCGGGAACCGCAGCGTCGGTGTATCGCCTTCCTCTCGACATGGGTCAGCCCGCGGGGGATCTGGTCGATGGCTAATCGCGCAGCACCATTATTCGCTCACGCGCAGCGATGGCCGGACAGACAAGCCCTGCACTTCGAAGGCAGCACCTATAGTTTTGCCGATCTGGCCGAGCGGGCCTCGGCCATAGCTGGCGGGCTAGCGCGGCTCGGAATTCGGCAAGGCGTTCATGTCGGGCTGCTGCTGCCGACATCATATGACTTCATTGCGGTGCAACAGGCACTGTTCGTGCTGGGAGCTGTGATCACGCCCCTTAACACGCAATATCGTCCCGAAGAAGTGCGCCATGCGATCGGTTGTTGCGATCTCACGCATATCGTGACGACCGAAGAATGCGCCAGCGCGCTGGCCTCCATATCACATATAGTAAACGGAGCCTGTAGCATCATCGCCGTGGACGCTCCGGCGGACGATGACAGCATCCGCTCGCTTTCCGGAGCGACCGGCACCAGCCCCCCTATCCACACACTGACCGAGGTCGCCCCCAACGATCCGGTTATGCAACTGCTTACCAGTGCGACAACCGGCAAGGCGAAAGGCGTTATCCTGACTGCCGGAAACCTTGCCGCCAATTATGACCGGACGCCCGGCTGGCTGGGCATGAACGAAGATAGCGTCATTCTATGCGCACTACCGCTTTATAACACCTTCGGCCTCAACCAATGCATCAATGCGATGCTGGTTACCGGGGCGATGCTGGTGCTGTTACCAAAATTCGATGCCGGTCGGTGCATTGCCGCCATCGCGGAACGGGGCTGCACCTTTCTGCCCGCTGTGCCTACCATGTTGCAGAAAATCCTCGATCACCCCGACGCGGCTCGACACTCCCTCTCTTCCCTCACCCACATCATGACCGGCGGCGCCCCCGTCCCATCCGTAATGCTGAGGCGCCTAAAGGAAGTGGCGCCGGACACCACTCTTCTGACCGGTTATGGCCTGACCGAAGCGACCGCTCTCGTCACGTTGACGGAAATATGCCTGGGACCAGATGGTGAGCTGGAACGCGGACGAACCATCGGCCGCGTCCTTGACGGGATGGACCTGCGCATAGCCGATGACGACGGCCGTCCCGTCCCCCCTCATGCCATCGGCGAAATACTCGTGCGCGGCCCCAATATCATGGCCGGCTATTATCATGCACGCGAAGATACCACCGCCGCGCTTCGCAACGGCTGGTTGCACACCGGCGATATCGGCTATCTTGACGAAGACGGCTATGCGTTCATCGTCGATCGCAAGAAGGATGTCATCATCCGCGGCGGCCAGAATATCTATCCGGCCGACATCGAAGAAATTCTCTACCATTGCCCCGGCATTGCGGAGGCAGCGGTAGTGGGCATTCCCGACGATCTGCTCGGCGAAGTACCTGTGGCCTTCATCTCCCTCCGTCCCGGCGCCGAGTGCAATATCGCCGCCATCATGGAGCATTGCCGGGCTTCGCTGGCCCATTACAAACTACCCGTCGCCATTCATGTTCAGGACCAATTGCCCAAAGGGCCAACGGGCAAAATATTACGGCGGGCGCTGCGCCCCGGAAAGATTGCGGCCTGAAACCGATGCACGAACCCGCTTCGCAGTTCATAAGTCTCAACGGGCGGCGGCATCATATCGCTGCCTGGGGGGATGCCGCCAATCCGGTTTTGCTGCTGGTCCACGGCATGCGCGATCATGCACGCAACTGGGACTGGGTAGCACAGAAGTTTTGCGATCAATTTCATGTCCTTGCGCCGGACCTGCGCGGGCATGGCGACAGCGACTGGTCGGAAGCCGGCGCCTACTCTCTGTTCAACTATGCGAGGGATCTGGCGGACATTATCGACACGCTCGGCTTGCGGGACATCTGCCTCATCGGGCATTCGATGGGTGGGCATATCGCGCTCCGCTATGCGGCCAGCTTCCCGGAAAAGCTGAAGGCGCTGTGTATAATCGAGGGAGTGGAACTCCCGATTGTCCGCGAGCAACGAAGCCATCCCGTGCCTTATCCCGAACGTTTGCGCAAATGGATCGGGGATGAGCGCTCCCGGCAGAACCGCCCCCTCCGCTATTATGACACTCTCGCCGCAGCGCAGGCACGCATGGCCACGCAAAATCCAGCAATTGACGCTGAAACGGTCGCCCATCTTTGTCGGCACGGCACCGTCTCCGTCGCCGGGCAGGGGCTGCGCTGGAAATATGACAATCGCTGCCGCTTTCGTGCACCCGATGATGCCCATGGCCTTGATCTCGATGAAATATTGGAAGCGATATTATGCCCCACCCTGCTCGCCTACGGGGCGGACAGCTGGATTCCGATACCACCGGCCGAACGGCTGAATCGCATAAGGCACCATCGGGTCGCCATCTTCGAAAATGCCAGCCACTGGCTGCATCATCAGGCACGCGAGCCTTTTCTCCGGACACTCGCCTCCTTCCTTTCGGCACCGGCCGATTTCCTTATCGATGAAAGAAAATATCATGCGTGAAGCCGCCATCGTCTCAACCGCCAGAACCGCCATCGGGCGCGCTTTCAAGGGGGCATTCAACGACACCGACGCGCCGCGACTGACTGCTCATGTCGTCAGGGCAGTGATCGATCGGGCCGACATCGATCCGGTACGTATCGATGATATCCTGATGGGGGTCGGCACCCAATGGGGCACGCAGGGCAGAAACCTCGCACGTACCACTGTTTTCGCGGCAGGACTGCCGGATAGCATTCCGGGCACAACGCTGGACCGTGCCTGCGGTTCCGGACTGACCACTCTGGCCTTTGCCGCACGGGGAATCATGACCGGTGAAATGGATGTGGCGGTGGCGGCCGGCGCCGAACTGATTACCCATATCCGCAACGATCATGCCCCCACTTATCGGGCACAGCCCCAGGTCGTGCTTGATGGGGCCCCCCATGCATATATGGCGATGATAGAGACAGCCGAAATCGTTGCCGAACGCTATGGCATCAGCCGTGAGGCCCAGGATGAAATTTCCGCCCTCAGTCATCAGCGCGCGGCGGCCGCAACCGCAGAAGGCCGCTTTGCCGCCGAAATCGTGCCCATCACCGTCCGCAAGAACATCATTGAGAAAGACGGCAGCATTTCCGACACACAAGAAGTTACCCTGACCGTCGACGAGGGCATCCGGCCGGAGACCACGGCCGATGCGCTGGCAAGACTCAAGCCGGTATGGCGCGACGGTCTGGTCGTGAAGGAAGGCCGCTTCGTCACGGCGGGGAATGCCAGCCAGCTTTCCGATGGTGCTTCGGCGCAACTGATCATGGACCGGGCCACTGCTGAAGCGGAGGGCAAAGACATTCTCGGGATATTTCGCGGTTTCCAATCGGCGGGATGCGCACCCGACGAAATGGGTATCGGCCCGGTCTTCGCCATTCCCAGATTGCTCGATCGTGCCGGACTCAGAATGAAAGACATCGGCCTGTGGGAAATCAACGAAGCCTTTGCCAGCCAATATCTCTATTGCCGCGACACGCTGGGAATCGATCCCGAGAAGATCAACGTGAATGGCGGTGGCATTGCGCTTGGCCATCCGTTCGGCATGACAGGTAGCCGGATCGCCGGTCATGCCCTGATCGAGGCACGCCGTCGGGGTGCCCGCTATGCGGTGGTATCCATGTGCATCGCCGGCGGCATGGGTGCCGCTGGATTGTTCGAAATCCCGGTCTGAGGGCAAAGATACAGATGCGCGTGCATTGAGAAGAAATGCCGGGAGAAGAAATGCCAGCCCAATGTTTGAAAGGACAGAAAATGACAATTATTCGGCATTATCTCATGGAATCCCGTGATGGCGAAGGACAAGTCCTTGCAACGGCCCTTTCCGGACTCGCGAAGGCGATAGTCCCACTCCCCGGCCTCGAGAAAATAGAGATTCTGGGTGACATGGAAGATCCGAACAGCTTTGCCTTCGTTGAATATTGGGAGTCCAAAGAGGTCCACCAATCTGCGGGAAAAGCGCTGCCGAAAGAGGCCTTCGCACCGGTAATGGCGGTTTTACGCGTGCCCCCCGAAGGACGATATCTGATGCTGACCGACACCATCGAACCGGCAACGTCAGCGTCGACAACATAATATAGGATAGACATGCAGGCTACCCGGAACCGATTAACCACCATCCGTGCCAGGATGTGGGCGCGCCCCGCCTCGGCACAAGCGACCGACCGGTCAGGTCGCCGAAACCGGGGCGGGATGGAAGCGGGTCAAGCCGGGGTCCGTCCCCATAGGCAAAGGGGCGTCATCCCAGCCTGACCCTGTAGCTGCACGAACACAGAGCGCGCTTCAGGCCCGCCCCATATCCTGCTTGTGCCGCGCATTCCGGATCGCCTGTTCCTGCCCCAGTGCATAGGGAGCCGGAACGAACTGGCCTTCGCCTCCCGTCTGCGCCGCAGCCCGCAGGGTCCAGGCAGGGTCGAAAAGATGCGGGCGCCCCAGGGCGACCAGATCGGCACGACCTGCGGTCAGGATCGAATTCACCTGATCGGCGTCGGTGATGTTGCCGACCGCAATGGTCGGCACCTTTGCTTCGTTACGGACCTGATCGGCGAAGGGCGTCTGGAACATGCGGCCATAAACCGGCTGGGCATCGGGTGCCGTTTCCCCCGCCGACACGTCGATCAGATCGACGCCCACCGCCTTCATCCGCCGCGCGATTTCGACCGCGTCAGCAGGCGTGATACCCACCTGCCCGACCCAGTCATTGGCGGACAGGCGCACGGCAAGCGGCTTCTCCTCCGGCCAGACC
>Ga0172382_10001251_pt1 | contig 45924 bp, 55 predicted proteins | sample Leawel138RmetaG_FD_122245 | JGI IMG/M metagenome (GOLD analysis project Ga0172382, IMG submission 122245) | Leachate microbial communities from a municipal landfill in Southern Ontario, Canada - Leachate well 138R metaG | ecosystem: Engineered > Solid waste > Landfill > Unclassified | place...
GAAGCCTTTGCGCAGGAGCTTGCACGACGGGTCGATCGTCAGCGCCGGCACGCCCGCCTCGATCATGTAGCTGAGCTCGTCCTTGACCGCGCCGAGGCGTAGGTCGAGCTCCTGCGCCGGCGCGGGCTCGATCGGGCAGCCGAGCTCCAGCATCACCGTCTCGGCCCAGGCGAGGTCGCCGTCCTCCTTGTCGGCGCCGCTGAACCCGGCCGGGTCGGCCCAGCCCATGTCGATCCGGCGGCCCGGCGCCCGCTCGGCCACGGTGCGCTTGACGGCCTCCGCGAAACGGCGCGGGCTGCAGCGCCCCGGCACGATCTCGGCCAGCACGCGGAACTGGCCCTTGCTGCTCTGCTGCCCCAGGATGCCGGCCGGCCGCTGCAGGCCTGCGTCGAGGCCGATCTCGAGCGGCGCGTTCGCCAGCACCTCGAGCGGCTCGCGCGCGTAGTGCACGTCGTCGGAGTAGTCCTCGGCATAGACCGGCTCGCCATCGAGGGATGGCCCGTATTGCGCGTCGACGAAGCGACGGATCCAGTGCCGCTTGCTGGCGTTGAGGCGCACCTGGTCGGTGTAGTAGCCGGGCTTGAGGTTCCTCAAGTTCTCCGCATTCGGGCTGCGCCCGCCCGGCTGCTTGTAGAGCGCCACGCCGTCGGCGCGGTCCTCCTCGAAGCGGCGATAGAACCAGCTGTCGATATCCGGCGCGTTGAGGTCGCCGATGATGAAATCGCGGTAGAGAGCGCCCGACGGGAGCGTCTCGTAGGTAAGGTCCGGCGGCAGCTTGCCGAGCGTGTAGCCCGGGAAACCGCGCAGCGGCGTATTCTGCGGCAGCATCTCGATCGACGGATAGCGTCCGATGCGGCCGATCCCGAGTGTCAGAACATCCTCCGGAAGCAGGTCCATCTCGTTGAGCCAGAACGCGGTCACCTCGAAGCCGCGCATGAAGTCTTCGGCCGCCTGGTCGCCGATCGCGGCGAAGATCGCCTCGAAGTACACCGGCACGCGCTGGCTCTGGCGGAGCACATCGAACTGGATCTTGTGGGTCGCCTGGCGCCCGCCGCCGCCGACGAACTCGGCTTCGGTCCAGTCGCCGCCGTCCTTCGGCAGCCAGTGCACCCAGGTCGGGATCGTCGTCTGCTCGAGGCGCCCGTATGTGTCGCGGATGATGGCGACCTTGAACCGGATCACGCCATCCCGGCACACCGGCATCTGGCTGGCGTTCATCAGCAGGTCGAAGATGCACGAGACCGACTTGCCGCCGCCCTGCGGCCCCAGCAGCGCCCGCACCTGATGGCGCCGATCCGAAAGGAAGGCAGCCGCCACCGGCCCGGGCGGCTTGAACTGGCGGAAACGGTCGAGCGCGCTCATGCTGCCACTCCTTCGAACAACGGCCCATGGTCATTACGGAGAGCGGCCACGCATGCCGGGTTGAGCCAGAGCCGCTCCGTGCGGACGCGGGCGCCGTCCGCGTGGGACACAGTGTCGACCTGGTGCCAGTCGCCGAACAGCTCGTCGTAGAGGGGGCTGGGATAGCCGGACAGGATCACCATGCCGTCAAGCGACCGGAGCACCTCCGAAAGCCTGCAATGTTCGGCATCCGTCATCTCGTGGGCATAACCGCCGTACTTGAGATCGTAGGGGTTGTTCATCGCCCGCGCGCTGTGCACGTACGGCGGATCGACATAGTGCAGCGTGTCCGGACCATCGTGCGCGAGCATCACCTCGCCGGCGCTCCGGTTTTCAATCACCACCCCGCGAAGGCGATCGACAAAGGCGGCAATGGCCTGCGGATAATTCGCCCAGTCGTGAGCTGGCGTGGTTCCTGACCGATCGGAATTTGACCGGAACCCTGTCTTGCGGCCCAGATTGTGCGCGTTCGATCCGAAGCCGGCGAGCGAGCGGAATATCAGCTGGCGCGCGCGCTCTACTGGATCCGCGGCGCGCGCGTAAGATGCTGGATCGATAGCCTCGAACTCGTCGCGGGCAAATGGCGTGAGCGTGACAGCCGAAGCCAAGCGCGCCGCCTGCGCAGGATCGCGCAGGACCCGGAACACCTCGACAATATCGCTCCAGCGATCGTTGTAGACCTCGGCGTAGGAACGCGGCTTGCGCAGGAGGACCGACGCCACGCCGCCGAACGGCTCGACATAGACGCGGTGCCGCGGGAAGTGCGAGATGATCCAGGGAGCAATTCGCCATTTGCCGCCGTGATAGCGAAGCACTGGCCGCTTCGGAACGCTCATGCCGGCACCCCGTCGAACAACCCGCACTCGCCCAGCTCGCACTGCGATGGCCTTGACTGCATCCACTTCGCCGGCGGCTCCGGTTGCGCGAGGTTCGGGCTCCACGGGAACATGCCGAGCTCGCCGCGCGCGCCGATGAACGGAACCGGCTCCGGGTGGATGAGGCACAAGCCCCGCGGTCCGAAGAACCACGGCGACGTGTGCTCTTTGACCACCGACGCGAGAAAGGCGGAGCCGATGATGCCGCCGCGCTCGAGGTCGGCCGGCGCTGGGCAGCTCACCCCGATGCTCGCCATGAAGTCGCGCGCTCGCTCGTACTCGGCGCGCGTCATCCCCTTGGCCGCATGAATGGCAATGCGCTTGCCGACCAGAGTTCGCATGCCGCCCCTGCGGATCGCCATCTCGCCGCGGTTCTCGACATCCTTGCCGCCGTGGATCAGAGCCCACGCCCACGGCTGGCGCGCAGATAGCGCCATGTTCGGAACGTTCATGCCGGCACCCCCTTGTGATAGGCGGCCCGCTGCGTCGCCCGGTTCGTGATCAGTCGGCGGTCGCGCGAGAGATCGCGGCGGCGCGCGTCGATTTCCCCAATTTCGCGATCGATCCGGGCTAGCTGTTCGCGCTCATCCGAGGTAAGAAAATCGCGCCACGGCCGATGCCGCCGCCCGGCGTGCAGCTCGAAGCTCATGGCAAAGCCTCGATCTGAGAGAGGCCCAACCCCCCGTCCCCCGGCCGGCCTTCCCAAGCTTCCCCGTTGGCGCCAGACTTCAGGGTCCCGGTCTCACGACCGAAAACGGTGCGGAGCACCCCCCGCAGGGGGAGGGGGCGCGCGCGCTTCGGGAGGCCCCCCCGGCCGTCCGGCCAGCGATTTAGGCCACCCCCCCTCGCTGATTTTCGATCAGTGGTCACTTTGCCTGATCCCCTTTGTTTTCCAATCACTTGCCCGTTTCGTCCGACTTGTCGCTGTCCGACTGTTCTGGCTCGTGCTCGATAAGTGCTTGATCTTCAATGGTTTCTGCTAGCGGCAGCGCCAGGTCGCCGCCGGCGCCGTCAGCACCCTCGATCGTGAGGTTGCCGATCACCAGCAGACCGCGCTTCTCGTCCTGGATCTCGACCGCCAGCGGCTGCTTCTGGTGCAGGTAGGGCAGCGCCGCGATCGCGGCCCGCACCTGGATCTCCGCCGCGTCGCCCGTCGCCAGCGCTGGCTTCCACCGCAGCGCGCCTTCCGCGTCGCGCAGATGCACGCCATTCACGTCGAGCACCGGCGCCAGCACCAGCTTGCCTTCGTGGTACTTGTAGAGTTCCAGCTGCTCGGCGAGCTCGCGCGGGGATCGGTGGTACGTCTCGAGCAGGAAGACGAGCGGCGAGCGATAGCGGCTCAGCAGATACTCGACCCACTCCTGCGTCCGCCGGTTCCTCGCGCCCTTCGGCCGTCCGCCCTTCGGCCCGCTGACACCCTTCGCCGGCGGCATCGGCAGCGGCGCCTCGGCTTCGAACAGCTCGGCCTGGTCGACCTCGGCCGCCGGCGGCTCCCCTGCCCCGCCGAGCGCCTCGATCGCAGCCGTCAGCCCTTCCTTCCGATCCGTCATCGAATAAACACCCGGTTTTTTACTGCCGTTCCGCGCCGGGAACGGTTGCTGATGCCGCTGATCCCTCGGTGATCCCCTCTCAACCCATTGAGAGAGCAGCTAAATATCCCTCTCGGGAACACGGGAACGGGGGAACGGAACGTTCCTTCGCGTACGCACGCGCGCGTGGTTACACTCACGTGCGCACGCGCGCGCGTATGCGTGAGAGCCGCGTTCCCCCGTTCCCGTGTTCCCGAACATCGTTTTCCTCTTTGATCTCTGTGGATTAGCTGGGGATCACCAGAGGGATCACCTGTTGAGACCCGTTCCCCAACCCGCCGCTCGCCCGTGAAAATCTGCGCGGTCATTTTCCTGCCATCATCGGGTCGGGGTGAGAGGTGTTAACCGGGGCGGGATCGTCCTGCATGATCCCGCCGTCGCCATAGAGGGCTGAGAGGCGGATCAGGACGCAGCGGCTCTTGACGCCGTTAACCTTGCACTGGCCGGTCTCGTGCACCGTGCCTCGCGGCGCTTGGCGCAATGCACCGCTCCAGACGCTGGCGCCGAGCTCTCCGGCCCACTTGGTGCCTTCGAACAGCTTGCGCGTGAGCGGGTTCTGGTTGGGGATGACCAGCCAGTCCTCGCGATCGATGCGCTGCAGGCTGAGGCCCGCTTGGCTGAGGATCGTGCGCACCTTGACGATGTCGTTGTCGAAGTTGTTCGTGTCCTTGGCCCAGGCCTCGATCACCTGGCCGACGGTCGTCCTGACACCGTTGCGCCAGGCCTCGACGGGCACGCTCAGCAGGTGGTCGAGGCACGCGCGCCAGTTGGGCGTTGCGCCCTCGAACTCGACCATCGAGCCGATCGCCATGATCTCCGACCACGGCTTGAGATCGCCCGCGACCGGCGCCTTGAGCCGCGCCTCGTCCCAGCCTGCGAACTCGATGAGATCCGCGCACGCGAGCAGCGTGCCGAAGGTCATCTGCCCGCGGCCGTCCATGCCGGCGTTGGCGAGCTCGCCCTTGTAGGCCGCCAGCGTCTCGCCGTACCGCTGCCATTCGTCGACCAGGCGCCGCAGGATGCAGCGGCCGATGACGCCGAGCGTTGCCGGCTCGATCTCCGGCGGCGGCTGCCCGCGCGGCAGCTCGTGGAGCTGCAGCAGGGCGAAGCGCGAGTAATCCTGCGGCTCCATGGGCGGCGTGTTGATGCTGCTGAAGATGAAGGCCGAGCGCGCCTGGAACTCGACACCCGAGTGCCGGTCGCCACCGCGCAGCATCAGGCCGCCCGACGAGGCCTGCCGCGCCAGCTCGATGAGCGCCTTGGCCTTGGTGTTCTCGGCCCGACCTTCGAACTCGTCGACCGCCACGGGCAAGCTGTCCTGGCCGACGCGCTGGTAGATGCCGGCGGCCGTCGTGTTGGTCGTGCTCACCAGCCAGTCGCCGAGCAGCGCCTTGAGGATCTCCTGCAGCGTCGACTTGCCCGAGCCCTTGTCGCCCGTGATGAACGCCATCGAGCGCCACGGCAGGGCGGCGCCGAGGAACGCGCAGCCGATCCACCCGAGCAGCAGGTGCGGGTCGATATCCGGCCGCGCCCAGTTCCACGAGGCGAACAGTGGACGAAGCAACCTTGCGGGATTTTGTGTTTCTTCGATGGGTTGGGGCCAGGGCCGGGGAATGGGCGGTCGGGTGGGGTAGACGTGGCCATCGTGCTCGCCCGGCGGCACGCGCTGGCGCCCGATCATCAGATGATCGCCGCAGTGGAGCACCAGGCCGCCGTCGACGCCCGCCCAGGCGCCGCGCCCGTGCACCTTCTCGACCGCATTCCACGGCCCCTTGGCGGCCGCTGCAGCGACGAGCGCGTCGCGCGCGCTGTCGTTGTCCCAGGAGCTCACCGTGAATTCCTTGGTCCAGCGCGGCCAGGCCCACTTCAGGTAGCCGTCGCGGCCGCGGAACAGGTCGATCGTATCGGCCTTGCCGTAGGGCTTCTCGTAGGCGCAGAGCTGCCCGATGGTGTCGAGATACCAGGACGTCTTGCCGTCGACGCCGAGCGGTGTCACCGGGCAGTCCGGCGGCAGCCCGAGGCGATCCGGCGTCCATTGGCCCGGCAGCACGCCGTTCAGCGCTTGGCCCGGCTCCGGATCGCCGCGGAACAGCGCGACGGACGGCACCGGCTGCGCATCGGCGACCAGCGCCCGCACCGCTGCGAGGTTCGGTTTCTTCTCTGGCTCAGCCGACACGAGCAGTCGGCTCCGGCCTCGCCGGCCGGCCCCCTGGCAGCATCATCCCTGTCCCCCTCTACCCGGTGTGCGGCGCCTGTCAGTGCCGCCAGCCTGGAGCTCTATCCCTCGGCCGGTGGTGTCGAAGCGGTCGGCACCGCCGGCCCCTGTGGGGCAATGCCGGCGCCGCCGGCATCAGCGCCTGCGGCGCCGACGGCGGTCGCCGGCTCTATTGGCTTGGGCCGCTCACGCGGCCGCCGCGGCTGATCGCGTGCCCGCTCTGCCTCGCGCACCAGCACCAGCATGGCGGAAAAGGAAGCGCGGAAGATCTCGAACGCCGAGCGCATCTGCGGTGCGAGCCGGCGCCACGCCGCAGGCGAGGCATTGCGGCCGGCGACGAACCGATAGAGCCCTTCCGCCGGCGCACCCGGGTTCCGCTCGACGAAGCGCGCCAGGTCCGCCTGCGACAGCGGCCGATCGGCGACGTCGGTCCACCAGGGCGGCGCCTCCTCCGGTGGCCGGAACAGCGCGCGGGCGGCCACGTCGGCAGCGGCGACGGCGTAGTCGAAGTTCATGGTGGTCCTACTGCTTGGCTGGCCAGATCAAGGCATCTGCGCGGCCCGTCCAAACGAGCCATGCTGCACGCCAACGGCTGTAGCTGGCCCCGAGAGGTCGGGCGGGAACATAGCTGCCGTCGGACAAGCCGATGTGGCATTCACCTAAGCTCTTGAGCCACTGCGGGCTCAAACGGATGATGTTCGGATAGCGTTTCATTGCACCTGCTCTCTGATGCCCGCCGCGAACCGCGCCAGCGCCACCCGTGGCGGTGGCTCGAACCTCCGCCGCCGGCAGATCTCAGCCTGTACCTGGCGCAGCAGCTGCTCGAGCTCCAGAACGGTCATTGATGAAAGCTCGATGCTCATCGCCCCTCCCGGCGCAGAGCGGCGTCGTAATACCAATCGTCAGCCCTCAGTCGGACATTGGCGCCGACACGGGCGCTGACTTCGTTGAACTTGTCGATCGTCGCGCGCCCCAGGTCGACACCGGCGCGAAACGCCAGGATGTCGAGATAGGTCACCACGTCGGCCAGCTCTTTGCCGAGCGCCTCGCGTGCATCATCAAGTGTGATGTCCCCGCGCTCGATCTTCTTGATTAGATTGGCGGCCTCGCCCAGCTCACCGAGCACCGCGTTGCACCACGTCGAAAGGGCCCAATCGGAGCCGTCCGGTCGAGAATGCGCGGGCTCGCCGCGCCCATTTTTGAACTGAGGCAGTCGGGCCTTGTTGGCTCCCCGAAGTGCGTTGAACGTCAGTCCGTCTGTCATGTACCCCATAGGCGTCCTTCTGCGGTCAAGCAGCCCCTCTCAATGCATCGTTTGCGTCCTTGCCCACGTGGCTGCGCGCCACGAGCACCTTGCGGCCCTGGCGCCCGAGCGCCTCGATCGCGCGCTGCAGCTGCTTTTCGGCGCCGCGCTTACCCCAGTCGTTGTCGGCCGCGACGATCACCTCGCCGCAGCAGTCGGGCAGCCGCACGTTGGCCAGATTGTAGAGGCTGATCGCCGCCCAGATCCGATACTCCGGGCACGCCATGGCGAGCGACAGGCCGTCCTCGATGCCCTCGCAGAGGATCAGCTTGTCCCACAGGCCGTGCTTGGCGGCTTCCGCCGGCGACAGCCCGGTTTCGCCGCGGGCGAGCTTGATGGTGCCCCCCGCCCAGCCCGACGGCCAGACCTTGCGCGCGTGCTGCACGGGCGCCTTGCCGGAGCCGTCAGGGGCGAGAAAGGTGCGATGGATGGCGAGGCGCTCGCCTCCATTGCCGGTGATCAGCGCCACGATCGCGGGGAAGTGCTCGCCGGTCTCGGTGTACTTCTGCGACGGTGAGAACCGCACCGCGCGGGGCGGCCGCGGCAGCACCGAATAGCGAATGCCGCGGGCGGAGAGATAGCGCGCCGCCGGCGTGCCCCTCAACTCCGCCTCGCATTTGAGCCAGACCGAGAACGCGCGATTGCGCTTCTTGTCGAGGTCCTCGGCTTCCTGCTGTTCCGCAGCCACGCGCTTCGCGGCGAGCTCGGCGGCGACCTTCGCGCGCTCCGGCGCCGGCACGTCGCGATAGTTGAGCCAATCCTTCGCCCAGCGGATCGCATCGCCGATCTTCGCTAAGCGGAGCACGTACTGGATCAGCTGCAGCACGTCTCCCTTGTCGCCGGTCGCCATGTCGATCCAGCCGCCGGTGCGGGCGCCGGAGATGTAGACGAGAAAGCTGCCCGCCTTGTTGTCCGCCCGCGTCGGGTTCTTGCCCATCCACGAGCGGCCGGCGCGGTAGCCCTCGATCTGCAGCACGGCGATCAGGTCGAGGATGCGCGCCTGGAGCAAAGATTTAATTTCGGTGATGTCCGAGCCCGGCGCCATTTACGCTGCTCGCGCCGTCAGGTGGGCAATCCACGCATCGAGCTCGAGCCCAGCCCGCTCCAAGCATTCCGGCGTGCGACAGCGGTTGCGGGAGGCACGATGGATCATCAGCACCGCCGTGCTGAGATAAACCGGCAGCCGGAACGCGTACGTGACGCGAGCCGGTTCGATCGTGCTCGACCAGCGTGGCAATGGCAGATCGATAAGCCCGGGCCGCTTGGCGCGTTCGATGTACCAGCGCGCCTTCTCGATATCCTCGATCCTGTCGCCTTTGCGGCCTGACCTCAGAATATACTTGAGCGCATTGCCGAGATGGAAGCCGAGCTCCCAATCCTCGATGACATCGATCACCTCGAGGCCATCACCGATGTAGTGCGACGGCCTGTTCACCGGATCGTGCTCAGACATACCCTTTCTCCTTTGCCAGCCACTCCGGCATGAACACGGTCACGTGATCCTCCGTGAGCCGCTCGATCGTGACCTTCGACTTCGGTAGCCACTGCTTCGAGGCGCCGTCGTCGAGGAGCAGCGCCTTCTCGGTTTCGTGAACGATCACTCCGGACACTTCCCACTGGCCGGCGGAGAGCGTGTCGCCATCGCTCGCGTGCTTGAACGCCATGCCTCACCTCCTCGAATTGGTGCGCGGGACGGGCGATTAGTTGCCGTGAAAAGGAGCCCCGAAGGGCCGGCTGCCCCGACATCGCCCTAGAGCTTCCCCAGGATGCCCGCGCTCACCCCCATCACCACGGCAGCCTCATTCCTTCACTGACACTCGCGGCGACGTCGCGCGTTGGCGGCGGCGCCCATTTCGTTGAGAGCCGGCGCTCGCGCCGGGTCGCGCTTGCTCCCTTGCTTGCGCCCTTTGCTGCAGGCGCGCGTCCAGCTCCAGGCGTTGCTGGCGTCGCGTTTTGCCCTCTTTGGCGCCGGGCCCGTTCCACCAGCCTCGATAGGCTTTCCCGCTCATCTCACTCACCGACCGCGGACAGCCGCGGCTCGCGGTTCAGCACCACGCCGCGGTAGTGCGGCACCCCACCGAAGCTCACACGCGCCACCCCGGCGAGCTCGCCGAACATGGTGTCGAAGGCGGCGGCGCTGATCGCCCGCTCGCCCGCCCACGCCACATAGCGCTCGTACATCTCCTGAGCGGGCACGATGCCGCCCGCTGCGTCGAGCACGCACGCCGCACGGAACGTCAGCAGATGGTCGACGATCTCCTGGACATGATTGCGCTGCACCGGCCGCTGCGGCGCCGGCGGTGACGCCGTCGCGTGAGCCTTGAGCGCCACTCCCGCGCCTGGCGCCGGCAGCAGCGGCCGCGGTGCCGGGCCGGGAAGCTGTTCGGCGGCCGGCGGATGGCTCAGGCGTTCGCCGAGCCCGCCCCCCACGCCGGCCGCCGGCAGCGCCACCGAGATGTTGATCGGGGCGCCATGCATGTGATGCGCGGATGGCCCTCCGGAGGATGCGGAACCGTTCTCCGAAGGGCCTCTCTGATATGGAGCGGCGGGCTGGGCCCCTACGTCTGACGCGGCTGCCCCGACCACGGGCTCCACCGCGTCGCGTCCCCACTGGGTGCTGGAGGCCTCGCGAGCCGTGCCAGACCGCTCCCCTGGGTAATGCTGAAACTGATGATCCGCCGGCCCCGTCAGCCGCCGCGGCCCCCAGTCGAAGGCCTCGAGCGGATCGGGCTCGGGCCGGCGGCTGCCGTGCCCGCTGCGGCCGACCCCGGCGAGAAGGAAGCCGAAGTTGGCGAACAGGCCGACCACGGCCGTCAGGCCGACCGGGACCCAGAACGCCACCTCCTGCGGCGCGGCGCCCGTCGCGCGCACCAGCACGTCGAGATGCGGCGTGCCCTCGGCCACCTGCGCGCGGCCCTCGAGGCCGGCGACCAGCTTGGGAATTCGCGCATCGAGCTCGGCCGCCCGCTTCGCCGTGGCGAGCTCCGCCTCGAGCGCCAGCGCCTTCGGTCCGCGGCCGTCGGGGAACGCACTGCTCTTGTTCAGCAGCTCGCGCTGGAGCTCCGCCTCGATGGCGGAGATCGGGCGCACGGTGCCGATGGCGGCCCGCTCCTCGCGGGCGAGCTTCAGCGCATCGGCAGCGGTCGACCGGCCGGAGGCCTGCGTCTGGCGCGCCGCCATGCCGTCGGCAAGCAGCGTGCCGAGCGTGAACCAGCCCGCCACCTGGCTCACCACGACGCAGAGCGCCAGCGGCAGGGCCAGCGCGAGGCGCTTGGCCCATGCCGCCTGGTCACGCCCCTTGATCCCGGCGATCGACACCGGCAGATACGCGGCGAAGAACGCCGCCGCCAGCAGAACGCCGCCGAGCCCGATCCCGCCCGTGCGCCAGCCGAAGCGGAAGTTCATGTACGCCTCGAGCGCCCAGAACGCGACCGCAGCCCACAGCACCAGGCGCTGCATCAGCTCGTGGAATGCTTCATCCAGCGGCTTCGTCATCCCATCAGCTCCAGCTCGAGCTCATCCAGGGCCCGGTCGAAGCCCGGGTCCTCACGGCGGTCCTCGACCGCACGCACGGCCTTGAGCGCGCCGGGCGCCGAGATGCCGGCGACGCGTGCCACGCTGCGCAGCGGCCGGCCGAATACGGTGACCGCGAGATAAATGGCCTCCTGGCGGGCGGCAGGGCCGGCGGCGCCGCACGCCCGCACGCTGACGGATGCCGCCGCGAACGCGGCCGTGGAGGCAAGGCGGTCGGCATTGCGGGAAAGGGAGCGGATCACCCGGGCGGTCATGGCTGGCCCTCGTCCGAGTTGCCCGGGCCGAGCCAGCGCTCGACCAGGTCGGTGACCACCTCGGCCGCGACGACGATCAGCCCCGTGACGATGGCCGTCGTCGCGAGCGCCAGGATGAACAGCGTGAGGGCCTCGGCGACGATGGCCGAGGCGGCAGCGAATTCGTTCATGCCGCCTGCTCCGTTTGCGCGCTGACGTTGGCGTGAGGCGGCGCGGCCGGCGTCGGGACATCGCCGGCCGCGCCTCGGGGACTGACGGAGCCGCCGCCAGTCATCTCGGTCTTTGCCGCGTCGTGCCGGCGCCGCCGGGCCGCCTCGTCCTGCCGCTTGCGGGCGACGCCGCCGGCAAGCGCCAGCGCCAGCGCCTGTAGGGCAAGGGGATCGGTGCGGGCGTGATCGTTCCCGGCGCAGATGGCGGCCGCCCGGTCGACCGCATCGTCGAACCCGACCCGCGGCCCGATCTGGCGCACGACGGAGCCGATGAACTCGAGCAGGGCGTAGGTGCCGTCGGGCGCCAGCGCGATCCACCGCTCCGGATCGAGCGGCTTGCGCCCGCCATCGACCTGGAGCTCGGCGAGAAGGCGAAAGGCGTCCTCCTCCTCGATCGGGATCTCGGTGGCGGGCAGCGCCTTGGGGTCGGCTACGGGCGTCATCTGGACACGTCCTATCGATCGCGCTTCGGGCTACGCACAAACAACGGGACGCAAGGAACTGGAGGGCCGGCGCTATGCCGCCGGCCGGGTCGGGTCAGGCAGCCGGCAGCACATCGCGGCGCGCCGCCTCCCTGAGGACAGCCGCGCGCAGCGCGTTGAGCGAGCGCGGCTGCGGGCAGACGCCGCCGGGCAGACCTTTGATGTGGCGCAGCCAGCGCTGGTAGGTGCTGGGGCTGATCTCGAGCTTCCGGCAGATCTCGGCCTGCTTCAGCCCGAGCTTCGTGCGCAGCGCCTCGAGCTCGGGGAGGTCGAGGTCGGCGGCCTCGCGCAGGTCGAGGCGGACAGCGGTATGCGAGTTCGAATGCATACGCGCATCACATATGCATTCGCGCACTTTGTCAAGCGCCGTCAGTGAGCTTTCTTGCAGCTCGCAGTGGACATAAAAATGGACTACTCAGCGCGCGAGATGAGCAGTGTCATGAGCATGGAACCCTCGCGCGATGAGATCAAGCAGTGGCTGGCAGGGATCCTCGAGCGCACCGGCGAGACGCCGTCGGCACTCGCCCGCCGCGCAGGCTTGGCCACGACCACGCTGACCCGCTTCCTGAGCGATCCGCACGCGCCGATGCTCGGCCTGCGGTCGATCGCGAAAATTGCGCATGTGGCAGGAGTTACGCCGCTCGGCGTACCCGCCGGCGGCGAGCCCGTTGCAGGCCCGCGCAAGCCGGAGGCCGAGCATTTCCGGGAAAGTCAAGCCGATCCGGCCATGCAAAAGGCGATAGCTGCGTTGATCGGTGCGCGGAGCGACGTGGAGCCGTGGATCTCGCGCAGCGACATTCTCGAGCATGCCGGCGTGCTGCCGGGGGACGTTCTCATCGTCGACACGTCGGCGAGCCCCGCGCCCGGTGACATCGTGCGCGCCACGCTGAAGGACTGGAAAGAGGCGGCCACCGAGACCGTCTTCCGCCTCTACGAGCCGCCCTACCTGATGGCGGCCACCCTCTCGCCCCGGCGGCGGAAACCGTTGCTGATCGAGCACGACCGCGTGCAGATCACCGGTGTGGTGCAGCACCTCGTCAGGAAACTGTAAAAAAAAAAAGCATATGCATTTTCCCTCTTGAATATGCATTTGCGCACACGTACGTTAGGCACCGTCGCGGTTACGATGTGTGCCGGCCTGCACAAGAGGGCGGCCCCCACGCCAGCAGGGCCCTGAGCGCCCCAACCGCGACAGATGCGGGGTGACCCGGATCGGCCGCGCCTGATGTGTCTCCCCCAGAGCGCGGCCGGTCCGGGCAGCCCCGAGTTCCGGGAGGGGAGCCCTAATCCATGTCAGTATCGTCTTCCGCCGCCGCGCGCGTCGCCCGCCATCTCGAGCACCTCGAGGCGCAGATCGCGCGCTATGCCGACGAGGTGAAGGCGCTCCGCGCCAAGCTCCGCAGGGAGCAGATCGCGAGGGCCGTCGCGCTGAACCGCGCCCGCGATGCCGAGCGCAAGGTCCGCCGCGCCGCCGCCCAGGCGAAGCAACCATCCGCAACCGAAGCCAACGCAGGAGAGCGCCCATGGCAGAGCTGCCCGCACAGAAGCCGCTGCGACTACGCAAGATGGACGAGGGCTGGTGGCGCGCCTGCCGCGGCGGCCAGGTCTACGACCTCTACCGCGACGCCAGCCTCGACCAGTTCCGGGCGATCGTGAGAGACCGGCGCGATCACATCGTCGCCGAGGCGACGTTCGATCTCGCCCGCCGCGGCGCCTGGACCAGCGCGAAGCTGTTCCTCGAGGCCGACGGCCAGGTCTCGGGCATCCGCCGCAAGGCGGTCGCCTGATGGGCGCCGAGATCGCCATCACGCCGCTCGCGACCATGTTCGCGCTCGGCTTCTTCACCGGCATCGCCGCCGTCGCGCTTGCTGCTTTTCTGTCCGACCACATCGGGAGGTGATCCGATGACCGCCATCGAGGAGGCAGTATTGCGGCAGAAGCCGGCCGATACGAGCGATGCCCTGGAGCTGATCGAGAAACTTCGGAGTGTCACTCGGATCATGGAGGCAGAGCTTATCGGAGCCTTGCAGGCTTATTCCCGTTTGGGCCGGGAGAAAGCTCTCTACGATGTTACAGCCACAGAGTTGATCCTACTGGGAAAGCTCGACCAGCCACGCCTGCAATACGAAATGAGGTCGGGCGTCGATGTTGACCGCTACAAATTGAACCGCACGCTGCGCGATCTCGCTCGTCGAGGATTGGTCAGTCGCCGGCCTCCGCACCCATCGGCTCATACCTATGAGGTGTCGCTGACCGATTACGGTCGCCGCGTCCTTGGCCGAGCGCGCTATGTCGCCAACGTGGTCATGCGATACGTGGCCGACGAGAGCGGTCTGTGCAATGTCGACCTCCACGAACTCGAAGACCTCCTGAAGCGGATCACCAAGGGAGGCCAGTTCTGATGCCCGGCCCCACACTCACCGCTGAGGAGCTGGCCGAGGGGCTCGGCCGCGACCATGTTCGCCCTCGGCTTCATCACCGGCGTCGCCACCGTCGCGCTCGCCGCCTTCCTGTCGAAAACCTGAGGAGATAGCCCGATGACGGTCGCAATGACACCCGCCAGCCGGCCCGCGCTCGCCACCTGCACCACGCCGCCCCTCTGCGTCCTCCTGCGCCGGGCCAGCCAGGCGGCCGACATGCTGCTGCAGGAAGAGCTCCACCGGCTCGACAGCCAGATGACGCCGCGCCAGTTGACCGTGCTCGAGGCGCTCGCCGGCGGCCCGCTCATACAGGACATCATCGTGCGCGTCACCGGCATCGACCGCTCGACGCTGGGCGACATGCTGCGGCGCCTGGAGCGGCGCGGCTGGATCGTCCGCCGCACGCACCGGGCCGACGCGCGGGCGAAGATGGTGGCGCTGACGTCCGAGGGCCAGCGCGTCCTGGCGCGCGCTCGCGAGATCGCCACCGCCGCCAACCGCCGCATCGCCGAGGTCTGCGGCCTGGACGCGGTCGACCTCAACGAGCTCGAGGACACCCTCGAGCGGATCATCGGACGGGGAGGGCGGTGATGACAACGATGCCAGATCCGATCCCCGACCTGGAATTCTGCGCCACCGGCCGGGGCACCGAGTGTCGCCTCAACGGCGAGACCGTCGCGGTGATTACCTATCACTACGCCTCGATCTTCGAGGTGTGGCCGTGCGATGAAATCCGCACCGAGCTCGGGCAGAGCATGCGCATGTGTCACGGCGCCCTGGCCGCCCGCCTATTTGCCACCGTACTCGCAGCCGAACTGAGCGAATGGCGTGGCCCCGGCTACGCGGCAGCCAGCGCCCAAGCCGGCGCCGGCGCGCGCGCCGCCCCGCCGGAGCCGGCCGGTGCGAAGCACCGAACAGCCGGCGTGAGGCCATAACATGCCCGGCCCAACTCTGACCGCCGAGGAGCTGGCCGAGGAGCTCGGCCGCGCCGTCTCCTACGTCTACGAGCACTGGCGCCGGCTCGCGAAGGAGGAGCGCCTGCCGCATCCGCTGAATGGGGGCAAGCCCCCGCTGGTGTGGTCGCGGGCTCAGGTCTACGCCTGGCTCGATCGTGGTCTCGACAAGGAGGCCCGGCTCGCGGCGCAGGCCTACCGCGCGGCGGCCGCCGCGGCCGCCGGCGTCCGTCACGTGCCCCAGGCCACCCTCGAGGAGGAGCGCTGGCGCGCCCACCTCGACCAGAAGTTCGCAAGCTGAGGAGACACCGATGACCGAGAACAATGCCGACCAGCCGGTGAGCACACTGCGTCTCGCAAAAATCGAGATCATACCAGCCGCCCGCGGCAGCTGGCTCGTCGAGGTGAAACGCGTGCCGATCGACAGCACCGATCGCGATTGGCAAAACGAGGAGCGCGAGAAGTTCGGCTTCACCGACATCAATGATCTGATCGCCTGGCTGAAGGAGATCGGAGGACCGCTGCCATGACCACCGCGCTCCGCGCCGTCCGCCTGACCATCGCCGCTTGGCTCTGGACGGCGCTGATGCTCATCACCGGCGCCGCCGGCGGCCTCATCGCCGGCCTGCTCAGCTGCGGGGCCTGCTGATCACATTTCCGTGATCGTTCGTCGGCCGTGGTACACTGATATTTCCGACACGATGGCTCGAGGGGGAATGCAGCCATGGCCAACTTTTCGGTGCCCTATCTCAAGTGGCGCGACGGCCGGCCCCGCTGGGAGCCCGGCCCGCGTCTCCGCGCCAAGGGCTTCAAGGGGCGTGACCTGAAGGACGAGGCGGGCCGCTGGCTCGGCCTCGAGGCGGCGATCGCCGCCGCCCGCGAGATCAACACACAGCTCGACACCTGGCGCGCCGAGGGGCAGCCGCGCCGCCGGCCGCCGGTGCCGCGCCGCTCGGCGCGCACCTGCGAGGCGCTGTGGGAGAAGTGGAAGGTCTCGGCCGACTTCAAGCTCCTGGCCCCGCGCACCCAGGCCGACTATGCCAACAAGATCCGCCATTGGCTCGACGACGACTTCGGCCCGGCGCCCGTCGGCGCCGTCACCAAACCGCAGATGGTCGGCTGGTGGGAGCAAACCTACGCGACGCGCGGCCACGCCATGGCTAACGGCATCCTCGCCGTCGCTCGCGCCATGCTCTCCTACGCCGAACTCGTCGGCTGGCGGGAGCCCGAGAGCAATCCGGCCTACAAGCTCAAGCGCCCGTCCCTGCCGCCGCGCATCATGGTGTGGACTCCGAAGGAGATCGCGCACCTGGTCGCCACTGCCGACCAGCTCGGCCATGCCTCCGTCGCCGACGCGGTGATCACGGCGTTGCACACCGGCCAGCGCCAGGGCGACGTTCTGGCCCTCTTATGGCCGCGCACCGAGAACGGCCGCGCCGTGTTCAAGCAGTCGAAGACGGGATCCCGCGTGTCGGTGCCGTTCACGCCGGCGCTCAAGGAGCGCGTCGAGGCGATCCGCCGCCGGCGCCGGGCCGGCGACGTCGCCGAGATCGAGACCGGCCGGCATCTGATCGTGTCGGAGCGCACCGGCGAGGGCTACGACGAGCACGACTTCCGCAAACGCTTCCGCGAGGTCCGCGAGAAGGCGGCGACGGGCGACTTCGTCTCGATCGCGGACAAGCAGTTCCTCGACCTGCGCGACACGGCCGTCACGCGCCTGGCGCTCGCCGGCTGCACGGTGCCCGAGATCCGCGCCATCACCGGCCATTCTCTCGCCAGCATTCATCAGGTCCTGAAGCACTATCTCGCCCTTGACGACGCCATGGCCGACGCGGCAATCGCGCGGTTGAAGGCGTGGATGGCAGAAGAAGGGATTGCGGTTTGATCTGGAAAAGGAGCATCGGCATGCGCAGCCTTCCCTTCATCCTTGCGGCAGCAGCCGCGTTTATCGGCGGCCGCTTGCTGCCGGATGGCCTCATCAGCCTCGCGTGGGGCCTCATGTGTGGCGCCGCCTGTTGGCCTTTGATATTCCGTCACTGGTGACAGGAGGACCGGGGCCGCAGGGATGAAGCTCACCTGGCAGCACACCCTCATCGGCGGCGAGACCCGCCCCTACGACTACTGCGCGCGCGACGGCGGCACCCAGGTCGGCCGCATCATGAAGATCGAGCACGGCCCGGCCGCCGGCGAATGGTCATGGAGCATGTATGCGAAAGCCGGATGGGCCAGAGAGGGTCTCACCACCCACGGGCGCGAGGACACAAAGCAGGCCGCAGCCGACAAAGTCTCAGCCGTCTACGGAGCCTGCATCGCCTGTCCGACTTTTCCTGAAAATGACCCCGAAAACACAGGGTCGTCCGACTGCTAAGATATTGATTTTACAAGAGTTCACGGGATCTCTTAATCAGCGGGTCCAAGGTTCGAGTCCTTGTACACCCACCAATGAAAACAAGGACTTAGCGAGTTTTCCAAAAGAACGGGGCGAGAACATTCCGCCCCATCAAAAGTCGGACGTCCGACTTTTACCTGAGCGGGAGGGCGCTGCTCGCCAATCCGCGCAGCCATCGTGCGGCTCTACGTACCAGCCTCTGAACGGCCCTGCCTTTGACATGCAGGCCAGTGGTCGATCAGCACCTTGCGACTTCCCTAGAGTACAGGTTTCGCAGCGCATGAGATCATCAGGCCTGATGCGTTCCCTCGCCGCTCGGATTGGCCAGCACGTAGCGCTCGAGGGCAGGGTAGAGCGGGTGATCGCAGAGGTCGACGCGCACCTTCTCGTCCATGTCCCGCATAATGTACGTGCTGAGGTCAACCCGCACCGCCTTGATCCGCGGCGCCATGTCCTTCGTATCGAACGCGATGCAGTAGGGTGTGTCCGACCTAGTCATGCTCTTCCTCTTCAGTTGAAAACCCTCTCCACCACTTCCACCAGCACTCGCCCGAGGCCGATGCCGAACACGATCCAGGCGGCCCAGCAGGCCACGCTCAGCCACCTCTGAGCACCAGGCGTACGGCCTGCAGCGCCAGGTCGGCCATCATGGCCGGGTCGAGGTTGACGCCGATCGCGCCGGTCCACAGCACCGCCAGCAGCGCCACCCGCCGCGCCCAGGTGAACGCGGTCGCCACCTCGCGCTTCAGCGCCGCGAGCTCGCCGTCGAGCCTCGACTGGCCCTTCTCGAGCGCCGCCAGGCGCTGGGCCGCCGATCCCATCCAGTAGCCAAGGTCGAATTGCGCGGCTGGCCTGTCCATTCATTGTCCAGCTCCGCTCAGCTGACCTTCGGAGGCGATGACGCATCCGGCGCCGCAGGCTTCGCCGCCGGCTTCGGATAGAGCTCCGGGCAGTCGCACGGCGCGCAATAGACCTTGCGCGTCTCGAATTTCTTGGTGTCGTAGACGGAGTTGTGCGCGGCCGCCTCGCGCATGGTCTGGCACGTGTCGCCCGGCCGCGTCGTGATCGGCCGGAAGCTCTGCAGGCTCGTGTCAACGACCTGCGGCGTGGTAGGGGTCGCGCCGAACAGCGCGCACCCGCTCACCGCGAGCGCTGCGCTCGGCATCAGCACGCACACTCTGAGCCTGTTCCACTTGAGCATGGGCTGCCCTTTCCGTCCGTTGTCTTTCGGCCGCGGCCCCGGCCTGGCGCTGGCCGTAGCGGTCGAGCTGCCACCAGCCGAGGAGCGCGGCGAACGCGATGCCGACCGCCACCACGCGCCCCAGCACGCCGTCGAAGAAGAATGCGAGGAGCTTGGTCATGCCGCCTCCTCGAGCTCGAGGTCGGCCTCGACGCCGGCCGGCTCTTCGGCGACCGCGCGGGCCGTGTTGGCCCCCGTGTTGTGATCCTCGGCCCGCCAGCGGCGCACGCGCCAGGCGTCCCACGCCATACGGGCGAGCCAGTAGAGGGCGAGCGCGCCGGCGATCCACGGCCACTTGGCCCAGCAGAAAAGGGCGAGGCTTTCGGCCGTCTCGATCAGGCCCTTCCACTGGCTGCCGGTTTCGAGCACCTGGTTCGGATCGGGCAGTGACGCGGCCGCATCTGCAGGCGGAGGCGTTGGTGCCGCCGCAGATGCTGGTGCATCAGGCACCGCGACGTTGCTGGACTGTGCGAGCGTCGCCTTGCCGGCATCTTTCTGCTGCCGCTTGGCGGCGGCCGCCGTGCGCGAGCCCGCCACCTCGAGGTCCTTCGGTTTGGCCGGCGGCTCCGGCCAGCGCAGCGCCACGATACGGCTGCGAGCGAAGTGCTGGGTGCAGACCTTGTTCGACTGGTTGCCGCCCAGCAGCACGATCTGGTCCTTCGTCCAGCCCGTGACGAAGCCGACATGGCCGTAGGCCGGGTTCGATCCGCGCGAGAGCACGGCAATCGCGCCGACGCGGGGCTGATCCTTTGGCAGCGGCGTGCCGATCGCGGCGAAGCTGCGCGCGAGCAGCCGCTTTTCCTTCGGGATCTGGTCGATGGAGATGCCGGCCTTGAGCAGGTAGAAGCCGACCGCCGCCGCGCACCAGGCGATCTCGTCGGACGTGATGTCGGGCCGGCCGACGCCGCGAAAATACTCGACGATGCGCGGGTTGGCCTTCGGCCCCGACACTTCCTCGACGCCGGCGTCGGCCCAGGCGATCTCCATCCAGCGCATTGAGAGCACCCCCTTGGTTGCGGGGCTCACGATACGCGGGACTGAGCGGTGTTAACCGGGAAGGGTTATGGCGCTCACGCCTGCTGTTCCGCGCTGCGCGCGGGCAGGCTCCGCAGGGGCGGCGCAACGCGCCGGGTCGCACTTGCTCCCTGTTCGTAGAACGTCAGGTTGGCGCGCAGCCGTTCGTCGCCGGGTGCCAGCTCGAGCGCCTTGCGCCCGTGCTCCAGCGCCTCCTCGCGCAGGCCGAGATGGTGTGCGGCGAGCGCCAGCAGATCGTGTGGCCTTGCCCCCCAGGCCTCCGGCTCGCTCGTGTAGACGAGCGGCCTGTCGGTGAGCGCCAGCGCCGTGCGTGCCGCAGCGAAGCACTCCGGCCACAACGCGCGCTCGTAGCAGGCCTTGGCGAGCGCCACCCAAGGCTCGCGCTCGCCCGGCGCCTCGGCCGTCCCGCGCCGATACCAGGCGAGCGCCATGTCACGCTGCTCGAGTGCATCACATGCCCGGCCCAGCATGCGCATGGCGGCGGCGCGCTCGGTGCCCCACGTCGCCTCGGGCATGGCGAGAAAGCGTTGCAGGGCTGCAACGGCCACGAGCGGGCGCCGGCAGAACACCAGCTCGCGCCCGTAGTAGAAAGCATTACGCGGACACGTCGGGTCCTCTTTCACCGCCAGCTCGAGCAGATCCAGATACTGCGACCGGCTCTTGGTCGCGTCCGGCAGATGGCGCATCAGCAGCTTGCCGGTCGTGGCGGCGATCTCCTGCGTGCGCCCATCGGGCACCACCACCTCATGACAGGGATGATGCCAGCGGTAGCCGTGGCGCGCGTGGATCTTGTCCTGGACGAAAACAACGCCGCCGCTCCAGTCGTAGACGTAGCGCAGGCGGGTCGTGCGGCCCGGCTCCCACACGCGCTCGATCTCCGCGCGCCAGCCGGGCTCGAGCACCTCGTCAAGGTCGAGCGGCACGCACACGTCGACGTCGGCCGGAATGAGCGCCAGCACCGCGTTGCGCGCCAAGTCGAAGCGCCAGGGCGAGATGTAGATGGGGTAGGCGTCCGCGCCCAATCCCTTGGCGCGCAGCGCGGTCTCGTCGGTGCTGCCGGTATCCCCGATCACGATGTGATCGGCGTCGGCGGCCGAGGCCATGAAGCGGTCGACGAACCGCGCCTCGTCCTTGGCGATGGCATAGATGGCGATTTTCATGCTGCCTCAAAAATCTTCGTCGTGCCGTGGTAGACGGCCACGACATCGTCGCTTCCGTGCTTAATGGCGTTGATCTGCGCTTCACCGAGGTAGATGTTGCTGAACCCGGTCTCCGCCAGCGGTTCATAGGTGATGACGATCAGTCCAGGCCGGCCGGCACCGGGAACAGTCGACCCCCGTGCCGATCCGCCGCCGCCGCTTCCATAAGATGTCGAATGAGCCGAGCCGCCGCTGTCGGTGCCACCACCTCCGCCACCGCCACCGCCGCCCGGCCCCGCGGTCACATTGTTTGATGTTTGCGTCCAGATCGTCTCGTTGGAGCCATTCGCCCCGCTTCCGGTGCCGCCGCTTCCACCGCCTCCGCCCCCGCCGGAACCGTCACTAGGCGGAAACCCGAACGCGCCGCCACCCGTGCCGAGGCGATTGTTCCCGCCATCGAGCCCGGGTGAGTTGCTCCCGCCGTCGGCGCCACCGCCGCCACCGCCCTGGTCGCCGTCTGCGTTGCCGCCGTTTCCTCCGTTGCCATGCGGACCAGCGGCGCCGCCGCCACCGCCACCGCTCGGGATACTGAAAATTTGCGAGCCAGTCCCGCCAGAGCCCCCGGAATATTTCGTCGACCCGACACCGGAGCCTGCCGCACCCCCGGCGCCTGGCGTTCCACCGCTCGCGCTAGAGCCGCCCTTGGCGCCAACGGATGATGCGGCAAGGTTAGCGCCGTTGAACCATGTGTCACCAGCCACGCCCCCGACGGCGTAGCTGATCGAAGCTCCCGGTGTGAGCGCAAGATTGGAGATGGCCGAATAGGCACCACCGCCGCCGCCAGGACCGCCGTTGCTGCCAGATCCGGCCTGCGACCCGCTCCCGCCGCCGCCGGTGCACTCGATCGTGTTTTCTGCATTGTTCCAATCGGCTGGCACTTCCCAACTAGAGCCAGACTTCAGGAAGATGACAACCGGCATCAGGCAGCATCCGTGATGAAGTAGAGCGTGTCGGCATCCGGCGGGCTCAGCGCGTCATATTGCGCCTGCGTCAGCGTCTTGATCTTCAGGTTCCCGCGCGCCGTGACGGCGTTCGCCACATCGCCGAGGTTCTGCGACGCCCGGAGCAGCGGGGTGCCCTCCACCGCGACCACGCCTGCCGCAGACCGCGTCAGCGTCGTGTCCGAGGCGTGGCCGAGGTTGAGGCCGGCGAATTGCGGGCTGTCGATCGTCTGCAGATGCTGGTTGATGCCCCAATCATAAACCAGCGCCGTGCCGGTACCGTTGACGCTGAGCACCTTGTTGGCCGCCCCGAGCGCGCTCAACCCTGTGCCGCCGTCACTGACGCTTACAGGCGTGCTCAGCGCCGGTCCGGTCGGCCCGGTCGGTCCCGTCGGACCGGGAACGGTCGACGCTGCCCCGGTGGGTCCGGTCGGGCCCTGGACGCCTTGCTCACCCTGCGGGCCCGTCGGGCCGGTTGGACCGGGAACGGTCGAAGCATCGCCCTGGTCGCCCTTCGGGCCGGTCGGACCAGTGGGGCCCTGGATGCCCTGCTCGCCCTGCGGTCCAGTCGGCCCGGTTGGACCCTGGGCACCCTGCTCGCCCTGCGGACCTGTCGGGCCCGTCGGTCCCTGCACACCTTGGACACCCTGCTCGCCTTGCGGACCGGTCGGACCCGTTGGGCCCGGCACACCTTGAACGCCCTGCTCGCCTTGCGGCCCCGTCGGGCCCTGCTCGCCCTGCGGACCGGTCGGACCCTGCGGGCCCTGGATGTTGCCGACGTTCTCCCAGTCCGCGCCCGTCCACACGTAGAGATCGCCGGCGATGAGATAGGCGTCGCCGGCGCTGCCGGTCGGCGGCAGCTCTTCAGGCCCCGCCAGTGACCCGAGAATGTTGATCGCCGCGCCCTGCGGCCCGATGGGGCCAGTCGGTCCCGTCGGACCAGGAACCGTCGATGCCGCACCCTCGGGGCCAGTCGGTCCCGTCGGGCCCGACGGACCTTGCTCGCCTTGGATCCCCTGCTCGCCCTGGCCACCTTGCGGACCCGTGGGCCCCGTCGGACCCTGCACGCCCTGCAGGCCCTGCCCGCCCTGCGGCCCTGTGGGGCCGGTCGCCCCGGTCGCGCCTGCCTGGCCCTGCTCGCCCTGCGGCCCGGTCGGACCCGTGGGGCCCTGGACACCCTGCTCGCCTTGCGGACCGGTGGGGCCCGTCGGGCCCTGAATGCCCTGGCCACCTTGCGGGCCCGTGGGTCCGGTCGGCCCCGTCGGACCGGCCGAGCCTTGCTCGCCCTGCTCACCTTGCGGGCCCGTAGGCCCCGTCGGGCCAGCCGCGCCAGCCGCGCCGGCAGGCCCTGTCGGGCCCGGCACGGTCGAGGCCGCGCCCTGTGGGCCTGTCGGGCCCGTCGGACCAGATGGACCGGTTGCCCCGCCAGGGCCCGTCGGACCTGTCGGCCCCGCCGGTCCAGTGGGGCCCATCGGGCCGGCTTCTCCGCTGGGCGCCTCGCGCAGCACCAGGTTGCCTTCTGCGTCTACGCCGACGACCGTGTCCGGATTGGCGCCGAAGTCGAGCCGCTGAAGCGCGCTGTCGTCCGTCGGGTCCTGCCGCACGGCCCGCGAAACCTCGCGCCCCAGCTCCTGGATCTGCCGCTGGAGCTCATCGAACGCCGCATCGACGGCGTTGTTGGGGATCGAGCGGAAGCCGGGAAAAGCGACGCTGCGCTCGAAGGGGCTGTCACCGTCGATGGCGATGACGTCGCCCTCTTCGGCGCCCTGGCTGAGCGTGATCGTGCCGTCGGCCTCGCCCACGCCCTGCACGGTGTAGTCGACGTCGAGCTCGAGCAGCGCCACCTCGCCGTTGCGGCGGCGGTAGACGGCGAGCTGGTCCGCCGCCGCGATCGGGAACGCGACGTTGAACACGGTCTCGCCGGCGATCGCAGTGTAGGGGCCGGACGTGCGGGAGCTGAAAGGGACAGTCATGCCGGGCAGCCCTCGGGCAAAAGCGTCGAGGGCAGCCTAGTGGCAGCGGGGGAGTGTTAACCTCTGGTCTGGCTCACGGCGGCTGATCCGGCCTTTGGCCGGGCCGCCTCCGCCGGGGCGGCCTCACGGCCGGGTCGCGCTTGCTCCCGCTGCCGCGCCCAAGGCCCGCAGGGGCCAGGCACGCTCTCTCCGCTCGTGTCAGCTCGCGGAGAACTTGCAACGGTTTCCGACCATTGCATGGCCCGGAAACCGTTGCCAACGCCGCAACCGTTACTGCAACCGTTGCCAGCCGGGCAGCGCCGTATAGAGGCACCGCCCGTCGCGCCAGGTGCGCACGTGGGGCTCGACCTGGCGGCGCAGGCGGCTCGCCTGGCCGGGCGAGCAGCCGATGGCGGCGGCCAGTTCGAGGTTGTTGAGGGCGCGGCCGGCGGCCGTCAGCGCCCCGATCACGGGATGCGCGCGCGGCGGCGGCAACGGTTGCGGCTCGACAGGCGCCGGCGGCAACGCTTTCCGTCGGCGGCGGAAGATCCCGCCGATGGTGTCGGCGATGTGGTCGATGGGCGACATTCCGGCGTGCATGGCTTGCACCTCCTCGAAACGGTTTCCGGTTGTGGGAAAGGTCAGCGCCCGAAGGCAGGCTGGGGGAGGATGCGCGCGGCGGCGGTTGCCAGCGCGCGGCTGGCCGGTAAGGTAGGCATGGGTCTTTCTCCTGCTCCAATCAGGTGGAAGATCAAGGGCCGGCCGGGTGTCGCAAGCACTCGGTCGGCTCGCTGACGATACTAGGGCAAGTCTTAACGAAATGGCAATAGTGCCAAGCAACGCTTAATTGTTAAGAAGTAAGGGGGAGTTCATGCGTGTAATTCTGATCGCGGCTCTTTCAATCGTCGCCCCTATGTCAGCGCAGGCCGCTTGTGAGCTCGTCTCCGGCCCCTGCTCGACCGATCAATACGGGAATACCTACCGCACCGAGCAGAATTTCGGCGGCGGCTATAACACCTACCGCAATGGCGATTTGCACTCGCAGACCGGCCAGACGCTGAGCGGGTCATGGCGCGAGCGGTACAACGACGGCTCGAGCCGGACCTATAACTACGATCCATACGAGAGCACATTCTCGACGGGTCGCAAAGATCGCTACCGCTAACGCGCCAACGCCGGCCCGCGCCGCGGGCTGGTCTCGCCGGGCCGCCACCAGTAGTCCTGTCCGAAGTCGCGCCGGCGCCTGTCCATCCGCCGGCGGAAGGCGGCGCGGGCTTCCGGGTCGGTCAGGTGCTGCAGCTGGTCGAGCACCACGCGCTCATAGGCGAGCTGCAGATACCAGGTCGTGCCGCCCGGCGTGTGGCCGCGCAGGAAGCCGACGAGCTCGCGGCCGGAGTTCGTCTTGTCCTTGCCCTGCGCGAACTCGAAGGCGTTGCCGATGGTCAGCTTCCGGAGCTGGTCGGCCGTGTCCCAGATCGGGCCCGCCACCGTGCGCGCCAGGCCGCCGCCGAAGCGGTTGACGTCGCTGAACAGGAAGTCGCCGTAGATGCCGAGCCCGCCGCCCTGCAGCAGCGCCGCGCCCCAGAACTCGCGGCCCTCCTCGTCCATCGGCTTCATCTTGCGCGGGTCGCGGCCGGCGACAAGGTCCTTGAGCTGCATGGACAGGGCGCCGAACAGCGTCAGCGTGATGAGCAGCCCGCCGGCATAGACCGCCCCGCGCGCAATCGAGCCGTCCGCGACCTCGCGGAACACGCGGCCGCCGTGCAGCATGACGAAGGTCACCGGAAACGACTTGAACTGCATGCCCGTGCGGGCGAGCTCGCCGATGATGGTGCCGGGCCGCGTCGAGCCCGTCACCAGCGATTGCGAGCCCACCGTGCTCTCGGGGATGGCGTAGGTGCTCTCGCGCAGGATCATGGCGATGTAGCGCTCGGCGAGATCGCGCCGGCCGGCGGCGGCCATCTCCGCGGGCCTGAGCAGTGCCGCCCCGCCCTCGCGCGTATAGACCGGCATGGCGCGCAGCTGGTCCCAGTCGTCGGCCGTGAAGCCGTGCCGGTCGAGCATGCGCTGCACCGGCCCCGGCAGATCGCGCCATCCGTGCGCGACCTGGTCGGCGAGAAAGCCCTGCAGCTCGAGGCCGAACGCGTGCTTGCCCGCCTGCGTGAAGGGTGACAGGCCCGAGAAGGTCAGGGCCCGGTCGGAGAGCCAGCGGGTCCACTCCGGGCCCGACAGCGCCCCCACGTAGCGCGCCTGCTGGTGCAGCGTGTGCAGGGCGCCGTCGAGGATCAGCCCGGCACGCACCGCCTCGCGCCGGTCCTCGCGGCCGAACTGGCGCACCACGTCGGCGAAGGTGCGCGTCGCGCGCAGGCCGTTGAACCGGCGCGTGATGGCCTGTGTCCCGAGATCCGAAATCGAGGTGATCGCCGCTTTGCCGAGCCGGCTCGCCGTGATGATGTTGCGGGTGCCCGAAAGCACGTTGGCCCAGGTCGCGTTGACCGGCGTGTTGGCAGCGCCCCGCATGTGCGCCCACATCTCGTCGGCGCGGAACAGCTCGACGTTGGCCGTCGCGTCGTTGCCGGTCTGCTGCTGCACGAGCTGCTTGAGATAGGTCCGCATGCTCTCCGGGTTGGGCCCGAGGATCTCCATGGCCGCGATGTCCCGGGCCATCACGTTGACGTAGCCCATCATGGCCGCGAACGGATCGCCCTCGCCGAAGGCGCGGGCGTAGTCGAGCCAACTTTCCGGGTCCTGGAAATGTAGAAATCGGTGGTCGGCGTGCTGGCGGAACAGCGCGCCGGCGCCCTGCGGCTGGCCGGAGGGGTCGCGGTCGATCCAGCCGTCCGTCGTGATCCGGTCGTAGATCAGCCGCAGGCTCTCAGCGAGCTCCTCGTCGGTGAGCTGGCGCCCGGTCACCGGGTGCACCATGCGGGCCCGATCGAGCCGCGGCTCGATGAAGGCGCGCCAGGCGTCGAACCCGGCGCGCATCAGCGCCTCGGCGTTATGGCTCTGCGGCAGCCCCCAGTCCTGCAGCCGGCCGATAGCGCCGCCGGCGGCGTTGAAGCGCTGGCGCAGGTCCTCCGCGATGCGGCTCCACGACTGCGCCAGATGCCGGGCATGGGCATCACCGCTGTCCCGGCCGAACAGCTCGCGCACCACGTTCTCCAGCCGCGTGACGGTGCGCGTCGAGGCGAACCAGGAGCCGGCCTGGCGCCGCTTGTCTCCCGCGAGTGAGCCCTTGCGGAACTCGAACAGCAGCTCCTCCATCTCGGCGTGCGCCTGGGCGATGATGGCGAGGCGCTTGTGCTCGACGTCCTCGAAGCGCGCCTGGCCCTGGTGCTCGTGCAGATAGCGGAAGGCGCCGGCCGGGTCCGGCTGGCCGCGCGCGCTGCGGTGCTCGGCGATCGCCGCCTCCAGCTCGCCCCGCCGCGCCTCGGTGAGCAGCGCCCGCCGGCGCCGCTCGAAGGCCTCCGCCTCGATCTCCTCGATCAACTGCTCGCGCGCCGCCCCGCGCGACTGGATGTGCCGCACGAGCTGGTCGTAGCGCCGCTCGAGCGCCATCGCCTCCTCCAGGGTGATGTGCCCCTGGGCTTGGGCTGATCGGATGCAATCTCTGAGGCTCATTTCTTACTGGCCAATCTCGCCACCTCGGCGGCAAGGGAACCTCGACCTTCTTGGTACGCCTTGCGGGCGTATTCCCTGACGAGCTCAGCCACGAGCTCTTCCGCCCCGCGGTCCTGCTGCGCAGCTACAATGATCTGCTTGACATACTCGTCCAGCTTCAGCTTTTCCTCGTCCACACCTCGCTCCTCTCTACAGCTTGCAGCTTTCGACGGTGTCCTTCAGCTCCGTCGCGCGGTTCGCCTCGTCGAGCTCGCGCGCGAGCTTCGAGCGCTTGAGGCGCACCGCGTTGGCCGTCAGCCGGCCGCCGAAGGTCTGGCTCAAAAGGTCGGCGAGGTCCGCTGCCTTCATGCTGGCGAGGTCCTCGCGCGTCAGCATCGCCAGCGCCTCCGGCGTCCACTCGAACTTGCCTGCGTTGAGCCAGGTCGGGCTGCGCCCATGCCTGGGTTGTGCGCCACTGATCTCCGGCAGGGCGATGCCTTTCTGCTTGGCCCGATCACGCGCTCGATAGACGGCCTTCTCCGTGACCATGCGGCCGAGGCGCTCGCTCAGCCGCTCTGCCATCTGGCGTGCGGTGAGCCCTGCCAAATCCGGAGCTGCCACCGCGACCTCGGTGGGCCCGAGGGCCCGGCTGACCCCTTCGGCCTCGACCGTCTGCGATACCGCCGCCACGCTCACGTAGCGGCCGGCGCGATCAGACAGCGCCTGCGCGACCTCGACCACTGATTGCCCGGCCCCGACCATGTCTCTTGCCATTGCCCTCTCATCTTCCGACAGTCCGAAGCCGACGCTCTTGCCGGGGCGTGCTTCGGCCGGCTTGCGTGGCAGGCGGCCCGCGCGGCGGTCGGCCTTCAGCACGTCCTCGATCCGCCACCAGACCATGCGCCGGGCCAGATCCTGCGGATCGACCTCGACGCCGAAATGCCGGGTCATGGCGTCGGCTATCTCGGCAGCCGACATGCCCTCCGCGGCGAGCTTCTCCTCGAAGGTCCGGAAGGCCGTCGCGAGCCGGTCGGCCTCGATCTCGACGGGGGACCTGTCGGCCCGCGGCGCGCGCGCCTGGCCCTGTCGCTCCGCGGCCGTCTCGATGCGATGCGCACGCTGGCTGAGCTCCTCCCACAGCGCCTCTTCCCAGTCGTCGGTGAGCTGCGGCCCGGTGCGCTCGCGCAGGGCGATCTGCTCGACCCGCGGCACATCCTCGGTGGCTTCGGGCGGCTGCGCCAGCCGCTCCGGGCGCCGGAGCAGGGAGCGGCGCTCGACGTTGCGCGCCTCGACCTCACCGGCGAGCCTGAAGTAGAGGAGCCGGGCACTGGCCTGCTCGAGGCTTTCCCGCTCGGCGAGCAGGCCGCCGAGCTCATCGATGAGCGCGGCCCGCTGCGTACTCCCGGCGTCGAACGGCGCGATCGTCGCCTCGTAGGCCTCGAGCCGCTCGACCGCATGCGCCGCGGCCTGGTCGAGATCACCGAGCGCCTTGCGCACCCACCGGGTCATGAACCCCGGCGAGCCGCCCCGGGCAAAGCCCTCGCGCACCTGGATCAAATGCTGCAGCTCGTGCAGCAGCACCAGGCGCGCCTGTTTCGCGCTGCCGGCCCGCACGCGGATCTCGCGCGGGTTCTCCAGCACGACGCCGCGCCGCCCCAGCCGGCGGTCGTGCTCCAGCCGCACGCGCACGCGGCGGAGCTCAGGATAGGCCTCCCAGAGCAGCGGGTGGTCGAGGATCTTGTCGGCCCGGCCCTCGATCGCCTTGCTGGCGATCTGGCCCTTGGCAAGCTTCTCGGCCCGCGTCCTGAGCTTGGCATCGCGATCGGAAATCTCAAAGCGCCAGGCGCCGTCCGCGCCGCGGAACCAGCCCGTCGTCTGCCAGATCTCCTCGGCCGTGCGGCCCGCGCCCTCCATGGCCTGCGCCGCCTCCAGCCGGACGAGGTCGGCCGAGCGCGCCCGCTGTCCGGCCATGGCGAACATCGGCGCGTTCTCGTTGGCCGCGAGGTGGCGCCCGATGACCGCACCGCCGTCGCCCGCGAAGATGCCTTCGAGAAGGTGCGCGATCGGCGCGACCTTCGACGGAGAGACCGCGCCGTGGAAGATCATCTCGATCAGGTGGGCGGGGCCCTCCTCTTCAATTGCCGAAGCTGCATCCTGATATGTGCTATAGTTGCGGTCGTAGATGACGCGCAGCGTGTCAGGGTCATCCGGGTCGGACATCCAGGGCCGCCCGGTCTGCTGCGCAAAATCGGCAAACCGCAGGTCGAGAACACCGAGGTCTTCAGCATGCCTGACAAGAAGCGCCCACGTCCTGTCGTCGATCAAACCGAGCGCCCGGTAGACGTGAACCAGCTCGTGGAGGACCTCCCCGACGAGGGATTGGGAGACTTCGGCGACGCTGGCGGCCGCGTCAGCGTCGTCCCCGTACTTGAAAAAAACGAGCGTGCGGCGGCCCGGAAGCCAGCTCGCGCGCTTCGATCGAAGATGTGACCACGGGCCGCGCAGCTCGAACTCGCCGCCATCCGCGCCCGCGAACACGGCATTGACATGCCGGGAGCCGGGGATCGGCTCGATCCGCTTCAGAATGCCGACGGTCACCCCGCCGGGGATCAGCCCGCGCACCTCGTCGAGCTTGTCGATCGCAGCGCGCACCACGGCATCGCTGTTCTCGGCAACCTCGCCGAGCGCGATCGCCATGTCGAACCTATCCCGCGTCGGCAGATCGCCGAGCGCGGCCAGGTCGAATGGTGGCTCGTCTAGTGGAGCTTCGTCTTCCGGTCCGCCAGCACGCGCTTGATCACCGCCCAGCCCTTCTCGGCCTTCTCGCGCGCCGCCCGCATCTCCTCGGCCGAGCCGCTGCCGGAGCTCGGCTTCTGTTCTGACGTCCTCGAGCCCGAGCCTGCCAAGATCAGCCTCCATCTCCTCTGCCGCCAGGAACGCTTCGAGCGCTTCCCGGTCGGCTTCCCGCACGACCATTGTACCACGGAGATCGTCGTCGATGGCCGACAACAGATCATTTATTTCCGGGCGCTCCCTGCCCGTCAGGAAGCCTTCTTCCCAGGCCAGGTGCGCCGCATCATCCAGCGCCATGCCCCGTGACGATATCAGCCCCGGCCGGTCGCGCGGACGCCCGATCATCGCGCGCAAATCGCCGCCTTCATCCTTGATCCCGCCCCGCTCGACGAAGAAATTGACGAGCCGCTGCGGCCGCCTCGCGCGGCGCATCTCCTGCACGAAGCGCCAGGTATCGACGACGGCTTCGGCCTCTTCTGCCCGTATCTCCTCGAGCGGATCACGCGGCGGTCGCGGCGCCTCAGCTTCCCGCGCGGCGGCCGCCGCTTCCACCACGGCGCGGTCGACTGCATCCGCCACCGCCGTCCCGCCGCGGATCAGCTTCACCGCCTCGGCCCGGGCCAGCGGGTTGAGATCGGGCAGTTGCCGCCCGTTGGCCTTCGACCAGGCCGCCCATTTGTCGATGGCGCGCTCGGCCGCGACCTCGAGCGCTTGGTCGATACGGGCGCCGAGCTCCCGCTCGAGCGCGGCGACCTGCGCCTGCGCCTCCGGCCCGCCCGGCGCGTCGATGCCGCGCGCGCCCCGGAGCGGCTGCTCATGCGGCATGAGGCCCGCAAGCCCGTCACGCTCGATCACACCGCGAACGGCGTCGACGAAATCCTGCGCCGCCGCCTTGACCTTAGTGCCCGCCTCGAGCGCGCGGGCCGCCTCGTCGAGCAGCTCGGAGACGGGCCCGTCCCGCACCGCCAGATCCTCGATCAGCGCGACGACGGCCTCGCCGGTCAGCGCCCGGTCGGCGTTGGCGTCGACGGCGAGCCGGTTGCCCGCCTGCTCGATGCGCCGCGCCTCCCGGCTGATGAGCGAGAAAATGCGCGCGTCCTCGCGGAAAAGCCGCACGGCGCGGTCGAGCACCTTGGCGCGCGCCGGTATCAGCGCCCGCGCGTCGGCGCCGAGCAGCGTGCGGTGCGCCTCGGCCCTGGCGCCTACCTGCATCAGATCGGCCACCATGTGGCGGGCCTCGCGCACGTTGGCAGGCTCGCCCTCGATCAGGCGCCGGACGAGGCCGGCGTGCTGGCTGCGGTCGCGCACCAGGTCGCCGATCACGGCCGCGTGGTTGGGCGCGATCTCGCCGTTGATGACGGCGGCCAGCGCCTCGTCGGAGAGCTTGGCGAGCGCGCGCGCCTGGCGCATGGCCTCGGTACCGAGCGGCACGCTGCTGTCGAGGATGCCAGGCCGCTCGCGGATCACGCGCGCGGCGTCGATGACGGTGCCGCTGCCCTCCTGCAGGTTCTTCTTGGCCGCCAGCGCGCGCACGTCCGATGGCGTCCAGCCGTCGGCCTCACGGAAGACGACGGCCTGCAGGCTGATCGGCTCGTGGCCATCCCCTTCGAGACGCTTGGCCAGCGACAGCCGCTGGTGCCCGTCGGCGATGACGAGCGCACCGTCCACCCGCTCGAAGACGATGATGCGCCCAGCGGCCAGCGGGTCCCACTGGCGCACGCCGGCGAGCCGGCCCGTGGCCCCTTCCACATCGCCGCCGGCCTTGAACTGGAAGGTGCCGGCATCGGTCACGAGCTCGGCCGCCGCGACCTCGCGCATGGTCACCGGCTTGGCATCCATGCGGAAGCGTGCGGGCGGCGCCGGGGCATCGTCGGCGAGCCGGCGCCCCGTCGCCTCCGGCACGGGATCGGGACGCATCGGCGGCGGCTCGATCGGGTCCTCTGCCGCGCGCAGCGCCTGGACCAGGCTGGAGAGCCCGTCGCCACGGTCGATGAGCGGTGGCGTGGGGCGGGCGACGTCGGCGTCGATCTCCGCCGCTTGGCGGGCGCCCCGGACCGCGGGATCGGCGTCGGCGCCGGTCTCACGCGCCAGCCGGTCGAGCGCCTTGCGGTCGCCCTCGGCCGCCTTGCGCACGGTCGACGTCCTGCCGAGCCGGCGTGCGGCATCGTCGAGCGCCTCGTCGGGTCGCCGCCAGCGGATGATGTTGCCGGCCGCGTCAAGCTCCGGCACGCGGCTGCGGAACCTCTGCGAACCGCGGAAGGCGCTGCGGACACCTGCGTCGGCGACAAAGCCGAACGCGCCGGCCATGCCGATGTCCATCAAGGCCGTTCCGAGGCCGTGCTCCAGTCCCGCCCGGGCGCGCCAGTGCTGGATCGCGGGCTGCTGGACAGCCTCGACAGCGGCGTTCGCCACTGCCTGCTTGATGCCCATCCAGACGACCGACGCCGCGCCGGCGGCCACGCGCCCGGTCGGCCCGAGCATCATCGTCGAGACGTTGCCGGCATCGCTCAGCGACCCGGCGAAGCCGCCGGCGAAGGCGGCGCCCCATCTCCATCCGGCCGGGCCGCGCGCAAAAACGTCCTGGAACTTCTTCTCGGTCCTGTTCGCGCGCGCGGCCGCCTCGTCCCGCGGCGAGCGCCCCGGCCGGATCGCATCGATCTGGTCCGGGAACTGCTCGGCGAGCCGTTCGAGCTCGGACTGAAAGTCGACGTGCGGGTCGCGCAGGTTCTCCTGCAGCTCGCCGAAATGCCCCGCGCGCACGTTCGGCGGGATGCGGTAGGGGTTCCTGAGCACGATGCCGGTGGCGGCCTTGATCGCGTCGATGCGGCGATCGTAGGCCTCCTCCTCGAGCAGCTTCATCGAGCCCCAATTGCCGACGTCGTGCGCGCTCTCGACCGCTGCGTCGTAGATCTCTCCGAGCGATGACGGGTCCGGCTCGGGGCGCGCGGCCGTGAAGGTGCCGATGCTGGGTTTCTCCGCCAACATTATCAGTCACCCCCGAGGTAGAGGTCCGGCCGCCTGCGGCGCAGCGTGTCCCCGAGCGCGCCGAGGTCGAGCACGAAGGGACGCCCGCCGTGCATCACGAATTGCGGATCGTCCTGCAGGTCGCCGAGCGCCAGCCAGTAGCGGCTTGGACCCACGGTCACCAGCCGCGCGCGGCGCAGCGTGGCGAGGCTCAAGGGCGTGCCGTCGGCGGCCGACGGGCCGACGTCGAACGGATCGACCAGGTCCTCCGGCCGGATCGTGTCGAGAAGCTCGCCGAAGCGGTCGCGCTTGACGTCCGGCGGCACGACGGCGGGCGCACCGGTGCCGAAGCCGAACCAGTTGCGGTCCTGGTAGAAGATGCCGCCATAGGTCTCGCCGGCCACCTCGTGCTCGCCGAGCGCCTCGCGCAGGCCTTGGCTCCACAGGTCCTCGTCGAAGCCGGTGAGCCCGAGCCGGCGGGCGCGGATCTCGTAGGCCGCGTTGGCAATGGCAACTGCAGCCGCCTCCGTGCGCGGCAGGGCCGTCAGCGCGTTGCCGATGGCATCGGACTTGGGCTGCGCGATCTGCTGTTTCGTCGGCGCCAGCGCCTTGAAGCCTTCGGTGCGCTTCAGCGCCAGGCCGTCGGCCGCATCGCGTGCGACGCCGGTCGGGCCGGCCGACGCGACGAGCGAGCCGAGCAGCGCCACCGCGGGCGCATCCCTGCCCACCTCGCCCATGATGCGCTCGGCGTGCTCCGGCACGGCGCTGGCCACGGCCCCGGCGAGCATCAGCGTCTGCCCGCCGCCCTCGGTCATCAGCGCGCCGAGCTGCCGCGCCTCGTCCGGCCGCAGATACTGTGCCGTCTCGCCGTAGCGCGCGGCCACCTCATCGGCCTGCGCGACGCGCGCCTTGAGCGAGGCCGCCGTGCCCTCCTCGCTGGAAAAGTCGAGCGGCGCGACCGCGATCAGCCCGACGCGCTCGGCCCAGCCCAGCGGGTCGGCTTTCAGCTCCTTGCGCGCCTCGTCGGCCAGCTTCTCGGCGAGCTCGATGCGCGCGACCTGGTGCTCATTGGCCCCGGTCTGGCCCACTTGCGAGCGCATCGCCCGCGCGACCGTGTCGATCTCGTCGGGCCTGAGCTGGCGCAGCTCCACCTGCAGCTGCAGGAGATCCTCGGCGGCGGCTAGGTCCGCCTGCAATTCAGGCGCCCGCTCGCCCGCCTCGAGGATGCGGGCCTTGAGGCCGGCGAGCTGATCCGGCGGCACCGCGTAGCCCTTCTCGAGCACACGCGTCACGCTCGCCACCTCCTGCCGCAGCCCCCGGTTCATCACGGAGGCCTCCGCGCGAGACGCGCGCAGATCGGCTTCGAGCGTGCCGCGCACGGCCCGGAAGCCCTGCAGGTCATACTCCTGGGCGAGCCCGCGGCTGTTGGCGAAGTCCTGGTCGAGCTCCTCGAGGAAGCGCTGCTTCGCATCGAGCGACGGCAACCGCTCGAAAGCGCCGAGCAGCCGCGCGGTGGCCACCTGCTCGCGCGCCGTGCTCATGGCCTTGGCGGCCGCCTCCGGCGAGACCAGCCGCTTGCCCGTGACGTCGGTGCGGCTGAGCGATCGGGCGAGCTGGCCGAGATCGTTCGCCAGCACCGCGTCGGCCTCCTCGTCGAGACCGAGTGCGAACGCCCGCTGGTGAATGGCCTTGAGGCCTTCGCCCAGCTCGGTCTCCAGCGCCGCCCGCTGCTCGGCGGCGATGCGGGCCGCCTGCTGGCGCGCGATGTCGCGGCCGAACTCCAATCGCTTGCCCTGCATCAGGAGCTGTAGACCGGGCCTCAGCTCCTCGGGCGCGTTGGAGAGCCACGTGCGCGCCTTGCCTTCGAGCACGCGGAAGAGCTCGTCGGGATTGCTCGAGAGCTTCTGATAGGCGGCGCCGAAATCTGCCTCGATCTCCTGACGCATGCGCGTCTCGGCCACCTGCAGCCCGGCGCGGTCGTAGGCCTCGCCGCGGATCGTCATCTGGCGTGTCGGGCGGAACTCCGGGTCGAGCCCGGCAGCAAGGCCCGCGCGCGCGCCTTCGACAGCCGCCGCGTGGTCGGCAAGCTGCCCGACCTTGGCGCCGATCCCGGCGAGATCCGAGGCGACAGAGTTGAGCGCGCCTTGGGCGCCCGATGACGGAAGCGGCCGGATGTCCGTTGTCACGCGCGAGCGCGCCTCGATCTCGTTCGCAACGCGCAGCAATCCTCGCATCTTATTCGCTGGCATGTGTTGCCTCCGTTGCGCTTTTCCGGAGGCCCTCAGGCCCGAAGGGCCAAGCGCCCAAGCGGGCGCCGGCGCGAGCGCCGGCCCTCAGCACGACGGCGCTCAGCGTGGGGCACGCTCTCACCACTCGTGTCACCTCAACCATGATGCGCCACCTCGAAGCGGATCGCCTTGATCTCCAGCGGTGCCGGCACGCTCTGCCGGAATTGGATCGAGGGATGCCGCGACCAGCCGCGAAAATTCTGCCGGCGCACGTCGCCCGTCAGCAGCCGCTGCATCATCGGCAGCTCGGGTCCGCCGCTTTCACTGAGCTGGCCCGGATCGAGCGCATCGCCGTCCATGTAGGTCAGCGGCGCCTCCTGCCACGGCCCCCACTGGATCTCGTGCCACGGCCCGCGCGTGACGCTGATCTCGATCTGCCCGGTTCTGACGAGGCTCAGCTCCACCTCGTAGATGCGCGCCGGCAGACGGAACGGGCGGTCGTTGGCGAGCTTCTCACGGAATTTTTGCAGCCGTCCCGAGACCTGCGGCGCCAGGCCGACCGTCACATCCGTCGCCGCCGTATCGAGGGTGATCGCGGCGCCGGTCACGGTGAGCGGCCCCATGAGCTCGCCGTCGGCGTAGGCCCACACCGCCTTGCCCTCGAGGTGGCCGAGATGGCCGATCACGGTCTGCGGGGTGTCGAAAGTGAAATGCGTCGCCGCGTCGAGCAGGCCAGCCTCGTCGCGCGTCTCGAGGTAGAGATCGGCGCCGTCGGCGCTTTCGCGCTCGATCGCCGCCACCACGCGGAAGTCGGTCGTCGCCGTGATCGCGCGGAACTTCCCGTCCGTGCCGTGCGGGAAGAAGGCGATCACCTCCTGGGCGCGGAGCAGCACCAGCAGCACCAGGCTGCCGTCGGCCTGCGCCATGAAAACGAGGTTACCCTCGGACGTCGAGAGCGGCGGCCGGTGCGCCATGTCGACCACCTGGGTCAGCAGGTGCGGCGCCAGGAGCGAGAGCGGCTCGGCCTGGTAGGTGGCGCGGCCATCGGTGTCGACCAGCCCCAGTTTGAGATCGCGCAGCACGCGGCCGCCCTTCTGGATGAAGAGCGTGCCGTCGTCGGCGATCGCCGGCGGCACGGCCGCCTCGATCCCGTAGCCGACGGCCCGCACCGCGTTCTGCGGTTGCGTCGCGTCGAGCGTGCGCGCCTCGATGTACCAGGCGCTGCTGTCGGTCAGGAGCTGGAGGTGCGTGCCGACGAACGCCTCGCGGATGGTTTCGACGCTGTCGGTGTCGAGGGTGCGGAAAAAGCCGAGATCGGCGGTGAGCGGATCGCCCGTCGACGTGAAATCGAAATAATCCGCCACCCGGCTCACGCCCCACGTCTGCGGCGCCGCACGGAAGCCGCCGAGGAGCAGCCGCGACTGCACGAAGCCGCCGCAGCGCGGCCAGCCGGTGGTGCCGCCGAACAGCGGCCCCTCGGCATTGAGCCCGCGCTGCACGATGCGCAGGAGAGGCTCGATATCGTCGCGGCCGAGCACCTGGGCCGTCAGCGCCGGCCAGGCGCGCCCGCCGTTGGTCCCGCTGAACTGGACGCGCACACCGGGCGCGGCCCCGGCTGTCAGGGTCACCACCAGATCGGAGCCTTGGACGCCGGGCAGAGCGTCCAGCGCCGAGGCCACCGCCGCAGCGAGGCCTGCCGTGCCCGTGTAGGTGACGGGCGCCGTGACCATGTCACCCAGCCACAGCACGAACGCGTCGTTCTCCTCGATCCCCGACAGGGTGAGTTCCTTCACCTCGTCCTCGTCTCCGGAGAAGGCGGTGCCAGCCGTCAGGCCCGGGACATCACCGAACGGCGCCGTCTCGACGTTCCATTCGTCGTTGGCACCCTGGCGCACGATGCGCACTGTCGGCACGTCCTCGTGGAACAGCAGCACGGTGTCGAGCGAGGCGGCAGCATTGACATCGGCTATCTGGTGGGCGGCGATCGGCACCGGGATCGAGGCGAGATAGCGCTGGCGCTGGAACACGTCGATGTTGCGCTCGGTGAGCACCAGCTCCAGCACCAGATCGGCAGAACGGTGGAAGTTGAACATTTTGACCGGCGAGAGCTGCCGCTTCTCCGTCCACAGTCGGATGCCGGCGACGTTGACGGTTCCGATACCCTGGGCACCCTTGGCGACGACGCGCCAATTCTGCGCGGCGACAGGCTGCCCGGCCGGTCCGCCCGGCCACTCGCCGAAGCGGCGCGTGCGGCCGAGCTGGTCGACGCGCTCGTAGAGCTTAGGCCAATCTGCGAAGTCACCGGCAGGCTGCGGGCCTAGATTGGCCCAGCGTGTGCCTCCGTTGACGTTGCCGCCAGTGACAGCCACGATGGAGCGGTAGATTTCCGATGCGCTGTCAGCATCGCTGGCGCGTGCCCAAGTGAACGAGCTGCCGCCAAACGAAACAGTGTAGATGCCATTGGTGGTCGGATCATTCTGGTTCTTCACCAGAACGCGGGTGCCGTCGCCGACCTGCACCCCGTCGATGATCGGGTCTCCTGCGATCTCAATGTGCGCGGTCGTTGCGACAGCAACGTCCGCCAACGGCGTTAAACCGGTGGATCGAATGTTCCGCCGCGTGCCGAGCTCCGGCTCGATGGCGCCCTGCATCTCGATCCACGCCGATCCGTCCCAGTACTCCACCGCGAGCACGTCGTCCTTGCCGGCCGTGCCGGCGTAAAAGCCGATGACGTCGAAGAAGCACACGTCCCGCGGCGCCCCGAGGTCGACCTCCAGAACGACGAAGGTGCCGGCGCCGGCTGCAGATGTCGTGAACACCGTCTCCGGGTCCTGGTCGACCAGGTTCGCCGTCGTGCCGCCGTTGTGGGCGGTGATCATGCCGGCCGTGACATGGATCGGCTCGATCCGCCGCCGCAGCCGCCGCTTGTAGCCGGCATTCACAACGTCCGCGTCCGACAGCAGCGACCAGCCCGCCCGCCGGCGGATGCCGCCCTGCGGCCGCGCCTCGAGGTTCTTCGCCTCGGCCAGGCTGTCGTAGTAGTGCTTGAGGTCGATGCGCTCGGAAAGCGCCGGGTCGAGCACGCCCTTGGTGAAGCTGTTTGTTAGTTCCGCCTTGCGAACCACACCTCACCCCCGCCGCGCGATATCGATGCCGAAGTCGGCGCCACTGGCCAGCGCCTTGCCGCCCGCGGCGAGCAGGCTCATGCTGCCGCTCGTCTCGAGCTGGCCTGCCCGCGCCAGCGCCTGCGCCCGCCGGATGCGCGCGTTCTGCTTCTCGATCCCCGTCTCGAACTCGGCTTGGGCGGCGAGATCGCGCTCGACCTCCTGGCTCGAAGAGATGTCGAGGCCGGAGGCGGCAAAGGCGACCCGTGCCGCGCCTGTCTTCTGCACCAGGTCGCGCTTGATACGGATCGCCGCCTCCTCGCTCGCCAGCACCTCCTGGTTGCCCTGCAGCCGGGCCAGATCAGCATTGGTCTGCGCTTCCGCGTAGGCCGACAGGCCACCGGCGAGGCTGGACAGGATCGAGCCCGCCGTCGCAACCCCCTGCAGCACGGAGAGCGCCGTCGACGCGCCCGCCGCGACGGTCGAGGTGACGCCGGCGGCCGTTGTCACCGTCGTCGCCCAGGTGGCCGCCGTGGCTGCGCCGGCCGCTGCGCCCGTCGATCCCAATGCCGCAAAGAGCCCGATCGCCAGCTCGGCCATCTCACATCCTCGCACTGATCAGCGGGTTCTCGCCTTCCGCCAGGACCGGCGAGGGCGATGCCATGTCGCTGAGCGCGCGCGCCTCGGCGAGCTTGCCGCCGTGGCCCTGCATCTGCGGCGGCCCGAAGCACTCCTCGAGGAGATCGTTGCGCAGCACTCGGTCCTCGCGCACTGACAGCGCAAATTCCGCCATCAGATTGAGCACCACCAGCGACCGGAAATAGCCGGGCCAGTAAACCGGCGGCGTCGCCTTCTGGAACTTGAGCCAGATTGCCTCGGCGTTGGTCCTGAGCTGCCGTTCCTCGAAGAGCTCGTAGCGCGTGAAGGGCGCGCGGGTCTCCGCGCGATCGTAGACCGCGCGCGGGCTGCCCAGCATCTCGGTGGGCAGCTCGTATGCGTAGGCCCAGTGCTGGTCGGGCGCGGCCGCCAATCGGTTGAGCTGGCGCGTCTGCGTGTTGAAGTGCCAGGTGTGCCGGGTGAGCAGGTCCTCGGTCACGTCCTGGTAGACCGCGATGTGCGTCTCCGCCCCCGGCGCGCTTTCGCTGCCCAGCGGATCGGCGCCGATGCGCACCAGCGCGCGGTCGATCAAAATAATTCGTGTCGTCACGGCGCCACCTCATACCGGCCCGAAGGGCCCAAGGCCGCGACTGCGGCCCGGCGCGAGCGCCGGCCCTCAACGCGCACAACGCAACTTCACGAACGCGCTCTCGCCACTTGTGTCAGGTCACTTGCAAATTACGGCGCCGGTGCCGAGGGGTACAAAAGCACCGGCGCCGCTTCACCGCCGAGGCTCAAGGGGGAGAGGCCGGCGGATCACGTCGTCTCGGACCCGCCGCCCTCGCCGTTGCCGTTGCCGCCGCCGCTGTCGCCGGCAGGCTTCGGCTTGCCCTTCTCCGGCGCCAGCTTCAGCGCTTTGCCTGCGAGCCCCGGGGCGGCGTAGACGAACACGTCCTTGCGCCCCTTGGGGTCGATCAGGCTGCCGTTGACGAACACCTTCTGCAGCACCTGATAACGAACTTTCTCAGCCATGGCTTTCCTCCGATCTCACGACTGCCGACTGCCGATTGCCGCTAGATCGCGTCGGGGTACGCCAGCCAGGACGCCGGGTCCTGATTGGTCAGGAAGGCGTCGACGGTCGCCGTCGGCGTGGTGCCGCCGAGCGTGTAGTTGAGCCGCAGGTAGCGCTCGTTCTGCCACGGCATCGGGATGACCACCCGCGTGCCGGTCGTGAACGCCGCTGCCGCCAGCGTCGGATGCGTGAGCAGCGTCGCCGCGGAGGGGAAGTTCGCGGCATCGTCGGTCTGCACCGCGATCGCCAGCGTCGGGGTGGTGCCGGCGAGCCCCGTGCGCGCGACGATGACCCACCAAAGCGGATCGCCGGGCCCGAGGAGGCGGTTGACCGCGCCGAGGTCGATGACGTCCGTCGACGGTGCGGTTTCGGTGAGGGCCTGCTTGGCCGAGACCTGCAGGCGGCTGTCGATGATCATGACCGGGCTCCTTTGCCGGAAAGAAAAAAGGGGTTAGCCGCTCGCGCCGCCTCAGCTGGCGGGCACGAGCGCTTCCGTGTTGAGGATCGCGTCGCAGCGGCGCACCGGTACCTCGTCGAGCACCATCACGCGCCGGCCCAGCACCTGCTCCATCGAGATCTGCACGTTCTTGGAGTTCTTCTGCTGCCGGCGCAGGAACGACTTGATGGTCCGGTTGCAGTAGAGCACCGGCCGTCCGACCGAGAGAGACGGCACCTGCTCGAAGGCCTGGGCGATCAGGTCGAGGAGATCGGCGCCGCTCTGCGCATCCTTGGTCAGATCGCTGATGTCGATGTTGGCGATGCGCACGATGTAGCGCCAGTCGCGAACGGTGAGGCCGCAGTTCCACTTGTAGTGCGAGCGATAGGCCTGCATGCGGCCGCCCTGGCCGTCGGCGTTCTCGATCGTGACCTCGCCCATGTCCTTCATAGAGAGCCCGGCCTGCTGCCCCTTGGGGTAGATGCCGTGCACGGACTGCTCGCCCCACACCACGAGCCAGATCGAGGTGTTGTCGGAGCCCGAGCCGCCGCCGTGGATCACGTTGTCGGCCGAGGCCGCGACGGAAGGCGTGCGGTCGTTGAAGCGCGGGGCGAAGCCCGTGAAGCTCTCCGGCAGCGTTCCCTCGTTGCCGTAGAAGAGCGTTTTCGCCAGCTCCTGGCTCATGCCCTCGATGTGCGGCCGCTCCTCGCTCAAGCGGAACGCGGCCGTGTTGCCGTTCAAGTCGGCCAGCGCCTTGTCGCTCTCGGCATACGCTTCGAGCATGCCGCAGTTGTCGGTGACCTGCGTCGTGGTCGACCGCGTCGGCTGCACGCCGCCGTAGAGCTTGCGCCAGGTCGGCTCCGGGATGCCGGTGCGGATCGTCGAGCGATGCCCCGTCGGCAGGTTGCCCTCGATCCAGGGCATGTCGAACAGGATCTCGTTCGTCTCGTTGAGGATCTCGACGATCGCAGCGATCTTGCCGTCGGGATCGAGCCGCTTGGCGACGTCCGCCAGCGTCGGGTTCGTAGTTGCCAGGACAGGCATGGCCAAGCTCCGTTCAGTTCGAAAATGTTCCGCTCAGTCGCCGACGCAGGATAGGGGCTGGGCGGAAGTGTTAACCGGGACGCTCAACTCGCATTCACCATGCTCGGGAACATGGCCCGCATGGCCCGCTCGTGGTCGGTGAGGCCATCGCCGCCGCCCGCGCCGCCGCCCTGCACGCCGTGCTCACCCGGGATGAGCTTCATCACCTTCTCGAAGGCCTTCACGCTGTCGGCCGTGGCGTACATCAGCGACAGGATCACCGCGTCGGACTTGTCGATCACCCCCCGCGTCTGCCAGTCCTTGACCGTGTTGGCGATGGCGTTCACCCGCTGCGCCGCCTGCTGCATCCTGACCTTCGGGTCGCCGGCCTTCGGCGCCAGCTTCTCGATCTCCTGGTCGTAATCGACCGGCTCCTCGAGCAGCCCCGCCTCGCTCATCTTCTCGTGCAGCTTGACGAAGGCGTCCTGGAACTGCGCGTTGGAGAGGCCCAGCTCGTGCGCCACGCCCCGCCACAGCTTCAGCACCTGGTCGTTCTCGAGGTCGCCGACCTTCTTGGCGAGGTCCTCGGGAAGCTCGAGCTTGTACTCGTCGGGCGTCGCCGGCGGCTGCGGCCGGCCGGAGATCTCCTTGGTCAGCTTGTCGATCGTCTCGCGGTCGTTTGTGCCGCGCAGCATCTCGGGCAGACCGTCGGGGAAATAAGGCTGCCCATCCTGGCCACCCTTGTCGCCCTTGCCGCCCTTGTCGCCACCTTTGCCATCGTCGCCGCCCTGACCGCCGCCATCACCCTGACCGCCCTTGTCGCCGTCGTTCAGGATCTTATCGGCGTGCCCGGCCAGACCGCCGGCGCCCGCATCGCTACCCGGATCGCCGCCGTCACCACCATCAGCCCCGCCTGCACCGCCGCCGCCGCCAGCCCCTTCCGGGTTGAACAGCGGGAAAGGCAGAAAACCGAACCGGATCATAGCTCACCCCCTTGTTTCTCCTGCCCCCGCGCCACCGCGAGCATCTGCAGGAGCATGAAAACGATCGCGTTCTGGCCCTCGCGCCGGGCTTTGAGGATCGCGTAGGCCTCGGCCGTCGCGGCCGCCTGCTCTTCGCCCGAGCTCGGCCGGAACAGCGTCTTGCGCACGAGGAGATCGAGGAGCGCGCGGCCGGCGTCGTTGTCGAGCGCCGCCTTGACGATCGCGGCCTCGCGCTCGGCCTCCGCGCGCAGCTTCTGCGATTGCGCCTTGTTGGCGCTGGCGATCTGCTCGCCGAGGTTTTCCAGATCGCCCCAGCCGCCCGTCTCGAGCCGGCTGAAGATTTCGCCCAGCACGTCCGTGCTCATGGTTTCCCCCCTGGCAGAAGCTGCAAGGCCGCGCCACGGGCTGTCCCGCCGGCGGGAGCCAGGGAGCAAGCGCGACCCGCCGTAGAGCGGCGCCCCCGCGGAGGCGGCCCGAGCCGAAGGCGAGGATCAGTCCGCCGTGAGCGCATTAAACCGCCCCTCCGTTCACCAACTGCTGGCCGGGATCGGGCGGCGGTGTGCTCGCCTGCGCTTCGGCATTGGCCTGCGCGGCCACCATCTGCTGCATCAGCTCCTGCAGTTGTGCGGCTTCCGCTTTCGAACGGATGTGGGTTTCGTCGACGCCGAGCCAGCGGCCCATGGCCGGCAGCAGCTCCTCGACCTTTGCGGCCAGCATCGCCGCCTGCGGCCCGAACAGCATGACGATCATCTGGATCCAGGAGACCGCCCGGTCGACCTTGTCGGCCCGCTGCGCGGCCGCCGCCGGCGCCGTCACGGTCACCTGCGTCAGGAGCTGGTCGATCGAGATGTTGGTCGGCAGCTTGCCGGTTTTCTCGAGGATCTCGACCGTGTGCCGCACGATCGGCGTCACGAGCTCGAGCGCGATGCGGCTCCCCGTTCCGCCGCGGTTCCTCGCATAGCGCCGGAGCCGCCCCGCGATCTCCGTTGCCGAGCGCACCGGGTCCTGCTCGGATGGCAGCTCGTCGTCGAGCAGCACGCGGCGGATCTGGTCGCGCTCGTCCTGCATGACGATCGAGGACACGTCGAAGTCCTGCGGCACCGGCAGCCGCTGGATCGTCGGGCCCAGCGGACCGCCGGTCGACGACACGGTCCACATGGCGAGCGGCTTGAAGATGGCGGTGTCGGGGTTGAACACGGCATCGTTGCGGCGCATCCAGATGCCGAGGATGGCGAACGCGGCCGCCCTGAGCGCCAGCTCGCGGGTCTTGTTGGCCGTCTTGACGAACGGCAGGCCGAGGTGCGCCAGGCCGCGGCCGAAGGTTTCGCCCGGCACCTTGAAGAAGCGCGGGATCACCCAGCGTGAGGTGCGGAACGGCTCCTCCCAGATGAAAGCCTCCGGTGCGTCGTGGCTCGACCACACGCGCAGCTTCCAGAGCTTCTCTTTCGGGTCGTAGTAGGTGTACTGCGTGACCGAGGTGACCGATCGCCTCGCGGCCGACCTGTCCTCCTTCATGGCGCGCCAGAGGGTGTCCGAGAACTTTCCCTTCGGCCACAGCTCCTCGAGATCGCGAAATTTCCGGTTCCGCCGCCACCAGATGTGCCAGATGTCGCCCCACGGCCCTTCCTCGAGGGCGAGCTCGGAGGGCGGCACGGCGCGGGCGCGCACCGGCTCGGCATCCTCGCCGGCGGCCATGTTCATGGCACCGGTGCCGGCGAACAGGTCGAGCATCATCTCGTGCGCCGTCACGCGCGCCCGCGGCAGCACGCCGTGAACGACCTGCGTGATCTTCTGCAGCTCCTCGGAAAGCTGCTTTTTCGCGTCGCCCTCGGGGATCAGCGGGCCTGGCTCGAGCTTGAAGAAGTCCTCGAAGGGCGGCATCCAGTCCGCCTGCATCGTGCCGGCGAAGTTGAAGGCGGCCGAGAGCCCGGTGCCGTCGAACACCTCGTTGGTGCGCGACTGACCCTCGCTCGGACCGCCGCGCTCCGGCGCCTGCTCCGACGTCGACTTCCGGAACGGCATGTAGAACTTGTAGATGTCGTCGAGCTCTTGGTGATACTTGCGCGCGTTCTCGAACGCCTCGTTGGCGTGCGCCTTGATGTCGGCGGCCTCGATGCGCGCCTCCGCATCCTTGGCCTTCTGAGCGTCTTTGGTCTTCTGGGCATCGTTGGCCACGGGTCAGGCTCCCCCGAACGTCGAGCCGAGACTGTCCTCGATGAAGGCCAAGAGCCCGCGGCCGCCCGTGCGCACGCGGCGCTGGCCGGCCTCGACCGCCTCGACCTTGCGCCGCTCCTCGGCGAGCTGTGCCTCCTGCTCGCGCTGTGCGCGCCGCATCTCGCGCAGCTGCTTGTCCCCGCCGCCGAATAGTTTGCTGCTCAAATCCGCCTCCACCTCTGATGCCGGCCGATGAGCACGGCCTCCGGCTCGAACCCCAGCAGGGCGGCGAGCCGCCGGCCCTGCCGGTTCTCGGGACGCACGAAACAGATGCAGCCCGTCCGCTCGGCCAGGATGCCGCGCGCCAGGCGGACGAAGCGGCGCATGTGGCGCGCCGCGGCCGGCGACACGAGAAACCAGCAGTCGCGGTCGCCGTCGCCGATCGGCGCCAGGCCGCCGATCACGACCGGGGCCGGCGCGGCGTCGTCGGCGAAAAACGCATACGCTTCACTGAGGGCCAGCTGCCCGAGCACGAGACGATAGACGGAGGGAGGCAGTGTTAACCGCGGCGCCGGCGCGGTGAGCATGGCGAGCACGTGGGCGGCCTCGGCCGGCGCGACCCGCATCACATGCCCCCGTCGCGGATGATCACCGTGCCGGTGCTCGCCCCAGCCGCCCCAGCACGGCCAGCGAGCCCGCTCCCGCGCGTGCCCGTGATCGCGCCATAGCGGCCCTTCTTACCGAGCAGCCAGTACTGCAGGGCGTCGTGCGGGTGGCTCCAGTCGTTCTTCTCCGGCTTGTCCGACGTCCGCTCGAGCGACCCGACCCGCTCTTTGCGGTAGCGGTAGTGGCTCGCGAAGCCTTTGCGCAGGAGCTTGCACGACGGGTCGATCGTCAGCGCCGGCACGCCCGCCTCGATCATGTAGCTGAGCTCGTCCTTGACCGCGCCGAGGCGTAGGTCGAGCTCCTGCGCCGGCGC
>Ga0172382_10001255_pt1 | contig 45797 bp, 37 predicted proteins | sample Leawel138RmetaG_FD_122245 | JGI IMG/M metagenome (GOLD analysis project Ga0172382, IMG submission 122245) | Leachate microbial communities from a municipal landfill in Southern Ontario, Canada - Leachate well 138R metaG | ecosystem: Engineered > Solid waste > Landfill > Unclassified | place...
GCCACTGCGCATCCGTCAGCTCGTACCGCTTCACGCCCATCCCAGCCTCCGCTCAAAGCGGAGACCTATGAATCACGCGTCGCGCGCCCCGTGAATCCCTGAATGTCGATTGGACCTAGTTCGCTGCGACGACCCTCTCCCGGACCGGGAGAGGGCCGCCCCTTTGAGGTCCGCCCCGGATCGGTGCGTCGGGCGCGGATCCGCGCCGCCCGGGCCGGCAGGGCCGCCCACTGTCTCATTTTCGCACACAAGGACAAATCTTCGCCGCAAATGCGGTTTGGGGGCTTGCCGCCGATTCGCCCATCAGGCGATATGTGATTCGTCGTTGATTCCAATCTGTTGTTAAGGAATCTGAAGATGGCGGCCCACATCGGCGCCCCAGCAGCTGCCGCGAGAGCTCACGAAGAGCTGTTCGCCTATTGGGCGGGCCTGCGGAAGGCCGGGCTGCTGCCGGGACGTCGCGACATCCATCCGAAAGATTTCAAGCGCCTGCTGCCCACCATCAGCCTGATCGACGTGTTCGGCGATCCGCCGGAGTTCCGGCTGCGGCTGGCCGGCACCGGCCTCTACAGCGTCTACGGCCGCGAGATCACCGGCCGACGGCTGGAAGACATCTACAATTCCGCCGCCGCCGAATATTGGCGCGGCGAGCTCACCAAGATGGTCAAGGACCGCCGTCCGGCGGTGGGCGTGCACAGCCTGGCCTGGCGCGGGGCCGGCCACCTGTCGATCCTGTGGCTGCGCCTGCCGCTGGCCTCCAACGGCCGCGACGTGGACATGATCCTCGGCTACGACGCCGTGGTCGGGATGCAGGGCGAAGCCACCGGCATCCGCGCCGCCTGATCTTCTGAAATCTGGGATAGAACCGCGCCGCTAGGCGGCCGCGAGCGCCTCGGCGTCCCGCCGGATGCGGGCGGCCATGGCGGCCAGGCCGTTCGACCGCTGCGAGGAGAGCGCGCCCGACAGCCCCAGCGTCTCGAACGCCACCTTGGGATCGAAGGCCATGATCTCCTCGGGCCGCCGGCCGGAGAACAGTCGCAGCAGGATAGCGATCAGGCCGCGCACGATGTGGGCGTCGGAATCGCCCCGGAAGCCGACGGTGCCGTCGCTCCTGGGTTCGGTGACCAGCCACACCTGGCTGGCGCAGCCACGCACCTTGTTGGCCTCGTTTCGCTCGGCGTCGCTCAGGGGCGCCAGCTCACGGCCCAGGTCGATGACATAGCGGTAGCGCTCCTCCCAGTCGCCCAACAGGTCGAACTCGGCGGCCAGATCGTTCAGCTGGTCATGGATGGCGCTCATCGGTGCTGCGCGACTTAAGGAGCCGGACGCCCGGGCGCAACCGCCGCCTTACGCTGCGGGCAGGCGGACAGTGGCCACCAGCCCGCCGGCGGACGGGCTCGACAGGGTCAGATCCCCGCCCATCGCCTGGCACAGCAGCGCTGCGGTCGGCAGAGCCAGGCTCAGCGTCCCGCGCCCGGCGCCGGCTTCGCCGGCTTCCGGCTTCTCGAACGGGCGCAGCAGACGGGGCAGGTCGTCAGGATGCACGGCCGCGCCGGCGTCGCAGACCTCTATCTCCACCCGGGCCCTGCCTGCCCGCGCCGAAATCCGCACCTGCCGATCCTCGGACGTGGCCGCCAGAGCGTTGCCGACCAGGTTGCAGAGCGCGCTCCGCAGCGCCCGCGGATCGGCCAGCGCCGCAATCGGCCGCTTGGGAGGATGAAACGCGACGCGGCTCTCCGCCCTGAGCTGTTCGACGACATCCTCGACCGCGCAGGCCACCGGTTCTCTTCGCGGCTCCAGCTCGTTGAGGCCGCCTTCCAGGCGCGCCAGCTCCAGAAGCTGGTTGATCAGTTCGAGAAGCTTCAGCCCGCTGTCGCGGACGATCTCGGCATATTCCTTGTACTGAGGCGCGCCGAGCGGGCCGTAGAGCTCGCCGGCCAGGATCTCCGAAAAGCCGAGGATGGAGTTCAGCGGCGTGCGCAGTTCGTGGCTCATCATCCGCAGGAAGGCCCGCTTCTGTTCGGCGGCGGTGGCGGCGGCCGGCGCGACGGCGCTCGGCAGGACGATGAGTTCGGCCAAGGGCCGGGCCGGTTCGGTCATGAGGAAGGACCTTCTGCCCTCGGACTTGTCACTGAACCCAGCTTGCCGCCCCGCGCTTACGAATTGGTTTCGCAGGGCTTTGACCGCACGCATCGCGCGAGACGCGAGCGCTCTCGCACGACGTGGTCACGGCGGTTAAGCTCGCGCGGTCATCTCCAGATCGAGTCTTCGAACAGGGCCCTTGCCGATTCAGCCTCACACAAGCCTGAAGCCCGACGCGCCCGTCTTCGACGGTTGGCGCGCCCGCGCGCTCGCGGGCTGGTCCGGCGGATGGCTGGCGGCCGTGGTGCTGGCCGCCGCGGGCCTGTGGATCGGGCGGGCCGAGGTCTCGGTGCTCTCCTGGGCGGCGCTGGCCGTCGGGGCGGCCCCGGCGCTGCTCGGCCTCGCGGTCGCCGGCCGTCCGGCGGCCTGGGTGAGCCTCGTCCTCGTCTGGTCGGCCTGCGCCATCGGCGCCTGCCTGCTGACCGGAGGATTGACCGGCCCGCTGGCCTTCTGGTGCCTGGCGCCGCTGGCGGCCGCCGCGGCGACGGGCGAGGTTCGGCTGGCCGCGCTGGGCGGCGCGGCGGCCCTGATCGCCGCGGGCTTCGCCGCGCTCGGCTCGGTCTCTCTGGCCCCGACGCCGATCGCTTCCTGGACCGACTACTGGCTGCGGCTGCTGTCGATCGCCAGCCTGGCGGGCGGCCTGGGCGCCGGCGTCGTCCTGCTGCAGCGGCGGCAGGGGCAGGAGGCGCGCCGCGGCCGCGCCGCCGAGGTGCGGATGGAGCGGCTCTTGGCCGAACAGCCCTTCGTTCTGGCGGCCCTGGACGCCGACGGCCGCGTGCAGTCGGCCCATGGCCCGGCCGCGCCGGGGCTCGATCCCGAACGGCTTCCCGGACGTCTGCTGTCCGATTGCGCGGAGGGCGAGCAGAAGGCGCTGATCGAGGCCGCAGTCCGCGCCGCGCTGGCCGACGGGGAGGCCGAGGTCCGCTTCCAGCCCGCGGGCGCCGCCTCGCAGCCGGTGGCGCTGGTGCTGCGTCGCGCCGCGCCCGGCCGGCTGATGGCGGCGATGCGCTCGGCCGCGCGGCAGGCGGCGCGCGAAGCCGAGCTCGAGGAGGCCCGCGCCCAAGCCGAGGCCCGCAACGCCGGCAAGTCGCGCTTCCTGGCCAACATGAGCCACGAGCTGCGCACGCCGCTGAACGCCATCATGGGCTTCTCGGACATCATGCGCGCCCGCCTGTTCGGGCCGATGGCCGACAAGTACGCCGAGTACGCCGAGCTGATCCACGAGTCCGGCGCCCACCTGCTGGACCTGATCAACGACGTGCTGGACATGTCCAAGATCGAGGCCGAGCGGTTCGAACTGGCGCGCGAGGATTTCGACGCCCGCGAGGCGGTGAGCGCGGTGCTGCGGCTGATGCGCGGCCAGGCGGACCGGGCCCGGATTCAGCTCCGCGGGGTGCTGCCGAAGGAGCCGCTGATGGTCGACGCCGACCGCCGGGCGCTCAAGCAGATCACCCTCAACCTGATCTCCAATGCGCTGAAGTTCACCCCGGCCGAAGGGCAGGTGACCGTCGACCTGCACGCGACGGACGAGACGATGGAGCTGGTGGTCAGCGACACCGGGGCCGGCATCGGTCCGGAGGACCTGAAGCGGATCGGCCGGCCGTACGAGCAGGCGGGCGACGCCCAGGCCCGCGCCGCCGGCACCGGGCTCGGCCTTTCGCTAGTGCGCGCCTTCGCCGAACTACACGGCGGACAGATGACCATCGACAGCAAGCTGGGCGAGGGGACCCGGGTGACCGTCAGCCTGCCGGTGCTGCTGCGCGACGAGCCGGCCTCGCCGCCGATCCCCCGGCCGGACGGTCAGCCCGACAACCAGGCGACCATCCACTAGGCCCGCCGCTCAGCGCGCGGCGAGCGTCAGGAACTGTCGCGCGGCGGCGAAATCGCCCACTTCGACATAGGCCCGCACCGTCTCCGGCGCGCCGGAGAACAGGAACTCCACCGCGACCGCTTCGCGCGGGTCGAGCCGCGCCATCGCAGCGACGGCCTCGTCCGGGAATCGGAAGGCCCAGCCGCGCTTCATGCCGGCCGGGGCGAGGGCGTCGGGCGCGGCCTCGCGGGCCTGGGCCTGGAAGCTGCGAGTTCCGGTTCCCGCCGGCAGCCTGCGGGCCAGCGGTACGGCCTCGCCTGCCCGCGCGCCGCGGCGGTCGAGCACCGGTCCGCTGGTGCGGCGTACGTCGCGCATCACCAGGCGGGCGGCATAGGGCCTGCGCCCGTTCGGGAACTCGGCGACGGCCAGCAGCGCCTCGCTCCCGTCGCGCCCGGCCAGGCCGAACACGCCTGTTCGGCCGCCGATGGTCGTGGTCTGGGCCAGCCGCCAGCGCGGGCGCGCGCCGACGCCGCGATCGGCCCGCCACTCGCCGATTTCGCCGGGGTAGGTGATCCGCTCGAGCCTGGCGAAGGCCTCGTGGGCGCTGCGCACCCGCTCGGCCGCCGCGCGGACTTCGGGCGACGTGCAGGCGAGGCCCGAAGCGCGCCGACGGGCCTCCGCCTCCGCCTCGGCGATCTGGGCGGACGAGGCGCCGGCCCGGATCGCGGTGTTGCGCGCCTGCGCCCGGCCCGCGGCGAGCGCCGCGGCGGTGCGCGCGTCGAACAGGCCGCAGCGGGCGTCGGCCGCGACCACGAAGGCGCGCTCGCGCAACAGATCCGTGGGAGCGGCGGCCGCGCCTGCCGCGAGAGCCACGGACAGCCCGGCCCCGGCCAGGGCGGCGCGGCTCATGCGCGGGCTCGTCATCGGCGGATCATTTCCCCTATGGTCGGCGGCGACCGTATCGGAGGCTTAACCGGGCCGGCGTTTCCGTTCGGTTGACGTTGTGCTGCCAAGGGGCGCGGATGCTGCTTTCGACCGACGTGTGGGTGGCGGCCCTGATCCGTCGGGCCGAGCTGGGCGGCGGCTTCGCCGTCGTGGCGCGCAAGGGCGACCCGCGCGCCGGCGCGGTCATCGTCAAGGTGATGAACCGTTCGGACAACACCGCCCGACTCTACGCCGAGGCCACCAGGGGCGACGGCGAGCGGGTGTGGATGCGCCCAGCCGCCTCCGAGGACGAGCCCGACCTCGACCGCTACCTGGAGCGCGCCGTCCGCATCGACCCTGACCTTTGGATCGTGGAGATCGAGGACAAGCAGGGCCGCCACTTCCTGACCGAGCCGGTGGAGCAGGGTTAGCCTGACGGAAACCTACTTCGGCAGTCCCTCGGAAACCTCGATTGGCGACAAAGGGGAATGCTCTTCCTCCTCAACGACGCGGTGATCAGCACGGCGGAGATCAGCTTCGCCAAGGACGGCCTCGGCGCGAAGGTCGCGCCGCTGTCGATCGACGCCGTCGTGCGGCTGGGACGGGAGATGTTCGCCGCCAACCCCAACCTGCATCGCGTTCGTCCCGACCGGGCCCAGCGGCTGGCGGCGCTGATCCAGCTCAGGGCTCCGCTGGTCAATGCGGCCTGCTTTTCCTCGCCCCGTTTCGGCTGCCCGCCCGGCGAGGTGACCACCAAGTTCGCGTCCCTGGCCGTCGACGTGATGGCCGACTTCTACCGCCGCCAGCGCGACGGCGAGTTGGACGCCGATACGGTGGAGCGGGCCATCTGGCGGCGAGTCGCCGCCTGATCGGCGAGGAACGGGGCGGCGCAGGCGGTGTTCTCCCGCCATGGCGCTGGCCGATCTGGGTGCGGCGCTCGACGGCGTGGTCGCCAAGCGGCTGGACAGAGAGCCGTAGCGGGTCTCGCCCTCCTCACCGCCCTTCGGGCGGTTCCCGCCTCCCAGCAATACGATGAGAACAGCCGCTGCTGCCAACGCGCGTTTGCGTGCGGGAGCGGGGCAGGCTATCGGCGCTCGCCATGAGCTCCCATTCCCCGGCCGTCGAGGCCGCGCGACGGCGCACGTTCGCGATCATCTCCCACCCGGACGCCGGCAAGACCACGCTGACGGAGAACCTGCTGCTGGCCGGGGGCGCGATCCGGGCGGCCGGCCAGGTGCGGGCCCGGGGCGAGAACCGCCGCACCCGATCGGACTGGATGAAGATCGAACGCGAGCGCGGCATCTCGGTCTCGGCGAGCGTGATGACGTTCGACCACGACGGGCTGATGTTCAACCTGCTGGACACGCCGGGGCACGAGGACTTCTCGGAAGACACCTACCGCACCCTGACCGCGGCCGACGCGGCGGTGATGGTGCTGGATGCGGCCAAGGGCATCGAGCCCCAGACCCTCAAGCTGTTCGAGGTCTGCCGCCTGCGCGACATTCCCATCGTCACCTTCATCAACAAGATGGACCGCGAGGCGCAGGACCCCTTCGCCCTGCTGGACGAGATCGCCTCCAAGCTGGCCCTGGATCCCGCGCCGCTCTACTGGCCCGCCGGGTCGGGGGGCCGGTTCAAGGGGATGCTGGACCTGCGCCGCGAACAGTTTCTTCCCTTCGCCAAGGGGAGCCACGAGGGCCATCCCGCGCCGGTGGCGCTGAAGAGCAACGCCATCGTCACCCACCTCGACCCCGACGAGCAGGGCGAGCTGGAGGAGGGGGCCATGCTGGTCCAGGAGGCGGCCAAGCCGTTCGACCCGCAGTCATTCCTCGAGGGCCATATGACGCCGGTGTTCTTCGGCTCGGCCCTGCGCCATTTCGGCGTGGAGCAACTGCTCGAGGGCCTGGGCGCCTACGCCCCGGCGCCCAAGCCGGTGGCGGCGCTGCGCGCCGGCGAGGAGACCCACATCGCCCCCGGCGAGAAGGAGGTCACCGGCTTCGTGTTCAAGGTCCAGGCGAACATGGACCCCAACCACCGCGACCGGATCGCCTTCCTCAAGCTGTGCTCGGGCCGCTTCTCGCGCGGCATGAAGCTGAAGGTGCAGAACACCGGCCGCCAGCTGTCGGTGAACGCGCCGGTGATGTTCTTCGCCTCCGACCGCGAGCTGGCCGAGGACGCCTTCGCCGGCGACGTGATCGGCATTCCCAACCACGGCGTGCTGCGGGTCGGCGACAGCCTCTCGGAGAGCGGCCAGGTGCGTTTCGCCGGCCTGCCGAACTTCGCCCCGGAAATCCTCCAGCGGGTGCGGGTGAAGGACCCGCTGAAGGCCAAGCACCTGAAGAAGGCGTTGGAGGGCCTGGCCGAGGAGGGCGTGACCCAGCTCTTCCGCCCGCACATCGGGGCCGACTTCATCGTCGGCGCGGTCGGACAGCTACAGTTCGAAGTGATGGCCGACCGGCTGGCCAACGAATACGCCCTGGAAGTCATCTTCGAGGCCAGCCCCTTCGCCGAAGCCCGCTGGCTGGCCGGCGACAAGGCCGACGTCGAGGATTTCATGGGCAAGCATCGCACCGCCCTGGCCGCCGACATCGACGATCAGCCCGTGTTCCTCGCCAAGTCCGCCTGGGAGATCGGCTACGTCTCCGAGCGCTTCCCAAAGGTGCGGTTCGAGCGGACGAAGGAGCGGGCGTGAGGCCAGGTTCCTTCTCTCCTCGTGGGAGAAGGGACGCCTCGCGTGGGGGGTGGCCGCGAGGGTGGATAAGGTCTCGCGGACCCAAGTTGGGTGGTCTCGCGGCGATTGCTGTTAACCCTGCAAGACTCCGGCCAACGCCACATCACGAATTCATCAACATATATTTATCTCCGGTTAACCATGACTTTATGGTTAACGACTTGTTAAAGGCGCGCGGCTTCGGCTTTGCTCATCTCCGGGAGAGCGGCCTGAAGACGTCCCGTGGTGGGACGGATCAGGGTTACCGGAGTTGGGGGCATGTTCGAGTTCGGGCGTGAGCTTAAGCGGCTGTTCGGCGCCGAGGCCATCCGGCCCCTGCGGGATGGGTTGACCGGCGGGGACCAGGCGCTTCTGGAGCTCCTCGAGCTGTCCCTGTTGCGCAGCGAAGGCAAGGCGGCGGACGTCGCCGCCGGCCGGGTGGGGGCCCGGGACCGCGCGCAGCGGCTGCTGGAGGCCGCCATCGTCTGGCGCGAGATCGCACGACGCTCGGGCGAGGCCGTAGCGCTGCGCAAGGCCGCCGCCACCGCCGAGGCCGCCGCCGCCGCGTTCGACCGGTCGCGCCGCCCGGACGGCTGGGCCCGCGCCCGTTGCGAGCAGGGCTACTGCGCGTTGCTGGGGGCCGAGCTGTTCGGCGACGAGGGGCTCAACGCGGCCGCCGAGGTCGCCTTCACCGAGGCTCGCAAGGCCTGCCGCGGAGGGCTGGCCGCGCCGCTGGCCGATGCGGCGCTCGCGCTGATCGAGGCGCGCCGGCGGCTGTCCACAGGCGATGCGGACGCCGCCCGCCAGTTCTCCGCACGTCTGGCCCAGCCGATCGCCGCGCTGCAGGCGCTGGTGCGCCGCTGCCCGCCCGCCCGACTGTTGGCCGCCGAGGCGCGGCTGGCCCGCGCCGACCTGCTGGCTGCGTGGGGCGCGCGCCTGAAGGACCGCGATCTGGTGAGCGCCGCCTGCGACGAGGCGTCCGAGGTCGCCGCGGCCATGGACCTGGCCTACGAGCCGCTGACCTGGGCCCGGGCGGTGCTGGCCACAGCCCAGGCCTCGACCCTGCTGGGCGAAATCACCGGCCAGGCCGACTTGTTCGCCGCCGCCGTCACCGATCTCGCCGACGTGCTCGACCAGCTGCCCCGCGACCACAGTCCGCTCGACTGGGCCCGCACCCAGGTGGGCCTCGCCCAGGCGCTGCAGGGGCTGGCGGAGGAGAGCGCCAGCGAGCGCGCCTACGAGCAGGCGATCACCGGCTACGACCGCGCGCTGATGGCCCTGCAGCGCACGCCCTCGCTGGCGGTGCGGGCCGCCGCCGCCAGCAACCGGGCGCTGTGCCTGGCCCGGCTCGCCGAGCTGACCGGCGACATGGCCGTGCTGGACGCCGCCGAAAGCGCCTTCAAGATCGAGCTGTCGCGCCTGCAGGCCCGCCGGGATCCGGTCGGCTGGGCGCTGGTGCAGCTGAACCTCGCCCGCATCTACGAGGCGCGTGCAGAGCTCACCCGCAAGGACCGCGGCGAGCGCGCGGCCGCCGCCGTCGCCCTCAACGCGGCGCTGGACGTGTTCACCGAGGAGGGGCTGCGCTCGCTGAGCCTGCTCGCCGTCGAGGCGCTGGAGCGCCTGCGGGCCTCGGCCTCTCCGAGCCGCTCGACGCTCTAGAGACGGCTCAGGCCGCCGCCACGTCGCCGGTCGAGCGACGCATACGCCAGAAGCGGATGGTCCGCTGGGCCGTCTCGGCGGGCAGCGCGTCGTAAAGTTCGCCGTATTCGCGCGCCCTGCCGAGCGCGTGGGCCTCGCGGTCGAGGATCAGCACGGCGAAGGTCAGGAACAGCGAGCGGTCGAAGCCGGCCGCCTTGCAGACGATCGACAGGGCGTCGAGTTCGCGCCTCTCCAGGATCCGCTTGGCGGTCTGGAAGTCGACGCCGGCCATTTCGGCCAGAGCCACCAGGAACTTGGTCGTTTCGCGGTTGCGCAGGAAACCGGCCAGCACCGGCGGGGTGATGGCGTTCTTGGCGCGCATGGCGCGGATGGTGCGTTCGGCCTCGGCGTAGTCCGGGGGCAGGGAGCCGTGCAGGGCGGCGACCTTCTTGCGGCCGGCGGCCAGCGCCGCTTCCAGCGCCGCCGGGTCGAGGTCGCTGTTGCGCTCCAGGATCTTGTCGCGCAGCCGGGCCTCGACGACGAAGTACATCTCGTTCAGCAGGTCGGGCGGCAGGGTCTTGCGGTTGACCACCGCCTCGTGCAGCTCGGGGTTCTCGGCCGCCCGGTCGACGACCATCTCGTGGGCCTCGCGCGAGAGCTCGGCGCCCTCGTTGCGCAGCAGCACCCCCAGGGTCTTGTCGTCGCCGCGCTCGACGATCGCCTCGGACACCGCCGGCGAGACGGTCTCGCGCTGGGAGATGGCGCGCAGGTGCTCCTGACCGCGCGTGCGGGCGACGATCAGCAGGTCGTCTTCGGTCAGCGCGCGCGAGCCGGTCAGCACCGGATGGGCCACGGCGATCGAATGGTCGCGGGCCAGGGCGCGCAGCAGGCCGCTCGGCGGGGCGTCGGCGGTGGCCATGCGCTCCGCCAGTTCGATGCGGACCGCTTCCTCCATCTCGCTGGAGAGCTGGGAGAGGATGTCGTCGAACAGCTCCATCTCCTGGCCCTTGCGCTCGGCCTCGGAGGTGAAGAACAGGTCGGTGACGGAGCGCAGCAGCTCACGCCGCCGTTCGCTGGATTCCTCCCGGGCGAGCTCGATCAGGTCGTGCAGCTTGGAGCGTTGCATGCGGCGTCACTCAAAACAGGCGGGAGTCGATGGAAGAGGTGCGGGCCGGCGCGGCGCCTTCGTCCGCCTCGGCGGGCGCATCGGCCGGCCCGATCAGCACATAGCCGGTCCCAGAGGGCGCGGCGGGAACCGCGTCGGGCGTCATGCCGTACTCGCGATGCAGCGAGTAGAGCCGCGCGGGGGCGGCGCCCCGCTGCGGGGCGGCGGGCGCCTGGGCGAGTCGCGGCGCAGGGGCCGGCTGAGGTTCGGGTTCGCGGACGGCCGCTGGCGCAGGGGCCGGCGCGGGCCGCGGGGAATCGTAGAGGCTCTGCGGCAGGGCCTGGGCGGGCGCCCGGACGATGGCCGATTGAGGCTGCACCTGGGGCCGCGGCTGCGGGGCCGAGGCGAGCTGGACGGGCGCCGGCGTGCTCGCCAGCGGCGTGGCCGACGCCTTGCCGGCCCAGCCGAGCAGCCGCCCCTCGTAGGGACGCAGCTGCATCGTGGACGTCGCGGCTGACGCCGAGGCGGCCTTGCGCGGCGGGCCATAGCGGTCCTGAACCGGTTCGGCGGCCGCGGAACCCGCGCAGGCCAGCGCAACGATGGCGAGGGCAAGTCGCATGGCCCGGACTGTGCCGCACGCGACTTAATCCCGGCCTAACGGTGGTCCTAAACCGCTGCTAACGGCCTCGCCACCACTTCAGGCCGGCCCGTTCGAGCGCTTCGAACAGGGCGTAGAGGGCCGCCCCCAGCAGGCCGAGCGCGAGCAGGGCGGCGAGCATGCGGGCGGTCTGCAGCCGGTGGCTGGCGTCGAGAATCCGCCAGGCCAGCCCCTGGGCTGAACCGGAGCCGGCGACGAACTCGGCCACCACCGCGCCGACGATGGCCAGGCCCGCCGCGACCTTGTGGCCTTCCAGCAGGAAAGGCAGGGCGGACGGCAGCCGCAGACGCAGCAGCCTCTGGCGGCGGTTCGCCCCGTAGAGGTCGAACAGGCGCTCGAGGTCCGGGTCGGCCGAACGCAGGCCCGTCACCGCGCCCGAGAAGATCGGGAAGAAGGCGACCACCGCGGCCAGCGCCACGATGGCCCGCTCCGGATGATCGATCCCGGCCCAGATGTTCACCAGCGGGGCGATGGCGATCACCGGAGTGACCTGCAGAACCACCGCCAGCGGTCGCAGAGCCCTGTGCAGGGCGGGGCTGAGGGCGGCGCCGAGCGCCGCGAGCTGGGCCAGCAAGCTGGCCACGATCAGCGCCTGCAGCGCCATCGCCAGGGTGTTCCAGGCCGACGCAATGAGACTCTTCCAGTCGCCGGCCAATGCCTCGGCCACCGCGCTCGGGGGCGGCAGCACGTAGGACGGCACGGCCAGGGCGCGGACGGCGATCTCCCATGTCGCCAGCAGGGCGAGGATCAGCGCCACGGGGGCGAGGATGTCGGCGATCCGTTTCACGCCGCCGCCATCCCCTGGGCCAGGGCGGCCGAGACCTGCTCCACCGTCTCGCGGAACTGCGGCGTGGTGCGGAAGCCGGGTGGCCGGGGCAGGGACTGCGGCGTGGCCAGCTCGGCCAGGATGCGGCCGGGACCGGGGCTCATCACCACCACTCGCGAGGCCATGTACACCGCCTCCTCGACGCTGTGGGTCACGAACACCGTCGCCGGGCCAGTCTCGCGCCACAGCGCCAGCACATCGTCGGCCAACGCCCGGCGGGTGATCTCGTCGAGGGCGGCGAACGGCTCGTCGAGCAGCAGCAGCCTGGGGGAGGTGACCAGCGCCCGAGCGAGCGAAACCCGCATGGCCATGCCGCCGGAAAGCTGTGCGGGGCGCGCCGCCTCACGCCCGGACAGGCCCACCCGGGCGAGAGCGGCGTCGGCCCGCTCGCGCGCATCTCTCTTGGAGACCCCGGACAGCTCGAGCGGCAGGGCGACGTTGGACCGGGCGGTGAGCCAGGGCGCGAGCGTCGGGGACTGGAAGACCACAGCCGTCTCGCCGGGGCGGGCGCCGCGGCGCACCTGGCCTTTCTGCGGTGCTTCCAGGCCGGCGAGCAGTCGCAGCGCCGTGGATTTGCCGCAGCCCGAGGGACCGACGAGGGCGACGATCTCGCCTGCCGCGAGTGCAAGGCTGAACGGCCCCAGGGCGCCGCGGCCGCCGTAGGCCACCTCGACGTCGATCAGCTCGGCGACGCTCATGCGCCCGGTCTCGGCGCGGCGGGCAGGGGGAGAGCGGCTGGCAAGGTCTCGCTCACCGGCGCCTACTGCGCGAACTGCAGCGTGTAGGCCTTCTTGTAGTCCATGTCCGGCGGGTAGACGCCTTCCGTGGCGGCCATCTGGAAGAACTCGGCCCAGCGGGCGTCGGTCATGCGGCCGATGGCGGCCGTGTCGCCCCCGTCGACGATGCCGTAGCTCTTCAGCTTCTCGCGCGCCTGGTCGAGGACGTCCTGAGTCATCTCGGGATTGTCCTTGAGGATCAGCGCATCGCCGGGGCGTGGGTCGCCGTAGAGGTAGTCGCGCCAGCCGGCGGCGCTGGCCTCGACGAACGCCTTCACGGTCTCCGGGTCCTCGGCGATCAGCTCGTCGGTCGCCAGAACCATGGTGGCGTAGCTGGGATAGCCGGCGTCGGCCAGCAGCATGACCTTGGGCTGGATGCCCCCTTCCTTCTCCAGTGTGTAGGGCTCGGAGGTGACATAGCCCTGTTGGGCGATGCGCTTGTCGGCCAGGAAGGGCGCCGGGCTGAAGGCATACTTGCGCACCTGGTCGTCGGTGAAGCCGTACTTGGCCTTCAGCCACACCCAGAAGGCGTTGACCGAGGCGTCGGAGAGCAGGATCGGCCGACCCTTCAGGTCGGCGATGCTCTCCACGCCCTGGTCGGGGTGGGCGATCAGCACCTGCGGGTCCTTCTGCATGAAGGCGGCGACGGCCTTCACCGGGACGTTCTCCTGGGCGAGGTTGAGGACGATGAAGCTGTTGGAGCCCATCCCCATCTCGACCTGACCGGCGGCCAGCAGCTGCGGCACGTTCACGCCCGGTCCGCCCTGGAGGATGCGCACGTCGAGGCCCCGCTTGGCGTATTCGCCGGTGGCCAGCGCCTGGTAGAAACCGCCGTGCTCGGCCTGGGCCCGCCAGTCGGTGGCGAAGCGCACCACCTTGTCCCCGTCCGCCCGGGGCGTCTCGGCCTCCTGCTTGGCCGGCGAGCAGGCGCAGACCAGGGCGGCCAAGGCGAGAGCGAGAGTGCGGACGATCTTCATGGGGCCCCCGGAGCGTTGTTCGCCCGGAGCCTTACGGGGCTAGCCCCAAAGAGCAAGAGGGCGGCGCTCCGGTCGCCCGGCGCGTCGCCCTCCTCCAGATCCTTTTGAGGGGACCTGCGCCGGAAGAAATCGACTGCGGTTTCGATGCGCAGGTTTCCCTGCCTTCTCCGTCGCGGCCTACGATCTTTCCGTCCTTCAGGTCCCGGGTCGCCCTGGTCCCTGCGCTTCGTCTGATCGTTCCGAAACCTTCAGCTCGGCGGCATGTCCTGAGAGAGGCTTTCGCCCCAGACGGGTCTTCCGCTTGGCCTTGGCTCGGTTCTGCGTCTTTGGTTTTGGTCTTCCTTCGACAGTCGCCTGTCTCGGGTTTTCCGTCCGCCTCGGGCGCAGTTCCTTCTGGCAAAATTAAGCTTGCGCCCGAACGTCGTTATCCGCAAGGGCCGCGAATCAACCCTCTGTGAACAAGGTTCGCCGAACGCTGCCCCGGACGGTGGAAAAACGGTTAACAGGGAAGCTAAGCCCCTGAAGAATCAGCACCGCAAGTTATCCACAGCAATCGGCTAGCCGCCCGCCTCCAGCGCCTCGCGACGCTCTTCGAGAGCCAGCCACTCCTCCTCGGCGGCGGACAGCTGGCTGCGGGCCGCTTCCAGGGCCTTGCCGTACCGCTCGAAGGCGGCCGGGTCGCGGGCGTAGAGGCCGGGGTCGGCCAGCTGGCTTTCCAGCAGGGCGATCTTCTCAGGCAGTTCGTGGATCAGCTGGTCGAGCTCGGCGAGCCGCCGCTGCTCCTTGTAGGAGAGCTTGGCCGGCCGAACGGGGGCTGCGGGCGCCGGCCTGGGCGCGGCGGCGGGCCTGGCCCGCGTCGCGCGGCGGGCCGCAGCCTCGAAGAAGCCGGGGTTCTGCGAGACGAAGTCGGTCCAGCCGCCGGGCGTTTCCACCGCCTTGCCCTTGCCGTCGATGCCGACGGTGGAGGTCGCCAGCCGGTCGATGAAGTCGCGGTCGTGGCTGACCAGGATCAAGGTGCCCTCGTAGTCGGCCAGCAGGTCCTCGAGCAGCTCGAGGGTGTCCATGTCGAGGTCGTTGGTCGGCTCGTCGAGCACCAGCAGGTTGGCCGGCTTGGCCAGGGCCCGGGCCAGCAGCAGGCGGTTGCGCTCGCCGCCCGAGAGGCTGCGCACCGGCTGGCGCATCTGGGCGTCGGTGAACAGGAACTCCTTGGCGTAGGCGGCCACGTGCTTGGGCCGGCCGCGGACCATGATCTGGTCGCCCCCCTCCGGCGCCAGGGCGTCCTTCAGGCTCATGTCCGCCTTCAGGTCCGCTCTGGCCTGGTCGATGTAGGCGATCTCCAGGTTGGTCCCGAGCTTCACCTCGCCGGAATCGGGGGCCAGTTCGCCCAACAGGATTTTCACCAGCGTGGTCTTGCCGACCCCGTTCGGCCCGACGATGGCCACCCGGTCGCCGCGCACGATGCGGGTAGAAAAGTCCTTCAGGATGGTCCGCTCGCCGAACGCCTTGGAGATGTGCTTGGCCTCGACCACCCGCTGGCCGGCGACGCCGGAGGAGGACAGGCCCATCGACAGCTGCCCGCCCAGCTCGCGCAGCCGCTCGGCCTTGGCCTGGCGCAGGGCCAGCAGCCGGCGGCGGCGGCCCTCGTTGCGCGCCCGGCGGGCGGTCACCCCGCGCTCCAGCCAGTGCTGCTCGCGCTCCAGGGCCTTGTCCAGGCGGCGGGCTTCCTCGGCTTCGGCGGCGAGGATGCGCTCCTGCCACTCGTCGAACTTGGAGAAGCCCGCGTCCAGCCGCCGGACCCGCCGGTGGGCCAGCCAGAAGCAGCGGTCCGTGACGCGCTCCAGGAAGGCGCGGTCGTGGCTGACGATCAGCACCGCCGCACGGCTGGCCCGGATCATCTCCTCGAGCGTGGCGATGGCCAGGATATCGAGGTGGTTGGTGGGCTCGTCGAGCAGCAGGACGTCCGGGTCCTCGGCGAACGCCTTGGCCAGAGCCGCACGCCGCGTTTCGCCGCCCGACAGCCCTTCGACCCGTTTGGCCGGATCGGCGCCGAACGCCTGTAGCACCGCTTCCGCTTCGTAGGGCTGGGCGCCGCCGGACACCGCGTAGTCCAGCAGGGTGGGGCCGGTGATCTCCGGCTCCTGCGGCACGAAGGCGATGCGCGTGCCGGGCGTCAGGGTGCGCTCGCCGGCGTCCGGCTCGGCGAGCCCGGCGATGATCCGCAGAAGCGTCGACTTGCCCGCCCCGTTTCGCCCGACGAGGCACGCGCGAACGCGTGCGTCCAACGCCAGGTCGACGCCGTCGAACAGCATCACCGGCCCGTCCGACAGCCGGACGTCCTTCAGGGCCAACAGGGGCGGGGGCGCGCGCATGAGGCGGTGGAGATAGAGGGGGCGGACGCAAAGGGGAAGGGACAGCGCCCCACCTCGGCTCGTCCCGTCATTGTCCAGGACGAGCGGGACGATGAGCTCACCGCTCAGGCGGTTCGATCTCCCAGCGGTCGGGTTCGCGGGCGGGCTCGGCGTGGCGCGGCGGGAAGATGGCGACCGACTCGGGCCTGTAGAGGCCCTCCTCGGCGAGCGCCGCCTCGGGGGCGGCGAGGGCGGCGGCCTGGGTGAAGTCGGCGGAGAGGGTGTCGTAGAAGGCGGCCCGTTCGGAGGCGACGACCTCGGGTTCCGGCTCGGGCGGCAGCCAGTCGAAGTCGCGCGGGACCAGGCCTTGGTGGGCGGCCACCATGAAGCGGCGCCAGATCTCGGCCGGCAGCTCGCCGCCGGTCACTTGGCGCATCGGTCGGCCGCCGTCGTCGCCCAACCAGACGCCGGCGGTCAGCTCCGGCGTGAAGCCGATGAACCAGGCGTCGCGCCATTCCTGGCTGGTGCCGGTCTTGCCCGCCGCCGGCCAGTCGAAGGCCGCCCGCGTTCCGGTGCCCGAGGTCACTACCTTGCGCAGCATCCGCACCATCTGGCCGGCGCGCACGCTGTCGTAGGCGAAGGCGGGCGTGCTCGGCGCGCGCACGTAGAGCTGCTGGCCGAGCGGCGAGGTGATCTCTTCGATCAGGTAGGGCTGGGTGACGTAGCCGCCCTTGGCGAACACCGAAAAGCCGTTGGTCAGTTCCAGCAGGGTGACCTCGTAGGCGCCCAGCGCCACCGACAGGTTCGGACGGTCGGGGATGCTGGAAAGGCCGAATCGGCGGGCGAGCACGGCCACCTGGTCGGCGCCGGTCTCCTGGGCCACCTGCACGGCCACCGTGTTGATCGACTTGGCGAGGGCGGTCTCCAGCGTGACCGGCCCGGCGTAGCTGCCGCCGTAGTTCTCGGGGTTCCAGTCGCCGATCTTCACCGCCTCGTCGAGCCGCACGTCGGTCGGCATGGCGCCGGCCTCCAGCGCCGCGGCGTAGACGAACGGCTTGAAGGTCGAGCCCGGCTGGCGGCGCGCCTGCAGGGCGCGGTTGAACGGGCTCTCCGCATAATCTAGCCCCCCGACCATGGCCCGGATCGCCCCGTCGTTGGCCAGCGCCACCAGGGCGCCCTGGGTCGCCCCGCTGGACCGGCCTTGCGCGGCCACCACCTCGCGCAGCGTCTGGGCGGCGGTGGTCTGCATCTGCGGGTCGATCGACAGCCTGACGATCAGGCTGGGAGCGTCGTCGCCGACCAGCCGCACCGCCTCGGCGGTGGCGTAGTCGAGTACATAGCCGTAGTCGCCCTCGCCCGCCGGCCGCTCGGCCAGCTTCGGCGGTTCGGCCAGCGCTTCACGCGCCTGCTCGGGGGCGATCCAGCCTTCCTCGGCCATGTTGGCCAGGATCCGCCGCCCGCGGGCCATCGCCCCGCTCATGTCCTTGTTGAGCGCCAGCTTCGAGGGCGCCTTGGGCAGCGAGGCCAGCAGCGCGGCCTCGCCGAGGGTCAGCTGGCTGGCGGGCTTGCCGAAGTAGGTGCGCGCCGCGCCGTCCACCCCGAAGGTGTTGGCCCCGAAGAACAGCCGGTTGAGGTAGAGCTCGAGGATCTCGTTCTTGCTCAGCTTCTCCTCGACCCGGTAGGCGATCGCCGCCTCCTGGATTTTGCGCTTCAGACTGCGCTCGGGGGTCAGGAACAGGTCCTTGACCAGCTGCTGGGTGAGGGTGGAGCCGCCCTGAACCACCCGGCCGGCGCGCCAGTTGACCCAGGCGGCGCGGACCAGGCCCTGGTAGTCGAGCGCGCCGTGCTCGTAGAAGCGCGCGTCCTCGGCCGCCAGGAAGGCCTTCACGACATGGTCGGGCAGCTGGGAGAGGGCGACGCGGTCGCCGAATCGCGGGCCTCGTTCGGCGATCAGCTCGCCGCGCCGGTCGAGGTAGCGGATGCCCGGCGCCCGCTTGGTCTTGTAGAGCTCTTCCTTGTCCGGGATATCCGGCAGGTCGGCCAAGTAGGTGTTCTTGACGTAGAACCAGCCGCCGGCCGCCGCGCCGGCGGCCAGCAGGCAGACCGCCGCCAGCGACAGCGCCAGCCACTTCAGCCAGCGGCGCGGCCGGCGGGCCTTGGCCTTGAGGTCGGCGCGCCAGGTCTCGTCCGCGTCCAGCGGCGCGTCGTCGGGGGCGGGCCCATGTGGCGTTTCGTCGGTCACGTCGCGATCCGATGGCGGCAGGTCGCCAAAGGGTTTAGGACGCCCGCGTCATGCCGACGAGACCTTTCTGGGAGACAAAACGCCTCGCGCAGATGACCGTCGCCGAGTGGGAGAGCCTGTGCGACGGCTGCGGCCTGTGCTGTCTGGTCCGCTTCGAGGACGAGGACACCGGCGAGGTGATTCCCACCCGCGTCCATTGCCGCCTGTTCGATCCCGACCGCTGCGCCTGCAAGGACTACCCCAACCGCAAGAAGCACGTCCCCGACTGCATCAAGCTGACGCCGCACAACATCGAGGCGCTCGAGTGGATGCCCAAGAGCTGCGCCTACCGGCGCCTGCACGAGGGCCGCGGCCTGGCCGATTGGCACCCGCTGATCAGCGGCGATCCGGAGAGCGTTCATGAGGCCGGCGTGTCGGTCCGCGGGCAGACGATCAGCGAGGATTCCCTGGCCGATCTGGAAGACGCCCTCGACTTCGCGGCCTGGGACCTGGTGGCCGAACGCGGTGTGGAGTGAGCTGCCGCCGCGGGAAGGATGGCCGCGCATAGTGTGACAAATTCGCAACAGTCGCCCTTGCGGCGCCCTGCGGTACATCCAATCTTTCGGCAGAGCCGAGATTCACTTTCCGAATGAGGACCTTCGTTGGCGCGTGATCCCTATCAGGAGCTGGGCGTCTCCCGCGGCGCGAGCGCCGATGAGATCCGCAAGGCGTTCCGTACGCTCGCCAAGAAGCATCACCCGGACGCCAACCCCGGCGACAAGGCTTCGGAAGAGAAGTTCAAGCGGGTCAGCGCCGCGTTCGACCTCCTGGGCGACCCCGAGAAGCGCCGCAGGTTCGACGCCGGCGAGATCGACTCCGACGGGCGGGAGACGATGCGCGGCTTCGGCGGGGGCTATGGCGGCGCCGGGGCGGGCGGCTATCGCACCGAGTTCGAGAACATCGACCTGTCCGACATCCTGGGCGAGGTGTTCGGGGCGGGCGGCGGCCGCGGGCGCGCCGGCCCCGGCGGCGGCTTCGGCTTCGGCGGCTTCGGCCCGCAACGCGGCGCCGACGTCCGCGCCAGGCTGGAGATCGACCTGGAAGAGGCCATCCAGGGCGCGCGCAAGCGCATCGCCTTCTCGGACGGGCGGACCATCGAGGTCTCCATCCCCAAGGGCGCCAACGACGGCCAGACCCTGCGGCTGAAGGACCAGGGCGCGCCCGGCAAGGGCGGCCCGGGCGACGCCTTCATCGAACTGGTGGTGCGGCCCCACCCGATCTACCGGCGCGAGGGCGACAACCTGCTGATGGACCTGCCGATCAGCGTCTACGACGCGGTGTTGGGCGGCAAGGTGCAGGCCCCGACCCCCGACGGGCCGGTGTCGCTGACCATCCCCAAGAACGCCAACTCCGGCCAGGTGCTGCGCCTGAAGGGGCGCGGCACGCCCGGCGCCCGCGGCCGCCGCGGCGACCTGCTCGCCCGGCTGATCGTCACCCTGCCGGAGCGGCCCGACGCCCAGCTCGAGAAGTTCGCCGCCGCCTGGCGAAAGGAACGCCCCTACACGCCAAAGCGGCGCTCGTAACCGATGGCCGCGGGGCGTAGCCTTTCCCTAAACCCGGCATTCAGACTGGGTTCAGTCCGAAAGGCCTAATCGGGACGACATGAAACGCTTCCTGGCCATCGCTGCGATCCTGCTGGCCGCCGCCCCTGCGGCGCAGGCCCAGCCGTGGCGCGACGACCGGCCCTCGCTCGGCGCCGGCGGCCGCGACCAGGATCACGCCCGCGACGCCGTTCGTCGCGGACGCCAGGCGCCGCTGGCCAGGGTGCTGGGCTCGATCGCCCAGCAAACCCCGGGCCGGCACCTCAACACGACCCAGTCGGACTACGCCGGCCGGCCGGCCTACTTCGTCCAGTGGCAGATGCCCGACGGACGGGTGGTGATCTTCATCGTCGACGCCGAGAGCGGCGCCATGCTGGCGCGCCAGGGCGGCTAGGGACAATCTGGGCGAAGGACGGGCTTTCTTTATGCGAATCCTGCTTGTCGAAGACGATCCGGACCTGTCGCGTCAGCTGAAGCTGGCGCTGACCGACGCCGGCTATGCGGTGGACCACGCGCCCGACGGCGAGGAAGCCCAGTTCCTGGGCGAGACCGAGCCGTACGACGCGGTGATCCTCGACCTTGGCCTGCCCAAGGTGGACGGGGTTTCGGTGCTGGAGCGCTGGCGGCGCGAGAACATGACCGCCCCGGTGCTGATCCTGACCGCCCGCGGGGCCTGGAGCGAGAAGGTGGCCGGCTTCGACGCCGGCGCCGACGACTACCTGACCAAGCCCTTCCACACCGAGGAGCTGCTGGCCCGGCTGCGGGCCCTGCTGCGCCGCTCGGCCGGCCACGCCGCGCCCAGCCTGTCGTGCGGCGGCCTCAGGCTCGACCCGCGCGCCGCCCGCGCCTCGGTGAACGGCGAGCCGCTGCGCCTGACCTCGCTGGAGTACCGGCTGCTGCACTATCTGATGATGCACCAGGGCCGGGTGATCAGCCGCTCCGAGCTCGTCGAGCACCTCTACGATCAGGACTTCGACCGCGATTCCAACACCATCGAGGTGTTTATCGGTCGGGTCCGAAAGAAGATCGGCCCCGAGCGGATCGAGACGGTCCGCGGCCTCGGCTACCGGCTGACCGCGCCCGAGAGCGAGCTGGGGAGCGAGGCCGCCCGCACGTGAGGCTGGAGGCCCTGCGCCGTCCCTCGCTCGCCCGCCGGCTGGTCCTGCTGGCCGCCGGGTGGAGCCTCGCGGGCCTGCTGATCTCGGCGCTGGTCCTCGCCATGCTGTTCCAGCAGGCGGCGCTCCGCACGATGGACGCCGGCCTTCTGGAACGCATCGACAACCTGGTTTCCGGCACCACCATCGGCCCGCAGGGCGAGGTGCTGGCCCCGGCGCTGACCGACGAGCGGGCTCTTCGCGCGTATTCCGGTCGCTACTGGCAGCTCGCCGAGCCGACCCCCGACGGGCGCTGGCGCACGTTGGTCCGCTCCCGTTCGCTGTGGGACTCGGAGCTCCGCGCACCTGCCGACCTCATCGAGCGGCTCAACGCGAATCCCGGGGCGCCGGTCTCCTACGACACCCGAGACCCGCTGGACCTGCCGCTGCGGGCGATGGCCTCGCAGGCCACGTTGCCGGGGCGCGAGCTGCCGGTGATCTTCATGACCGCCGAGGACCGCAGCCCGATCGACCGCGAGGTGCGCAGCTTTGCGGTCGCCACCGCCGGCTTCTTCCTGTTGCTCGCCCTGACCATGACGGTGGCGGTGGTCTTGCAGGTGCGGGTGGGCCTGCGACCCCTGTTCACCCTGCGCCGCGAGATCGCCGACGTCCGCCGCGGCAAGGCCGAGCGCCTGGAAAAGACTTATCCCGTCGAGCTCAAGCCCCTGGCCGACGAGCTGAACGCCCTGATGGCGCACAATCAGGAGGTCGTGGAGCGCCAGCGCACCCATGTCGGCAACCTGGCCCACGCGCTGAAGACGCCGCTGTCGGTGATGCTGACAGAGGCCGCCCAGCGGCCCGGCCCGCTGGCCGAGGTGGTCGCCCGCCAGGCCGAGACCATGCGCCAGCAGGTCGACCACCACCTGCGGCGCGCCAGGGCCGCCGCCCGCATCCAGGGGTCGGGCGAGCGGACCTCCGTGGCCAGCGTGCTGGATGAGCTCGCCCGCACTTTGGGCCGGATCTACGAGGAAAAGGGCATCGACATCGATTGGGACGCCGAGGAGGACCTGTTCTTCCTGGGCGAGCGGCAGGACCTGCTGGAGCTGGCCGGCAACGCCATGGAGAACGCCTGCAAATGGGGCCGTTCCCGCGTGCGGGTGCGCGCCGAGCCAGTCTCGCCCGAGCGTCTGTTGCTGACGGTGGAGGACGACGGCCCCGGCCTCCCGGCCGCCCGGCGCGACGAGGTGCTGCGCCGTGGCGCGCGGCTCGACGAGAGCGCCCCGGGCTCGGGCCTCGGCCTGTCGATCATGGAGGAGCTGGCCAGGGCCTACGGCGGTTCGCTGACGCTGGCGGACGCGGCCATCGGCGGGCTTCGCGTGGAGCTGGTCCTGCCCCGCGCCGAGGCGTGAAAACTTAGGGTTTGGAAAGCCTTAACCGCAGGACGGCACACTAGCGTCGACCGCGCGAAGCTCTCGCGTGGGGAGCATCCATGGCCGCCCTTCCCGAGGACAAGATCGAGATCGTCCGCGCGCTCGTCGAGCAGGCGCCGGATCCGGTCGTCGGCCGGCTGCAGGCCGCGCTCGCCGAGGCGGGCGGCGATGACGCCCTGGCCAGCGTGCGGCAGCTCGTCGACCTCGAAGCGGATGACCGCCGGGTGCGCAATTCCGTCCTCGCCCCCATCGTGCCGATGTGCGTCGGCGACGGCCGCGCGTCCGACCGGCTCCAGTTTCCGAAACAGGTGCTGGGGCTGATCTGGCGTGGCCTGAAGCAGGCCGCTCCGGAGGAGGTGATCGACGCCCGCGGCATCCTGCACGAACTGGTCGGCTGCGAGCAGTCCCGCGATGCCTTCGACCGTTTGACGCGGGTCGCCGCAGCGGCCTTGCGCGACCGCGAGGGGGGAGACTTCGTCGCGGCCGCCGAAGCCGCCGACGCCGCCCGCGAGGGTGGCGCGAGACTGCTGGCGAGCTGCCTGGAGCTCGCGCCCGTCGTGCGGCTGGCCTGCCAGCGGCTGCCGGAGTGGATCACCCGCATGGGCCGCGACGAGACCGCCCAGGCGCGAGTGTCCTTCAAGGACGCGGTGGCGGTCCGCAGCGACGGCGGACCTCTGTTCTTCGAGATGCTGTCCGCCCAGCTCGCCCATCCCAGCCATGTGCTGCGGGTTATTTCGGGCGTGATGGACAAGCCCGACGAGCACTATTTCGCCGCCTCGGAATCGGCGGTCTTCGCCCTTCGGCTGATGGACGAGATCGACGAGGGCCTGACGCGGCTCGCCGGCTTCGACGCCGAGGGCAGCCGCGAGGCGGGCCGGGAGGCCGCCAGGGCCGTCGAGCGCATCACAGCGCAGGTCTGCGAGATCGAGGGGGCTATCCGCCTGGACCGCGATGGCGGCTGGGGCCGCCGCATCGCTCACCAGCGCTCCCTGCTGGCAGAGGCGGTCGAGTCGCGGCTGAAGGCGCTGGAGCGGGCGATCGCCGCAGCGTTGCCGATGCGCCAGGAGCGCGTGGCCGGCCGGCTGAAGCCCGTGCCCCGCGTCGACCGCGCGCCGGACCCTGTCGCCGTCGGCAAGGCCATGGGCCTGTTGCAGTTCGTCAGCGACATCCGCGGCTGCGCCGCCGCCGGCGGCTTCGCCTCCAGCCGCGGCAAGACGCTGGAGACCCTGGCCGAGGCCGTCGACGACTACGTCGAAAATCTGCTCGACCGGCTGCGCCACGGCGAGGCGGACAGCGAGGGGGGAGCGAGGGCCTATCTCGACGTCGCCGCCGACTTCTCCGGATTGATCCACGATCCCCGCGCAGCACAGGTCGTCCGCCGCCGGGCCAGCGCGTGTTGACTTGGGTCAACAACGGCCATGTCGTCCTCGCCCCGGGCGCGTGATTAAGTTAAACGCCCGGGCATGATCGGCTTTTGGTTCGCGGCCGGCCTTCTGGCGGCGGCAGCGGCGGTGCTCATCCTGCATCGGGCGAAGGCGGCCGCCGTGGCGGCGCCCGAGGACCCGACCCTGGCCGTCTATCGCCGACAGCTGGCCGAGATCGACGATCTGGCCGCGCGCGGCGTGCTGGCCGAGCCGGAGCGCAAGAGCGCCTACGCCGAGGCCGGCCGGCGACTGCTGGCCGCCGCCGACAAGGGCGGCCGCGCCTGGCAGCCCGCCCCGCCCCCGAAGGGGACGCTGCTGGCCGTCGCGGTGCTCGCCCCATTGCTGGCGCTCGGCATCTACCTCGCGATCGGCGCGCCGGGCTTTCCGGACCAGCCCATCGCCGCCCGCGTCGCCGCCTGGCGAAAGGCCTCGCCCGAAACCCTGCGGCCAGACGAGATGGCCGCCGTGCTGCGCGGCATGGTCGCCGAACGGCCGGACGATCCGCAGGGCTACCAGTATCTGGCCATGGCCCAGGCCGCCTCGGGCGACCCGGCCAGCGCCGCCCGCTCGCTGCGCCGGGCGATCGAGCTCGCCCCGGACCAGGCCGTGCTCTGGGAGTCGCTGGGCGAGGCGCTGGTCATGCAGGCCCAGGGGGAGGTCGTCCCCGCCGCCGAGAACGCCTTCAAGGAGGCGCTGCGGCGCGATCCCAAGTCGGTCACGGCCCGCGTCTTCCTGGCCAAGCGGCAGGTGGACTCCGGCGACAAGGCGCTGGGCCTGGCGCAATGGCGCGCGGTGCTGGCCGACCTCGAGGGCGACGATCCGCGGCGCGAGGCGCTGCAAAGGATCATCGCCGACGCCGAGGGCGCGCCTGCGCCGGCTGCCCCACAAGGCGATCAGCAGGCGATGATCCGCGGCATGGTCGACGGGCTGGCGGCCAGGCTCGAACAGTCGCCGGACGACCCGGAAGGCTGGGTGCGCCTGGTGCGCTCCTATGCCGTACTGGGCGAGACCGCGAACCGCGACCGCGCGCTCGCCGAGGCCCGGGCCCGCTACCGCGGCCGGGCCGACATCCTGAAAGCACTAGACGAGGCCGCTGCGGCGGAACCCATGCGATGAGCTGGCTGCCGAAATCCAGAACCGCCCGCCGGCGCCTGCTGGTGCTGGCCGCGATCGCCCCCGTGCTGGTGCTGGCCGTCGGCCTGACGCTCTGGGGCCTGAGCGATTCCATCTCCTACTTCTACACGCCTTCGCAGGCCGCGGCGGCGGACCCGAAGCCCGGCCAGTCGATCCAGCTCGGCGGCCTCGTGCAGCCCGGAAGTGTGGTCAAGCACCCCGACGGGCGCGTCGACTTCACCGTCGCAGACCAGCAGGCCAGCGCGAAGGTGAGCTTCTCCGGCGACCTGCCGGACCTGTTCCGGGAAGGGCAGGGCATCGTCGCTACCGGCGCGTTCGACGAGGCGGGCGTCTTCCAGGCCCGCGAAGTGCTCGCCAAGCACGACGAGAACTATATGCCCAAGGAGGTCGAAGAGGCCCTCAAGGAACAGGGCGAGTGGCGCGGCGACGGCGCCGTCGCCGGCTACCAGAAGACCGGGACGCGATGATCGTCGAACTCGGCGCCTTCGCGCTCGTCCTGGGTCTCGCCCTCTCCATCGCCCAGGCGGCGACGCTGGCGCTCGCCAGGATGCGGCGCTCGGCCGCCCTGGCCGGGGCCGGTGAGGGGATGGCGCTCGGCGCCTTCCTGTCGCTGGCGGTGGCCTTCGTCGCGCTGGTCTGGGCCTTCGTAGTCTCCGACTTCTCGGTGGCCAACGTCGCGGAGAACTCCCACACGGCCAAGCCGCTGCTCTACCGGATCGCCGGCGCCTGGGGCAGCCACGAGGGCTCGATCCTGCTCTGGTGCCTGGCCCTGACCGGCTACGGCGCGGCGGTCGCGGGCCTGGGCCGCCACCTGCCGGCCGACCTGAAGGCCTCGGCGCTGGCCGTGCAGGGACTGCTGGGCGCGGTGTTCCTGGCCTACACCGTGTTCGCCTCCAACCCCTTCCTGCGGCTGGATCCGGGGCCTGTGGAGGGCCGCTCGCTCAACCCGCTGCTGCAGGACCCGGCGCTGGCGCTGCACCCGCCCTTCCTCTATGCCGGCTACGTCGGGCTGTCGGTGGTCTTCTCCTTCGCGGTGGCCGCCCTCATCGAGGGGCGGGTAGACGCGGCCTGGGCGCGCTGGGTGCGCCCCTGGACCCTGGCGGCCTGGAGCCTGCTCACCCTCGGCATCACCCTGGGCGCCTTCTGGGCCTACTACGAGCTCGGATGGGGCGGCTGGTGGTTCTGGGACCCGGTGGAGAACTCCTCCTTCATGCCCTGGCTGGTGGCCACCGCCCTGCTGCACTCGGCGATCGTCACCGAGAAGCGCGGCGCGCTGCCGGGCTGGACGGTGTTCCTGGCGCTGGCGGCGTTCAGCTTCTCGATGCTGGGGGCCTTCCTGGTCCGCTCGGGCGTGCTGACCTCGGTGCACGCCTTCGCGGTCGACCCCGAGCGTGGGGTGCTGCTGCTGATCATCCTGGGCATCATGGCGGGCGGCGGCTTCGCCCTGTTCACTTGGCGCGCGCCCAGCCTCACGCCTGGCGGGGTGTTCGCCCCGATTAGCCGCGAGAGCGCCCTCGTTCTCAACAACATCCTGCTGGCGGCGGCGACCGCCACCGTGCTGCTCGGCACGCTGTTCCCGCTGATCCGCGAGGCGGCGACGGGAGAAGCCATCTCGGTAGGGCCGCCCTACTTCAACCTGACCTTCACCCCGTTGATGGCCATCCTGCTGCTGTTGCTGCCGGTCGGGCCCCTGCTCGCCTGGAAGCGGGGCGACGCCCTTGGGGCGGCCCAGCGGCTGTGGGCGGCCGCAGGGCTGGCGCTGGCCGTGGCGCTGGCGGTCTTCGCCCTCTCGGAGCCGAAGAAGGCGTTCGGCGCGATGGGCATGGGCCTGGGCGCCTGGCTGATCGCCGGGGCGGTCGCCGAACTCGCCGAGCGGGGGCGGGCGTTCCGCGTGCCGGCGGCCGAGACCTTCCGCCGGCTGGCCAACCTGCCGCGCGGCGCCTGGGGGATGACGCTGGCCCACATCGGCCTCGGCGTCTTCGTGCTGGGCGCCTGCTACGAGACCGGCTGGAAGGCCGAGAGCGCCCAGGCCGTGCCGATCGGGGGCCGCATCCAGGTCGCCGGCTACGAGCTGACCCTGCTGGACGTGCACGGCGTCGAGGGCCCCAACTACGAGGCCGAGCGCGGCCGGCTGGAGGCGCGCAAGGACGGCCGGTTGGTCTGCACGCCTACGCCCGAGCGGCGGCTCTACCTGCCGGGCGGGCAGACCACCACCGAGGTGGCCATCTGCCACGAGGGGCCGAGCCACCTCTACGTGGTGCTGGGCGAGCGGCGCGCGGCGGCCGGCGCGCCGGTCTGGCTGGTGCGGGCCTACTGGAACCCGCTCGCCCTGCTGATCTTCCTGGGCCCCGCAATCATGGCTCTGGGCGGGGCGGTGTCGCTGTCCGACCGCCGGCTGAGGCTGGGCGTCGGACGCAAGGCGGAGGCTCCGGCATGAGGAAGCTGCTGATCGTGCTCGCGGCGGTGTTCTGCATGGGCGCCGCTTCCGATCCGGCCGAACGGCTGCCCGACCCAGCCCAGGAGGCGCGCGCCCGCGAGCTGTTCCGCGAGGTGCGCTGCCTGGTCTGCCAGAACGAGTCGATCGACGACTCCGACGCCGAGCTGGCCGCCGACCTGCGGCGGATCGTCCGCGAACGCGTCGCCGCCGGCGAGAGCGACGATCAGATCAAGGCGTTCCTGACCGAGCGCTACGGCGAGTTCGTGCTGCTGCGCCCGGCCTTCTCGCTGGGCAACCTGGCGCTCTGGATCGCGCCCCTGATCGTCGTGGTCGGTGGGATCGGCCTGCTGCTGGCGCGGCTGCGGAACCGCCCCCCGGAACCGGAGCTTTCCTCCGCCGAGGCCGACCGCCTCGAGAAGCTCGCCCGGGACTGACACCGTTGCGCCGCGAAATCGGCGCGAAGCGGAGCCGAGCCTGTCCTAAACGTAACTTGAAGGGGCGTTGCGTCCTGATGCATCGATCCTAGTTACTTAGCGGGCGCGGCGTGTAAATTCGGCCGCCCCGAAGGGAAGTTGGAAGGCCTATGACCTCGAAGAAGACCGGTTATCTCCTGGGCGCCGCCTTCGGCGTCGGGATCGCGGCGGCCGCCATGGTTGCGGGAGCCGGCGCGCAGCTCCCTGAAGGCGCGGCGGCGAACGACAACCCGCCCGCGCTGGTGCGCGCCTCCGCAGCTTCGACCGTCTTCGCTCCCCCGCCCGGCGCGCCGATGTCGTTCGCCGACATCTTCGAGAAGGTCTCGCCGGCGGTGGTCTCGATCAACGTCACGTCGCGGGCCGACGCCCGGGCGCTGCGCCGCATCCCCGGTTTCGAGAACTTCCCCTTCGACATCGTGCCCCGCGGCCAGGGCGAGGAAGAGGAGGAGGGCGCGACGCCGCAGGGCCAGCCGCGCCTGCCCCGGCAACAGTCCTCGGGCTCTGGCTTCTTCATCCGTCCCGACGGCTACATCGTCACCAACAACCACGTGATCGAGAACGCCGAGGAGATCACCGTCGTCCTCAAGGACGAGCGCGAGCTGAAGGCGACCGTGGTCGGCCGCGACGAGGGCACCGACCTCGCCGTTCTGAAGGTCGAGGGGAACAACTATCCCTACGTGAACTTCGAGAACGCCGCGAAGCCGCGGGTCGGCGACTGGGTGATCACCGTCGGCAACCCGTTCGGCCTGGGCGGCACGGCCACCGCCGGCATCATCTCGGCCTACGGTCGCGACCTGAACGAGGTGTTCGTCGACTACATCCAGATCGACGCGCCCATCAACCGGGGCAACTCGGGCGGTCCGACCTTCGACATCTACGGCCGGGTGATCGGGGTCAACACGGCCATCTTCTCCCCGACCGGCGGCTCGGTCGGCATCGGCTTCGCGATTCCCGCCGAAATCGCCGGCAACATCACTCGCCAGCTCATCGCCGGCGGCAAGATCACCCGCGGCTACATCGGCGCGACGATCCAGAACTTCACCTCCGAGATGGCCGAGGCCCAGGGCCTGGGCAGCCAGCGCGGCGCGATCGTCTCCGACCTGACGCCGAGCGGTCCCTCCGAGCGCGCCGGCCTGCAGCCGGGCGACGTGGTCACCGCGGTGAACGGCCGGGCCGTGAAGAGTTCGGCCGAGCTGACTCGCGAGGTGGCCAAGGCCTCGGCCGGTCAGATCCTCAAGCTCGACGTTATCCGCGACGGCAAGCGCCGCAGCATCGAGGTGCGCTCTGGCGTCCGCCCGTCGGAGGCCGAACTGGCCGCCAACACCCAGGGCAATCCGAACCAGCCGGGCCGTCAGGGCAACACCGCGCCGCCGGAGGCCAAGCGCCCCGAGGTGCTGGGCATGGCGCTGGGGCCGCTCGACTCGGCCGCCCGGCAGCGGCACAGCATCCCGGCCAACGTGCGCGGCGTGGTCATCGAGGCGATCGACCAGGCCTCCGACGCTGCCGAGCGCGGTCTGCGCCGTGGCGACGTCATCGTGCGGGCCGGCAACCGGCAGGTGGCCAGCGCCGACGACCTGGCGAGCGAGGTCGACGCCGCCAAGAAGGCCGGCCGCACCAGCGTGCTGATCGGCGTCAACCGCGACGGACGGACCCTCTTCCTTCCGCTCAAGATCAGCGGCTAGAGTCTCCTTTCCTAAGGGGGACTCGAACGCCATGCGCATTCTGATCGTCGAGGACGACCTCGAGGCCGCCGAGGCCATGGCTCGGGGGCTGACCGAGGCCGGCTACGAGTGCGTCAAGGCGCCGGACGGCGAGGCGGGTCTGGTCGAGGCCCGCAAGGGCGGCTTCGACGTGCTGATCGTCGACCGGATGATGCCGCGCATGGACGGGGTGACCCTGATCCAGACGCTGCGCCGCGAGAACGACCAGACGCCGGTGCTGTTCCTCTCGGCGCTGGGCGAGATCAACGACCGGGTCGCGGGTCTGAAGGCCGGCGGCGACGACTACCTCGTCAAGCCCTACGCCTTCGCCGAACTGATCGCCCGCATCGAAGCGCTGGCGCGGCGGCGCGAGACCGGCTCCGTGGCCACGGTGCTGCGGGTCGGCGACCTCGAGATGGACCTCATCGCCCGCACGGTCCACCGCCAAGGGAAGGAGATCGACCTGCAGCCGCGCGAGTTCCAGCTGCTGGAATTCATGATGCGCCACGCCGGCCAGTCGGTGACCCGCACCATGCTGCTGGAGAAGGTCTGGGAATACCACTTCGACCCGCAGACCAACGTCATCGACGTGCACATCTCGCGCCTGCGCTCGAAGATCGACAAGGGCTTCGACCGTCCGATGCTGCAGACCGTCCGTGGGGCGGGGTACCGGCTGGACGCCTGACGCGGCATGCGCCTGCCGCGCATCTTCCGGACGACGCCGTTTCGGCTGACCCTCCTGTTCCTGGCGCTGTTCGCGGCGGCGGCGTCGGCCTTCCTGGCCTACATCTATGTGGCGACCGCGGGCGAGGCGGCCCGGCGCACCGACCAGGCCATCCTGCGCGAAATGCGCTCGCTGGTCGGCGCCTACGAGCGCGCCGGGGTGGATGCGCTCAACCAGGCGCTGATCGAGCGGGCCGCGGCCGAGCGGCCCTTCCTCTACCTCCTTATGAGCCCCGACGGTTCGGTGATCTCCGGCTCGATCGGCGAGTCTCCGCTCGAGGAGTTCGACGGCCAGCCCACCTGGACCAGCTTCAGGATCACCGAGCTCGACCAGCAGGGGCGGCGGATCCGCCGGCCGGCGCGCGGCCTGCAGCAGCGGCTCGCCGGGGGCGAGGCTCTGTTCGTCGGCGCCGACGTGGGCGAGGACGAGGCCTACATCGACACCATCGTCCTGGCCCTGTGGGGCGCGGTGGTGCTGGTCATCATCCTGGGCCTGGCCGGCGGGGTGATCGTCTCGCGCAACGTCAGCCGCTCGATGGCCGGGCTCATCGACGTGGTGACCAGGGTCCGCAACGGAGATCTCGCGGCGCGCGCCGAGGTCCGCGGAACCCGAGACGAGATGGACGAGCTGGCAGAAGGGCTGAACGAGATGCTCGACCGGCTGGAGCGGTCGATGGCCGGGCTGCGACACGCCGGCGACGCCATCGCCCACGATCTGCGCTCGCCGCTCACCCGCCTTCGCGCCCGGCTGGAGGCCTCGTACATCGACCTCGAGGCGGGCAAGGGCGATCCCGAGCACGCGCTGGCGACCGCCATCGAGGACACCGACGGGGTGCTGAAGACCTTCGGCGCGGTGCTGTCCATCGCCCGGCTGCAGGCGGCCGGCTCGGCGCCCAATCAGGTGCTGTTCGATCCCCGCGAACTGGCCGCCGACATCGCCGACCTCTACGAGCCGCTGTGCGAGGACAAGGGCATCGACTTCGCCTCCGAGCTGACCGCCGACCTGCGCGTGCGCGGCAACAAGGAGTTCCTCGCCCAGGCGCTCGCCAACCTGCTCGACAACGCGGTCAAGTACACGCCCTCCGGCGGGGCGATCATGCTGCGGGTGCGCCGCCGCTCATCGGGGGAGGTAGAGTTCTCGGTCACCGACACCGGCCCCGGCGTGCCCGAAGCCGACCGCGCCCGGGTCGTGCAGCGCTTCGTGCGCCTGGAGAACAGCCGCAACGAGCCGGGGGCGGGGCTGGGCCTGTCGCTGGTCGCCGCGGTGGCCGAAGCGCACGGCGGCCGGCTGGAGCTGTCCGAAGGCCCCGGCGTCGTGGGCGACAGCGGGCCGGGCCTGCGCGTGGCCTTCATCCTGCCCAGGGCGGGGTAGGCTAGCGCCGCCGCCCGCCGAACAGCGCGTCCACCGCGATCCGGCCGGGTCCGGCGGTGGCGAGGTGGAGCCCGATCACCACCAGGGCGGCGGCCGGGAAGGCGCCGCGGACGCCGCCGAACCGGTCGACCATCAGGATCGCGATGATGAAGTGCAAGGCGCACAACAGCCCGGCCCAGCGTGTCAGCGCGCCGGCGATGAAGGCCGCCCCGCAGCCGAACTGCACCCACACCGACAGCGGCGCCATCAGCTCGGGGAAGGGGAACTTCCACCTGGCCAGGAAGCCCGCGAACTCGGCCATCCGTACGTCGCTGGTGATGTTGTCCCAGACGCCCCAGATCAGAAATCCGCCGACCACCAGCCGCATCAGAAGCTCGCTGGCGTCGGACCAGCGCCCGAGCCCCGAAAGCATCATCCCGCCTCTCGCCATCGCGCGCCCTCCGTCTTCGGAAAGCCCGATACTGGGTTGGTTCGCGCGGCGGCGCAGTTGAATATCGCCACCCGCCATGCCGCCGCTTCGCCAACTCCTCGCCCCTTGCGGGCCGGTGCTCGACCCCAAGGCCGCCGACAGCCTGCGCGAGCGGCTCGCGGATGCGCTGGGCGAGCGATGGGGGGAGGTCGAGCCGGCCTGGCCGGCGCTGGCCCCTGTGTTCGCCGCCTCGCCCTATCTGGCGAGCCTCGCCAGGCGCGACGAAGGCAGGCTGGCGGCCCTGCTGGCCGCCGACCCGGACGCGCGGTTCACGGACATTCTCGAACGCACGGCGCAGGCCGGCGCGCTCGATACTCCCGCGGCCAAGACCGCGCTGCGCAGGCTGAAGGCCGAGACCCACCTCCTGACCGCGCTGTGCGACCTGGGCGGGGTGTGGAAGCTGGACCAGGTCACCGCGGCGCTCACCCGCTTCGCAGACGCAAGCCTGGCGGCGGCCCTCGCCGTCGCCGCGCGCGGGGAACTGGAGGCCGGACGGCTGACACGGCTGGGCGAGGGACAGGCGGGGCCGGTCCCGGGGTGGTTCTGCATCGCCATGGGCAAGCAGGGCGCCTACGAGCTCAACTACTCCAGCGACGTCGACGTCTCGGTCTTTTTCGAGCCCGAGGTGCTGCCGCTGGCCGAGGGCGTGGAGTCGCAGGCCTTCGCGGTCCGGCTGACCCACCGGCTGTCCGAGCTGATGCAGGAGCGAACCGGCGACGGCTACGTCTTCCGGATCGACCTGCGGCTTCGGCCCGATCCGTCCTCGACCCAGCCGGCCGTGCCGGTGCCGGCCGCCTTGGACTACTACGAGAGCGTCGGCCAGAACTGGGAGCGGGCCGCCTTCATCAAGGCCAGGCCCTGCGCTGGCGACCTGCCGCGGGCCGAGGCCTTCCTCGCCGAGCTGCAGCCCTTCGTCTGGCGCAAGAACCTCGACTTCGCGGCCATCGCCGACATCCATTCGATCAAGCGCCAGATCCACGTGCACAAGGTGGACGAGCGGCTGACCGCCAAGGGCCAGGACCTGAAGCTCGGCGTCGGCGGCATCCGCGAGATCGAGTTCTACGTGCAGACCCAGCAGCTGATCCTCGGTGGGCGAAAGCCCGAGCTGCGCGGCCGGCGCACGCTCGACACCCTGCAGGCGCTGCGCGACGCCGGCCATGTCGCGCCCGACGCCTGCGCGGAGCTGACCGAGGCCTACCGCACCCTGCGCGCGCTCGAGCACCGGGTGCAGATGATCGCCGACGAGCAGACCCACCGCTTGCCCGAGAGCGAGGCCGAGCGGCGGCGGGTGGCGGCGCTGTCCGGCTACGACAACCTGCGCAGCTTCGACGCGGCCGTGGTCAAGGTGCTGAAGACCGTCAACGCCCGCTACGGGGAGCTGTTCGCCGGCGAGGAAGAGCTGGCCTCGAAGTTCGGCAGCCTGGTCTTCACCGGCGTCGACGACGATCCCGAGACCCTGCGGACTCTGAGCAAGATGGGATTTTCCAACCCCTCGCAGGTGTCGGGCATGATCCGCAGCTGGCACCACGGGCGCATTCCGGCCACCCGCACCGAGCGCGGCCGGGAGCTGTTCACGCGGCTGGCGCCCCGGCTGCTGGAGGCGGCGCACGCCACCGGCGCGCCGGACACCGCCTTCAACCGGTTCGCCGACTTCTTCTCCAAGCTGTCCTCGGGGGTGCAGCTCCAGTCGCTGTTCCTGGCCCAGCCGCGGCTGTTCGAGCTGGTGGTGCAGGTGATGGCCTTCGCCCCGCGGCTGGCGGCCACCCTGTCGCGCCGGCCGGCGGCGCTGGACGCCATGCTGGACGCCGAATTCTTCGCCCGCATCGACCCGGAGGAGGACCGCCGGCTGATGATGGCCGCGGTGGAGCGGGCCGACGGCTTCGAGGCGGCGATGGACGCGGTGCGCCGGGTCCATCGTGAACAGGCCTTTCGCATCGGGCTGCAGGTGATGAGCGGCGCCGCCAGCGCCGAGCAGGCCGGCCGCGCCTTCGCCGACCTGGCCGACAGCTGTATCGCAGCCCTGGCGCCCGTCGCGCTGGGCGAGGTGCGCCGCATCGGCGGCGACTTCGACGGCGAGGTGGCCGTGGTCGCGCTCGGCAAGTGCGGCTCGCGCGAGATGAGCGCCACCTCGGACATCGACATGATGGCCCTCTACCGGCCGGGCGCGCCGGACGCGGCCTCGTCGATCAAGGAGTGGAGCGCCGACGTCTTCTTTTCCCGCTTCACCCAGCGGCTTATCGCGGCCCTGTCGACGCCGACCACCGAGGGTCCGCTCTACGAGGTGGACATGCAGCTGCGCCCTTCCGGCACCAAGGGGCCGGTGGCGGTCAGCTTCCGGGCCTTCGAGAACTACTACGAGGGCGGCGGGGCGGAGACCTGGGAGCTGCTCGCCCTGACCCGAGGCCGGGTCGTGTGGGCGAGTTCTCCCGAGTTCGCCGCCGACGCCGCCGCGGCCATCGAGCAGGCGCTGCGCCGGCCGCGCGAAGCCGCCCGCATCTCCAGCGACGTGCGCGAGATGCGCGAGCTTCTGGAGCGCGAGCGGCCACCCAGGCACGACTGGGACCTGAAGCTCTCGCCCGGCGGGCTTGTGGACGTCGAGTTCGCCGCCCAGCACCTGCAGCTGGTCCACGCCGCCGAGGGCGGTCCGCTGCGCCAGAACACCGCTGAGGCTCTGGCCGCCTTCCGCGAGGCGGGCCTGGGCCCAGGAAGCGCCATCGAGGCCCTGGAGGCCGCCTGGCGGCTGCAGCAGAACCTGACCCAGCTTCTAAAAGTGGCTCTTGAGGACGACGCCGACCCCGAGAGCGAGCCCAAGGCCTTCAAGGCCCTCCTCGCCCGCGCCGGCGGCGCCCGCGACTTCCGCCAGCTCAAGTCCCGCCTCGCCGCCGCCCGCGCCGCCGCGCGCAAGGCTTACGCGGAAGTGGTGGCCGGCTAGGCTTCTTCCGGTCCCCTTCCTACCTCCTGCGCGCAGCGGGGGAGGTAGGAGGGAAGGCTTTACGCCACCGCTTCGACGTCGGCGCTCGAGGGGGCGCTCTGGGTGACGGGGAGGACGAAGCTGACGGTGGTGCCTTCGCCGGGCTTGGAGCGGATGTCGAGCGAGCCGCTGTGCATCTCGACCAGGGACTTGGTGAGCGCCAGGCCCAGGCCTGTGCCCTGCTGGGTCTTGGCGTGCTGGCTCTCGATCTGCTCGAAGGGGGTGGCCAGGCGCGCCAGGTCGTGCGCTTCGATGCCGATGCCGGTATCGGCGACGGCGACCTTCACCCGCTCGCCGAAGTGGTCGCGGCGGATCTCGGCGTTGACGGTGATCTTGCCGCCGCGCGGGGTGAACTTCACCGCGTTGGATAGCAGGTTCAACAGCACCTGCTTCACGGCCCGGTAGTCGGCCTCGATCTCCGGCAGCTCGGGCAGATCGAGGGTCAGCGACAGGCCGGCGGCGTCGGCGCGGTTGCGGATCAGCCGGGCGGCGTCCTCGACGACCTCCTCCAGCGCGATCGGCTCGAACTTCAGGTTCATCTTGCCGGCCTCGATCTTAGACATGTCGAGGATGTCGTTGATCAGCGCGAGCAGGTGCTGGCCGGAGGCCAGGATGTCCTGGGCGTATTCCTTGTAGCGGGGGTCGCCCAGTGGTCCGAACATCTCCGAGACCATGATCTCGGAAAAGCCGTTGATGGCGTTCAGCGGCGTGCGCAGCTCGTGGCTCATGTTGGCCAGGAACTCGCTCTTGGACTTGTTCGCCGCCTCGGCCCGCAGCTTCTCGGCCTCGTACTTGCGGGCCAGCTCGGACAGCTGCTCCTGGCTTCGCTCCAGCTTCACCACGGCGGCCTGCAGCTGCTCCTCGTTGAGCCGACGCTGAGCCTCCTGGGTCTTGATGGCGGTGATGTCGGCGGCGGTCATCACCAGGCCGCCCTCGGCGGTGCGGCGCTCGGAGATCTGGATCCAGCGGCCGTCGTTGAGCTCGGCCTCGCGCACGCCGCGGCGGCCGTCCGGCGCCGGCTGCTGCTGCTTGACCGCCAGGGCGGCGAAGCGGTTGACCTCGTCGCGGCGGGCCCCGGGCTTGAGGATCTTCGGCTCGATGTTGAAGAAGGCCCGGTAGTTGCGGTTGCACATCAGCAGCCGCCCGTGCCGGTCCCACAGTACGAAGGCCTCCGAGACGCTCTCGATGGCGTCGCGCAGGCGGTTCTCGGCGGCCTGGGCCCTGGCCTGGGCCATCCGCTCCTCGGTGACGTCCAGGGCGACGCCGATGATCCGCGCGTAGGTGTCGTTCTCGGTGTGGCCGAAGGCCTGGCCGCGCGCGTCGATCCAGATCGGCCGGCCGCCGTGCGGTCCGGGCACCCGGAAGGAGACGTCGAAGGCGCCGTAGACCGCCGCGGTGTTGAGGGCGTTGCGCAGCCGGTCGCGGTGCTCGGAGCTGACCCGCTCGATGACGTCGGCGCCGTCCACCACCCCGCCGCCGCCCCAGCCGAAGATGGCCCCGGTGACGTCGGACATGAACATCTTGTCCGAGCGGATGTCCCACTCCCAGATGCCGCAGCGGGCCGCCTCCACCGCCAGGCGGAAGCGCTGCTCGTTCTCCAGGAAGGCGCGCTGCGCCTCCTCGGCCTTGCGGCTCTGGCGCAGCAGCAGCACGCCCAGTGCGAAGGCCGCGACCAGCGGCAGCAGCAGCCACGCGATCTGTTCGCGCATCACCGCATCTCCGCCGGGCGCGGCGCGGGCCGAGACCACGGCGATCAGCGCCCCGCCGGCCGCCGGGCGGGCGGCGAGGTCGAGGGGCGTGCCGTCCGGCCGCGCGCCCCGCAGCGGACCGGCGGCGCCCAGGTCCTTCATCGGACGGCCGAATGCGGCGGCCACATCTGCGGCGGCGGCGGTCTCGGCGGCGGCTGCGACGAAGGTCCCGCTGCGGCCTGCAAAGGCTTCGCCCTTGCCGCGGGCCAAGAGGCCGGCCAGCCGGTCGGGATCGCCGGCGAGGCCGATCCATCGACGCCCCTGAGGCGTCGGGGCCGCGACGATGGCGATCAGAGTCGGCCGGGCGCCCGAGACGGTGAAGGCGGTCTCCTGGCCACCGGCCTCGGCCGCGCGGACCACGTCCGACCAGCGCACGCCCGAGGCCTTGCCGGCCGCCGCGGCCAGCTGGCCCTCGCTGACCACCACCGCGCCGACCGCAGCCCCGGAGGCCGTGCGCAAGGCGGCCTCGGCCGCGTCGAGCGGCGCGTTCGGCGCGCGCTGCAGCACCTCCACGGCGGCCAGCGCGCCGCCCTGCAGGGCCATCGCCTCGACGTCGGCGCGGGCCGCCAGTTCGTTGGCGCGCTGGACGAGGGCGGCGGCGGACGGGCTGACGGGCGGACTGCTGGACAGCCGCCAGATCGCGAACACCGTGTAGAGGCTGAGCAGCAGCAGGGCGGAGAGGATCAGCAGGCGCACGAAGCTCTGCGGCGCGACCGGTCCGGCCGCCAGGCCGTCGCCTCCCGCCTGCCGGCCGAGGCCCGCCTCAGCCGTATCCACGCCCCCGCGCCTGGCCAACAGCCGCCGCTCCTCTACGACCCCGAGCTCGCCCCGAGTCACCCCAGAGGTTGAGTCTACGCGGAGCGCCCGACTCGGTCACGCTTGACGGACGGGCGCATCGCCGCGGGGGCGCCTGTGTGGCGGCGAGGACTCAGTCTCGCGCGATTTCAGTCGGCCAGCGCCTTGCTGGCCAGCTCGTAGACGTTCTTCGACAGACCCTCGGTCTGGACGATCCGCTCGAGCTCGGCCTTCATCAGCTGGCCGTACTCCGGCTTGTAGCGACGCCAGCCGCCGAGCGGTTCGATGAGCCGGGCGGCCACCGAGGGGTTGATGGCGTCCACCGCCAGAATCTGGTCGGCCAGGAAGCGGTAGCCGGCCCCGCTGGGGTCGTGGAACCTGGCCGGGTTCATCGAGGCGAAGGTCGAGACCAGCGCCCGCAGCCGGTTGGGGTTCTTCGGGTCGAACGCGGGGTGGGCGGTCAGCCCCAGCACGCGGCCGAGCGCGCCGTCGCCGGAGTCGCGGGCCTGCAGCGCGAACCATTTGTCCACCACCAGCGGCTCGTTCTTCCAGCGCTCGTAGAAGTGGGCCAGCGCCTCTTCGAAGGCCGCTCCGCCGATCAGCATCAGCGCCGAGAGCCCGCCCATGGCGTCGGTCATGTTGGACGCCCCTTCGTAGTGGCCGCGGGCCAAGTCCACGATCTCCGAGCGCGGGTTGGCGGCCAGCAGTTCGAGCGCGGCATTGCGCAGGGCCCGGCGACCGGCGCTGACCGCGTCCGGCGAGAAGTCGCCCAGCTGCTGCAGGCCGATATGCAGCCGCTTCAGCTCCTCATCCAGATGCAGGGAGAGCCGCGTGCGCAGGCTCTCGCGGGCCTCGTGGATGGCGGCCGGGTCGGCCGGCTGGCCGGCCAGCGCCAGCTCCTGCTCGCTCGGCAGCGCCAGCAGCAGCGCCTTGAAGGCCGGCTCGGAAGCCTGGTCGGTGAGCGCCCGGCCCACCGCCTCGGCGAACCGCTCCTCTCCGACCTCGTTGGGCTTGCCGGCCGCGCGGGCCAGCATCAGGTCCCGGGCCAGGTCCTGGCCGGCCTCCCAGCGGTTGAACAGGTCCGGATCGGAGGCCAGCAGGACGTAGCGGTCCTTGGGTTCGGCGTCGGTGGTCAGGGTCATGGGGGCCGAGAAGCCGCGCAGGGCCGAGACCACCGGCGGGCGGTCGACGCCGGTGAGGACGACCTTGGCGGACGCCTCCTTCAGGACGATCAGCGTCTCGTCCATCGCCTTGCCGTCGCGCTCGAAGGCCAGGGTGCGGCCTTCGGCGTCCAGCAGCCCCACGGCCACCGGGACGGGCAGCGGGCGCTTGTTCGGCTGGCCGGGCGTCGCGGGCGTCTGCTGGGTGAGCTCCAGCTCCAGCGTGCGGGCGGCGGCGTCATAGCGGCGCCTGACCGTCACCTTCGGCGTGCCGGCCTGCTCGTACCAGGCGAAGAAGTCGGAGAGGTCCTGGCCGGACGCCTCCTCGAAGCAGCGGATGAACTCTTCGACGGTGGTGGCGTGGCCGTCCCAGCGCTCGAAGTAGAGGTCCATGCCGGCCCGGAACGCCTCGGCCCCGATCAGGGTTTTCAGCATCCGGATCACCTCCGCGCCCTTCTCGTAGATGGTCGCGGTGTAGAAGTTGTCGATCTTCAGATAGCTGGACGGGCGCACCGGGTGGGCGAGGGGGCCCTGATCCTCGGGGAACTGGCGGGCGCGCAACTGCTTGACATCCTTGATCCGCTGCACCGCCTCGCCGCGCATGTCGGCCGAGAAGCTCTGGTCGCGGAAGACCGTCAGACCCTCCTTCAGGCACAGCTGGAACCAGTCGCGGCAGGTGATCCGGTCGCCGGTCCAGTTGTGGAAGTATTCGTGGGCCACCACGCTCTCGATCCGCTCGTAGTCGAGGTCCGTGGCGGTGGCCGGGTCCGCCAGGAGCAGGCTGGAGTTGAAGATGTTCAACCCCTTGTTTTCCATGGCCCCGAAGTTGAAGTCGCGAACGGCGACGATCATGAACAGGTCGAGGTCGTATTCGCGCCCGAACGTCTCCTCGTCCCACTTCATCGACCGCTTCAGCGCGTCCATGGCGTAGGCCGCGCGCGGCGCCATGCCCGGATCGACGTAGATCTTCAGCTCGACCTTGCGGCCGCTCATGGTGACGATGGAGTCCTCGAGCACGTCGAGCTCGCCGGCCACCAGGGCGAACAGGTAGCAGGGTTTGGGGAAGGGGTCGTTCCAGACCGCGTAGTGCCGCCCGTTCGGCAGCTCGCCGGCCTCGATCAGGTTGCCGTTCGAGAGCAGCCGCTGGAAGGCCTTGTCGGCCTCGATCCTGACCGTGAATCGCGACAGCACGTCGGGCCGGTCGGGGAACCAGGTGATCTTGCGGAAGCCCTCGGCCTCGCACTGGGTGCAGAAGCGGCCGCCCGACATGTAGAGGCCTTCCAGGTGGGTGTTGGCCTGCGGGTCGATCTCCACCTCGGTCTCCAGGGTGAAGACGTCCGGCACGTTCGGAATGGTGAGGAACTCGGCGTCGATGGTCCGTTCGCCATCGCCCAGAACCTTGCCGTTCAGCGCCACCGAGATCGGCTTCAGCCGCTCCCCGTTCAGAATCAGCGGTTCGGCGTGGTCGCCGTTGCGGCGGACGTCCAGGCTCGCCTTCACGCGCGTGGCGTTCGGGGAGAGGTCGAAGGCCAACCGGATCTCGTCGATCAGGTAGGCGGGCGGGCGGTAGTCGGCGAGGCGGATCGGCTGAGGGGTCTCGGTGCGCATGTCACACGATGTAACGGGCCGGCTCGCGCCCTTCCAGGGTCGCAGTCGCGAAAAGCGTTGACCGAACATCGTTCAAACAAATGTTTGAGCCAGATCAAGGCCACGTTTGCGGAACGCGAGCATCTCCCCTGTCGAACGGCGTCGAAGCGCCGCTTGAATGAGGGGACAGAACTATGAAGACGGCAATGGCGCTCGCCGCCGTCGCGGCGCTCGGCGTCTGCGGCGCGGCCCAGGCGCAAGATTATCAGCCGAAGGCCAAGGGCTCGCTGATCCTGAACGTACGGGCCACGGGCGTGTCGCCGGCGGGCGACGATCCGATCGTCACGGCGGCCGGCGCGGCCTCGGGCCTGAAGGCCCACGTCGAGGACGACATCATGCCGACCCTCGGTCTGACCTACTTCCTGACCGACAACATCGCGGTCGAAGCCATCGCCGGGACCACCCAGCACGAGGTGCGGGCGCAAGGGCCGGGCGTCGACGTCGCCGTGCACGAGACCTGGGTGCTGCCGCCGGTGGTGTCGCTGCAGTACCACTTCGCGCCGCAGGCCAAGGTCAGCCCCTACGTCGGCGCGGGCGTGAACTACATGATCTTCTACAGCGGCGAGAACAAGAACGGCTTCGACGTCGATATCGACGACGGCTTCGGCCTGGCGCTGCAGGCCGGCGTGGATGTGGCCCTGAAGGACCGCTGGCAGCTCAACGTGGACGTCAAGAAGGTGTTCTTCGAGACCGACGCCAGCGTCAACGGCGGGGCCATGAAGTCGGAAGTCACCCTCGACCCGTGGGTGATCTCGGCCGGCATCGGTTACCGCTTCTAGCCTGCCGTCCGTCCTCCTCCTTCCCACGGGGGCGGACGCAGCGAAGCGAAGCGGTCGGGTGGGAGAGCGGCGGAAACCGTGGCGAAAGTCGAGCAGCGCCCGGGGTCCGCAGGCCCTTCCACCCGGTCATCGTTCTGATCGCGAGCCCCCCTCTCCCCCGGAAGAGGGGGGAATTTCGTAAGGGGCTACTCCGCCGCGTGGCGGATGCCGTCGGTCGCGGGCGGGGGCTGCGGAGCGGCCGGAATCTCCGAGACATAGCGCTCGATGGCGGCGGCCTCTTCGGCCAGGTGCCGCATCACCGGCGGGGCCTCGTCCGGGTCTTCGGCCACGATGGCCGCGAGCGAGCGGGCCAGCGCCATTAGCCTGGGCGCCGAGGCGATCAGCCGGGCCTGGAATTCGATCTTCCTGGGATCGCGGTCGTACTCGGCGCCCGGCACACGCCAGCCACCCCAGTCCTGAGCGTCGGTGACCACCACCGGATAGGTGCCGGGGAAGGGATGGTGGGCGCAGTCCTCGGCCGTTTGCCACTTGTTGCGGGCGCGCAGCAGCCGCCAGCCCGGGCCATCGGCCTCGAAATCGCGACCACCCTCGTCTTCCGCGCGCAGTTCGTGGGCCTGGAACTCGCGGCCCAGCCCCACGTCGTAGGTGACCTTGACCGGTTCCTCGAAGCCGCGGGCCCAGACCGGCACGATCCTCTCGATCACCGCCCATGCGCCGACGCTCTCGACCCAGACCTTCTGGTTCCGCTGGAAGACGGCTTTGGCCATCCGGTCGCCCCCACTTCTTGGTGTTTCTCGGCCCACAGGAGAGCCGAAAAAGCTTGACGGGCGGTCAACCGGACGACGCGGGACGCGCCGCCTCAGGCGCTCATGGCCACGGGCGCGCGGCGGACGCCGGACAGCAGCTCGCCGTAGATCCGCGTCAGGCCCTCGAAGGTGGTGTCCCAGCCGTGGTGCTGTTCGGCGCGCCGACGCGCCGCAGCCGAAAGGGCCCACAGGTCGCGCGCGAACAGCGCCTCGATGGCTTCGGCCAGCCCCTCCGGATCGCATTTGCGGGCCGGCTGTCCCACGCCTTCGTCGATCAGTTCGGAAGCGCCGCCGCGGCAGGGGCCGACCACCGGCAGGCCGGCGGCCAGGGCCTCCAGCACCACCAGGCCGAAGGGCTCGTTCTCGTTGGCATGCACGAAGGCGTCGCAGCTGGCGATCAGCCTGGCCAGCCGCACCGGATCGCGCTCGTAGTCCAGACAGATCACGTGGGGCGAATAGCGCACGTCCTTGCCGGCTCCGATCAGCACCAGGCGGTAGGGATCGCCCAACCGCTCAACGGCGCAGACCATGGACTCGATGTTCTTCTCGCGCGCCGGGCGGCCGGCGAACACCAGCAGCCGGGTCTCGGGCGCGACGCCGAGCTTGCGGCGCAGGCGCTGGGCGTCGGCGCGGCCGGGATGGAAGAGGTCGAGGTCCACGCCGAGCGGCTGAACGGCTACGCCCTCCACTCCCGCTTCGGCCAGCCGCTGGGCCATGTGGGCGCTGGGGGCGACCACGCGGTCGAAGCGCTCGTAGATGCTGGCCCAGCGCTTCATCGCCACGCCCTCGGCCCACTCGCCGAAGTGCAGGGCGGCCAGCGCCGCAGCGTCCGTATGGCAGAAGCCGATCACTGGGACGCCCAGCGCCTCGCCGGCCTCAAGCGCGGCGTGGCCGGGCACGAAAATGTCGCCGGCCTCGATGATGTCCGGCTCCAGCATCCGGATCACCGTCTCCCACTTGGTCAGGCTGGCGGGCATTCGGTAGCCGTCGCCGAACGGCAGCTTGGCGGCCGCCACCGTGACCAGGCCGGGCGCCTCCAGGCCGGTCTGGCGGCCGGGCACCACCAGCGTGTGGGCGATGTCGGGCCGCCTGCGCTCCAGCCAGGCCCGCTTGGCCAGCAGGTAGCGCTTCACCCCGCCGGAGCGGGGCGCGAACATCATGGTGGCGTCGATGAGGTGCAGGCCCTGGCCCGGGCCGCTCAGTTCGGGCGCGTCGGCGGGATCCAGGCGGATGAGGTTGTCGGAATCGGCGGCGTCGGAGGCGACGGGTTCGAACAATTCCGCGTCCTTTCTGATATTTGGGCAAAGCTGGGCCTTGGGCGTTGAACGGCCGGCGCGCCGGAACGATCCCGCGCGCGTGGTCGGGCGGAAGTTAAGGCGCTCAGGCCAGCGGCGGGGGCCTCGCCCGCCGCATCGCGGCCGGCGCTGCTCGGCTCGATCCCATGTGCGTCCGCTCCCTTCGCCGGAAAGGCGCGGGAGGCCGCGCCCCCCGCCATGCCTCAACAACCGAGCAGGGCCGCAGGTTTCAGCCGTTCCGTCGCCGTCATGGGGAGTAAAGGGACCAGGTAGGGAAACCACGCGTCGGCGCAGCGCCGATCGGCTTTGGAGACCGGAACGTTTGCTGCCTCCTCCCCCTGTGGGAGGAAGTGGCCCGCGTAGCGGGTCGGAGGAGACGTCGCGCAGGCCTCTCCGATTTTGAACCCACGAACGACCTACTCGGAGCGACCCCTCTCCCGACGCCCTCCGGGCGCCACCCTCTCCCACAAGGAGAGAGGGGTTCCGAGAGGGGCGTCCACCCTCCCAATGAAGGGAAGGGTGGACGCAAGGCCCCCTTAATGACCGCCGGCGGCGTTGAGGGGGGCGGCTTGGCCGGCGGCGCGGACGAGTTGGACGAATTCCGCGCGCTCTCCATTCGGGTCTTCGCCGCGGGCACGCTGGGCGAGGGCCGCGATCTCGGACCAGCCGAAGGCCTCGTCCAGCCAGGGATCGCCCCGCAGCCGCTGGCCGTAGGCGGCCACCGCGGCGGCCCAGCGGGTGGCCTCGGGCGCGGCGTCGAGGCTGGCGAACCCGTCGCCGGGGCCGATCGGGCGGGTGACGAGCCGGGATTCCGTCCCGCGCGGCGGCTTGTAGCGGACCTTCAGGAAGGCGATCTCGCTGGAGGCCGCGGCGCTCGGCTTCGGCGCGGAGTAGCGCAGCGGGTCCGAGGAGGGGGCCGCGGCGACGGGCGTGAGCTCGTAGAGGGCGGTCACCGACGCGCCGGAGCCGACCTCGCCGGCGTCCACCCGGTCGTTGTTGAAGTCCTCGCGGTTCAGGAGCCGGGTCTCGTAGCCGATCAGCCGGTATTCGGAGACCTGGGCGGGGTTGAACTCCACCTGGATCTTCACGTCGTCGGCGATGGGGAACAGGCCGCGCGAGACGTCGGTGCGCAACAGCTTGCGCGCCTCCATCAGGCTGTCGACGTAGGCCGCCGTGCCGTTCCCGTTTTGCGCCAAGGTCTGCATCATCAGGTCCTGGTAGTTGCCGCGGCCGAAGCCGTAGACGGACAGGTAGACCCCGCTCTTGCGCTGTTCGGCGACGAAGTCCTTCAGCTTGGCCGGATCGGCGACGCCGACGTTGAAATCGCCGTCGGTCATCAGGATCACACGATTGACGGCCTTTTCGTCGAACCGCTCGCGGGCGAGGGCGTAGGCCAGCGCCAGCCCCTGGCCCCCGGCCGTGGAGCCGCCGGCGCGCAGCGCCTCGAGCGCGCAGCGCATCTTCAGCTTCTCGCGCCCGCCGGTGGGCCCGAGCACCGCCCCGGCCGAGCCGGCGTAGGCGACGATGGCCACCCGGTCCTGCGGTCGCAGCTCGTCGATCAGCAGGTTCAGCGCCTTTTTGGCCAGCGGCAGGCGGTCCTCGCTCCACATCGAGCCGGAAGTGTCGACCAGGAACACCAGGTTCAGCGGCGGCCGTTCGGCGCCGGCCAGCTCGAAGCCCTGCAGGCCGATGTGCAGTAGCTGGCGATCGCGCGACCAGGGGGAGGGGGCCACGGCCACATAGGTCGCAAACGGCTCCTCGCGGCTGGCGGGGCGCGGATAGCGGTAGTCGAAATAGTTCACCAGCTCCTCGACCCGCACCGCGTCGCGCGGCGGCAGGCGACCATCCTGCAGGTAACGGCGGATGTTGGCGTAGGCGGCGGTGTCCACATCGATGGAGAAGGTCGAGACCGGCTCTTCGGCGACCCGCTTGACCGGGTTGGCGACGGCGTTGGGGTAGCGCTCGGTCTCGATCGTCCCCGGCGGTGGGCCGGGGAACATGGGTTTGCTCGGCGCCGAGCCGGGTGCGAACGCCGAGGTGCTGACCACCACCTCTTCGAGGCGCTTCTCGACGGGCGGCAGCCCGAACGGCGGAGGCGTGGATTGGGGCGAGGCGGCTGGCGGCGGGGGCGGCGGCAGACCGGCGCTCCGTGCGAGCGGGTAGGCGGTGCGGGGCCGGGCGCCCGGCACGTCGATCTCGAAGCCGAGCTCGCGGCACCGCTCGGGCGAGACCTGACCGTCGCCGAGGGTGCGGCCCGTCGCGGGGGCGGCCGGCGCGCCTGCGAGCGCCAGGGCCGAAACCAGGGCCAGCGTCTTTCCGACACGACCGCTCATGAACACATCCTCCCCTTGTCTGAGCTCAGCCTTACGCGGCCGAGCTGAACGCAGGGTGAGCGGCAGGGATAGTGTCCGATCCGATACGAGTCCTGGCGCGAAAAAGGCCGCGTCCCCGAGGGGCGCGGCCTCTCGCGTCTGTGCGGACGGCTAGGGTCCGGACTCATTTGGCCCAGTAGCTGACGATGGCTGCGATGAGCACGCCGGCGAGGAAGTTGTCGGCGAGCTTGTCGTAGCGTGTCGCGACGCGGCGGTAGTCCTTCAGCCGGGC